>ERZ1034882.152-NODE-152-length-40975-cov-98.664638_pt1 | contig 40975 bp, 58 predicted proteins | sample MGYA00520606_ERZ1034882 | MGnify/ENA primary metagenome ERZ1034882 (study PRJEB33766, sample SAMN09781726) | gut metagenome | biome: gut microbiome | host: Homo sapiens | place: Madagascar | study: EMG produced TPA metagenomics assembly of the PRJNA485056 data...
CTCTGATCCACCCAATCGCGATGGACGACGGTCTGCGTTTCGCAATCCGTGAAGGCGGCCGTACCGTTGGCGCGGGCGTTGTTGCTAAAGTTCTGGGCTAATTACACGTTTTAATTAACGTTTTAGTCTTAAAACCCCGAATTTATTTCGGGGTTTTTTTATTTTTACTACATGCAAATTTAAATAAATATAAGGCGATATCATTAATATTTATTTTGCTGGTAAGATGAGTGTGCTTATTTCTTAAAGCGGCTTTTGTTAGATAAACTTATTTGAATTTGATTCCTGTGGTCATTACCTTATGGGCTGCTACATTATTATGTAATAACCCAATGGATTAGAAACAACAGGAATGTTTAAAATGAAATTAAATCTCGCAACGAAAGCTTTATTTTGCATGGGGCTGACATGTGCTGCGCTGCCTGCATTCGCGCTCGAAGCATGGAGCGGTCAGGAAGGTGGCAGTACTTATGAAGTTATTTTCGATGGCGGTGTGTATAAGAATGCGTGGTGGGTAGGCGCCTCAGATTGCCCGGGCAATGCTGCTAACGATCAGGCAAATAACCCCTGGCGTTTTGAACGCAACGCGACCGCCGCTGAAATGGATAAATACGGTAATCCTGTTACCTGTGAAACCAGTGGTGGTACGGTAGCCTATCCTGCCTATGATAATAGCGTTGCTTATAAAGCGGGTGACGTTGTTAGCTATAACAATGCAACATATAAAACCTCGGTTGCGCAAAGCGCATATGGTTTTGTTCCGGGCCAGGATAATCCATGGGAAGCTTATGCGCCCGTTGCGCAGTGGTCATCTTCCACTGTTTATAATAAAGGCGATAAAGTTCAGAAAAACGGTCAGGAATATGAAGCTCTGTTTTATACCGTAGGAGACGATCCTTCGCTTGCCGCTAACCAGAACCCGACCGGTGCAAACGGCCGTCCCTGGAAACCACTGGGTGCCGTTACCACATACACTCAGGATCAGCTGAACAAGGCGCCGGTTTATAATTCCTCAACCTTATATGAAAGCGGTACGCTGATTCGCTACAACGGTGTGAATTACGTCTCGCAGGCGAAAGTACAGAAAGTCTCCCCATCGGATACCAACCCGTGGCGTGTATTTATCGACTGGACAGGCACCAAAGAAAAAGTCGGTACGCCAAAATCTGCATGGCCAGCTCACGTCTATGCCCCGTATGTCGACTTTACCCTGAACGCCCAGCCAGACCTGGCAAGCCTTGCCCAGAACCAGGGCGTTAATCACTTTACGATGGCCTTCGTGGTGAGTAAGGATGCCCAAACCTGTCTGCCAACCTGGGGTACGGCCTATAACATTAACGACTACGCGCAGTACAGCAAGATTAAAGCGCTGCGTGAAGTGGGCGGTGACGTGATGGTTTCCATTGGTGGCGCAAATAATGCTCCGCTGGCGGCATCCTGTAAGAATATCGACGATCTGAAGCAGCACTACTACGAGATCGTGGACAACCTGAACCTGAACGTTCTGGACTTCGATATTGAAGGTACCTGGGTTGCCGATCATGATTCCATCAACCGTCGTAACGAAGCGGTCAAAGCCGTGCAGGATACCTGGAAGTCAGAAGGCCGCAAGGTCGGTATCTGGTATACCCTGCCCATTTTGCCAACCGGTCTGACCGCTGAAGGTCTTTACGTGCTGGAAGATGCGAAAGCCAAAGGTGTGGAGCTGGCAGGCGTTAACGTGATGGCGATGGACTATGGCAACAGCATCTGTCAGTCCGATGGCACTGAAGGCCAGAACATACATGGCAAGTGTGCAACCTCGGCCATTGAAAACCTGTTCAGCCAGCTGAAGCAGATCTTCACTGAGAAGAGCGATGCTGAAATCAATGCGATGATGGGGACCACCCCAATGATCGGTTATAACGATGTTCAGGGTGAAGTGTTCTATATGTCTGATGCGAACCTGGTGATGCAGGATGCCACAGAGCGTGGTCTGGGCATGATTGGTATCTGGTCTATGATGCGCGACCAGCCGGGTGTGCCGAAGCAAGTTTCTCCTGAGCACAGCGGTCTGAGCGAGCAGCAGGCGTCTAAGTATGCTTTCAGTGAGGTGTTTGCGCCGTTTACTAAAGGTGGTGACGCTGGCGATCTCCAGGGAGATGTAAAAGCTGTCTTTGTGGACGTCTTCGATGGAAAACAACGCATCAACGTAAACTTTGATAGTAGTAAGCTTAGCGGGTCAAATCAGTATACGGTTGAAGTTGACGGCCAGTATGTCTTTTCCACGAACGGGGCACGTTATTCCGACAGCGAAAAAACTGTCTATGGCGATCAGACGACCCTACGTACTGGAGATAAAAGCGCTATCCTCCACCCGGGGGCAGTGGTTACGGTTAAACGCACCCATCCTGGTGCTGAAACGCTGGCAACATTGACCGTCACTGACGACATGCTTAAAGGGAACAACCCGCTGGTGAGTAGTTCCGACGTTAAATCATTAACCGTGAAGAGAGAAAAAGGTATACCGATGGTGTATGTCGGTTTCGAGGCGGACAAGCTGGCTTCCGGAACCAGGAGCGGATATTACGCTAAGGTAATGGGCGACGAGAAGAATGGTAACTACATTTTTAGCTGTTATATTGGCAGTTGCTATTATTCATCTAAGTCGACAAAAAATGGTGTGACCACAGTGAAATCGGATGAGAGAGCGATTTCAGTTGGTGAAACGATAGTGATTGAACGCATCGCCCCAAATCCAGCGACTATTGCGAAGATCGTCGTAACGGAAGATATGCTTAAATAAAACATCACGTTAAGTTATATAAAAACCTGGGCCAGAGAAAATACTGACCCAGGTTTTTTATCTGATAGCGAAATATTTATGGAGGAAATAAGGCTATTTAATTTGCTCTTGAAGTGAGAACAATAATCATTTATGCTGAAGGCGTTCATGGTTCGGGAGTGCATATGTACATCTGTTTGTGTAATGGCGTTAGCGATAAAAAAATCCGTCAGGCTGTGCGTCAGTTTCAGCCACAATCCTTTCAACAATTACGCAAGTTTATTCCCATTGGAAATCAATGTGGTAAATGTGTTCGTACTGCACGGGAAGTTATGCAAGACGAGTTAATGCAAATGCCGGAATTTAAAGAGATCGCCTGAACGACGCTCTTTTTTTTGACATCTCCGTAGCCCCATCTACGCTCTAAGTGTGGAAGCGGAGGGACTATATAATGAAAGGTGATGTTAAAATCATAAGTTATCTCAATAAATTATTGGGAAATGAGCTTGTCGCAATTAACCAGTATTTTCTCCATGCGAGAATGTTCAAAAACTGGGGTCTTAAGCGTCTGAATGACGTTGAATATCATGAATCTATCGACGAGATGAAGCACGCCGATAAGTATATTGAGCGTATCCTTTTCCTCGAAGGTATCCCAAATCTGCAGGATCTTGGCAAACTGGGCATTGGTGAAGATGTCGAGGAGATGCTGCGTTCCGACCTCAGGCTGGAACTTGAAGGCGCTAAAGATCTTCGGGAAGCTATCGCCTATGCCGACAGCGTTCATGATTACGTGAGTCGTGACATGATGATTGAGATTCTGGCAGATGAAGAGGGCCATATCGACTGGCTGGAGACTGAGTTAGATCTTATCCAGAAACTGGGTATCCAGAACTATCTGCAGGCGCAAATTCGCGAAGAAGAGTAACGATTACAGGAAGGTGTTACACCTTCCTGTTTTACTTACAGGGTTAGCCAGCAGAAGTAACCCCAGCCGCTCAACGCGAGCGCAGGACCGAAAGGGAGGGCGCCCGTGAATCGTCTGTTTTTGAACCACAACACCAGCCCACATAAAATCCCAATTACGGACGCCACATAAAGGATTGCCGACAGACTTTGCCACCCGGTCCAGGCTCCTGCCGCTGCCAGCAGTTTGAAATCGCCGTAGCCGATCCCCTCTTTGTGCCATATCAGCCAGACGATCCAGTAAAGCAGCCACAGGCTGAGGTAGCCCGCCACGGCACCCAGAACGGCATCTTCACAGGGAATGAGACCTGTCATAAGGTTAAACAGCAATCCAAGCCACAATAAGGGCAGGGTCAGTTTATCGGGCAGTAATAAGTGCTGCGCATCGATGACGCTAAGCGCCAGCGCGAACCAGAAGTAGAGTAAAAGAGCTGAAACAAGCATCAGATTATCAGGGTGAAGGGCGTAGCAGAGAGGGGCCACAACCGCGCAGCTCGCTTCGAGCAACGGGTAACGCCCGGAGACAGCGTGTCTACAATGACGGCATTTTCCCTTCAGACGCAGCCAGCTGTAGAGGGGGATATTGTCATGCCACTCCAGAGGTATGCGACAGTGGCAGCAGTGTGACGCCGGCCACCATAAATTTAAGCGGGAAGCGGCGCCGTCAGCGTTGGTCTGTTGCGCGATCATTATCGGTAGCCGCCAGGTGACCATCCCCATGGTGCTGCCTGCCAGTAAGCCAATAACCAGAAAGAGCAGGGCAAGCATACTATCCATTTCGCTTCACCCCGATGGTCAGACGCGTGAGAATAATCGAATCCGCTTTTCGGGGACTGGCATGGAATTCCAGGTCTACAACGCGCAGGCCGTAACTGAGCTGTATCTCCTCGAGCCAGCGCATGAAGCTCTCCATTTTCATGTCGGTGGCGAAGACGCTCAACTCACCTGCGTTTCCCTGCTGTACCGTCGCGACCAGATTCGCTTTTTGGAGGCTATTCCTGATGAGATCGCCCGGTTTAGCTGGCGGTTTTTTTTCGGGTAAGAGGCCCGCAGCGGTAACCTGTTTGCTGAACCATGCCGCGTCGTTACGTAAACGCTCACAACGCGACTGCAGTGTATTAATTGTCTGGTCGAGTGGCTGATAGAGGCCAAACCAGAAAAGTATTATCAGGCTACATGCTCCCAGCGTAATGATTAGCCGTTGCTCATTAAGCGGTTTTTGTCTGAAACTGTTCAGCGCAGATTTAATCATTGCGTAACGTCCACTTTCCCTGTTCGTGTTTATCGGTCGTCAAAGAGAATCCTAAGGTGTTCTCTTTGATAAATTGCTGTATCTGGTTTTCCTCAGTGGCATAAAGAAAAAGTCGCAGGGATTTTTGCTGCGGGTTATAGCTCACCCCCTCGAGCGCGATGTCGGGGAAACGTGCCAGACTGGACTGCAGACGAAGCAGAAGCGTTAACGGGGCGGGTGAACGCTGCCGTAACTGTTCTGGCAGATAGGCTCGCAGATTATTGCTGTGCCGGTTCTCGGGAATGTAGCGTTGCCACTGTTGAGTCAGAGTGTCCTTCAGCTGGATTTCCCGCTGCTGAAGTTGCCACCAGGAGAATAGCTGAGTCAGTAGCGCGACTGCCGCTGTCAGAACAACACAGCAGAGGGCGATACGTTTCAGGCGCGATGTCCAGGGGGAAAACGCCACAGGGGGAAGAACGCTGTCATGCAGGAGATTTGCGGTCTCCCTTTGCGGATAAAACGACATGATGTGGCATTCCGGTTTTCCTGACGCGTCTGCACAGGGGCCGGACAACTCGCCGTAGTGTGTAAGCTGTCGGGGAGAGAAGTGCTGCAGGAGGTGAGTTAACCAGGCGCCTGTCAGGCGCGAAACGTAATTTTCGTGCGTCCTGACAAGCCAGGTGTCATCCTCTTTTAGTACCGCCCAGCCGTTTTCCACGTTGGGTAAACAGAGCGCATCCAGCGTTGCATGCGTCACGTTTAATCCGCAGGCACTGAGTGCAGCGAGTTCTTCCTCCAGCCACACTTTCTCCACCCCGACAACAGTGAGCGTCGTTCCCACGCGTGACAGCAACGTCCAGTGGAGAGTGGGAGCATCCTCATCGAGCGTTTCATCGGCCAGCCAGTGCAACTGCCGATTGGACAGGACGTCCTTTTCATCGAGAACGGTCAGTGTGCGGCAGGTTGCCTTCTCAACCGGAATGAGCAGATGCGTTACCCGGGAGGCAGAAATCTCTGAAAGCTCAGGGAGCTTTTCGCGTGGCAGGGAGTGAATTTCTCCATGGCCGCCGTCGTCAAAAAGGGTCCATTCCACCGGCAACGTTGGCTCGCTGTTCAGGCGGATGAGCAGCCGGGCAGTGTCAGGTGGCGTTTTACTCGTCATGTTCGCCGTCCGTAAGCTGGCGCAGATAGATGCCAATGGTTTTCTTCTTGTCGTCATAATAAAAAAAGGTTTTCATCCCTGAGCTCAGTTCGCCTTCTCGTGCGCTCGACGTGGTCACAAAATAATGGCTGGTGACGGTCAGGTATTTTTTTAGCGTGTCCACACGTGCTTTGGCCGCGCTGTGATCCTGTTGGGCCTGATAAAGAAAAGCATCGACCGTTTTCCAGCCGTCCCGGGGGCGTTTTTTGAGTAAGGCTTTTGCATCCGACGTGCTGATATCGTTCAGAAAAAGGGCTGCCAGCAGCGGGGCCTGCGCTTCGGTGAGGGTATTGATGTTGATGTTTAACTCGCTGCTGAAGGCAGTACAGACAAAAGGCGCGAGTTTCTGCCAGAGGGGGGCCGTCATCCCTTTGAGCGTGCGGATCTCCGCCGGTAAAAAGATCATTTGGTTTGCCGTCAGGGAGTGAATGCCGTTTTGCAGGTAATATTCATCTTCAGCCCCTTTCAGCCGGGGGGAGGTGTCGGCGTCGATGTAATCTGCAGTGGACTGGATTATCTCTTCAGCGCGGTTTTTTTCCGCACCCAGCTGTTCCAGCAGCGCCTGAAACACGCTGATTTCGTAGGGAGGCGTAGCCATGCCTTCAACGGGAGCGTTTTCCAGTGCATTGAGATTGAAGCACTGTTGTCGATCCTCCGTACGCCAGCTGACGGTGGTATCCGCGTCCAGATCGGCCTTGCCGTTTAACCTTTCATCATCATGCTTTATCACGCCAGCGGTGGCTTCCCCTTCGGCATAAAGCAGGGCATATTTTGCCTGCACGCTGGCGTTGGTACGCCGGCTACGCTGAAGCTGGGTCTGGAAGCTAAGGCTCATTTCAGCCGCGAGCGCCGCCATCAGCGCAAGAATCATCAAGACAATCAACAGCGCAGCGCCTTTCTGAGGATTCATTTTTTATCCTCACGGCGCTGGCCGGTTTGCTGTTTCTCCGGAACCCATCCAGGCAAAATAAAAACACGACGAACGCTTTCACGGTTTTCGCGCTCCAGCGTAATAGCAACGGTGGCAGACGCCGTATTGCCCTCGCCAGCGATCAGTACAGAGCCAAAACGGGTGATATTCGTCAGCAGGGCACGCGCGGGCTTGTCCTCTTTCCCGTCAGGAGAGTAGCGCACAGCACGGAACAAGGTCCCGTCCTGGACGTACCAGTGTACGGTCGTGAGTACGAAAGCGGCTTCGAAAGGGGTGGTCGCGTCCCGCATCTGGGTGCTGAAGAGCAACTCATCGGTTCCACTTGCAAAGGTCTGGTGAGTCTGGCGATTTTTGCGCGGGACGTATTGCATCAGATCATTTTCCAGCAGCAGAAGGGTGTACTGCAGGGCATGAAAATCACTGGCCAGTTTTTGGGCGCGCTGATGTTGCTCAGATGCCTGAGAAAAGACCATTGAAGCGAGGAAGCTGAGGACCGAGAAAATCGCGATAGCCAGCATGACCTCCAGAAGCGTAAAGCCTCTCTGATGATTAGTCATGCTTCGCCTCTTGCTTCTCTTGTACCGGGCTCCAGGCATAAAGCTTCACCGTTTTACCCCGGGAGGATGTCACGGTAATGTAGTTCAGGGCGGCAGAGGGGACGCCGGTGAGCGTCCAGGTAAAGGCGTTTCCCTGCTGGGAGGACTCTCCTTGCTCCATGGCGGAAAGGACGGTGTGCGTTTTGATTAACTGATTATCCGCCACCCACAGCGCAAGCGTCTCCTGCTCCAGGGTCTCCAGAGCGGAGAGTTGCCACTGCATGCTGGTGACTAACGCCGTTACCGCCGAGGCAAAGATGGCCATGGCCAGTAACACCTCAAGCAGGAGCATTCCACTTTGCGCTTTCATTGCGCCACCTTTAGCGGAGTGATATCCAGCGGCAGAGAGCCCGTGCAGCGCACATGCAACAATTTTTCACCGTTTGCATTTCTGAATAACAGCGTGAAGGGCGTTATCTGGCCATCAGGCAGAACGATAATCTGCGGTGTATCGCCCTGTGGCGAGGGGGTAAGCTCGGGCCGCGCTGGGCCATCCCATGCTCCCTGAAGCGGCAAGTTATCGTCACGCTGGATTGCCTCCCACTGCCAGCCAGTACGCGCGCGCTTCTGTGGAACGTAGAGTAACCACCCTTCTTCAGACACCAGCAGGGCAACTGCATGTTTTTCCAGCAGCGCCAGATCGGCAGCATACTCAACGGTTTGTCTGAACATGTCGACACGCTGACGTAGCTTTCCGCTCACGCTTAAACGTTCATTTTGCATGGCCGTCACGCCTGCGACGGCCGCCGCGAGAATGACAATCACCAGCATCACCTCCAGCAAGGTAAATCCCTTTTCCTGAGCCATGTTCAGCGCGATTTTTTGTCGTTATCCCAGTTGTTAATGTCATCCGCCGTACCGATTTCACCATCCGGGCCGGTTGAGCTGATATCGATTGCACCATGTTCACCCGGGCTTATCAGGACATACTCATTGCCCCACGGATCCGCGGGAAGACGGCGAATATAGCCTTCGGGATTGTAATTTTCCGCGAGCGGTGCGAGCGTCGGGGCCACAACCAGTGCGTCCAGACCCTGGTCTGTTGTGGGGTAACGATGGTTATCCAGCTTGTACATATCCAGCGCATTTTCGAGAGCGACTATGTCGCTGACCGCTTTTTGCCGGTCCGCACGATCTTTGTTGCCCATCAGATTGGGCACCACCAGGCTCGCCAGAACGCCCAGAATGACAATGACCACCATAAGCTCCATCAGGGTAAAACCGCGTTGCGTTTTAAACGTTTGTCTTTCCATAGCCTTTCCTCAGTTCATCAATGAGTTGAGTTGTAAAATGGGTTGCATGACCGCCACCACGATAAACAGAACGATGGCGGCCATGACGACAATCAGCGCCGGTTCAAAAATCGCCAGCGTCAGGGTGATGCGGTTCTGTAACCGGACGTCCTGGTTATCCGCTGCCCGTTGCATGAGTTCTCCGAGCTGGCCGCTTTTTTCCCCGGAAGCGATCATGTACAGCATCATGGGCGGGAAAATGGCGGTTTTCTCAAGAGACTGGCTCACACTGTTTCCCTGGCGTACGCGCTCGGCGGCGTCGCTCAGTCGCTGCCGTATCTCCTGGTTACCCACGCCTTCCGCTGAAAGTGACATCCCCTGCAGCAACGGCACGCCGCTGACGTTGAGGATGCTGAGGGCGCGTAAGTACCGGGCGCTGTCGATAGCGCAGACCAGTGGTGCAGTAGCGCGAAAGTGAATCAGCAGACGATGAAAGAGGTGGCGGTTGCCTTCCCGCTTCAGCCAGTATGAAAACAGGCCACCACCCACAAAGAGCAGACCTAATATTCCCGGACCGTAGACCGACAAAAAGTCGCTGATCGCGAGCAGTATCCGGGTCGTAAGCGGCAGTTCGTGTTTGAGATGAATAAACTGTGCCGCGACGTTGGGCACGACGGCGGTGAGTAAAATCACCACCACCACAATGGCGACGATGGTCAGCAGGGAGGGGTAGATCAGCGCCTGCATCAGTCTGCTATGCATTCGCTGGCGAGCTTCATTAAAATCAGCCAGCCTTTCCAGCACGGCGCCAGCCTTGCCTACCGCTTCACCTGCTTTTACCAGCGTGCAATACACCATATCAAAGACCCGGGGGTGCTGTTGCATTGCGCTGGAGAGGGATTGTCCTTCAAGCACAGCCTGACGAAGCGAGCCGATCACGCCGATAAGATTCTTGTTCTCTTTCTGCTGCTGAATCGCGGCGAGTGCCTCATCCAGCGGCAGAGCCGCAGCCATCAACGTGGCAAGCTGACGTGTAAAAAGTGTCAATTCGCCATGACTCACCCGTGCCGGTGACCATCGTACTGTCAGCTTGCGCCGCTGCTGTTTGATGGACTGCGGCAACAGGGACTGGCTGCGCAGCTGGGCGACCAACTCCCGCTCGGAGCCAGCATCACTCACGCCAGTATGGCGATCCCCTCTGGGGTCTGTGGCTACCCAGCGAAATTTCATTCACCCTGCTCCGCTGATATCTGCCCATCGGACGTAACGCGCAGCACCTCCTGTAGTGAGGTCAACCCTTGTGCGGCTGCTCGCAATCCGTTTGCCAGTAAGCTGCGATGGTTCTGGCGCTGGAGCTGTTCAAGCTGTTGCTCGTTGACCTCTGCGTGTACGGCCTGGCGAATTTCAGGCGTCATCACGAAGAGTTCATGAATAGCCAGGCGGCCCTTATAGCCGCTCTGACGGCAGGCCGGGCACCCAGCGGCTTGCCAGAGTTGTGTCGCGGTGATCCCCTCAGCAACGAGTAGTTGATGTTGTCGAGCGGTGAGGGGATGCGGTGTTTTGCACTGATGACACAGCCGCCTGACCAGGCGCTGTGCGATCACGCCGACAAGCGATGAGGAGAGCAGGAAAGATTCCGTGCCCATATCCCGCAGGCGGGTCACCGCACCGCTGGCGCTGTTGGTATGGAGGGTTGAAAGAACAAGGTGCCCGGTCAGCGAGGCCTGGACCGCGATCTGAGCCGTTTCAGCATCGCGGATCTCTCCGACCATCACCACGTCAGGGTCCTGACGTAAAATCGCCCGTAATCCGCGGGCAAAAGACATATCCACGCGGCTATTTACCTGTGTCTGACCGATGCCTTCCAGCTCGTACTCAATCGGGTCTTCGACGGTAAGCACGTTACGTTCCGGACTATTAAGGGCGGAGAGAAGGGCATACAGCGTGGTACTTTTCCCGGAGCCGGTGGGGCCTGTGACCAGTATAATGCCGTGCGGCAGGGCGATAAGGTGCCGGAGGTCGCGCATGTCCTCTTCAGACATATCCAGCTTATCAATAGAGAGCCGCAGACTGCTTTTATCCAGCAGACGTAAAACAACCCGTTCGCCGTGCTGCGAGGGCAGCGTAGAGACACGAACATCCACGTTGCGATGACCAATTTTTAAGGTGATACGACCGTCCTGAGGCAGTCTCTTTTCGGCAATATCCAGTTTGGCCATAATTTTGATACGGGAGATGAGCAGCGCGGCCAGTTTTTTATTGGGTTGAACCACCGGACGCAGTACACCGTCCACCCGAAAGCGGATACTCATCGTTGTTTCAAAGACTTCAATATGAATATCCGACGCGTGCTCCTTAAGCGCTTCGCTAAGCACCGCATTAATCAGCCGGATCACTGGCGCGTCGGACTGCTCGTTGAGCAGGTCTTCATTCGTGGGGATCTCATCGGAAAGCGCACTCAGATCGTCCGAATTATTCATATCTTCGGCAATAAGCTGGGCTGAACCACCAGAGGGTTGATAGAGCTGCTCCAGCTTTTCCGTAAACTGCTGCGAAGCGAGCCGGGTAAACTGCGTGCAGTCGCGCGCCACGGAGGCAACCTCAAGCATATGCTCAAGCGTGGTGCTGGTCGTGTAGAACAGTTCCTGCTGCTGAATGGCAATGCCATAGCGTTGTGCTTTTTTCCAGGCAAGCGGGCTCACTTCGCTTCCCCCCCGCTGAAAGGGTTTTTAGCGGCAGGCATTGCGGGCGTGTTATTAAACGCCCGGTCATCCAGCGCGTCGATATCATCCACATTAATGAGTTTGCCGCTGCGCTGGTCGCTTCTCTCTTTCTGCATCTCTTTGAAACCCGTGTATTTATCCCGTGACAGCGAGCGATACACCTCGTCATCCCGGATAATGGTCGGGCGGATAAAGACCATCAGATTGCGTTTGCTTTTTTCATTTGAGGTGTAACGGAAAAGTTGCCCAATCAGGGGAATGTCACCCAGCAGAGGGACTTTGGAGACTTCCTGTTTACTTGCGTCATCCATTAAACCGCCAAGCACGACGGTTTCACCGCTCTTCACCAGTACGGCATTCTGAATGGTGCGGGTATTGAATGTCGGCCCAAGTGATGAGGAGGTGGCAGACGTGTCGACGCTGGATACCTCTTGCTCGATCTCCATCAGCACCGAATCGCCCTCATTAATCTGCGGGGTGACTTTCAGCTTGGTGCCAACTGTTTTACGTTCGACGGTGCTGTAAATATTATCGCCAGAGGTGGTCTGGGAGCCGGAAAGTACGGGAACATCCTGGCCCACGTTAAACGCGGCTTCTTTGTTATCGAGGGTGACGATGCTGGGTGTCGAGAGAATATCGTTTTTGTTATCGGTATTCAGAGCTGTCAGCAGCACGCCCCAGTCGCCATTAAAGAAGCCTGCCGCGAGACCGTTATAATTTTTAAAGAGGTCGTATGCCGGATTGTCGCTGGTAATACCGCCCTGAGCTTTAAATTCGCTGATGCCTTGCGCGGCGTTAAAGATAGGGAGACCGGTTTTGGTAAACTGCTGAGCGCCCACGTTTTTATTAGCCCACTGCACGCCCAGATTCAGCCCTTTGCCGTCCTGCACTTCTACGATGATGGCTTCAACCAGCACCTGCGCCCGTCGGATGTCCAGTTTCGCGATGACCTCATCCAGTTGCTGAAGAATCCCCTGGTCGGCAGTGACCACCAGGGAGTTCGTCTGTTCGTCGGCAGTAATGGATATACCATTGCCGCTGCTGCTGGTGGTTTTCGCGGCGCCGTTTTTCTCCTCGGTCAATTTTTGTGTGACACCCGTCAGGACCTCGACAAGTTTGTCCGCCTTGGCATATTTCAGATACCAGACGCGGGTATTGCCTTGTCCCTGCTCTTGCGTGTCGAGACGTGAAACGAGCTGTTGGATCCGCGCCCGTGCGCGGTCTGAACCGCTGATAATGAGGGCATTCGTTCTTTTGTCGGCAACGACTCGCGTCTGGAGTGTGGCGGGTTGGGCCTCTTTTCCGCTCTCGCGCGCCAGGTCATTGAGCACGTCGGCCAGATCGCTGGCCGAGGCGTATTTCAGCGGGATGACCTGCTCTTTTTTATCGCCCATCACATCGACACGTTTAACGACTTCCAGCAGACGATTAACGGTTGATGCCTTGCCGGTGATGATCAGCGTGTTTGAGGGTTCATAATGCACAACGTTACCCACGTTCCCGCCATCCAGCATCTGACGCAGCAGCGGGGATAACGCCCGTGCGGGAACATTTTCCAGCGAAACGATACGCGTCACCAGTTCATCCCCTCTGCCGGGCATGGATCCATTCGTGAGCTTTCCCGGCAGGGTCTTCACCTTTTCTGAACGAACCACTTTCAGTAAGCCATTATCAAGGCTTATAAGTGAAAAGCCATACAGGTCGAGGACGCTCAGGAAAAACTGGTAGTATTCCTCTTCATTAAATGTATCTGCACTTCGGACGGAAATCGTCGCTTTAACGTCGGGGTCAATAAGAATGGTTTTCCCCATGTTTTGGCCCACAATGCTGACAAAGGTTCGAATATCCGCCTCATTAAAGTTTGCGGTGAAGTCAGCGGGATATCCGGGTTTCGCGGCGAAGGCGAGCAGAAAGAGCAGCGAAAGGGCTCTCTTTTTCCGGACAGAGGGCATCCTTACCATTTAATTTTCCTTTCCTTCCTGGAAATGCTGAACGGAAACATTAATCACCACAGGCAATGATTTCCGTATCAGAGTGAATTGAACGCGCTGAAGATGGTTCAGTGCGTCCTGCGCTTTTGCGATGTTCTCCCGCTTCGTCAGTGAAATCTTATTCAGCTGAACGGCGATATCGCCGGGTTCAAGGGAGGCATGTGCGAATGATGTAGCATTCTTCCGGGGTAACAGACGTAATCCGCGCAAGGCATAGTTATCTTCTACGGGACTGGCCTGGATATATTCCGACAAGGCAATGTCCGTCTGAGCCTCATTGTCAGAGATCGGTTCGGTGGGCGCGTCAGACAAACTCAGTTCTGAAAGCAGCGTGAGCTGTTGTTCGTGCCCGCCGGAGGAGAAAGTGACCTGATTTTGAGTGATCGCTTTGATACGAACGGTATTCGCTGATTTAAGCGTCTCATTAACCGAATAGACATTCTGTTCTCCTGCTTCCTGCAGGATCGCTCGGGAGGTTAATTTATCCGAACTGTGAATAATACCGCGTAAACGGATATCAGGCAGCCGGAACGCCTCTTTTCTCGTTGTCTGTTCCATTTTAATCGTGTCTGACGCGGTTGATGATAATTTCCATTTATATTTATCTGTTGGTGTATTTACTAAATTTATATTTTTAATCTTTTGTAATGTTGAATGGTTTTCAGACCAGAGAAGATATCCGGTATTGATGCAGGTTAACATGGTTATAATACATATCAATATAATGCCGCCGCACAGAATGCGATAAAGAGGAGCGTTGGGTAAAGCTCTAAATATAGATGTCATGAATTTATCATTTAGTATGACTAAAAAACACAATCTGTTTATTGTTAAGGATGGCGATAATATAATTCAGCTGAGTTGGCGGCAAGTCTTTTGCCGAAAGCTTTCACTCTTTAGGAAAAAGATATTATACAGGGATGTCATTATTCATGGACGAATTCAATGCTATTTATACTACCCGGCATCGCCTGTTACGGCGCGCCCTTATTTCAACGCTGAACAACGAACCGTGGTTAATACTGCACGGCGCAAAGGGGACGGGGAAAAGCTTACTTGCGCAGGGGATTGTCACCGCGTGGGCGCATCGCGCTCTGACGCTAGGGCTACTCACTCGTAAAGGATACCAGCAGGAATGGATAGTGCTGGCGGATACCCAAATCGAGGGCGGCTTAACCGGGCGGGTATTCTCCTTTGGGGCGCTCTGGAGTGGACTGTCTGGCGTAATGGGGAATATGAAGGAGCGCACACCGCTGTTTGTGCTGGAAAATGGCCAGCGCGCCGGTAACAGGCTGGTGTCAACGGTTCAGGATTTTATCGCCATCATGCCAAACGCCCGATTGTTATTAACCGGGACATTTGGTCACCGTCTGCAGCGCCGCCTGAGGAAATTGCACCCGGTATGGTTCGAGATACCTTTCCCTGACAAAGAGGATTGCCGGGAGGTCATTGCTGCTCATGCTGATATCGAACGTGAGGAGTCGGGTGTACTGGCGGAGCGTTTCGTCAGAGAGGTTATGCGTCGCTGTCGCGGCAATCTCCATCTTGTCGCCCGGACAGGAGAATTTATTCGTCGTAATAAAGAAGAGCAGGCTGCTGTCGCGCCGGCGCTACAGCAAGCCGCCTTGCGCTATTTACCCGCGACGCACCATCCTCGCCGGACTTGCCTGGCGTTAATCGTCGTGGCGGTGCTGTGTGGGGCCGCAGGCCGGTATTTTTCTCTTCCTTTGTCCCGCTGGCTACCGGAGCCAGAAAGCCTGCTGTCCGTCGCGTTATCCCGGCCCGCCTCTCCTCCCCTGACATTGACATCAGAGATTATGTCTACCAGTGAATCGCTCGCGTTACTTTATCGCGTTTGGGGTTATGAGGTTGACAACGGTGAAGCATGGTGCGATCAGGCGTACCGGGGCGGGATGGCCTGTCTCTCCGGCAATGACACTCTCGAGACGCTGCAGTACCAGGGCCTTCCCTGGATAGCCACACTGAAGATGGAGACTCTCCTTTTGCCGGTGGTGGTCATTGGAGGAGGGGATAAGACGTTTACCGTGCTTACCGGCAGTCACACGTGGATTGTTGATAAGACCTGGTTTAGCACGGTATGGACGGGAAGCTCGACGCGGATGTGGAAACCCTCGCCGGAGGGTAATGCGAGCATAACAAGGAAAAGCAGTCCCGACGATATTGTCTGGCTCGATAAGATGCTGAGCCGTCTGTTAAACGTTGACGCAGAGGGGACAGGAGAGTGGAGTCCGCTGTTAGCTGAAAAAGTTCGTCAGTTTCAGACCCAACACAAGATTAAAGCGGATGGTGTGATGGGGCAACTCTCGCTTATTCGTCTCTGGCAGGCGCTGGGGGAGAGTCCGACGCTAGCTCAGGATGAGGAAAAGAGATGAGTGACAAAAAAGAAGTGTATCCGTGCGGGGGGGACATGTTTATCCGCCCAGACATGCCGGTGACCTTTTGGCGTTGCGTTTGGGGAGGCTTTCTCTGGTTAACGTACGGCACTGGCTGCGTTTTGACGGGCTATTATATTGGCAGCGGGTTTTCTCTGCCGTCTCGCGCAGAGACCGCTCCTCAAGCCTATTACCTGTCAGATGCACACTATGTCTATAAGAAACGCCCCTTGCCCGTACCCGAAGAAGAGGGGGAAGAGACGGTCTTTGAAGAGCGTGTTGATGAGACGCCAGCGACGCCAGAGGAACCTGAAATCAACGCCGATCTCCGGGCCCGGGTAAAGCAGGCGATGGCTGATATCGACCGTCAATAAACGGTCTCGTCGAAAGGTTGGTTAATATCGACACAGTCGGCTTGCATTACGTCCGTAAATACGTATAATGCGCGGGCTTGTCGTAATTGACGGCTGGTTCGATATGAACCTGAGTAGCTCATTTTGTTACTCAACAATGCTCCCAATTGGGGAGCTACGTAAGAACGGTTACACTCTCCCATCAATCGTAATGGGTTTGAGGAGTAATCATTTTCGTTTATAAAATAATTGGAGCTCTGGTCTCATGCAGAACCAAAGAATCCGTATCCGCCTTAAAGCGTTTGATCATCGTCTGATCGATCAATCAACCGCGGAAATCGTCGAGACTGCTAAGCGCACTGGTGCGCAAGTCCGTGGTCCGATCCCGCTGCCGACCCGCAAAGAGCGCTTCACCGTTCTGATCTCCCCGCACGTTAACAAAGACGCGCGCGATCAGTACGAAATCCGCACTCACAAGCGTCTGGTTGACATCGTTGAGCCAACTGAGAAAACCGTTGATGCTCTGATGCGTCTGGATCTGGCTGCCGGTGTAGACGTGCAGATCAGCCTGGGTTAATCAGGTCATCGAGCGATTGAGAGGTTGAAACAATGATTGGTTTAGTCGGTAAAAAAGTGGGTATGACCCGCATCTTCACTGAAGATGGCGTTTCTATCCCAGTAACCGTAATCGAAGTTGAAGCAAACCGCGTTACTCAGGTTAAAGATCTGGCTAACGATGGCTACCGCGCTATTCAGGTTACCACTGGTGCTAAAAAAGCTAACCGTGTAACCAAACCAGAAGCGGGTCACTTCGCTAAAGCTGGCGTAGAAGCTGGCCGTGGTCTGTGGGAATTCCGTCTTGCTGAAGGCGAAGAGTTCACCGTAGGTCAGGACATTAGCGTTGAGCTGTTTGCTGACGTTAAAAAAGTTGACGTAACCGGTACCTCTAAAGGTAAAGGTTTTGCTGGTACCGTTAAGCGCTGGAACTTCCGTACCCAGGACGCTACTCACGGTAACTCCTTGTCTCACCGCGTTCCGGGTTCTATCGGTCAGAACCAGACTCCGGGCAAAGTGTTCAAAGGCAAGAAAATGGCAGGTCAGCTGGGCAACGAACGTGTAACCGTTCAGAGCCTGGACGTAGTACGTGTTGACGCTGAGCGCAACCTGCTGCTGGTTAAAGGTGCGGTCCCGGGTGCAACCGGTAGCGACCTGATCGTTAAACCAGCTGTGAAGGCGTAAGGGGATAGCAATGGAATTAGTATTGAAAGACGCGCAGAGCGCGCTGACTGTTTCCGAAACTACCTTCGGTCGTGATTTCAACGAAGCGCTGGTTCACCAGGTTGTTGTTGCTTATGCAGCTGGTGCTCGTCAGGGTACTCGTGCTCAGAAGACTCGTGCTGAAGTAACTGGTTCTGGCAAAAAGCCATGGCGCCAGAAAGGTACCGGCCGTGCGCGTTCAGGTTCTATCAAGAGCCCGATCTGGCGTTCAGGTGGCGTGACCTTCGCTGCGCGTCCACAGGACCACAGTCAAAAAGTTAACAAAAAGATGTACCGCGGCGCGCTGAAAAGCATCCTGTCCGAACTGGTACGTCAGGATCGTCTGATCGTTGTCGAGAAGTTCTCTGTAGAAGCGCCTAAAACTAAGCTGCTGGCACAGAAACTGAAAGACATGGCTCTGGAAGATGTGCTGATCATCACCGGTGAGCTGGACGAGAACCTGTTCCTGGCCGCACGTAACCTGCACAAGGTTGACGTACGCGATGCGACTGGTATCGACCCGGTTAGCCTGATCGCCTTCGACAAAGTCGTAATGACTGCTGATGCTGTTAAGCAAGTTGAGGAGATGCTGGCATGATTCGTGAAGAACGTCTGCTGAAGGTGCTTCGCGCACCGCACGTTTCTGAAAAAGCGTCTACTGCGATGGAAAAAACAAACACCATCGTTCTCAAAGTTGCTAAAGACGCGACCAAAGCAGAGATCAAAGCTGCTGTGCAGAAACTGTTTGAAGTCGAAGTCGAAGTCGTTAACACCCTGGTAGTTAAAGGGAAAGTTAAACGTCACGGACAGCGTATCGGTCGTCGTAGCGACTGGAAAAAAGCTTACGTCACCCTGAAAGAAGGCCAGAATCTGGACTTCGTTGGCGGCGCTGAGTAAGTCGGAGGAGTAATACAATGGCAGTTGTTAAATGTAAACCGACATCTCCGGGTCGTCGCCACGTAGTTAAAGTGGTTAACCCTGAGCTGCACAAGGGCAAACCTTTTGCTCCGTTGCTGGAAAAAAACAGCAAATCCGGTGGTCGTAACAACAATGGCCGTATCACCACTCGTCACATCGGTGGTGGCCACAAGCAGGCTTATCGTATTGTTGACTTCAAACGCAACAAAGACGGTATCCCAGCAGTTGTTGAACGTCTTGAGTACGATCCGAACCGTTCCGCGAACATCGCGCTGGTTCTGTACAAAGACGGCGAACGCCGTTACATCCTGGCCCCTAAAGGCCTGAAAGCTGGCGACCAGATTCAGTCTGGCGTTGATGCTGCAATCAAAGCAGGCAACACCCTGCCGATGCGCAATATCCCGGTTGGTTCTACCGTTCATAACGTAGAAATGAAACCAGGTAAAGGCGGTCAGCTGGCGCGTTCCGCGGGTACTTACGTTCAGATCGTTGCGCGTGACGGTGCTTATGTCACCCTGCGTCTGCGTTCTGGTGAAATGCGTAAAGTCGAAGCAGACTGCCGCGCTACTCTGGGCGAAGTTGGCAATGCTGAGCATATGCTGCGCGTTCTGGGTAAAGCAGGTGCTGCACGCTGGCGTGGTGTTCGTCCTACCGTTCGCGGTACTGCGATGAACCCAGTCGACCACCCACATGGTGGTGGTGAAGGTCGTAACTTTGGTAAGCACCCGGTATCTCCGTGGGGCGTTCAGACCAAAGGTAAGAAGACCCGCAGCAACAAGCGTACTGATAAATTTATCGTACGTCGCCGTAGCAAATAATTTTAGAGGATAAGCCATGCCACGTTCTCTCAAGAAAGGTCCTTTTATTGACCTGCACTTGCTGAAGAAGGTAGAGAAAGCGGTGGAAAGCGGAGACAAGAAGCCCCTGCGCACTTGGTCCCGTCGTTCAACGATCTTTCCTAACATGATCGGTTTGACCATCGCTGTCCATAATGGTCGTCAGCACGTTCCAGTCTTTGTTACCGACGAAATGGTTGGTCACAAACTGGGTGAATTCGCACCGACTCGTACTTATCGCGGCCACGCTGCTGATAAAAAAGCGAAGAAGAAATAAGGTAGGAGGAAGAGATGGAAACTTTAGCTCAACATCGCCATGCTCGTTCTTCTGCTCAGAAGGTTCGCCTTGTTGCTGACCTGATTCGCGGTAAGAAAGTGTCGCAGGCCCTGGACATCCTGACCTATACCAACAAGAAAGCTGCGGTATTGGTCAAGAAAGTACTGGAATCTGCCATTGCTAACGCTGAACACAACGATGGCGCTGACATCGACGATCTGAAAGTTGCGAAAATTTTCGTAGATGAAGGCCCAAGCATGAAGCGCATTATGCCGCGTGCGAAAGGTCGTGCAGATCGCATCCTGAAGCGCACCAGCCACATTACTGTGGTTGTGTCCGATCGCTGAGACTCTGGAGACTAGCAATGGGTCAGAAAGTACATCCTAATGGTATTCGCCTGGGTATTGTAAAACCATGGAACTCTACCTGGTTTGCGAACACCAAAGAATTCGCTGACAACCTGGACAGCGATTTTAAAGTACGTCAGTACCTGACTAAGGAACTGGCTAAAGCGTCTGTATCTCGTATCGTTATCGAGCGTCCAGCTAAGAGCATCCGTGTGACTATTCACACTGCTCGTCCTGGCATCGTTATCGGTAAGAAAGGCGAAGACGTAGAAAAACTGCGCAAGGTCGTAGCGGATATCGCTGGCGTTCCTGCACAGATCAATATCGCTGAAGTTCGTAAGCCTGAACTGGACGCTAAATTGGTTGCTGACAGCATCACTTCTCAGCTGGAACGTCGTGTTATGTTCCGTCGTGCTATGAAGCGTGCTGTACAGAACGCAATGCGTCTGGGCGCTAAAGGTATCAAAGTTGAAGTTAGCGGCCGTCTGGGCGGCGCGGAAATCGCACGTACCGAATGGTATCGTGAAGGTCGCGTACCGCTGCACACTCTGCGTGCTGACATCGACTACAACACCTCTGAAGCGCACACCACTTACGGTGTAATCGGCGTTAAGGTATGGATCTTCAAAGGTGAGATCCTGGGTGGTATGGCTGCTGTTGAACAACCGGAAAAACCGGCTGCTCAACCTAAAAAGCAGCAGCGTAAAGGCCGTAAATAAGGAGCGTCGCTGATGTTACAACCAAAGCGTACAAAATTCCGTAAAGTGCACAAAGGCCGCAACCGTGGTCTGGCGCAGGGTACGGATGTTAGCTTCGGCACTTTCGGTCTGAAAGCTGTTGGCCGTGGTCGTCTGACTGCACGTCAGATCGAAGCAGCACGTCGTGCAATGACCCGTGCAGTTAAGCGTCAAGGTAAGATCTGGATCCGTGTATTCCCGGACAAACCGATCACCGAGAAGCCGCTGGAAGTTCGTATGGGTAAAGGTAAAGGTAACGTGGAGTACTGGGTTGCCTTGATCCAACCGGGCAAAGTCCTGTATGAAATGGACGGTGTTCCGGAAGAGCTGGCCCGTGAAGCCTTCGGCCTGGCAGCAGCGAAACTGCCTATCAAAACCACCTTTGTAACTAAGACGGTGATGTAATGAAAGCAAAAGAGCTGCGTGAAAAGAGCGTTGAAGAGCTGAACGCTGAGCTGCTGAACCTGCTGCGTGAGCAGTTCAACCTGCGTATGCAGGCTGCAAGTGGCCAGCTGCAACAGACTCACCTGCTGAAGCAAGTGCGTCGCAATGTTGCACGCGTTAAGACTTTACTGACTGAGAAGGCGGGTGCGTAATGACCGATAAAATCCGTACTCTGCAAGGTCGTGTTGTTAGCGACAAAATGGAGAAATCCATCGTTGTTGCTATCGAACGCATTGTGAAACACCCGATCTACGGTAAATTCATCAAGCGTACGACCAAACTGCACGTACATGACGAGAACAACGAATGTGGTATCGGCGACAAGGTTGAAATCCGTGAATGCCGTCCACTGTCCAAGACTAAGTCCTGGACGCTGGTTCGCGTTGTAGAGAAAGCGGTTCTGTAATACAGTACGCGTTCTCAATACGAATAAACGGCTCAGCGATGAGCCGTTTATTTTTTCTACCCATATTGCAGAAGCGGTGTTATAATGCCGCGCCCTCGATATGGGGCTTTTTAACGGCTCTGATTTTAGAGTCTCAGGTAGTAGTTGACATTAGCGGAGCACTAAAATGATCCAAGAACAGACTATGCTGAACGTCGCCGACAACTCCGGTGCACGTCGCGTAATGTGTATCAAGGTTCTGGGTGGCTCGCACCGTCGCTACGCAGGCGTAGGCGACATCATCAAGATCACCATCAAGGAAGCAATTCCACGTGGTAAGGTCAAAAAAGGTGATGTGCTGAAGGCGGTAGTGGTGCGCACCAAGAAGGGTGTTCGTCGCCCTGACGGTTCTGTCATTCGCTTCGATGGTAATGCATGCGTTATTTTAAACAATAACAGCGAGCAGCCTATCGGCACGCGTATCTTTGGGCCGGTAACTCGTGAACTTCGTACTGAGAAGTTCATGAAAATTATCTCTCTGGCACCAGAAGTACTCTAAGGAGCGAATCATGGCAGCGAAAATCCGTCGTGATGACGAAGTTATCGTGTTAACCGGTAAAGATAAAGGTAAACGCGGTAAAGTGAAAAATGTTCTGTCTTCCGGCAAACTCGTCGTTGAAGGTATCAACCTGGTTAAGAAACATCAGAAGCCGGTTCCGGCCCTGAACCAACCAGGCGGCATCGTTGAAAAAGAAGCTGCTATTCAGGTTTCTAACGTTGCAATCTTTAATGCGGCTACCGGCAAGGCTGACCGTGTAGGCTTTAGATTCGAAGACGGTAAAAAAGTCCGTTTCTTCAAGTCTAACAGCGAAACTATCAAGTAATTTGGAGTAGTACGATGGCGAAACTGCATGATTACTACAAAGACGAAGTAGTTAAGAAACTCATGACTGAGTTTAACTACAATTCTGTCATGCAAGTCCCTCGGGTCGAGAAGATCACCCTGAACATGGGTGTTGGTGAAGCGATCGCTGACAAGAAACTGCTGGATAACGCAGCAGCTGACCTGACAGCAATCTCCGGTCAAAAACCGCTGATCACCAAAGCACGCAAATCAGTTGCAGGCTTCAAAATCCGTCAGGGCTATCCGATCGGCTGTAAAGTAACTCTGCGTGGCGAACGCATGTGGGAGTTCTTTGAGCGCCTGATCACTATTGCTGTTCCACGTATCCGTGACTTCCGTGGCTTGTCCGCTAAGTCTTTCGACGGTCGTGGTAACTACAGCATGGGTGTCCGTGAGCAGATCATCTTCCCAGAAATCGACTACGATAAAGTCGACCGCGTGCGTGGTTTGGATATTACCATTACCACTACTGCGAAATCTGATGAAGAAGGCCGTGCTCTGCTGGCTGCCTTTGACTTCCCGTTCCGCAAGTAAGGTAGGGTTACTGAATGGCTAAGCAATCAATGAAAGCACGCGAAGTAAAGCGCGTAGCTTTAGCTGATAAATTCTTCGCTAAACGCGCTGAACTGAAAGCGATCATTTCTGATGTGAACGCTTCCGACGAAGATCGTTGGAATGCGGTTCTCAAGCTGCAGTCTCTGCCGCGTGATTCCAGCCCGTCTCGTCAGCGTAACCGCTGTCGTCAAACAGGTCGTCCACATGGTTATGTGGGCAAGTTTGGGTTGAGCCGTATCAAACTGCGTGAAGCCGCTATGCGCGGTGAAGTGCCAGGCTTGAAAAAGGCTAGCTGGTAATTACCAATTGAATCACGGGAGTAAAGACAGATGAGCATGCAAGATCCGATCGCGGATATGCTGACCCGTATCCGTAACGGTCAGGCCGCGAACAAAGTTGCGGTCACCATGCCTTCCGCCAAGCTGAAAGTGGCAATTGCCAACGTGCTGAAGGAAGAAGGTTTTATCGAAGATTTTAAAGTTGAAGGCGACACCAAGCCGGAACTGGAACTTACTCTCAAGTATTTCCAGGGTAAAGCTGTTGTAGAAAGCATTCAGCGTGTCAGCCGCCCAGGCCTGCGCATCTATAAGAAAAAAGATGAGCTGCCAAAAGTTATGGCTGGTCTTGGTATCGCAGTTGTTTCTACCTCTAAAGGTGTTATGACTGATCGTGCAGCGCGCCAGGCTGGTCTTGGTGGCGAAATTATCTGCTACGTAGCCTAATCGGAGGAAAGAATGTCTCGTGTTGCTAAAGCACCGGTCGTTATTCCTGCCGGCGTTGATGTAAAAATCGACGGTCAGGTTATTACGATCAAAGGTAAAAACGGCGAGCTGACTCGTACCCTCAACAAAGCTGTTGAAGTTAAACATGCAGATAACGCTCTGACCTTCGGTCCACGTGATGGTTTCGTGGATGGTTGGGCTCAGGCTGGTACCGCGCGTGCCCTGCTGAACTCAATGGTTGTTGGTGTTACCGAAGGCTTCACTAAAAAGCTTCAGCTGGTTGGTGTAGGTTATCGTGCAGCTATCAAAGGGAATGCAGTAGGCCTGTCTCTGGGCTTCTCACACCCTGTTGAGCATCCGCTGCCGGCCGGTATCACTGCAGAATGCCCGACTCAAACTGAAATCGTGCTGAAAGGCGCTGATAAACAGCTGATCGGTCAGGTTGCAGCAGATCTGCGCGCCTACCGTCGTCCTGAGCCTTACAAAGGCAAGGGTGTTCGTTACGCCGACGAAGTCGTGCGTACCAAAGAGGCTAAGAAGAAGTAAGGTAACACTATGGATAAGAAATCTGCTCGTATCCGTCGTGCGACCCGCGCACGCCGCAAGCTCAAAGAGCTGGGTGCAACTCGCCTGGTGGTACATCGTACCCCGCGTCATATTTACGCACAGGTAATTGCTCCGAACGGTTCTGAAGTTCTGGTAGCTGCTTCTACTGTAGAAAAAGCTATCTCAGAACAATTGAAGTACACCGGTAACAAAGACGCCGCTGCAGCTGTAGGTAAAGCTGTTGCTGAACGCGCTCTGGAAAAAGGCATCAGCAATGTTTCCTTTGACCGTTCCGGGTTCCAATATCATGGTCGTGTCCAGGCACTGGCAGATGCTGCCCGTGAAGCTGGCCTTCAGTTCTAAGGTAGAGGTGTAAGATGGCTCACATCGAAAAACAGGCTGGCGAACTGCAGGAAAAGCTGATCGCGGTAAACCGCGTATCTAAAACCGTTAAAGGTGGTCGTATTTTCTCCTTCACAGCTCTGACTGTAGTAGGTGATGGTAACGGTCGCGTTGGTTTTGGTTACGGTAAAGCGCGTGAAGTTCCAGCAGCGATCCAGAAAGCGATGGAAAAAGCCCGTCGCAACATGATTAACGTCGCGCTGAACAACGGCACCCTGCAGCACCCTGTAAAAGGTGTTCACACGGGTTCTCGTGTATTCATGCAGCCAGCTTCAGAAGGTACCGGTATCATCGCCGGTGGTGCAATGCGCGCCGTTCTGGAAGTTGCTGGGGTTCATAACGTTCTGGCTAAAGCATATGGTTCCACCAACCCGATCAACGTGGTTCGTGCAACTATTGATGGCCTGGAAAATATGAATTCTCCAGAAATGGTCGCTGCCAAGCGTGGTAAATCCGTTGAAGAAATTCTGGGGTAATTGACCATGGCAAAGACTATTAAAATCACTCAAACCCGCAGTGCAATCGGTCGTCTGCCGAAACACAAGGCAACGCTGCTTGGCCTGGGTCTGCGTCGTATTGGTCATACCGTTGAGCGCGAGGATACTCCTGCTGTTCGTGGTATGGTCAACGCGGTTTACTTCATGGTTAAAGTTGAGGAGTAAGAGATGCGTTTAAATACTCTGTCTCCGGCCGAAGGCTCTAAAAAGGCGGGTAAACGCCTGGGTCGTGGTATCGGTTCTGGCCTCGGCAAAACCGGTGGTCGTGGTCACAAAGGTCAGAACTCTCGTTCTGGCGGTGGCGTACGTCGCGGTTTCGAGGGTGGCCAGATGCCACTGTACCGTCGTCTGCCGAAGTTCGGCTTCACCTCTCGCAAAGCAGCGATCACAGCGGAAATCCGTCTGTCTGACCTGGCGAAAGTTGAAGGCGGCGTTGTAGACCTGAACACGCTGAAAGCAGCTAACATTATCGGTATCCAGATCGAGTTCGCGAAAGTGATCCTGGCTGGTGAAGTGTCTACTCCGGTAACTGTTCGTGGCCTGCGTGTTACTAAAGGTGCTCGTGCTGCTATCGAAGCTGCTGGCGGTAAAATTGAGGAATAAGTAGCAGATGGCTAAGCAACCGGGATTAGATTTTCAAAGTGCCAAAGGTGGATTTGGCGAGCTGAAACGCAGACTGCTGTTTGTTATCGGCGCGCTGATTGTGTTCCGTATTGGCTCTTTTATTCCGATCCCTGGTATCGATGCCGCTGTACTTGCCAAACTGCTTGAGCAACAGCGAGGCACCATCATTGAAATGTTCAACATGTTCTCTGGTGGTGCTCTCAGCCGTGCTTCTATCTTTGCTCTGGGTATTATGCCGTACATTTCGGCATCAATTATTATCCAGCTGCTGACGGTCGTTCATCCGGCCCTGGCAGAGTTGAAGAAAGAAGGGGAGTCTGGACGTCGTAAGATTAGTCAGTACACCCGTTACGGTACTCTGGTGCTGGCAATATTCCAGTCGATCGGTATTGCTACCGGTCTTCCGAATATGCCTGGTATGCAGGGCCTGGTATTAAACCCAGGCTTTGCATTCTATTTCACCGCTGTTGTGAGTCTGGTCACAGGGACAATGTTCCTGATGTGGCTCGGCGAACAGATTACTGAGCGTGGTATCGGTAACGGTATCTCAATCATTATCTTCGCCGGTATTGTCGCGGGTCTCCCGCCAGCCATCGCCCATACTATCGAGCAAGCGCGTCAAGGCGACCTGCACTTCCTCCTGTTGCTGTTGGTTGCAGTATTAGTATTTGCAGTGACGTTCTTTGTTGTCTTCGTTGAACGTGGTCAACGCCGCATTGTGGTGAACTACGCTAAACGTCAGCAAGGTCGTCGTGTCTATGCTGCACAGAGCACACATTTACCGCTGAAAGTGAATATGGCGGGGGTAATCCCGGCGATCTTCGCTTCCAGTATTATTCTGTTCCCGGCAACCATCGCGTCATGGTTCGGGGGCGGTACTGGTTGGAACTGGCTGACAACAATTTCGCTGTATTTGCAGCCTGGGCAACCACTTTATGTGTTACTCTATGCGTCTGCGATCATCTTCTTCTGTTTCTTCTACACGGCGTTGGTCTTCAACCCGCGTGAAACAGCAGATAACCTGAAGAAGTCCGGTGCATTTGTACCAGGAATTCGTCCGGGAGAGCAAACGGCGAAGTATATCGATAAAGTAATGACCCGCCTGACTTTGGTTGGTGCGCTCTATATTACTTTTATCTGCCTGATCCCGGAGTTCATGCGTGATGCAATGAAAGTACCGTTCTACTTCGGTGGGACCTCACTGCTTATCGTTGTTGTCGTGATTATGGACTTTATGGCTCAAGTGCAAACTCTGATGATGTCCAGTCAGTATGAGTCTGCATTGAAGAAGGCGAACCTGAAAGGCTACGGCCGCTAATTGGTCGCCTGAGAAGTTACGGAGAGTAAAAATGAAAGTTCGTGCTTCCGTCAAGAAATTATGCCGTAACTGCAAAATCGTTAAGCGTGATGGTGTCATCCGTGTGATTTGCAGTGCCGAGCCGAAGCATAAACAGCGCCAAGGCTGATTATTTCGCATATTTTTCTTGCAAAGTTGGGTTGAGCTGGCTAGATTAGCCAGCCAATCTTTTGTATGTCTGTACGTTTCCATTTGAGTATCCTGAAAACGGGCTTTTCAGCATGGTGCGTACATATTAAATAGTAGGAGTGCATAGTGGCCCGTATAGCAGGCATTAACATTCCTGATCAGAAACATGCTGTGATCGCATTAACTTCGATCTACGGCATCGGCAAGACCCGTTCTAAAGCCATTCTGGCTGCAGCGGGTATCGCTGAAGATGTTAAGATCAGTGAGCTGTCTGAAGAACAAATCGACACGCTGCGTGACGAAGTTGCCAAATTTGTCGTTGAAGGTGATCTGCGCCGTGAAATCAGCATGAGCATCAAGCGCCTGATGGATCTTGGTTGCTATCGCGGTTTGCGTCATCGTCGTGGTCTGCCAGTGCGCGGTCAGCGTACTAAGACCAACGCACGTACCCGTAAGGGTCCGCGCAAACCGATCAAGAAATAATCGGGGTGATTGAATAATGGCAAAGGCACCAGTTCGTGCACGTAAACGTGTAAGAAAACAAGTCTCTGACGGCGTGGCTCATATCCATGCTTCTTTCAACAACACCATCGTTACTATTACTGATCGTCAGGGTAACGCATTGGGTTGGGCAACAGCCGGTGGTTCCGGTTTCCGTGGTTCTCGCAAATCCACTCCGTTCGCAGCTCAGGTTGCAGCAGAGCGTTGCGCAGAAGCCGTAAAAGAATACGGCATCAAGAATCTGGAAGTTATGGTTAAAGGTCCGGGTCCGGGTCGTGAATCTACTGTTCGCGCTCTGAACGCCGCTGGTTTCCGCATCACTAATATTACTGATGTGACTCCGATCCCTCATAACGGTTGTCGTCCGCCGAAAAAACGTCGCGTATAACGCTCGTTTTTTAGGTTAGTTGGAGATAGAAAATGGCAAGATATTTGGGTCCTAAGCTCAAGCTGAGCCGTCGTGAGGGCACCGACTTATTCCTTAAGTCTGGCGTTCGCGCGATCGATACCAAGTGTAAAATTGAACAAGCTCCTGGCCAGCACGGTGCGCGTAAACCGCGTCTGTCTGACTATGGTGTGCAGTTGCGTGAAAAGCAAAAAGTTCGCCGTATGTACGGTGTGCTGGAGCGTCAGTTCCGTAACTACTATAAAGAAGCAGCACGTCTGAAAGGCAACACAGGTGAAAACCTGCTGGCTCTGCTGGAAGGTCGTCTGGACAACGTTGTATACCGTATGGGCTTCGGCGCTACTCGTGCTGAATCACGTCAGCTGGTTAGCCACAAAGCAATCATGGTAAACGGTCGTGTTGTTAACATCGCTTCTTATCAGGTTAAAGCGAATGACGTTGTTAGCATTCGTGAGAAAGCGAAAAAGCAATCTCGCGTGAAGGCCGCTCTGGAGCTGGCTGAGCAGCGTGAAAAGCCAACCTGGCTGGAAGTTGATGCTGGCAAGATGGAAGGTACGTTCAAGCGTCAGCCAGAACGTTCTGATCTGTCTGCGGACATTAACGAACACCTGATCGTCGAGCTTTACTCCAAGTAAAGCTTAGTACCAAAGAGAGGACACAATGCAGGGTTCTGTGACAGAGTTTCTAAAACCGCGCCTGGTAGATATCGAGCAAGTGAGTTCGACGCACGCCAAGGTGACCCTTGAGCCTTTAGAGCGTGGCTTTGGCCATACTCTGGGTAACGCACTGCGCCGTATTCTGCTCTCATCGATGCCGGGTTGCGCGGTGACCGAGGTTGAGATTGATGGTGTACTTCATGAGTACAGCACCAAAGAAGGCGTTCAGGAAGATATCCTTGAAATCCTGCTCAACCTGAAAGGGCTGGCGGTGAGAGTTCAGGGTAAAGATGAAGTTATTCTTACTCTGAATAAATCTGGCATTGGCCCTGTGACTGCAGCCGACATCACCCACGACGGTGATGTTGAAATCGTCAAGCCGCAGCACGTGATCTGCCACCTGACCGATGAGAACGCAGCTATTAGCATGCGTATCAAAGTTCAGCGCGGTCGTGGTTATGTGCCGGCTTCTGCCCGAATTCATTCGGAAGAAGATGAGCGCCCAATCGGCCGTCTGCTGGTCGACGCATGCTACAGCCCTGTAGAGCGTATTGCCTACAATGTTGAAGCAGCGCGTGTAGAACAGCGTACCGACCTGGACAAGCTGGTCATCGAAATGGAAACCAACGGCACAATCGATCCTGAAGAGGCGATTCGTCGTGCGGCAACCATCCTGGCAGAACAACTGGAAGCTTTCGTTGACTTACGTGATGTTCGTCAGCCGGAAGTGAAAGAAGAGAAACCAGAATTCGATCCGATCCTGCTGCGCCCTGTTGACGATCTCGAATTGACTGTCCGCTCTGCTAACTGCCTCAAGGCAGAAGCTATCCACTATATCGGTGATCTGGTACAGCGTACCGAGGTTGAGTTGCTGAAAACGCCGAACCTGGGTAAAAAATCTCTTACCGAGATTAAAGACGTGCTGGCTTCACGTGGTCTGTCTCTGGGCATGCGCCTGGAAAACTGGCCACCGGCAAGCATTGCTGACGAGTAACCGGATCACAGGTTAAGGTTTTACTGAGAAGGATAAGGTCATGCGCCATCGTAAGAGTGGTCGTCAACTGAACCGCAACAGCAGCCATCGCCAGGCTATGTTCCGCAACATGGCAGGTTCACTGGTTCGTCATGAAATCATCAAGACGACCCTGCCTAAAGCGAAAGAGCTGCGTCGCGTAGTTGAGCCGCTGATTACTCTTGCCAAGACTGACAGCGTTGCTAATCGTCGTCTGGCATTCGCCCGCACTCGTGATAACGAGATCGTGGCAAAACTGTTTAACGAGCTGGGCCCGCGTTTCGCGAGCCGTGCCGGTGGTTACACTCGTATTCTGAAGTGTGGTTTCCGTGCAGGCGACAACGCGCCGATGGCTTACATCGAGCTGGTTGATCGTTCAGAGAAAGCAGAAGCTGCTGCAGAGTAATCTGCAGTAACGTAAAAAAACCCGCTCCGGCGGGTTTTTTTATATCCGCGATACCCCCACTTCTCTACAATGTTTGTATTAATTCTGTTCATCCCCTGGAGCTGATAATGTGGTTGCTTGACCAGTGGGCAGAACGCCATATTTGCGATGCCCAAAAGAAAGGCGAATTCGACGATCTTCCGGGAAGCGGCGAACCGCTTGTGCTGGATGATGATTCGCATATTGCCCCGGAACTACGGGCCGGATATCGGTTACTGAAAAATGCAGGTTGTCTTCCTCCGGAGCTTGAACAACGCAGAGAGGCTGTCGAAATGGTCGATCTCCTCAAAGGGATCCATCAGGACGATCCTCGACACGCTGAGCTTAGCCGCAGGCTCGCGCTGCTTGAACTCAAGCTGCGCCAGGCCGGGATGAATACAGATTTTCTGCGCGGTGAATACTGTGAAAGATTGATGCAGAAAATAAACGAGGAGTAGCTATGTACCGCATTGGTGAACTTGCGAAGCTCGCGAACGTCACGCCGGATACTATCCGGTATTATGAAAAGCAGCAGATGATCGATCATGAAGTTCGGACTGAAGGAGGCTTTCGCCTTTACACCGATAACGATCTTCAGCGTCTGCGGTTCATTCGTTATGCACGTCAGCTCGGATTTACGCTTGACGCGATCCGGGAGTTATTATCGATCCGCATCGATCCCGGACATCACACCTGCCAGGAATCTAAAAGTATTGTGCAGGCCCGGCTGGATGAAGTTGAAGCGCGAATTCAGGAGCTGCAAACCATGCAGCGTTCTCTGCAGAGGCTGAATGATGCCTGCTGCGGTACGGCCCACAGCAGTATTTATTGTTCAATTCTTGAAGCCCTTGAACAGGGGGCCAGCGGAGAAACTGAGGGCTGTTGATTTTTAGTCCATCCGGGTCTAGACTCCCGTCGTCATACACCATGCTCAGGAGAAATTATGAGCCGCTATCAGCACACGAAAGGACAAATTAAGGACAATGCCATTGAGGCGTTACTTCACGACCCGTTATTCAGACAGCGCGTTGAGAAGAATAAAAAAGGGAAAGGAAGTTATCTGCGCAAAGATAAACATGCAAAACGGGGTAACTGGGAGGCCAGTGGCAAACAAGCGAATCGCTTCTTTACCACTGGCCTTCCCGCTTTAAGCTGTTGATTAAACGCGATTGTTCTGCTCTTTTAACAGATCGCGAATCTCGCTCAGCAGCACTTCTTCTTTCGTTGGTGCAGGCGCTGCTGCCGGCTCTTCTTTCTTACGGTTGAGTTTGTTGATCAGTTTTATAGCCATAAAAATGGCAAATGCGACGATCACAAAATCAAATACGTTCTGAATAAATACGCCGTAGTGCATCACGACTGCCGGAACATCACCTTGTGCTTCACGCAGCGTGAAAGCGAATTGTTTGAAATCAATGCCCCCGATTAACAACCCTAAAGGTGGCATGATAATGTCGGCGACTAATGATGAAACAATCTTGCCGAATGCTGCACCAATAATGACACCCACTGCCAAATCCACCACGTTCCCGCGCATTGCAAATTCGCGGAATTCTTTAATAAAACTCATTTTATTCTCCTTGTGCCAGCTGACGACTATAAGTTTAACAAATGATTAGCTAATTGCCATTCGGGATAATTAAACGCTATGAAAAATAAAAGGCACAAAAATGAAGAGGATAAAGTGCGGGTGCGCTTTTTCACGCACCCGACACATTAGAGGAAGAATGGGCTTGGCTGGAACAAACGTTCGACGTCGGTAATAAACTTTTTATCGGTCAGGAACATAATCACATGATCGCCTTGCTCAATACGTAAATTATCATTGGCAATCATGACATCATTCCCGCGCACAACGGCGCCGATAATAGTGCCTGGTGGCAGCTTAATTTCGTCGATCGAACGGCCCACGACGCGAGATGTGGTTTCATCTCCGTGTGCGACCGCTTCAATGGCTTCCGCTACGCCGCGACGAAGCGATGACACACCGACAATATCCGCTTTACGAACATGGCTCAGGAGGGCGGAAATTGTCGCCTGCTGAGGTGAAATAGCAATATCAATCACACTTCCCTGAACCAGATCAACATATGCCCGGCGCTGGATTAGCACCATGACCTTTTTGGCACCCATACGTTTGGCGAGCATGGCGGACATAATATTCGCCTCGTCGTCGTTGGTGACAGCAATAAAGAGATCAACTTGATCAATATGCTCTTCAGCCAGCAACTCCTGATCTGACGCATCGCCATAAAATACGATCGTATTTTGCAGTTTTTCCGCCAGCTCAGCAGCACGCTGTTGATCGCGCTCGATCAACTTAACGCTGTAATCTTTTTCCAGTCGATGTGCCAGACCAGCACCGATATTGCCACCGCCGACCAGCATAATGCGTTTATAGGGTTTTTCCAGCCGCTGAAGCTCACTCATCACCGCACGAATATGCTGTGAGGCTGCAATAAAGAAGACCTCATCACCAGCCTCGACAATTGTTGAGCCTTGCGGGCGAATAGGTCTGTCGTGGCGGAAGATGGCCGCGACGCGCGTATCGATATGCGGCATATGCTCGCGCATGGTGGAAAGCGCATTACCGATCAGTGGCCCACCGTAATAGGCCTTGACGACTGCCAGACTCACTTTACCTTCGGCAAAGTTGACCACCTGCAGAGCGCCTGGATATTCGATCAGACGATAGATATTATCGATGACCAGCTGTTCTGGCGCGATAAGATGATCAATAGGGACCGCTTCTGAATTAAACAGTTTTTCCGTATCGCGAACATAGTCCGGTGAGCGGATACGCGCGATTCGGTTTGGCGTGTTGAAAAGTGAGTAGGCCACCTGACAGGCCACCATATTGGTTTCGTCAGAACTGGTCACCGCAACCAGCATGTCGGCATCGTCGGCACCCGCCTCACGAAGCACGCGCGGGTGCGAACCATGTCCCTGCACAACACGCAGGTCAAATTTGTCCTGTAAAACGCGCAGGCGATCGCCATTGGTATCAACAATGGTGATGTCATTATTTTCGCCAACCAGATTTTCTGCCAGCGTCCCGCCAACCTGTCCTGCACCCAGAATGATAATCTTCATATCCCGTGACCTGTTCTCAACATCACTCTTTGATTAGCTTAGCGTAAAAGAAGCCATCACCTTCTTCTGCACCCGGCAGGTTCTGCTGACCCGGAGATTCAGATGTTCCCGTATCGCGCAGTGCCGCGTCCGGGGTACGTTTGAGGAAAGCCGCGATTTGCTGACTGTTTTCTTCCGGAAGTATCGAGCAGGTTGCATAAACCAGCGTACCGCCAGGTTTAAGATGCGGCCAGATGGCGTCGAGAATATCGGACTGCAGCTGGGCAAGTTCCTTGATGTCTCGGTCGCGGCGTAACCACTTGATGTCCGGATGACGACGAATAACGCCGGTCGCAGAGCAGGGGGCATCCAGTAAAATGCGATCGAATTGTGTTTCACCACACCATTCTGCCGGTTTACGTCCATCGCCTTGCTTAACCTGTGCCTTCATGCCCAGACGCTTAAGGTTGTCATAGACGCGTGAAAGACGCTGTTCATCAACATCTACCGCCATGACGCTGGCTTGCGGAGCCACTTCAAGAATATGCGTCGTTTTGCCCCCAGGTGCAGCGCACAAATCGAGGATCTGTTCACCATTTTTGGGTTCAAGCCAGGTCATACAGCCCTGAGCAGAGGCATCCTGTACCGTTACCCAGCCCTTATCAAAGCCGGGTAATGCATGTACCGGAGCAGGGGACGCTAAACGCACCGCATCAGGATAAGCATCATGGGTAAAGCCGCTCATCCCTGCCTCTTCCAGCAAAGCCAGCCAGGCATCGCGAGAATGATGGTTACGATTCACGCGTAACCACATCGGCGGACGTTCATTATTGGCTTCGACAATATTTTGCCACTGTTGTGGCCAGGCTTTTTTCAGGCGTTTCAGCAGCCATTCCGGGTGCAGGAAACGCGTTTCGCTCTGGGCAAATTCCGCCAGCAGTTCGTCCTGCTGCCGCTGGAACTGACGCAGTACGCCGTTGATCAGCCCTTTCAACTGAGGACGTTTAATTGTAACGGCACCTTCCACCGTCTCTGCCAGCGCGGCATGAGGTGGGATACGGGTATGAAGGAGCTGATAAAAGCCCACCATAATCAAATAATGTACGGTACGCTGCTTGCCTGTCATTGGGCGTGACATCAGCTTATTAATCAACCACTCAAGTTGAGAGAGTGTGCGCAGGACGCCAAAGCAGAGCTCCTGAAGCAGAGCTTTGTCTTTATCAGAGACTTTTTGTTGCAGTGGAGGCAGGACATTACTCAATGACTGGCCCTGCTCGATAACCTGCTCAACGGCCTGAGCCGCCATACTGCGTAGATTTTGTTTTTTCATAACCGTAGAAATAAAAATGCCCGGAAACACCGGGCCTTAAGAAGAAGTTTGTTCAGGCAAGGCGATTGCCCGGAATAAACCATTCGCGACGTGAATTTAACAGATCCTGAGCGCTCATGGCTTTCTTACCGGCCGGCTGTAGCGATTCAAGATTCAGGATCCCTTGCGCAGTCGCCACCTGGATACCGTTCTTGCTGGCATCAATAATCGTACCGGGTTCAGCGGTGGTATCACCGCTAATGACGGAAGCTTTCCAGACTTTTACCGGCTGCCCATCAATCTCCATCCAGCTCATCGGCCACGGATTAAAAGCGCGAATGCAGCGTTCAAGTTGAGCGGCAGAGAGCGACCAGTCGAGCCGTGCTTCTTCTTTGCTCAGTTTTTCGGCATACGTCACCTGCGCCTCATCCTGAACTTCCGGTTTTGCCGTGGTGTCAGCAAGTTGCTGGAGCGTCTCGATAAGGCCTTGCGGACCGAGCTCTGCCAGCTTGTCATACAGTGTGCCGCTGGTATCGTCTGCTGTAATAGGGCAGGCCAGTTTATACAGCATATCGCCAGTGTCTAAACCTACATCCATCTTCATGATGGTGACGCCCGTTTCAGCATCACCCGCCCACAGAGCGCGCTGGATAGGTGCAGCACCACGCCAGCGCGGGAGCAGGGAACCATGCACGTTAATGCAACCCAGGCGAGGCATATCAAGCACAGCTTTTGGCAGAATTAAACCGTAAGCCACCACCACCATCACATCGGCATTCAGGTCAGCAACAAGCTGCTGATTTTCCTGCGGGCGTAACGATGCGGGCTGGAAAACGGGAAGCCCATGCTCTTCTGCCAGCACCTTTACCGGGCTCGGCATCAGTTTTTTACCGCGACCTGCCGGACGGTCCGGCTGGGTAAAGACGCCAACAATCTGGTGACCAGAAGATAACAGCGCGTCAAGATGACGCGCTGCAAAGTCAGGGGTTCCCGCGAAGATAATGCGTAGTGTTTTAGACACGGTGATCCTTGTATCCGGGGGGATGTTATGCGCGAGAGCGCAAACGATCCAGTTTCTCTACTTTCTGACGAATACGCTGCTGTTTCAGCGGCGAGAGGTAATCGATAAACAGTTTACCGACCAGGTGATCCATCTCATGCTGAATACAAATCGCCAGCAGATCGTCTGCTTCCAGTTCGAACGGATTGCCATCGCGATCCAGTGCGCGAATTTTCACTTTTTCGGCACGAGGGACTAAAGCACGCTGTTCAGGAATGGACAGACAACCTTCCTCAATACCTGTCTCGCCGCTCTTTTCAAGCAGCTCTGGGTTGATCAGCACCAGACGCCCATCGCGATTCTCAGAAACGTCGATCACGATAATACGCTTGTGAATGTTCACCTGCGTTGCCGCCAGGCCAATGCCTTCTTCGGCGTACATGGTATCGAACATATCATCAACGATACGCTGGATTTCTGCATTCACTTCTTTGACCGGTTCAGCGACGATGCGAAGGCGCTCGTCCGGAATATGTAACACTTGCAAAACTGCCATAAATTTCCAGAGTCGTGTTCAGGAGTTGATAAGAATACTCTCTCTATTCTAGACAAATCCCCCATCGATTGACAGCATCAGTGACCAATCGCAATGATTGCGCAGGCCGCTTATGGCAGGGGAAAGGATGACGTCTACTGAAATATGGCTACGGCTAATACACACAGCTTCTCTGTATGGCGATGTCATGCTTGAAGCGGCTTCACAACTGCAGCAGCAGGAGAGGATCGATACGCTCGTTGTCAGAAAGGCCGGGCTGACAGCCAGGCAGGCTGAACGGTTCTTTGCGCCAGAGGAGAGTGAGCTGGAGCGTAGCCTGAGGTGGCTTGAGCAGCCGGGACATCATTTATTGACGGCCAGTCATCCACTTTATCCCCCTTTGCTCCGCGCGATCCCTGATTATCCCGGGGCGCTATTCGTGAAAGGCAATCCCGAGACGCTTAATACTGTGCAGCTGGCGGTCGTCGGGAGCCGTGCACCGTCATGGTACGGCGAGCGATGGGGGAAAATCCTGTGCGAACAACTTTCACAAAGCGGGCTCACGATCACCAGCGGGCTGGCCTGCGGGATTGACGGCGTTGCCCACAGCGCAGCCCTGTCAGTAAAAGGCCGAAGCGTCGCCGTGCTGGGAAACGGTCTTTTTAGCATTTATCCGCGCCGGCATCAGGCACTGGCGATGCGGCTTATCGAATCTGACGGCGCGATTGTCTCTGAATTTCCCCTTTCGGCGCAGCCCAAACCGGCAAACTTTCCGCGTCGTAATCGGATTATCAGCGGGCTGAGTCAGGGCGTGCTGGTGGTTGAAGCGGCACGCCGCAGCGGGTCGCTGGTGACGGCACGGTGCGCGCTTGAACAGGGAAGGGATGTTTTTGCCTTGCCCGGCCCGATAGGTAACCCCGGCTGTGAAGGGCCACACTGGCTGATTAAACAAGGGGCAACACCGGTAACGGAAGTAGGGGACATTCTTGAAAATTTGCAATATGGCTTGCAATGGCTGCAGGAAGATCCCGAAAAGCGACATTATTCATCAGATCAGGGAAAGGTGGCATTGCCATTTCCCAAGCTCCTGGCTAACGTAGGAGATGAGGTAACACCTGTTGACGTTGTCGCTGAACGTGCCGGCCAACCTGTGCCAGTAACGGTAGCACAGCTACTCGAACTGGAGTTAGCAGGGTGGATCGCAGCTGTACCCGGCGGCTATGTCCGATTAAGGAGGGCATGCCATGTTCGACGTACTGATGTATTTGTTTGAGACTTACATCCATAACGAAGCAGAAATGCGAGTGGATCAGGACAAGTTGACACAGGATCTTACCGATGCGGGGTTTGAGCGGGAAGACATCTATAATGCGTTGATGTGGCTGGAAAAACTGGCTGATTATCAGGAAGGCCTTGCCGAACCGATGCAGCTTGCTTCTGACCCACTGTCCGTACGCATCTATACCGCTGAAGAGTGTGAAAGGCTGGACGCCAGCTGCCGGGGGTTCATTTTATTCCTTGAGCAGATTCAGGTGTTAAACCTCGAAACGAGAGAAATGGTGATAGAGCGCGTCATGGCGCTGGATACGGCAGAATTTGAACTGGAAGATCTCAAGTGGGTGATCCTGATGGTTCTGTTTAATATCCCGGGCTGTGAAAATGCCTATCAGCAAATGGAAGAATTACTCTTTGAAGTGAATGAAGGTATGCTGCACTAATTCAATGCGCAGCACCAAGAGTTGTTATGGCCAAATCAGCACTGTTCACGGTGCATAAAAATGAGCCCTGCCCGCAGTGCGGGGCTGAACTTGTTATTCGGTCCGGGAAACACGGCCCGTTTCTCGGTTGTTCCCACTATCCGGAATGTGATTATGTTCGTCCTCTGAAAAGCCAGGCGGATGGACATATCGTTAAAATTCTGGAGGGTCAGCTTTGCCCTCTCTGCGGCGGCGAACTTGCGCTCCGTCAGGGGCGTTTCGGCATGTTTATTGGATGTAGCCGTTATCCGGAATGTGAACATACAGAACAAATTGATAAGCCGGATGAAACGGCTATTGCCTGTCCTCAATGCCAGCGCGGACAACTGGTACAACGTCGTTCTCGCTTTGGGAAGACCTTCCATTCCTGTGATCGCTACCCTGAATGCCAGTTCGTTATCAATTTCAAACCGGTAGCGGGCATCTGCACATATTGCAATTATCCGCTACTTATCGAGAAGAAAACGGCGCAAGGAATGAAATGCTTCTGCGCCAGTAAACAATGTGGAAAGCCGGTTTCGGCGGATCAAAACAGTGAATAATAACCTGCAATCAGGCTCCATTGCGCATATGGTGGATGTCCTGAAAAACGAAGACGTCATCGCCTATCCAACTGAAGCTGTTTTTGGGGTCGGTTGCGATCCCGACAGCGAGACGGCTGTGAGCCGCCTGCTTACCTTAAAACAAAGACCCGTCGAGAAAGGGCTGATTTTAATCGCTGCGAATTATGAGCAGCTTAAACCCTATATCGATGACTCTATGCTGACGCCGGCGCAGCGCGAGACGATCTTCTCCGCGTGGCCAGGGCCAGTGACCTTTGTCTTCCCGGCGCAGCCGACAACGCCACGCTGGTTAACCGGACGCTTTGATTCCCTCGCCGTCCGCGTCACTGATCATCCGCTGGTGGTAGAGCTTTGCCTGGCATTTGGTAAACCGCTGGTTTCAACCAGCGCCAACCTGACCGGGTTGCCACCCTGTCGGACAACCGAAGAAGTACTGGCGCAGTTCGGAAATGACTTCCCTGTTGCTGTCGGTGAAACGGGAGGGCGCCTGAATCCGTCCGAAATTCGTGACGCTTTGACCGGCGAACGTTTTCGCCAGGGGTAATCTCATGGAAACCTATGCTGTTTTTGGTAACCCGATTGCACACAGTAAGTCGCCGTGGATCCATCAGCAATTTGCGGAGCAGTTGCAGATTGATCATTCCTATGGCCGCGTACTGGCCCCGGTTGATACATTTATTCCAACACTGGAGGCTTTTTTCGCCGCGGGCGGTAAAGGCGCGAATGTGACCGTTCCTTTTAAAGAGGAAGCCTTCGAACGTGCGGATGAGCTGACCGAGCGCGCTTCACTTGCTGGGGCAGTAAATACCCTGAAACGGCTTGAGGATGGGCGCCTTCTGGGTGATAACACTGACGGAATTGGTTTACTTAGCGATCTGGAAAGACTCTCGTTTATCAAGCCCGGATTTCGGATCCTGCTGATTGGTGCGGGGGGCGCATCGCGGGGAGTCCTGTTGCCTCTGCTTTCCCTGGACTGTGCGGTGACCATTACCAACAGGACCTTTTCCCGGGCAGAAGCGCTGGCGGCATTGTTTGCACATACCGGTAGCGTGAGTGCGGTAGCGCTTGACGATCTTGCCGATCGTGAGTTCGAACTTATTATCAATGCCACCTCCAGCGGTATCAACGGCGAGATCCCGGCCATCCCCGCTTCGCTGGTAAACGCGCATATGTACTTCTATGACATGTTCTATCAGAAAGGGAAGACGCCTTTCCTGAACTGGTGTGAACAACACGGCGCGAAGCATATCGCCGATGGGTTGGGAATGCTGGTGGGTCAGGCCGCGCATGCGGTGCTGCTCTGGCATGGCGTGTTGCCTGCAGTTGAGCCGGTTATTGAAAAGCTAAAGCAGGAGTTATCGGCGTGAATCAGGCCATTCACTTTCCGGACCGGGAGTTCTGGGATGAGGGTAAACAAGCGGTCTGTTTCCCGGTGCTGGTGCAGGGGATGCAACTTACCTGCGCCATTTTGGGGGATACGCTGTTGCGTCGTTTTGGCGGTTCGGACCCGATAGCCGTATTTTGTGAAAATCGCTGGGATCTGGAAGAGGAAGCCAGCGATTTAATCCGCGAACAGCAGGAAGACGATCAGGGCTGGGTTTGGTTGTCCTGATTCAGGTAATCATTCTTCCATTTTACGTAGTTGTTCGCGGAGTATCTTAATCCTTCGAGCTCTGCCTCCGTGAGGGGGCGGATCTGTTTTACCGGGCTTCCCAGATAGAGATAGCCGCTCTCCAGTCGTTTGTTCTGCGGGACAAGGCTACCGGCACCAATCATGACGTCATCTTCTACTATGACGCCATCCAGCAGAATCGATCCCATGCCAACAAGCACCCGATTTCCGACAGTGCAGCCGTGAAGCATCACTTTATGGCCGACGGTAACATCTTCGCCAATGATGAGTGGATTGCCTTCCGGGTTATAAGAGGATTTGTGCGTGACATGCAGAACGCTACCGTCCTGAATATTGGTACGGGCGCCAATAGACACATAGTTAACATCTCCCCTGATGGCGACAAGCGGCCAGATGCTGACGTCGTCGGCCATTCGGACATCACCAATGACCACGCTGCTGGCGTCGATCATCACGCGATCGCCTTTTTGGGGGAACAGATCTTTATAAGGACGTAATACTGCAGGCATATCTACCTCTAAGGATGAGCGCTATACACAATACGGTGATCATATTATGGGATCGAGACAAGGCAAAATGCGTCAATATTTAAACAAATCGGGCGGGATTTCAGCGAAAAGCACGGAAAATCAGCAGTCGAAAAAAAAGATCTAAAAAACACTTGTGCTAAAAATTGGGATCCCTATAATGCGCCTCCATCGACACGGCGGATGTGAATCACTTCACAAACAACACGGTCGGTTGAAGAGAAAAAATCCTGAAATAACGGGTTGACTCTGAAAGAGGAAA
>ERZ1034882.154-NODE-154-length-40813-cov-295.765862_pt1 | contig 40813 bp, 59 predicted proteins | sample MGYA00520606_ERZ1034882 | MGnify/ENA primary metagenome ERZ1034882 (study PRJEB33766, sample SAMN09781726) | gut metagenome | biome: gut microbiome | host: Homo sapiens | place: Madagascar | study: EMG produced TPA metagenomics assembly of the PRJNA485056 data...
TCCTGCACCACCCTGGTGAATCTCCTGCACCACCCTGGTGAATCTCCTGCACCACCCTGGTGAATCTCCTGCACCACGGGCCAGCTTCTTGACGGGCTACAGGGTTTAGGGATTTCACCACTTTTGGTGAAAACTTGGCGCCAACTTTCTTTCCCAAAATATAAATCAATAAAATACATAGAGTTATAAAAAACTAACCACATTTAGAGTGTTTGTGTTGACTTAATCAACTACGTCCCGTACTATTTAGTCATCAGCAGGAAGCTGGAAGCCAAACGGAACAGACTGGCAGGCTCTTTAAACAACGTCGAACACTCGACTACGTGGCTGAAAAGCCAGATCACCCAACCACATAAGCTGTGGGATGCAATGCCGAAGCAACCGTCTCAGGAGGGGCTTCGAGATTGCATCGCCAAAGTTTATTCGGGAGGAATCTATGTCCAGAAAAACAGAATTTAAAGGAACCGCAGCTTCTCGCCGTAGAGCTCGTCGTGCAAATCTGCAAAGTCAGGAGGCGATCAGCTCCGACAAGCTACACAGGCCAACCCCTTCACGAGTGGTCTTGCAATGCAAGCGCAAACCAGCAATGAGAGCAGAAGTGATAACTCTGACAACGTTGACCAGAAAATATGAAGGTTCAACTTGTCTTCCAAACGTAGCTCTTTACGCGGCAGGCTACCGGAAATCAAAACAACTGACAGCGAGGTAAGTGATGAATCAGACATACATTCCATCATGCTTGAGAAATCTGCCAAAGCAGAAAGCAAAGCCCCGCAAGCAAGCCATAAAGGACGCTAAGGCAGAGGTTATTGATCAAGCAATACAATTGCTCAGGGAGGAGTTAAGAAGTGGCAAGCTCGAAGGAATGATGATGCCCTATCAGCGCGGATATCTTTCGGCGATTAGTAAGTTGGAAGTATTGAAGAGTGAATTATGAACTATCTGGAATTTCCGGATGGTTCATTGTTTTGGCAGCAAACCACTTGTTTGAGGACTGATACATGAGAGTAAAAACTATGGGCGTAAGCCCATTAAGTGGTCGTATTTTTCAAGGAACATTAAACACTGAAAAAGGAATGTGGGTAGGAAAGAAAGAAGATGTAACCGAACAGGCAGTTAAGGCAGTAGCTGAACACATGATGATAAAAGGCCAGAAATATGCATACGGGACGAAGGATGGCAAATGGCTGATAATAAGCCATCAAGTGGTTGATAAATTACCAGAAGATTTTATTGCTGATTAAAATTATTTTGGCATAAATAACAGAATAAACACAGCACTGTGTATTCATTCCAACGAGTGAATACACGGAGCAATGTCGCTCGTAACTAAACAGGAGCCGACTTGTTCTGATTGTTGGAAATCTTCTTTGCCCTCCAGTGTGAGGGCAATTTTTTATCTGTGAGGATATGAATAGATGTCAAACATCAAAAAATACATCATTGATTACGACTGGAAAGCATCAATAGAAATTGAAATCGACCATGACGTAATGACAGAGGAAAAACTTTACCAGATTAATAATTTCTGGTCAGGCTCTGAATACCGACTCAATAAACACGGCTCTGTATTAAATGCTGTATTAATCATGCTGGCGCAACATGCTCTGCTTATAGCAATTTCAAGCGACTTAAATGCATATGGTGTTGTGTGTGAGTTCGACTGGAATGATGGAAATGGTCAGGAAGGATGGCCTCCAATGGATGGTAGCGAAGGAATAAGAATTACCGATATCGATACATCAGGAATATTTGATCCAGATGATATGACTATCAAAGCCGCCTGAGCGCGGCGTTACCGCATACCAATAACGCTTCACTCGAGGCGTTTTTCGTTATGTATAAATAAGGAGCACACCATGCAATATGCCATTGCAGGGTGGCCTGTTGCTGGCTGCCCTTCCGAATCTTTACTTGAACGAATCACCCGTAAATTACGTGACGGATGGAAAAGAGTTGAGGTCTTATTATGCGCAATGAAATAGCCATCAATCACCAGATGCTTCGTGCTGCACAGAACAAAGCAGTAATAGCCAGATTTATTGGTGACTCAAAAATGTGGCTTGAAGCAAATAAAGCGATGAAATCAGCTGTCAACCTTCCGTGGTATCGCAGGAAATGAGTTTTACATTTTTTGATGATGATAAAGCTCGGGATAAGATGCGAGTCTTAAATTGTTTTTATCGCGGCGATAAAGAACCTGATTTGAATATATCAACGATAGGATGGAAAATCATGAACAGCGTGATGATTAATGATATCCCACTAATAGCTTGCGAGTTTAATGGTGAGCGTGTGGTTACATTTCAGCAGGTGGCTGTTGTGCATGGCGTTCCGTTAACTACAATTCGTGACAGCTACACAAGAAACTCAAGCTATTTTATTGATGGCGAGGATACTTATGTTATTGATTTTGATAAAAAAACGGCCTTCCCGTTTTTTGACATCCCCACTAGAGGGTTGAGGGTATTCACTGAATCCGGCTATTTGATGCTGGTTAAACCCCTGCGCGACGAGACGGCGAGAGAGGAGATGAAATCATGAACAGTTTAATAAGTACCGCAGAAGTAAAAACAATGTCTAGCCGTGAGATTGCGGAACTGACAGGCAAACGGCATGACAATGTATTAAGAGATATTGATTTCATTCACTCAAATTTGAGTGAATCAAGTAAATCAGTAAGTTACAAGGGATATAACAACCAATCGCAAAGAGAATGGCTTTTAACTAAGCGTGACACATTGCTGGTGGTTTCTGGTTACAGTGTCGAACTTCGTGCAAGGATTATCGATCGCTGGCAGGAACTGGAAGAGCAGGTGCGCAAAGCAGCGCTACCGGACTTCGCCAACCCAGCGGAAGCTGCCAGAGCATGGGCTAATGAGTATGAACAAAAGCTGATCGCACAGGAGAAACTATCAATCGCAGCGCCGAAAGCCGAGGTTTACGACCGCATCGTTGAGCGCAACAATCTTTATAACGCGTCGCAGGTGGCGCAGAAGTTCGGGCAATCCGCCGTGTGGCTGAACAAGCAGCTCGAGCAGTTTGGCGTGTACAACCGGTCTGTTAAGCGAGGTCGTGCCTTCCAGCAATGGTTTATCGACAAGGGCTACGGAATCATGCGGGAGACAGAAAATGGCCGCTCTCAGGCGATGTTCTACGCCGAAGGGGAGATGTGGATTGTCGGCAAGCTGACTGATGAGGGTTTGATTTAACTGGTCAGACGAAGAATTCGTTCGTCAGATGAAAGAATTAATCGGTAACGAAGGAGATATTCATGTCACTTGCAACCACAGTGAAGGAGAGCAAGTTACAGAGACGCATGTACACGCAGCAGGCGTTAATGTATCGCCAGAAGGGAGATCGTGAAGGTGTTCGAGTATTTTTAAATGCGGCAAAGACTGAAGTATTAAATCAGCGTTATTTCCTTGGGCCATATCCATTCTGAGGTGAATTATGGATTTGAATAAACTCGATGAGCCATTCTGCCCTGAAGATATCGAATGGCGAATACAGCAAAGCGGTAAAACACGCGATGGCAAGGTGTGGGCTATGGTGCTGGCTTATGTCACGAACCGGGCAATCATGAAACGCCTTGACGATGTTTGTGGCAAAGCAGGATGGCGCAATGAATACCGCGATATTCCCAACAACGGCGGCGTTGAATGCGGCATATCGATAAAGATTGATTCCGAATGGGTAACCAAATGGGATGCTGCTGAAAACACGCAGGTAGAAGCCGTCAAAGGTGGTCGTTCCGGTGCAATGAAGCGCGCTGCCGTTCAGTGGGGAATCGGTCGGTATCTGTATAACCTTGAGGAAGGTTTCGCACAAACATCTCTCGATAAAAAGCAGGGGTGGCACAGGGCAAAACTGAAGGATGGAACAGGATTTTACTGGCTCCCTCCATCGCTGCCGGGATGGGCAATCCCAGCATCAGGTAACAAATCATCACCAGAAAATACCAACCAGAAATCTCCATCGGTTGACTGCGAACAAATCCTGAAAGACTTCAGCGATTATGCATCAACAGAAACTGACAAGAAAAAACTCATAGAACGTTATCAGCATGACTGGCAATTAATGGCTGGCAATGAGGATGCGCAGGCTAAATGCGTTCAGGTAATGAACATCAGAGTTAACGAACTAAAACAGGCGGTATAAATGGGACGTGGAGTTAATCGTGTAATCATTATCGGTAGATTAGGCCAAGATCCTGAGGTGCGCTATTCACCATCAGGAACGGCATTTGCAAACCTTATAGTTGCTACGTCAGAACAATGGCGTGATAAGCAAACTGGAGAGCAAAAGGAGCAGACGGAGTGGCACCGTGTGGTAATGAGCGGGAAACTGGTAGAAATTGCCAGCGAATATCTGCGAAAAGGCTCAGAGGTTTATCTTGAAGGCAAATTAAGGACAAGAAAATGGCAGGATCAAAGCGGACAGGATAGGTTCACTACCGAAGTCATCGTGGGCGTTGGTGGAACCATGCAAATGCTTGGCGGCATTGGCGGCAGCAAACAACAAGCAGCCAGCAGGCAATCACAGAAGCCACAGCAGCAGAAAGCGCAACCGCAAAACAATAACGGAAATTATCCACCGCCGGATTATTTCGATATGGATATTCCGTTTAGTCCTGTAGGGCTGCAATATGGGAAGCACAGAGTCTATGCGCTATAAATGTTAAGTCACACCCCCGCTACAAAGTCGGGGTTTTAATGAAAGATGATTGTTAAATGAATGAGTTAATTACTACGCAGCACGACGAAACCATCAATAGCCAAACACTATTGAAGATGGTTAATGAGGCGCGGAGATTGTGCGGAGAAAAACCGGTCCGCAACAATGATTTTATTGCCAAGGTTAAGGATGAGCTGGATGGGGAGGCTTACGAAATTTTCGTAACCCCCATGGATAAGACAAAAGGTGGCGCGGATCAGGTGACTATTGTCATGAGCTACAAACAAGCCATGAGAGTGGCGGCTCGCGAGTCAAAAGCTGTCCGTCGTTCGCTGATTGACCAGCTGGAGACAATGCGGCAAAGCGCGGCTAAGTCGACATTTCCTGTACCGCAAACAATGGGTGAGGCGTTGCGACTGGCCGCCGACCTCTGGGAAGAGAAAGAAAGACTGAAACTGATTCTTCAACAGACTGTGAGATATTACGATGTTCTGCGCGTGGTTAAGGCTAATCCAGACTTTGGGCTTGATGCCAAGAATCTGTGGCGACCACTCAAGAGCTGGTGTGTTGAGGCTAACGTGGAGGTTAAAAGAGTCTTCTGTCCTCGCTACGGCAGTGTAAATGCTTACCCTTACGAAGCGTGGCGCGCTGTTTACCCTGCACTCGAGCTTCCTCGAGAGGCTGCTACTCTGCTGGAGAATATGGAGCGTAAGGATGAATGATTATTTAAAACCTCCGTCGCCACCGCGAACAAAAGAGCAGGTTCTAAAAGAAGCCCGTGATCAAATCGAGCGCGGTTTTTTTATTGCTGGTAGTTCTGATGAACGGATGACGAAAAGATTTAGTGATCTGTACGCAAAGCAAATATGGCTCGACAACTGGCAAGCAAGTTTTTACCCACTGCAAAGAAAACAGGATATGCAGTGGCCTGAATATATCGACCCGCGCCTGCGTAATTACCGCTCACGCTATGGCGCTATCAGTAATGACTGAGGAATTTACCATGAGAGGACTTGCATACAATCCCGGCATTCTTCCGGCAGAAATGATTATTCGCCAACGCGTAAAGCCAATGCCATCGAGAGAGGAATTGCTTAAAAGAAATAGTTTCGGTTCTGTTAATGACAACAAATATCTGAATGCGATGTTGCGGAGTGGGAAAAAATGAAACAAATGACACTAATTGAGATGGATGGTTTTCTGAAAGGTAAATGCATCCCACGAGATTTAAAGGTTAACGAAACAAACGCTGAATATCTGGTGCGTAAATTTGCTGAAGCGGAGGCCAAGATTTCAGCTCTATCCGAAGACCACCAGAAAGCGATTGAGTCAATTAAGCAGGCTGATGCGGCTGTTAAGTTGGCACACGAGAAGTTTTCGGCGCCGGCGGCGGAGAATGCTGGGCTGAAATCTGATACTCCACTTGGTGCCATCGAGAATGGCAGAGCGTTTGCAGACCGTTTAGAGAATTACCAGTTCGAGTGTGAAGGCGGAAACCTAAACATGTGCAGTGATTGGCAGGAGTTTCGCCGTTGCTTCGAGTACTTATCTGAATGGGCAATGCATAGCCAGACAGAGCACCCAGCCACCGATGCTTTCCTGGCTGAAGTACGGGCGCAGGCGCTTAATGACCTTTGCTCGGCGTTCGTTAAGGGCGCGACGGCTGCCGGGCTGGACGATGGCTATACCGTAACGCTTAAGGAAGTGACAGAAGCATTGTTGCATTATGCGGAACAGATTCGCGCGCCTGAATAATTAAATTTAGTGTTGTAAATAAAATCTAATCCTTAACCGGAGGTATATCTATGTTAAATACACAGAAAACCATTAATGCGGAAAAATATAACGAGTGGGTGAGGAAATTTTCTGAGCAGATTTTTAAAATTACTGGCGACGAGAATGCGGCAAAAAATGAATTAGAGCCGTGGACACCTGAAGGAGCCGACCCAAATTATTGCTGGTGGGATGTTGATCCAGTTGATGCTGCAAATGAAGCTATGAGTTATCACAACGATTAATGTCAGGAGGCCGCCCGAAAGGGCGGTAATAAATAATGCAAGAAACCAAAGAAAATATCAGAAAACAGCTTTACGGGTTTTATATTGCTTATGATTTGTGGTTGAGTAATGGGGCGAAACCAGGTGGGGTGTTTTCTCGAAATTATGGTTTATGCGCCAATCTTTTCGATTATCTCACATCAATCGGTACCTCCAGCGAAGCGGCACTGGAACAATTACACGCTGATTTCAGAAGTGCCGGGCTGTATGAGGTGTTGCCATTTAACGAGAGTAATGGGCATTACCATGAAGAAAAAAGGAACAACATGTGCCATATGAACCCGTCGCGGGTGGCGTGGGTCAGGGCGCAGATGGTACAGGCAGTGCCGGACGGACTGGATTGATGAAAAGGTGGCGTAATGCCACCCAAATAGCGGACACTTATACCTATGCCAATATCACAGACCTATTCCACAACATCATCTTCTATCAATTCAGCCTTATTTAGTTGTTCCTTAAGCTTATTCCATGCAGAATCCTCAGGCATCTGTACTCGCACAGAAACGAATTGATTAGCAGGAATGTCGATCGGGTCACCGTTCGAAACACCAGGTATGTCGTTACGTGCAAAAACGGGCGAGTTATCATGAGTGCGGTGAAACGTTTTCACCAACACAGATCCATCTTGGTTAACAACATAATCCAGCCAGATGAGCGGCTGCTTGTTTCGGTCCTGCGGTATTTCAAATCCACCATCAATCCCACCCCATGAAGCATCTGCATTCAGACCTACGCAACCCTCAATCAGATATTCACCCAATGCCAGCCGTGTGACGGTTACCCCATCTGATTCGCGATTTGTTTCACTACTACCGTCTGAGAAAATCTTCACAACCGGAGAGGCTTTTTTGATGAAACCACTTGAATCGACGGTCGTGTTCAGCGACGACCATGCCTCAGCCCAGCCTGCGTTACCTGCGCGAATAGCATCGCCTGCGTAGCGGAAGAACAGTTTTGATGTTGTGGACATGAATATCTGCAACACACGGTTTTTTGCATATCCTGACTCCCATAATGCTCCGTTACCTGTTCCTTCTGGCTGCCAGTTTGTCTTCCCACCTGCTTCTCCTATACTTACACCAGTAGACCAGTCTCCAGCAAATTCTGGAAGATTTGGTGAGTTAGGTGAGCGAATTGATACATCAACCAGACCAGGGGATCCGAGAATCGACATGCTGCGGGAGGACACCTTAGTAAAAGAGTTGTACCCGCCGTTTTTGGAAATCCTTCCTGTATAATTATTAGCCCTGTTGGTTCCATTAACTGTAATTTCCCAGGTATCGCCGTTGATGAAGTCGATCTGCAATATGCAGTATGCTGGCAGTGTCATCTGTCCTGGCGCAGATGGCCCACCTTCAAACAGTGGCATATCCTGTTCAAGATATGTCACATATCTACCTGCATCTGTATTCCGCAAATAGTCACAAATAGCTTGTGCCGATGTAAATAGCGCAATACCATCAGCCGGGTTTACAGGGTGACGGCCAGCGTTAATCACCCTTCCGCGAGGGTTAAATAACTGTGATGCGGCATTGGATAGCGGACTCATGTCTACTGTTCCAGGTTCATTAGATGGACAGTTAGCGCGAATGATGTTTAAAGTCCTATAATTTGATCCGCCCCCATTGCCATAGCGAATAGACTGTAGAAGATACAATTCCTCAGAGCCAGAAATATCACAAGACTGCACCCCCTCATTTTCAGTGGAGTAAACACTCTTCCCTGAATAACTATCCCAGTATGTTTTGAAATCTGCAGGTGACAGCAGGTACTGACCTAATTCTGAACCAGAATGGCTGTACTCAATATAACCCTGCAACCCTGCGAAAGTATTTCCAGATCCCGCCGTGGTAGATGCACCAATACCAGCAAATATCCGTTGAGAACCAAGAGCGACACCCTGCCGTTTTGGTTTACCGGCTCCGCGACCTCCAACATTTGCATCAACCGTAATAGTCCCCATTGGACTATAAGATCCTTCTATAAGGCTGTTAATATCCAGTGTGTTAAAGATATTGGATACACCTGTCTCAACATCAAAAATTTTCGGCCAACCCATGTCCGCGTTTTCGTATAGCAGGGTATTACCAAAACCACTGAACTGATATCGCACTCCAAGTTTGGGTGATTCCGTGAAGTTTGTGATCTGCGTTTTATCAGCTAGCGTGCGCGGGTCTCCGATAGGGTAAATTCTGATAGTGCGGGATGGGCTGTACGGCAGTAGAATATAGCGCTGCCCTGCTTTTCTGTAAACGTGGATGCCTTCTGGTGCACCAACGTTATTCGGAAAATGAAGACGTGTTACCAATGCTCCTGTTGCCCAGTCATGCACCGTAACCCATACCGATGCGGGGTTTAGCGTCTGCCAGCCGATGTATACCATTCCATCATTGCTGTCTATGTAAATCCCCTGAAATCCCATGGTCGTATAACCATACTGACCTTTAAGATCTGCGGTAATCTCATTGTCTATGATGCTGAATTCTAATTTCCAGTTCAGCGGCCTACGCGTACCACTGACATGTCTGGAAATATGAGACAGGTAGCTTTTAACCCCGCCTGCGATAATGTATCTATCTTTGATCTCAGTAACAATTCCAGTTGCAACTGGAGTGCATTTATAGACGCCGCCGTTTATTCTAATAAAATTGGTTCCTGTTAGATTATCCCCAATGGCAACGTCTTTGCTACTATTCTTAAACGTCCCATTACCTAAGTCAGTAACAAGCAATGCCCCTTCTACATATTTCAATGACTGATCAGGGTCATACTTCAGCACATTAGGAAAATAGAACTGCTTAGCACCATATGCATCATAAACAGCCATAGAATGGCCTTGCACAGTTACGAACTTGGCTATTTGCCCGTTATATACCGGGTAACCAGCAGCGTTAATGATGATTGGTTGCGAAACAGGAACGTGAGAACCGTCTTCATTCTCAACATAAACCTGAATCCGGTTTTCAGGATTTACCGGGTCAGTGTCAATTTTACCGATATAAATTCTGCCATTGGCATTTGCTTTAAACGAGCGAGCTAAAGTAAATAAGTTACTTGGTTGTGAAACGACAACGTTGTATGATTGATTTGGCATAATAAACATTCCGGAGAAAATAATGAGTAAGAGACGTCACGAGGTAGTAACTCGGGAGCGCCTTATGGAGGTTCTAGTTTACAATAAAGAAACAGGAATTTTCACCTGGAAAAAGAAATTAAGCGCCAGAGGCGCTGTTGGTAAAGCTGCTGGCACAATCACTCCTTGTGGGTATAACGCAATTAGTATTGATGGCGTAAGATATTTTGCACATAGACTTGCCTGGCTGTATGTATATGGCGAATGGCCAAAACAAGAGATTGACCACATTGATAGAAACAGAAGAAATAACGCAATCTCAAACCTTAGAGATGTTAGCAGGGTCGTAAATGCGTTAAATGTCGGACCTCGAAATAGCAATACTGGAATCAAGGGGGTAACTTTCTGTCAAGCCAGAAATCAATGGCAAGCTCAGATACATCTCTCAGGTAAAAACATAACTCTTGGGAGATTCAACACCATTGATGAGGCAGCTATAGCTTATAAGGCAGCAAACATGGTTGCTGACCATCTGTTGGGGCTGTAATGTTTGTCATTTAATTTGCTCCATATACAAGGAACCGCCACGGAGTGGCTACGGTGAGTTTTTGGCATAAAAAACCCAGCCGAAGCTGGGTCGTTACGTTTGTTATGTATACCAATTCAATCATGCTGTCAATCGACAGGAAACGCCGTGAAATTTAGCAGGTGTTGTAGTGCCTTAACGCCTTCAGAATTGTAACGGAACGCCTCTACCTGTTTGCTGGAGTGCGACGATTTATCCAGAAAGAACTTCCCGTACCGCTCAGTTTTGAGGTTGTTTGCGTTAGCAATGCGACCAATCTTGTTGGCTGTTACTCCAAGATTCTCTGCAACCTCCCTTGCTGAGTAGTAATGCTCTTCTATTGCCGGAAGAGGTATTCTAGCTAATGCGCCCTTCCTTCTTAAGACTGGCAATTACTCTCTGATAAATCTCAGAGTTAACAGATCGACCATTCTCTTCCGCCACCTTGCGTACCAAATCCAACACTTCTTTAGGCCACCGCAAATTGAACTGCGGCATCTTGCTCATTCCTTTCATATTCACCTCACAGCACGGCCCACAGTGGACCTATTGAGAATATAGTAGAGTGATTCTATCATGCCAGCGCACTAACTTGGAGTGATGGCATGGCAGAGATTGTTCACACACAAACACCTAAAAAGTCTAATTTGCTCTAATTTTGTGTATTAATGGTTGCATAAACAAATAAATTAGGAATATAATTTAAGTGAGGTAATTAATTGGAGAAAAAGATATGAAAGTGCAGACTTTAGAGTTCCCATACGGTGAAGTCGAGTTCACCAGAGATGAGTATATCGATGCGTCAACACTAACCGTTCAAATGAACCGATGGAGATTTGATAACGGTCTTCAACCAAGAAATCTTGCTCAGATACTGAAAACGGATGACTGCAAAGACTTCATGCGTGTTTGTGAAGAGGAGACTGGTATTATTCCGTTAAAAACAACGAGAGGAAGGAATGGGAAAACGTGGCTAAGTCTCCATCTGGCGGTGTATGTCGCCGAGCAGTACAGCACTTATTTCCACTTTCTCGTCATTGATCGTTTTATCACCCAGAGACAGGTCGAGTTGCGAAACATTGGTGCGGCAAGTTTTGTGGAGCTTAACGCAGCAGTTAGTCGGATGCTTGAGCGTACAGAAGGTAGGATTGGTCATAGTGGTCATTTCATTCAGGTTGCAAAGGTGGTTAAGGAATCGATAGATATCCGTGAAGTTACCGGGTTTGATACCTGGGATTCTCAGGATGCAAAAACCAACCAGTTGCGCAGCGAGATACAGAAGTCTCTTGTTCAGGCTCTTGATATGGAGTTTGTCAACTCGTGGGATGAGCTGAAAGAGACGATACCGCGAGTTGTGCGTAAATGCGCTGAGAAGATTGCAAGAGCTTAAAAAATGATGAGGGTTACCAATATGAAAAAGGCACTGTTAATTATCCCGTTTCTGCTGGTTGGATGTGCAAAAGTAAGTGACTATCAGGCAAATTGCGAACAACGCTATCAAAAGCTTAGCGATATGGCCACTTGCCTTGATGCCAGCGTGAAGAGCGACTCACGCATGGCGTCAGCACCAACACCTAAACTGTATGTCCTTGCTGCGAAGATGCTCGGGCAAGGTGTCGATGAAGGCAAGATAAGTAACGCGCAGGCAAGACTTGAGCTTCAGAATCTTTATGTTCAATTGCAAGCCCAAGAACAAGCCCAGCAAATAGCGCAAAGCCAGGCATTTCAGCAGGCTTTATTGAATTATCAGGCTTTAAACACAATGCAAGCGATCGAGCAAAAAGCCAGACAGCCTGTTATAACTCAACCTTACCCAACGCGTGTTGACACCTATACAAACTGCAATTCAGGGTTTGGAAATACAGTCACATGCAACAGTAGCAGTAACATCAGATAACAATCCGTTGTGGAGGATTTATGAACAGAGACATGCTGAATCTTGCGTTCTACATATTTGGCTTTTGCACGTTCCTTGTGCTTGAAAAACTATTCTGACAACGCATCAGACTTGGCGCCCTGAGTAAGGGCGTTAATGGCCTTTTGCGCCTGCTGTATGGCTTTCTCAAACGCTGTTGAGCCGCGTGGGGTGTTTGCCATTCGTAGCATTGCATTTCTGAATGGCTCGCTCTCATAGGCGCGAGCGAGAAGTCCGTAGCTTACTGTTGCGCCAGTTGTCAACTGATTCATTGCCGTACCATACCAAATAATGAACGGGATGGTTTGTTGTCCTGTTGGTGTTGTTACTGCCGCTTTTGCAGCCTGCTGCGTGGATTGCAGGTAGTTTTTCAATCCTTTCAGATAAGCAGCTTCCTGCCCTTTAAATGTGATGCCAGTCTGGTTTTGCAGGATGTTAAGCTGCCGAAGGAACTGATCAGGAGATCCACCAGATTTCTCCATCGCCTTCCCAATGATGCCATTGCGCATTTGCGCCCTGCCAACACGACCAACTGAGTTATACAGCGCCTTAATTTCAGATTTGTTCTTGCTGAATAGCATGTTATTGACAACTTCCGGCGTCAGATCGCCTTTCATGAGAACATTCTTCAGCCTGGTGTTCTTTAGTTTCGCCGCTTCGTCAGCGTAGACGGCATTGGCCTGCTGGTATTTACGGAGAGTATCGTTGCCAAGATTCTGACCAATGGCACCATTGATATCGCCAGTCATTGCCTTGTAAACGCGCTGAATGGCGGCATCGGAACGGTTTGGTAACACTGGTCGCTCACCCTTCACGTCCATTCTGAACTGGCTGCGCAGATCGCTTAATTGCTTCAAATCCAGATTGACCGGACCATCAGGACCAGCATTGCGAACAAGCTCATCACGATATGACTGAAGTTTTGAAATCGTCTCGTTATCAGCGACCTTACCAAGCTTCTGCAGATTAGATATTTCTGTATCAATCTGCTGAATTGCTCGCACAGGCTGAATGTTTACTCCAGCCATAGCATTCTGAACCTGCTCCAGTCTATTACCGGCAGCACGACGAATTCCTGATGTTTTCGCTTTAAGGCTGTCAATAACAACCGCTGGATCATACTCACCGAATTTATCAGCAAATCTCTGCACCAACTGGCTTCTCGCTTCCTGTTGCGTTGCTCTCATTCTGCTTGTGCCAGCAAGAGGGATATTTTCTGCTGTCGTTTGCGCCATTTTTCCGACGCGGGAAGTAGGCTGTAACAGGTCTGTGGTGTGCAGGGGCACCCCTTCACGCTCTGCAAATCTGATAGCTTGCTGCGCTTCTGGTGCAATAGCACCACGAACGCCACGATAAGCAGCGCCTAATCCACGCCCGGCAGCGTTAATAGCACCGCCAGCCAGCACGCCAACGCCTAAATCGGTAGCGAGTGCTTCCGCATCATCTTTCGCACTATTTGCAGCAAGTGATCCAACTGCGTTTTCTGCTAGAAGGCGAGTTGCCCCCTGAGCAATTCGACCAGCAAGTGTTGGTGCCTGTACCGCCACTCTCTCAACGCCAGCAGGAGTGAGGTAAGGCAATGCTTCAGCAAATACCCTTCCCTCTGTTGTTTGTGGAGTCAGCGCGCCTTGCTGAAGGCCAAAGTCCTGCTCTAATCCCTGCGTTGTTACTCGTGGCGCTGGTTGATATGTACCATCTCCAATGCCGAGTTTACCGCCAGCCCAAGCCGCCGCGCTTGCTACAGCATCAGTGAGTTCAGCAGGTATGTTCGCTACGTTGATTCCTGCCTGTAGTAAGCCGCGCCCTGTTTCAGCAAATCCATTACCAAGGTCAGACATTATTCCGTCTTGTTGCTGAACAGGTTTCGGCGCGACAGAACTTACGGGTTGAGGTGGCTGCTGACTGGCTGCCTGCTGCTCAATCTGAGCAAATGGATTGTTTGGGTCTGACTGCACACCTGATGCAGATACTTGTTCGGATGACTGTACTTCCAGTTGTGCAAACGGGTTGTTAGGGTCTTGCTGAGGATGCACCTTTGCAGAGGTGGCGCGCTGTTCGACTGTTGAGTCTGTCACCGGGTCACCCGTCCATTGAGCAAAGCGATCATCAACGTAACCGCGGCCCTCAGGCCCCGGAGTATATTCACCACGCTTTGCCTTCATGACGTTGCCTGGACCGTCGTGATAAGCCTGAAGAGCGTCACGCCAATTACCAAACTGCTGGTACATCTTTGCCAGATAGCGCGCGCCAGCGTCAGCCTGATATTCGGGGTTTTGCATTTGCTCATCGGTATAACCCATATCACGCCATGTCCCAGGCATGACCTGAGTCAATCCTACAGCCCCGGCGGAGCTTACTGCGGCAGGGTTGTAAGAAGACTCCTTGGCACCCAGTGCAGTCATCAACCCTTCTGGCACACCGTAACGTGCGCCAGCCTGCTCTAACAAATCACGGTAATTAGCCATTTACTGCCCCAAAGATGGAAGATATCCGTAGCGATTAATGAAGTCGATTGACAGCTCGGGGTGCTGCTTCAGGTAATCTATAGAAGCCTGAGGCGCTTCCACTCGCTTGATACCGTTTTGCTGAACGTACTGACCAACCGCCTCATTACGCTTCTGGTTGAGCGTGTTCAGGATGACGCCAGCGTTGCGACGAAAGGACTCCTCGCTCTGCGAGTTCTGCAGCGAACCAACAGCCTGGTCGAGCTTTTTGCCCTCGGCATCAGAAAGTGCGCCCATGCCTCGCATGGCCTGAACCGCTGTCAGGAATGCTTGGGATTTAAAGGTATCAAGTCGCGCCTGAGTGTCTGCAGCTTGTGAGCCTGGAACGTTGGGGATTGCTCCACGTAAGCCTGTAATGCTCTTAAGTGCAGGAGAATTAACGACATCGTTCAGAGTGGACATGCTGGTTGTGATGGTGTTTATGCCGTCTTTGTAGCCATCATTTAGCTCTTGCTGCTTCTGCTGCAACTTCTGGTTGTTGGCTGCTATGCGGCTCTGTATTTCCTGTCGCTTTATGTCGTTATTTTCTGATAATAGCATCCGGTCAAGGCGCTTATTTTCGTTGTTAATGCGGTTTGTTTCTGCGTCCAGATTAATGCGCTGCTGACCTAAATTCGCCTGAATATCTTGCCCGCGCATTGTGATTGCCTGATTCCGGGCGGCGGTTTGCGAGTTCAGATCCTGACCGCGCATTGTCACCTGGCGACCCTGCATTTTATCCTGTAGGTCAAAGTATTTTTCGGGGCCGAGACTGTTAATCCCCAGGTGATCGACAAATTCGCCGAACTGCTGCGGGTTCTGTTGGTACATCTGAGCGACGTCCTGAGGATTAACGCCAACACGAGCTAACTCACCGGCGTTGTTTTGCAGCCATGATTGCATTGCTTCTGGAGAAGATGACGCAAGACGTGCGCCAGCCGCTAAGGTGCCGATAGAATTACGCTGGTCTTCATCAATGAATCCCATGCCTTTACGAACGGATTCAATCTGTTCTGGATATTGAGCAGCCAACTGACGCAAAGCACCGCGATCACCAGACGCATAAGCATTAGCGTATGCCTGCTGAAATTCTTTCTGCCGCTGAGCCTGCTTTTCCTGCTGAAACACCCCCGCAATACCTGAAAGGCCTTGCAAAGCAGTCAGCCCAACGTTATTTGCACCTGAGCGAGTCAGTTCATTGTTTTCGCGGATCAGACCAAGCGTTGCGTTAATGTCGCCTGCCTTTGGCGCATTCTCGTTTTGCGTACCGATTCCACCCAGAAAACCACCAGAATTAATACCCTGTTGCCAAGTAGCCATGATCACCCCTTAAAACAACGAGCCAAGCAGGCCAAGTCCGCCGCCAATTGCCGCACCTAATCCAGTGCCAAGTCCGGGGACAATAGAGCCAAGAGCAGCGCCAGTCATAGCCCCTGAAGCTCCGCCGCTAATTGCTGTCTGAAGACCTGATGGTTTATTGGCATTAGCAGCGGCAAGGGCCGCACTTTGCTGCGAAATCTGACTCATGTTGTTGGCATATGTCTGCCCGGCGTTTGCCTGACCTTGCAGTGCGCCAAGACCAATGTTTGCCAGGTTGTTGTAGTTGTTCATCTGACCAGATAGCCACTGCTGACCAAGCGTTGGCGCGATTGTTGCTAACTGATTACCGGTTGCAGTGGAACCTAATCCACCTGTTGCTTCCGCTGCCGCCAGACTCTGATAGCGAGCCTGATCGGCAAGGTCTTTATACTGCTGAGAGTTGTAATACTGGTTAAGCGCCTGACCTTGCCCCTGAAGAGAGGAAAGATTCTGCAATTGTGATACGTACTGCTTAGCGAGTGGCGTGAATGGAGCAAGGTTTTTCATGATCGTCTGCCACTGCTGATTTTGCATGTCTGCGGCATACTTCTGAGCTTCTGCTGCATACTTTGCGCTTTTATCAGAGCTACCACCTTTCCCGCCTTTTTCAGGGAAATAAGGTTCCTCGACGCGCAGTTTTCTGCCCAGCTTAAATGCATATAACATGGCTATCTCCCGTGATTCAGGAAGTCGATTAGTTCTTCGCGTGTGGCGCTGTAAAACGTCACGTCATCCACGCCTTTGAAGTATTTCTTGATGGTTCCTACACGCTTAAGGCCAATCATTGCGCAGTACATCTGCCCGTGGCGGAATTTGCGTGCAGCGAACGATGTGACGCACTGAACGGTGGTGTTAGTCAGAATGTATCGCCAGAACGCCAGCCCGATTTCCTTGCTGAAGCCACGAATCTCTGGCAGGTACATGGCGTGGCAATCGAATGTAAGCGGCTGAATCTCCTGATAGTAAACAATGCCGCCAAACTGCCCGTGCACGTTCACCTCAAAGTAACGGCATTCAGGTTTGTAGTCATATCCATCACCGTTGTTGCTCCCGGCAATAATGTCAGGGTGATTCCCGACTGTTTCGATCAGGTCGATGTTTCGCGTTGGTTTGAATGTAATCATCAGTCAATAAGCCCATGCAATCTAAGTGCTGTTTCAAGCGCAAGAATACGCTGCCGCGCCTCCTCCAAACCTGTAGCGAGATCCGCGACTTCGGATTGTGTGTACGTAGTGCCGACAGTGTATGACTGGTTTGCGTCGAATGAGCCAAGAAGTGGCGTACCTGTGGCCGCAGTCCATCCGGTCTGCCTTGCTCCAACAACCTGAATTCCATCAACTGAATATGATGTTTTTACATCCAGCGGTGACGCAAGAGACTGCGATTCGGTTACAGTTTTCGATACGTAATCACTCTTAATGTCAGATACATCACTTTCTACGCCATCCAGTCTTTGGTCAACAGTGACCAGATGCGCCTGAATATCGATAACCTCGTCAAGCAAGTAATCAACATCGCTACGCAGTACGACTATCTTCCCTTCGGCGGTTGTTAACCTGACCTCAAGGAGATTTATCGCTTTTGTGTTTGCGGTGATTCTTGCGTCGTGATCTGCCAGATCAACGTCCTGTTTATCGTTTTTCACCTGAGCATCGTAAGCGCCCCGACCAGCCTCGTTGGCCTTGCTGGCAATTGCGCCGACATCAGCCCCCTGATTAATGACATACAGCAGGTAAGACTGCGAGAAGATATTGCGTGGAAGGATTGATGTGTCGAGCCGTGTAGCCTGAATGATTACCGGCTCATTGAGATTCGAATCAGCCATTACTCAACCCTTATCTTGCAGCCTGACAGAGTTACAGGTGACTTCGTGATAACGCGCAATTTGAAGCCAATGTTTTTCCTGATGCGCCCGACTCGCTTCCACAAAACACGTTTGTCATAAACGAACGGTTCATTCTGCTCAATCATCTGCTCACGCCCCCAGTTGATGCCGTCAGCGGTTGCAGAGATGAACAGGCGGTCAGCGTACTGAGCGACACCAGTCGATGATTCAACTTCCAGATCAAAACATCTGCCGTTATCCGCTTTGATGAGTGGTGTAAACAACTGGTGTTCTTGCTGTAGCCCATACTGGCTGCTGGTATCGAACTGCAATTTGCCAGTAACCGATTCCAGCTTATCGCCGCACGTTATCTGATTGCCTTCATAAATGAAGTCGATAGCGCGGTACACATCGTCATACAGGCCTGTTTTCAACACACACCATTGTGGGCCATTGGCGCTTGAAGATGCGTCGTATACGAGGACATGGCGCGGAAGATGGATAATCAGCAACTCATGAGCATCAAATCGCAGCGATTCCATCACACCATCAGCCAGTTCATCAGCAGTGTAGGAACGAAGGATTTTCTCAATGCTCGCGCTGGCGATTGGTGATACCTGACCGGAGCCGATGATGTATACAGACGGAGCACCTGTTGCCGGATTGCTGATAAACGCATAGGAATCAGCAAACGGCGTTTTGCAGTAAGTTCCGGCAATGCCTTTCTGCACCATCAGTGATGGCTGTGCGACATACAAAGCGGCACCAACGGTGGTTGCGCCCGTCAGGGAGAAATATTCAATAGTCGATGAACCAAAGCAGACGATGAAGTCTCGCCATGTCCCGATACCGATGATGCCGTCCGGCTGAGACTCGGCACGATATTGTGCGCTGTAACGGTCAGGATGCGATTCGTCTTCAAGGTCAGTGATAAACCATGAATCAGTGCCGTCTTTTGACCACGCATAACGCCCACGTAAGCGCGTAATGTCACGAACAGAACCTAACTCATACTGCGTGAATCCGCTGTATGTAGGCCAGTTTGAGACGGTTTTAACCGTGCCATCATAGCGATACTCGACCAGTTGACCATTAACGCCTACAGCCTGAGATGTCCGACCATGCGCCATTGATACACGACCACTTCCGGCAACATCGCCGACTTCGCTTTCGCCTTTGTAGAGTTTTCCGCCACACACGCGATAAACAGCATTCTGCGCCATGTTGTACTCGACGCCGCGAGATACACCGTTCACATCAGAGCGTTTGGCAATGCCCGGGAATGAGCGAAGATATCCGCTGCTGTTGAGTATTTCTTTGGGTGTAGCCAACATATTCGCTGGCAGATAGTCGATATAGTCGGCGTTTCTGAAATCTTTGCCGACACCTTTCATAAGCGGAAGTTGCTGAATCGGCATTTATTCACCTCACGTACTCGGATCATCTTTCTCGATGTAAAACCGATTCCACGTAAACGCGCTTTTTAACCCCGCCCCGCGAGGCATGTCATTTCGCCGCTCAAGTGGTGGTATTTTGGTTAAAGCGATACAGATTGTCTGATATGCACTGTCAGCAGCGGTAAGGAGAGCGTCTGACGGCTGAATGACGTTATCCATGCACACTTGCACAGCGAGTTTCAAAGCGACGCCATCATTTGCCCATGCTGGGATGCCTGAATCATCGTCAGGTAACGGCATGATGCCGTTTTCTGTATCAGCAAACTGATATCCAAGCTCGATACCTTTCGCCTGCCATGCTGCCATCATGTCTTCGAGGTCATTAATGGCATCTTCAATTGCCTGAGGGTCGGCATCTGTCAACGTGGCATTGGAATACAGCCCGGCTTTTCGTAAAGCCTTAAGAACGAGATCACCCTTCGTTTTTGCCATCTTCTTCCGCCTTAGCCACTTTTTGCTTCGTTGCGGTTTCTTCAGGAGTTTTTACCCAACCTTTTTTCAGGTGAGATTTAACTTCTTCGTCATCAACAATGATGTAATCGACAGCAAACTGACCACAGGTGATCATGTTGCCAGGCTTATAGAGCATTGTTCGTGCCATTGTCTTCTCCCAATAAAAATGGGGCCGAAGCCCCACCAAAATTACTGCCCGGCAATAACGATGCCCGTATATTCAGGAACAAGTACAGAGCAACCGTACAGAGTGGTGAAACGAGCAGTGGTTACGCCTTTGATGTGGTCGAAGGCATAAGACATGATCAGCGTAGCGCCCTGCTCGGTGGTTGCTGTCATTACCTGTGGACCCTGACCTGTCGGGAATGCCAGTTTGCCGTACATCAGCTCAACAGAACCATCAGCCCAGAACAGGTTAGCAGGTGCTGCGTTCTTGTTGAGAATGGTGATTGCTGCAGTTTCTGCCGGCTTGGCATCGACGTTTGCATATGGACGGCTCGCAACATCGGCATTTCCAACAGGGAGAATCTTTGGAGAGATTGTTACGGTGGTTCCTGCTGTGTCTACTGCCAGAACGCGGAATACCTGCGGCTGCCCGGTGGTATCTTTGGTGATCTGGTGTACGGAATTCACACCTGCGATGGTAAACGCATCGCCAACCTGCAAGCCTTTAGCAGATACCGTAATGGTCCCCTGTCGGTTATCAACAGGCATGCCATTTGAATCTTTCGCTTCAACCTTGTGTTCAGGTTGATTTGATACTGTCAAGGTTTCAGTGCTTCCTGCCGGTAATCGACCGGAAATATCGGTCTTGTAGCTATCAAAGGAAGCAACCGGAGGGATCTGCGCTTTTTCGTATGCTGTCAGGGTTGCGCCCTGAGCGTAGGCACGGTGACCAAGCTCGCCAGCAAGGTCTTTGTAGTTGAATGGGTTCCAGAAAGAGCGACGGTTGATACCCTGAGGTACACCAATCGCCGTCATGGTGGCATCAATATCTGCCGCACCATTCCACAAGGCAAGGCCCCGTGAGCCAGCTGCTGAGTCAGGAACTGTGATCACGTTAGTAGCACGCTGCGTGACCATGGAAATCAGGTCAGAGTCAATCTGTGCAGCAAGGCGCATACCTGCGGCGCGACCAGCTTCAGTTTTATGCTCAGGGTCACGCATTTCACGCGCATCCAGAGTGTACAGAATGTTTTTCGGCTCCTTGAACACAGAAGGAACAAGGCGCTGAACCAGTGCTGTTGGCGTTTTGTTGGTGAGATCCAAGCCCTCCTCAATGTTCATGTGGTAATGCTGCGGACGATACAGAACATCACCTGCTCGCTGCATTGCCGTATCACCGGGACGGAATTTTTTAGCGTTACGGGAAACTACGCAGGCGGCCTCAAAGCCTTCAACGTAGTTTTCGAACATGATTTCAAGGTCTTTTGCTAATTGGTTAGGCATGCTTAATGCTCCGATAGGTTATTTTTTTGCCTTTTTAGCGGCGAAATACGGCGTCCAGTCGCCAGTTTCCAGCGCCTTGGCTTTCAGTTTGTCGAGGTTATTGATTACTGCGCCGTTGCTCCCCTTAACTGTCGGGGTTGTGGCTGCCGTGGTTTTTGCTTTTGGCATGATTCTGGCCTTCGATTCGATACGTTCCAGCAGACGACCAATTGCTACGGGGTTGGTAGCTTCTGCCAGTTGCTTGCGCAGTTCAGCGTTGCGACCAAGCGCCAGAACAACGATTTCCGGCTTCTCTGACTCAAACAGGATCGCGTTTTGTGTCTCGATGGGGATTTCCTCGAGTACGGCCTGCTCAGCTTCCTGATAGCCAGGAACTTTGAGAGCCTTAACACGTTGCTGATATTTGGATAATCGCTCTTGATAGGCAGCCTGAAGCTCCTGCTCCTTCTGCTTGCGAGCCATCTCCTGTTGCTGGTACTTGCCGTTATCCTCTGCCCACTTAGCCATGCGTTGCTGGTAGATTTCTTCATCGAAACCGATGTCCTCATCATCCAGTTTTGGCATTCGCGGTGGTTGAGTGATTACTGGCTGCTGCTCGACGGGTTTCTGAGACTGACGCATCAGCTCTTTCAGCTCACGGTCTTTCTCTTTAATCGTCTTGCGCAGGTGTTTTACCAGTCCATGCTCTGCGCTATCTTCGCTGGTTGGCGAATCCAGCTTTTCGTCACCAAAGTAGAATTCCTGTTCTGATTCGTCGTCATCAGTTTCAGTAGCCTCCTCTGCATCATTGCCTGAGGACTCACTGCCATCTTCTGTTTCGACTTTTTCAGCCAGTTCGACATCATCAGGAATCTGCTCTGACGCGTCGGTTTCGATTTCAACTTCTGGTGTGTTTTCTGCCATCTGGTCCATTTGTTACCCCTGTTTACTCGATGTTCAGCCCATCGGAAGGCAATAGGGTGCCAGGCCTCATAAAGACAGCCATTGCACGTTATGGGTTAATTACTGCTGTGGTTGTTGCTGAGTTGATTTTTGCAGGATGCTGCTGATGTCCATGCGCTGCGCATGACCCTGTGCCTGACTTTTCAGGACAAGCTCTGCATCAGCACGGGCATTGTCTCCTTGCTGTTGCTGGAACTGTCCGAGCAGTTTCAGAGCCTCGCGGATATCAGATTTCTGCTGACTATCGGCAGATGCGAGTATTTTCACAACATTTGCCGCTGCAACCTGAGCATCAGTCTGTGCCTGGAATGCTTTAACCTGAATGGCTGCCTGTTCGTTCTGCGCTTTCTGCAATTCAGCCTGACCAGCAAGAAGCTGACCTTGCGCAGCAACCATAGCCGGATCTGGCTGACTGGCCTGTTGTTGTTTCGCCTGCTCAACCATCTGCTGTTCTTCTGGCGTTCTCGGCTTGATAACTCCAGACAGAAGCAACTGATTGCGGTTGTATTCTTTAAGGTCGTCCATCCCTTCGCCGTCCATATTGTCGAGGATCATCGACGATACAAGGTCGTGTTTCGGCGTTCCTGGTGGGATAAGTGCCAGCATGGAAAGTAACGACTTAACCGTTGCATCACGGCGAGTAGCGAACGACTGACCGACATCGACAGTCACTTCATAGTTGCCCTGCGAAAGGTCATTAAGCGCGATAACCTGCCCTGTCTGACGGTCAACCACTTCACCAGTCATCAACGCCACGTCATCGCTGCCGTCCTCATTAACGATACGCATCGGCGTATCACTGCCATAGACCTCACGCGCCATAGAAAGCCACACAACGCCAGCGCGACGCATGGATTTAGCCATGTTGTCCATGTAGATATAGGACTGCGTGTCCATCCGGTTAAAGATGCTATCAACGGTATCGGTGGCGACGTTGCTCGGCATGTTCTCAAGCTGCGACGCACCTGTAATTTGCTGAATAGCCGTTCCGGTGTACTGCAATAGCCCGGCAAGAGCAGGAGGCATTTGTGTCGGAGGTGTATAACTGCTGACCTGAGCCTGCGCAGTAATATCTCCGTTTTTGTTTTTCAGACTGACCATCGGCAGGAACGCCGGGCGCTTTTTGTTGCGCTCCGCCCAATGAGTGGCAAGAGGACCAGGAATCATGTCAACATCAACTACAGGAATGCCATCACCGCCAGCCTGAGTAGCGTTATCTGCAATCATGGAAACCATCAGGTTCTCAAGACGCTGTGCATCCATCGCTTTTGCTGCGTGGCCTTCGATTCGCTCCTGATTATCAACAAATGAACGACGCCCATATACCGGGATGAGAGGAATATGTTCGCCCGGAATGCGCTTCGGTTCTTCCAGCCATTCAGCGCCAGACAGAAGACCGCAATAAACGCGGCGTTTCTTCACCGTTCGCTCACCGATCAGTTCGAATGCACCATCGGTTAGCTCGTCGACAATATCTTTGATTTGCTCTTCATCATAGATTGCCGTTTCTCCGCTAACAGGGTTGCGCCACGCCGTGAGCTTCACCTTCTCTATGCGGGCTTCATAGTAGCGACCAACATAGATAGCATCAGGAGTTGACCAGTCATATTGAGTGCCAGTGTCATCACGAGAAAGGCTTGCAGCGATGGAATCAGGGTATTCAGCTTCGAACGCTTCAGGCGTCATGGAGAACATTTCCATAGCCCACATAGCATCAGAGCGGTCATATTGCTTGCTGTCCTGATCGAAGAAGACGCATGTCGCTGGGTCGTAAACAGGAAGAAGGCTGATGCGTCGCTGCTCGTTACTCGGATCCATTTCATCTTCGTAATCGGCACACATGCGGAAACAACCGAATCCGCCCGTTACAGCATCATCAAATGCGTTATCACACGCTTCACCACCGGATGTTTCCTGATAGTCAGCGCGGAATTTGCCGTTCATCTTTTCGGCTAACGCTTCCGATGCCTTGTCGTCCTTCGGCCTGAATTTAACGCTGATGCGATTCTGTCGATACTCGCCAATGATGCGATCACATTCACGGGCAATCTTATTCAGTTCAAAGCGCGGGTAATGCTCAAACCTGCCTTCATCAAATGAGTAACCAGCGTTTGTGCTGCCTTCCCACTGTGCGCCGGATACCCGGACGAAACGTTGAGCCTCAATAATCTGCTCACGCATATCCTGCGTTGCTGACCAGGCATTATCAAAGTTGCACAGCACCTTGCGATGCCAGTCAGTCATCTTTTTTTCTGCCATATCAACCTACACCACAAGGAATTGAGTAACTGGAATAGTCGGGTTGCGCAGCCGACTCCGGGCAATGCATACACATCATCAGCGCATCAGCCAGGTTAGGAGATGGAATACCGAGCTTCTGCTTCATTTCGACCTTAGTCATTAGCTCCAGCTTCCCGTTGTTATTGAATTTGCGCTGAATCTGCGTCAGTTCTGCAAACAGCTTCTCCAGCATCTTCTCGCCTATCGCTTCTTTGTCGAAACTCAGCATGTCGTCGGGGTCTGCATACTCACCGTGGACAACCGCCCGATATGTCAGATACAGCCTGTCAGCCAGTGCGTAATAGAATTGCGCTCGCTTATTGCGGAACACATCGCCAATAGTGCGAACGTTGTCACCCTGTACGACTTCATCAGCCCATGCTCCGGCCTGATACGGCGCATCTTCATCGAATGGCGATTCGCTGCCCTTGAACATCGTGGCGGTGATTTTCTTGCCGGAGAACGCTTCCGTTGTCTGTCTGCGTAGCCCGGCACCAACACCATCACCATCCCACAGGTAGTGGTCAGCGCCGTCTTCAATCGCCAGCGAAGTAGCCCAGTCAGCACCATCGTTGATGTCCATCAGCAGACCTTCGGCAATGCGCTTAACTACCGAACCGTGACGCGATGCATAACCTTTAGCATCTGGCCCTGTATCTGATGGGTCATGCGCAGAGACAACAGCGCCTTTCGCTTTCCATCCGAGTTTCTTGTGCGCATCGGTTGCGGCTTCAAGCCATTCACGTTTGATGATTGCCATATCACTTGCGCTTACTGGCTCACCAAGCCAGATGTGACGATACAGTGTCGGATTTCTGCGTTTACACTCTTCCATCTCCAGACGGAGAACTTCAGGAAAGTGCGGGTTGTCGGTGTAGTTCACCGTCAGCAGGCAAATATCATCGGGAGGATTTACGACGAACCGCTGATAGGTATCGTCGAGTATGTTTTTCGGGTTGAAGCTCACCCATATTTCAGAAAACGGCTTGCGGATGGTTGGTATCAGGATGTCCCATGATTCCTTCGTTACCGCTTCCGCTTCTTCCACCCAGCAGATATCAATGCCTTCGAGAGATTTAATCTTCGTCGGGTTGTTTTTGATGCCGTAGAACATGAATTCAGCATTCGTTCCGAGATGACGAATCATTGAACGCTGAATTTCAAACTCAGCCGAATATCCTTCACGCTCGATGGTATCTTCAAGCAACCGGATTACCGAATCGCTGATACTGTTTTGCAGTTCACGAGCGCAGAGAATACGCACAGGCTGCCGACGCGCCGCCTCAACAAGCAGCCTCGCAATTGCCCATGACTTACCGCTACCTCGACCGCCTTTGGCGACCTTGTAGCGATGCGCCTCAATGAACGGTTCAAAGATAGGATTAATCGTGGTCATTTTCCGAATAGAGTGCTCATCGGTGATGTTTCAATCTGGATTGCGCCGCCGTCTTTGCCGACAAGCTCGTTAGTTACCTTGTCGCCATACTTACGGGGATTCATTCGGGCCAGCGCCCATTTGCGTGTATCAACGCGAAGTCTTGCCTTTGCCACCTCAGCAGCATCTGGAATCGCATTGTCAGCAATTTCGAATATCTCTTCGAAAATAGAGTCGGCCCGAGTCTCTGTTGCCTTCGCGTACTTGTCGCGGAAATCCTCATGCTTTGCCAACCAGCGGAAAACAGTGGACTTATCCGGCATACCAGGACGCTTACATACTTTCAGCAAACTTTCGCCAGAAGAAAGCAACGAGCAGATATCGTCAGCCACCTCCGGCATATAATCAGAGGGGCGACCAGCTTTTGGTTCAGTCGCCATATTTATCTCACTTAATTGTCATTTCAGGTTGAGGACTCTTTCGCGCCTTCAATCAGTGACTGCTTCAGCAATTCGAGTGCGCCAATCGCCTCGCATAAACTGATTTCACCATCGTAATCATGGATGACGCTTTCAAGCCGCTCGTATAGCTCTTGAGTAATTGGGAATTTCTTCTCCTTACCAAGATCAACGACGCTTGTCATAGAGGGTTCCTATAATTTTGAATATCCAGACTCAAATACCTCAGCAGGAGAATATGATTCATATCCATCCTCATAGACAACGTAATAGCCTCCAGACATTGGTCGGTGCTTACAGATATATTCCGCGCTAACATCAAATGCTGCGTATTTCTTATCATCCGGATGAATAATTGCCCCATAACTAGAAGAGCCAGTCTTACCAGACTTATCTGGGTTTGGCTTATGTTCTATAGAGTCAATCTTCAGGGCGCGAACTTTTTTGTGGCACTGGTATCTCGGCATTTCTTGTTCAGTCATCTCTTACTCTCCGGTAGTGAACAGGTCTAGCGCTTCCTTCGATTTACGTACCGCTTCGATAGTGCGGGTCGTGATATCTGAATTAGCGCCGCCTGACTGGAAGTGAATTTTGAATAGCTCAAGCTTCAGCTCGTCAGTGCCAATGAACTGAAATGCTTCTTCTGCGGCTGCGTTCTGGTTCATGACCAGTTTGTAAATCTCTAACTGGAATTTCTGTTCTTCAGTCATGGGAATAATCTCTGCCATTGTTGGCTCCGTTTATCCGTTAAAAGGGATATCAGTTAAGTTATCCCGTGTAGGGTATAAGCCATTATCAAAGCCACTCTGTAGGGAATGGCTTTTGTAATAACTACTGTTCGCTTAACTTCTGCTTCAGCAAGTAACCTTCAAGCATCCAGATTTTGTTTACAGCATTCTGCCGGGCAATCTTCCGCCCAATTTCTGCATCAAAGTTTTCCGGGCTTGCACAGGCACTCTCTCCGGTGACGGTGAAGCCATTCTTCAGCACCAGTACGCAGAAAGTCAGGAGGTCTGTAGATTTATGCGCTGTCCATGAATCGCCAACGCCCATATTGGCAGCACGAATGCCGTCATAAGCAGTAAAGAAATGCTCTTCAAGAATGATGCTTTCGATATATTGAGGCGTAACTCGCGGTGCCGTTTTGCCTTTCTCAACGATTTCTTTTTCGATTTGCTGGTCGTTCATAATTATGACCCTGTGGAGTGGTTGCTTGATTAAGATGTCTTTCCATCAGTCCGCCACCACAAAGAATCTTTTTTGCCATAAGGCAGGAGGTTCATCTTTCAGTGGCTGCCAGTGTTATTTCCCCACTTACTGGCTTGGGTTGTTTCGTGGTACTGCCGTTAACTGGTGGCGCACAGATTTAGTTAAATCCGTTCTCGCCTGAACTATCTTTTACATACCCGGATTGTGGGGATGTAAATCACGGTTTCATTATCAAGCCCACCAGTAGATGGGCTTTGGAATGGTCACTTTGGCAGTCCGGGGATCGATATTTGCGCCTGCTGCTCAAGCCTTTCGATTCTTGCTATGAGTTGCGGTTTTTTGATCCTGCCCCAGCGGTTCAGCAAGCGTCCTGACATACTGGCAACATCCTTTTCCTTCATGAACTCCAGCATTAACTCATTGTGCTCTCTTTGGTATGAGTGAGCCAACTCCATCAGCCTGTCACGCATCCAATTAAATGCTTTGATAAACGCCTCTTTGATGGCGGCAGCTTTTTTGCCGGTAAACGACATGATGATGTACATCGCGCCGTCTTTGGAAATTTCATATTCAACATACTGATTACCCTTGTGTTCATAGGTAACCCGCGAAAAGTTGCTGGTTAGAAATTCATCCGAACAGTCTAGCTTTTCGATTTTCTGAATGATGTGGTGATGCTGCTTGTCGAAGTAAGCTGCTACCTTGCGGGAGGTTGTGATCACGCGATTACCAGAAACAACCACCATGTCCCGGAAATCGAGATTAGCCAATTGATGATTCATAGCGTCTTTACCTTTTAGAAAGTGAGCCTGTCTCACAGAAAAGCCGCCCGAGAGAGGTCGCCACCTATAACGGCATTTCTCAGGCTCGCTTACTGAAAGGCTCTCGTTAATATGCGCGTGAGATGCGCTGTGAAATTCAGATGTAAAAAAAGCCCCGCATCGCGAGGCTCATTAAATGGACTTTGTGATTTGCAAAAAAATTATTTCAGGCATTGCGTCCTGATGTATTCCTGCAGGTAGTTAACCTGCGCGGTTATCCTGTCGATTCCACTTCGGAGACGGTAATAATTGAGTTCAGCATCTGCTGTAAGTCTTGGGCTTTCTCCATCGCCCATGCCGCTGGCTCCGGTCGTTGACTTTGCACAGGTGGCGGCGACTTGCAGGCGCTTACGACCAGCAGAAACATCAGCACGGAGACTTTCGATAGTCGCATTAGCATCAGCAAGCTCCTTTGTGTATCTGGCGTCAAGTTCTGCTACATCACGTTGACGCTTCTGCATGTCAGCGATTGTGGATGCGGCCTTATCGCGCTGCTCTTTGTAGGCGATGGCGTTATCACGGTAATGATTGACCGCCCACGACAGGCAGACGATGATGCAGATAACCAGAGCTGAGATAATCGCGGTTAACCTGCTCATTGCTGCCCCCACAAACAGACTTCACGCTCAATCTCACGACGAGTCATCAGCCCTTTCCATTGCTTACCGCCAGCGTATGTCCAGCGCCGTAGCTGATCACATGCGCCTTTGATATCGCCCTGGTTTATTTTGCGAAGAAGAGTCGATGTTCTGAAATTACCTGCACCCACGTTGTAGACGAACGAGTAAAGAGCGCCGCGCGTTGTTTCCGGTATATCGACTTTGATGTACGGGTTAATTTGTCTGGCGACCGTGGCGAGGTCTTTATTCAGGAGGGCTTTGCATTCTGCTTCGGTATACGTTTTACCGAGCATGATGTCTTTTCCGGTGTGTCCGTGACATACGGTCCATACACCAACAATATCTTTGTATGGTATGTAGCTGACACCTTCCAGACCATCGTTACCACTCGGTCCAGTGATTAACACAGATGCTATAGCAATAGCCCCGCCACTTATCGCCGCTATTACGCTATTTCGTAGTGTCGGTGACATTGCCATTCAATCTATCCTCGCGCTCTTTGCGCTTGTAGTACCAGTTGATGCCAAATGTGCCAACAGTGCAAAGAATACCAATGATGACAGCCCAGTCATTCAGGGAGAAAACGCCACCCATCGCAGTCAGCCCTCCGAAGCTGTAACTGAACCACTCTCTGATTTTGTTAATACGGTACATACCCCCCCCCTCATTGAGAGGATTTGCTCTATTTAATTAGGAATAAGGTCGATTGCTGATAGAACAAATCCAGGCTACTGTGTTTAGTAATCAGATTTGTTCGTGACCGATATGCACGGGCAAAACGGCAGGAGGTTGTTAGTGCAACCTCATGCCCCCCGCGTTCACGAAGGTCATGTGTAGAAGGCCGCAGCGTAACTATCACTGATGAATTCAGGATAGCCAGTGGCTACGGCTCAGTTATGGTGCTGGTTTAAGAAGGTTAACAGCCTTCCGTAATGACCTTTATACGACTGACCCAAATAAAAAAAGCCACCGTTGCAACTTAAGAGTCACTAACGGCAGCTTATGCGAATAGTGTTGCTCATTTGCTCAATGATGTCAACACGTTTTATGCTACATGTTTAATTTTCTCTACACGTTTCCGGTTTTTAAACGCACTATCCAGAACCGGGTAAATCATAAACAACGAGGCATTAAGGATTTCGTCAACTTCCCGTCGACAGGTTGCGAGCGATGGTTTTTGAATGCGCCCGCCGCCCCGGCATAACATCTTGCGAGGTCTTGCGACGCGATGATAGTAAGATGCAATGGCGTGTTTGGAAGATCCATGAGCGTAGTAGCTGAGGAGGATGCCAAAGGCTTTCTTGTCAATGTACATGACGGAATCGACGACCTGAGAAATCAACATTCCATCATCATCATTACACATTGGCCTTGTCATAACCCTTCCCGGCTCTACGCTCTCCATGAGCTTCGCTATTACGCTGCTCATGCGCTTTTCCAGACGACCTGAATAAACCCATGCGCCCCACAGTTCAAGCCATCCATTCAGCCACTCATGCTGATCTTTTGTGAGGTTTAGTTCTCTTATGCTCATTCCATATGCCTCCATCATTTTTGAATCTTAAGCGATTCTTCTCAAGCGAATTACGATTCTTGCGACACCCCACCATTCAGCATCAGACAACATCTCTGATGGTTTAAATGCGTCTGGGAATTGCTGTGGAATGTATCTGGTGAATTTAGTCTCTGTCCTCACAGGTGCTTTCTTCTTTCGCTTGCTCATATCAACCCCTCATCAGTCAGTTTGCCGACAATCCACATCTCCCCTTCGGCGTAGAACATCGCCTGAGAGTGTCCATTATTAGTCTCGCGCATGATGCCGTAGCCTTTGTCGATAAACCATTGCTGGAAGACGCGCCCACGCTTAACTGAACGATTGTATACCCCTAATTGCTCAAGCTGTTTATTCAGCCACACGGCGGATTGCCCGAACTTCTGCGCCACCTGCGACGCGTTATAAAGATTGTTGCGCTCAACGATGCGGTCGTAAACCTCGGCTTTAGGACTCATTTCCTTGTTCTCCAGTGCAAGGCGCTCTTTCTCTTCCTCTGCTACCACCAGCGCCTTGAGCGCCTCAAGATAAGTTTGGGGGACAGGAAATGCCGGTTTACTTTCTTGTTCTTCCAGCTCTTGCCAGCGATTAATTATTTTCATACGCAGAGCAGCGCTGTACCCAGCTACAAGGCAGAGAGATTCTTCCTTGTTCAACAAGTAGACTTTATCTTTGACGGCATGCCCTAAGTTATTAATTCTCTCGACAAATCCAATTTTGGATTGCTCAGAGATTCCTAACTCTGACAACATAACTCTTATATCTCTGCACACATGCCCATGCTGTTTACCTGTCAGTTCCGCAATCTCACGGCTGGACATGGTTTGCACTTCTGCAGCGTTAATTAAACTGCTCATACATTCCTCTCTCTTGTTGGTGTAACTGTATTTAACTTCCAACATTCATATCGTTCAAATCAGGTTCTTTATCGTCACGATAAAAAGCCCCTTTCGGGGCCTTTTCTTACTCATCGATTTACTCATGTTGGCGAATGAAATTTAGCTATGCTTTCGAGTCTCATCGTCTTCCTCTCTTGCCCTGTTTGACCATCAGGACGCCGTTAACTATTACGTGACGCTCACCTTTGCTGTCTCGGTTGTACTTGAGCACTGTTCCTCTTGCACAGGAAAGCATCCTTGCCACTTCGGTCTGATTGCCTCGTGTCTGGATAAGAAGCTCTGGTATCGTTTGAATTGTGGCGTTCATACGTTCTCCAGTTCGGTGATTTTTATTCCAAGCCTTCCGCCTGGCACTTTCACACCACGAATTACGCGAATGTCATCGAATTGCTCGTCGTCTTCCGCAAATCCGGCGTGGACAAGGGAGTCGAGCAAACATTTCAGGATATTGTCGAGATCGCGGCGACGTGAGTCCGGAGTGTCTGCGATTATTTTGATGCGGAGTCGTGATTTGGTGAAAATATCTAACTTGAGTTGGCGGATTATTTGCTGTACATCTTTTCGGTATTTCTGGCCTTTATCGCTGATGTAGTATTGGCTTCCCCGTCTTCGCCAGTAGGTGTTCAGCGACGGCGGATATGGAAGCACAAACTGATATTCGTTCATGACTTAATCTTCCCCTCCCTCAGCAGTATCGCCTGCGTCCTGATCACGCCTTCGAGGTGGTAAAGTCTGGCGTCTTTGTTGTCGAGATTATGGGTGCGTCGGTCGATCTCCGCGTGGCAGTCACTACAAGCCCATGCACCGATCAGGTCGTCAGGCTTCATTCCCGTTCCGCAAATTCCAGCCATCCGGTAATGTGCCAGAACTGTAGTTTCAGGATTACCATTGCATACGCCGTAAATACGTACCTGGCATTCTCTGCCGCGTGCTTCTTTGCGTAGGTTAGCCATTAAGCAGCCTCCCCTGTTACTTTCAGCATTCCGTTATCGAGCAGCTTTCTGGTCAGCCACTGTTGACCACGCCCGGTGATTTTTGTGGTGAACGATATCTGTATTCCGTGATTTGTGTTGACCGCTGTTTCTTTCACTGTGAAATAGCCGCGCTCCATATATTCCTGCATTGGCACATTGCGCCGGGAACCTGAAGCAATAAGGATTTTGTGATCACGCATCCACGCAAACAGTTTGTTTGGACCAGTACCGACAACCTTTGCAAAGTTTCCAATCAAAATTCCGCTGGCCTCGCCAACGCGATCGGCAAACTCAACTTTAGGTGCTGCGAGAGCAAGCTGCTGTTCCAACTTCACCTTCTGCTCATACTCATTAGCCCATGCTCTGGCAGCCTCTGCCGGGTTGGAGAAGTCAGGCAGTTGTAATTGCTGGCTCACTTTGTTGCGGAAATAGTTCCTCACCAACTCTCGCTGTACGCGCCACGCTGTCTCATCACGTAGTGTCTTTACCAGCATCAGATAGCCGGATTCTGTGAAAACCCTTAAGCCATTTGGTGAAATTTTCATCGACGGGTAGGCCGTCTGTTGCGTAAAATCAATAAGATACGTATCTTCTCCGTCTATAAAATATTTCGCGTTTCTCGCATAACCATCTTTGATAGTGGTTACTGGAACCCCGTGAATATCAGCAATCATTTGATACGTAACAACACGCTCACCATTAAACTCAATCGGCACGATTTCTGCGTTGGCAATAATTACGGCATTCATGCAACACCTCCTTCAACGACAATACTGTCTCGCTTACCTTGTTCGCCTTCGAAGACGTAGAAATCACGCTTCCCGGTAATAACACCTAAATCATTGATTATGTTAGTGTGCTGCAATGCAGGAGGCTTGATAACGCCACGTTTCACCAATCTATCTATGGATACTTTTACATTGCTATGGCGGCTTTCTACCAGTTCGGCAATTTCGATACTGGTCATCTTAACGGAAGAGAAACAAATTAAATTACTCATTGCTATTCTCCGGTTTGCAAATTGTATTCACTTAAACGCGAATGCGCACAAACTTACAACCTAACGCCGATTTTATCTCTTCCTCGCGAATGCGATCCGCGTCCATATGCTGAGGCGCAAAATGTTGTTCCTCGTCTATTTCATAGGCGATATTGTTTACAGGATCATAGCCATCTATGCGGTATTTATCTAAAACCGGATATTGCCTTATTAATTTAACTCCTTGTAATTGTTCGATGGTGGTTAATGCTATTGTCTCAGCACATCTATTTAATGCTATTCTCTGATGCTTAAACACGTTAGCAACATCAGCATCAACAACAAAAACCTCTCGCTTAACTTTGAATCCTAGATTATTTTCATAATATTCATATTTAATATCGTGCTTTATCCCGTTTTTTATTATGGTACGTTTCACATTGTCATGACGCTTACCCACCAACTCAGCGATTTCAATGCTTGTCATTTTGATGGCATTGCCATTTATTAACTCATTCATCGTCTTCTTCCTCGTACATTGAGCTATTCGGATCGCTCATCAGTTCTGCGCAGCAATCGGAGCACACGTGAACTTCCAGCACATGCAGTTTCTGACCGCAGTTAGCGCACGTTAAAGCCCGCTCGACGCTTTCTTGTTCGTAACTTCGATTTGGGTCAATCACCTTGTTTTCCTCGCACGTTCTCTAAGCCACCGGATATCCCACAGGTGAGCCGTGTAGTTGAAGGTTTTTACGTCAGATTCTTTTGGGATTGGCTTGGGTTTATTTCTGGAGCGTTTCGTTGGAAGGTATTTGCAGTTTTCGCAGATTATGTCGGTGATACTTCGTCGCTGTCGTCTCATGCCGCATCCTCAAAATTAAATCCAAGCTGACATGAAAATGCTTCACATGATTCAGAACACGAACCTGAATCATACTGTCGCATTGATGTCATTCTTGAGGCTAACTCATCTCTTGATATATCACTAAACAAGGCAATCAGTGATTTAAGTGTATTATTCCCTCGATACATAACCGGTTCCTTTCCTGTTTTTATTTCTGTATCAAGGATGTTGATAAATGCATCTGCAAGTTCTGGCTCATCCATGGCTGCCAGCGCAACCTTTTGCATACTTTTTTTTATACAGAAAACACAATTACCAAGATGCTCCTGTATGCCAAGATCAAACTTCTGCCCACTCCACCAATCAAGCACATCCTGTTTTTCAAAATCGCTTATATCAGCCAGGTACCGAAAACCATTAGCCCTTTTAAGTCTGTTTGGTTCATCTGTGCGAATGCCAAGCCATGTGATGTAATTTCCTTTCCCAAACTTTTCCTGACAATATTTGGTGAATGGAACAGACTTCATTCTGTCGGTACAGAACGCACCGCCGATATATGGATGTCCGTATTTATTCAACATCCTTTTCCACGGTATAAGATCTGGACCAATATCATTGACACCTATCTCTTCATAACTACTGGCCTTCCCCATTTCTGGATTAGGTATTACACGAAGGCAATGTAAGTCTATTTTCCAGTTACTGACGATATTTCGGATGAACTCATATGTTTTAGGGTGCTCTGCCCCTGTATCCATGAAAACGTAATGCACGTCTTCACCTGCCTGTCGCTTTTGCTCCATTAGCCAGAGCAAATATGCTGACGTCCTGCCACCTGAGAAACTAACGACATTTATCATGCAGCCCTCCCTTTTCGTTGTGACCATTCATACTCTCGCCTGGAGTCATCACTCCACCGCACGTTGCGCTCTGAGCCGAACCAGAACATGATTTCGATAAGCTCAGTCATGCTGACCTTTCGCATTTTGCTGGTACGCACGCCAAGCATGACAACGCCACCGTCGATACCAGGAACGCTTCGTTGCTCCAGTTTTTTGGTCTTAAGCCACAGGGCAGTGAACAGATCTTTCCAGTCCTCCGGCGCAAGTCTCTTTCCATGCCAAAGCACCTGACGTGATACGTCCTGCAATAACGCCCACATAAGTCGGTTTTGAGGATTGCTCCGCTTTGGTTCTTTAACGTGGACTTCGTGAGGTGACTTGTCGTCGATGGGAAGTGAGAGTATTGCGTCTATGGCGTTATTTCTGATTGCTTCGTTGCGAAGCATGTATATTTGCCTCACCCTTAAACCTCCTTAATCGCATTCTGACGAGATTTTGCATCTAGACACCCGATTACATACCTGCTGTGTGTTTATCTCGCTACAGGCTCATCTAGGCGCCTTAAAATCGATTTTTGTTGTTTTGGTTGTGTGCAAACAAAAGGCCTGCGATTACCAGCAGGCTGTTATTAGCTCAGTGATATAGATGGTCATTTAATACTCCGTCACGTTTTCCTGTCGCCACGCCTCGTCATATTCCGATTTCGGCATATTGGCGATGTAGCTATATGGCGATCCTGATTCAAGTTGCAGGAACTGGTGCGATTGCTCGTCAAGGAACAACGAGACACCACCTTCCCAACCTTCGCCGTTACGTTGTTTTTCAAGCATCAAAACAGATGCCGGAGATGCCAGTAGCTGTTCGTCCTTCTCTGTCATCTTTTCACCACTCTGAACTCTCTGTAACGCTCTCTCGCGAGCCTTGTTACGCCAGATGATGAAAAGGTTGTCTGTCAGGTCTGTTATCGCGCCAGAGCCTTTTACGTCCATTTTCCCGGTTGGTTTTTCTTCGCTGTCTCCTTTTCGCGAGTGAGTAACGAGAATGACGTGGGAGTTTGTTTTGTTTTTGAAGTCGCAAATCGAGTCAACAAACGCCTTCTGCCCGTTATAGTCATCGTCACCTATGCCGCATTTCATCAGGCTGTCGATGATGAATAACTGGATGCCGTATCGGCGGCGAGCGTAGTCGAATATTTCGATCAGCCTGTCGGCTTTCGCCGTTCCGGTCAGGCCAAACACCCAAAGTCTTTCGTCATAAAATTTAAATGCAGAGTCAATTTCCAGCACTGGCGGCATCTTGCAGCACGTCGCCTGACGGGTAAGGCGCTTAAGGAGAATACCAGGCTTCAGCTCAAGTGACGCGATGCACGTCTTCACACCCTGACGCATTGCCTCAAGTGCCATATGCCCGACAACCTCGGTGTTATGCGTCGCCACATATCCCCTGGTTACATACAGGTGGCGAGGGTGATCGACCATAATACACAAGCATTCTGCATTGCCTATTTTTTCAACATTCCTGACGAATACCCCACAGCCCTCGAATCGATGCGCAGTTAATCTGCCATTGAGTCGTGGTGAACGGATGGCATCCCTGATTTCTCTTGTCAGTCTGATTCTTGCCTCGTATGAATCCATCCCATGCCGCTTATCGCCCTTGTATGTGTATGTCACGCCAGTTTTAACTCGCGTCCGGCATGACCCGCCGAGTGAGTTAACCAGTTGAACAACCCCATTGAGCAGTTCTTCACTTGCTGAGGAAAAAACAAGCGTTCCATCCTTCTCGACATACCCATCCGTTTCAAGCAGACCACACAGCATGCCTATACGCGTTGATTTATTTGCAGAAAAAAACACACGAGGGATGAATTTGTTTTTTGCTGTGCACCCCATTAGTCCATAACCTCGCAGGGTCTCCATGAGTGGATTTACCTGACCACGCGCCGTTGATATCAGCCAGTCCTTACCATCTCCAGAGAAGTTGTAATCAGGCAGTTCAGCCTTCATACGCTCGATCATGTATGGCTCGACGTTTGAAAACTTCACGCTCCCATTGCTAAGACTACCATCCCCGAGAAGGGAGCCGATAACCCATGCTAATGGCTCTGAGTGGTCGCCAAAGTCACCAGTTATTTCAGGAATCCTAACGCCATTTTTGTGCCTCTTCGTTTCACTCAACCGTTTCAGCTCGAAGGTGTCTATCACGCGGCGCTTCTCGCCTTTCGTGAATCCACGACTAGTGACCTCCCATAGGTGATCGCCTGCGCAATCAACATAACGACCATCTTCAAATGTGACTCGGTAAACATCTCTAACACCCTGCGGGAATATCCCGGTGACAGTTGACGGATTGCCGTCAACTGACGCCACCTGATCGCCAATTTTTACATCCCCGTGAGTAGTCCATTCACCATTAGCGAGCAGAATTGGTTCATCAAGTGGACAGGCTTTTCCGTGACCGTTCACACCATTGACCAGCGTCAACTCGGCCTCACGGAACTGGAATTTATCTGCCAGAGATTCCCACGGTGGATTAAACAGATACTGCTGCTTGCCGTAGAAAGCGTTGATAGTGTCCTGGTAAAACTCTCGCGCGCTGTAGAGTTCTTCAGGATCGAAGTAGGATGCCGTGCCGATGTACTGCCAGATTTCATCCTCGGTAACACCGTTCATCAGGCATTCGTTGATGTCTTTGTACGGCAGAGTAACAAGACGGCAACGATGTTCACCGAGTCGGCTTGCGATTTCCCTTGCGGCTTCACGACCAACATCATCAACGTCCATCGAGATGAATATTTCCTCAAACCTGTCGAGGTTGTGATACTCAAACTCAATCCACTGTTGCTTAGCGCCTTTCCCGCCACCAAACGGCACGGATAACGCCGAGATGCCGTATTGCGCATAGCTCATACAATCAATTTCGCCTTCGCAAAGTACAACCGCCCTCACGCCAGCGTCCAGAGCCTGCCATCCGAACAGACAAGGTTCGCAATCACCTTCTGCCATAATGACTTTCTTCCCGTCCGGGCGCTCAGTGCTGATTCGCTTGACCTGCAACAACTCACCATCGCGTTTGTACGGAAGCACCAGTGCATCAAGTTCTCGTTCTCCATCCCACACCTTGCCGCTGACAACCTCGTAGCGCTTTACGACTTCTGGCGATATGCCACGCGATTGCAGGTACTCAAGATGGGATTCTGTTCTGGTAACGTAGCGGGCGATTTTCTTGCGGTCAGGTCTGGAGAATTTCTTCTCACGTTTGGCATCGAAATGGTGATCGTCATCCTTGATTCCGAGAAATGCTTTCGCTTCCTGCATAGCCTGATGCAGGTTAATTCCACGACATGCCATCCACAAATCAAGCATGTCACCGCCGTCTCCCTCAGCGAAATCAGCCCATTTTTTCTTGCCGCTAAGGTTGACCTTAAGGCTGTTTCCCTTGTCACCGTTGACGTTACCGGCAACCCACTCATGCCCCTCTTTCTTGCCGTTTGGCAACAGGTGCGGAGCCACCCTGTCAACCTGCGCCCAAAGCAGGTCGCTGAGTTCACTTGGCCTCATGATTCCCTCAGATTGAGATTTTTAAACCAGAAATCGACAAACGAAATACTTAACCAGCCGTGGTTATAACCAGCGACCAGTAGCGATTTGATTTTTGATTTCATGGTTCACCTGTCGAAAAACACGTAGCCAGTTTTCGATACGGTGATTGCGGATGATGGTTTGGATTGTGGTTGAATAGTTTCTGGCTTCTCGTCGTTCCAGCGTTGACCGTTCAGGTAGCTCGATGGTAACAACCTGTCGAATCCGAACTGCTTACCACTCCTGCATGCGATGTCTTCTGCCAGCATCGTGGCAAACTCGCTTGCCGTACCCCTTGTAGTTTTACGCCATTCCCTGAACTGTGTTCTGAATGCTGAAGCTGCGTTTTTCTTCCCGGCTTTCCGCATGCCTGCACACCAGAATATTTCCTCGAATGCCTTGTCGGTTTCTTCGTGACGGTCAGGAGTTTTTTCACACTCTGTTCGGACATGTTCGAACATAATGTTTTTAGGTTCATTGACTGGTTCAAAAGAGTGACTGGTTCTGGGTGCAGCTCCTGCACCACCCCCTAGTGAATCTCCTGCACCAGGGTGGTGAATCTCCTGCACTACCCCTAGTGAATCTCCTGCACCCCCAAGCCGAAGAATATAGATATTACTTGAGTTGCCTTTTTCACCTTTTCGGGTGACTTTTTTTAGCAAGCCAGCCTCACAAAGAGCCTCAATATGGTTAATCACGGAGCGTTTGCTAATCTCGCACTGGTCAGCGATATGCTGATATGAAGGCCAGCATTCGCCATTGTCATTGGCGTTATCGGCAAGTTTAAGCAGAACCAGTTTTCTGAGCGGGTTTCCAACTTTGGCTCCCATTGCCTTCACCATCAGAATCATACTCATTTTTTCACCTCCAATTGGTTGTGTTTGTTAATGCTTATTTAAGCATCAGGCGAGCAAACTTCGGCTGGTTACTTCCTGGCTCCAAATTCAAAACCCCAGTCTTTTCCAGTGCTAAAATGTGACCAATTACTGTCGATCTGCTAATATCGCACTGATAAGCGAGATCTTGATATGAAAACCAGCATTCGCCATTGTCATTGGCGTTATCGGCAAGTTTAAGCAGAATCAGTTTTCTTCGCGGGTTCCCAACCTTAGTTCTCATTGCTTTCTCAATCAGAATCATACTCATTGTGTCTTCTCCTGTAATTTGTGCTTTCTATTCATGACAGCCAATCATCTTTGCCAGACCGCGCTGGGTAAGCGTTGACAGGTTGATGAGTAAATCAGTTTCTGCGCGATCAATTTCTCGCTGTGTTGGCTTGCTGTAACTTGCTTGTGTCATTTGTTAATTCACCAATAGTGAATAGTTAGTTGAAAGGTATGCGTGGAAACGCATATAGCCTTAGTTGGTCAGATATCTTGGAACTCGCTTTTCAGCGACGTAGGACGAATGTCCGTTGTTACAAAGAGCAGTCCCGCTTATTAAGCGGCTTTGTGTTCCGGCGGGAACACGTCATCAAGACTTACATTTGCGCCTAACTTGTTCAGGTAAGCAACGAGAGCACGGCATGTTTTAAGATCTGGCATGCGACGACCACTTTCCCAATGACCGACAGCCGACTGTGTGCATCCAACTGCCTTAGCAAGTATTGTTTGACTGATGCTCACTGACTTTCGATATTTCTTAAGGTTGTTCATATTTCCTTCCCAACATTGGTAACCACGCTATTATAGTACATCTAGTGCGTTTTTAATGCAAGCAAAAATACCACACTCCAAATCCTGGTGAACCAACCCCAAACCTCCTGAATCGCATTCTGACGCAATATTTACGCCCACACGTACATTTTAATGTCTGACAGTTGTTTATCTCTCTACAGCGCTTCCTATGGCGTTTAAACGCCATTGACGTAACTAATGGTTGCCGAGACCGGCTTTCCGCATGCCTGCACACCAGAATATTTCCTCGAATGCCTTGTCGGTTTCTTCGTGACGGTCAGGAGTTTTTTCACACTCTGTTCGGACATGTTCGAACATAATGTTTTTAGGTTCATTGACTGGTTCAAAAGAGTGACTGGTTCTGGGTGCAGCTCCTGCACCACCCTGGTGAATCTCCTGCACCACCCTGGTGAATCTCCTGCACCACCCTGGTGAATCTCCTGCACCA
>ERZ1034882.155-NODE-155-length-40781-cov-11.745396_pt1 | contig 40781 bp, 35 predicted proteins | sample MGYA00520606_ERZ1034882 | MGnify/ENA primary metagenome ERZ1034882 (study PRJEB33766, sample SAMN09781726) | gut metagenome | biome: gut microbiome | host: Homo sapiens | place: Madagascar | study: EMG produced TPA metagenomics assembly of the PRJNA485056 data...
TTTTTTGTAGAATTATATTAAAATAATAAAAGATGCTAATTCATAAGCAAATATGGGGATAAGGAGAAAGGGTTATGATTTCCAATCAGATACTTCAGAATACAATTGATGGTCTCAAGAACATTACCAGAACGGATCTCTGTGTGATTGATGTGGAGGGCAAGATCCTCGCAGCAACGTTCCCGGATGCGGAACAGTTTATCGCTTCTGCACAGTCGTTTGTCGGATCTCCGGCAGACAGTCAGGTTGTGAACGGATGTCAGTTCTTTAAGGTGTTTGATGATCACCAGTTAGAATATATTTTACTCGCTTATGGGGACAGCGAGGATGTGTATATGATCGGAAAGATTGCCAGTTTCCAGATCCAGAATCTTCTTGTCGCTTATAAGGAGCGCTTTGATAAGGATAACTTTATCAAGAATCTGATTCTGGACAATTTGCTTTTGGTAGATATCTACAATCGCGCAAAGAAGCTTCATATTGAGACGGAGATGCGCAGGGTTGTCTTTCTTGTAGAGACGAACCGTGAGAAGGATGGTAATGAGTTGGAGAAGATTCGCGGGCTCTTTGGCGGCAAGTCGAAGGATTTTGTTACGGCGGTGGATGAGAAGAACATCATTGTTGTCAAGGAACTGGGCGAAAATGAGACATATGACGATCTGAAGAAGACGGCGGATGTGATCATCAACCTGTTTCGTTCAGATGCAAACTGTAACGTCCATATTGCCTATGGAACGATTGTCAATGAGTTAAAAGAAGTATCGCGTTCTTATAAAGAAGCAAGGATGGCGCTCGATGTTGGTAAAATTTTCTTTGAGGATCAGGATGTGATTGCGTATTCACAGCTTGGCATCGGTCGTCTGATCTATCAGCTCCCGATTCCTTTGTGTAAGATGTTTATCAAGGAAATCTTTGACGGAAAGTCACCGGATGAGTTTGATGATGAAATCCTGACAACGATCAATAAGTTCTTTGAGAACAACCTCAATGTGTCAGAGACTTCCAGACAACTGTATATTCACCGCAATACGCTGGTGTATCGTCTGGACAAGCTTCAGAAGAGTACAGGTCTGGATCTAAGAGTCTTCGAGGACGCAATTACCTTTAAGATTGCGCTCATGGTAGTCAAGTACATGAAGTATATGGAGACATTGGACTACTAATTAAGGAGAAAAAATGATTAAACTGGAACATGTCAGTAAGTCGTATTCTGCAGGAATTCCTGCCTTAAATGATGTGAATCTGGAAATAGAAGACGGAGAATTTGTGTTTATCGTCGGAGACAGCGGATCCGGCAAATCAACACTGATCAAATTATTATTAAAGGAGTTGGAACCGACCGAAGGTGTGATTACGGTCGATGGAAAAGTATTAAGTAAAATCAGGCGCAAACAGGTTCCGAAATACCGGAGAAATGTCGGCGTTGTCTTTCAGGATTTCCGATTGTTAAAGGATCGGAATGTCTATGATAATGTCGCATTTGCTCAGAAGGTGGTCGGAGAACCGAACAGTCATATCCGCAAGAAGGTACCGCTTATGCTTTCTATGGTCGGATTGGCTGCAAAGTATCGCTCTTTCCCAAGACAGCTTTCCGGTGGTGAGCAACAGAGAGTGGCGATTGCACGAGCTTTGATCAATGAACCGGATATACTGCTTGCGGATGAACCGACCGGTAATCTGGATAACAATAATGCGTGGGAGATCATGAAACTTCTTGAGGAAATCAATGCCAAGGGAACGACGGTTCTCGTTGTAACCCATAACCTTGAGATTGTCAAGGTTATGAAGAAGCGCGTTATAACCGTAAAGAAAGGTACTATCGTCAGTGATAGTAAGCAGGGTGAATTTGACGATGAAGATTAATACCTTTTTTTATTCGATTAAGCAGGGGCTGAAAAACATTTTCCGCAATAAAATGTTCTCTCTGGCGTCGATCGCAACGATGGCAGCGTGCATTTTTATGTTCGGACTGTTCTATATTATTATTGCAAATTTTACCTCGACCGTGCATACCATAGAAAAGGGAGTATCGGTCACAGTCTTTTTTGATAAAGGGCTGTCAGAAGATGAAATACAAAATATTGGAGATGAGATTTCCAAACGTGTGGAAGTCGGCAAGATAGAGTATGTATCTGCTGATGAAGCATGGAAGGATTTTCAGGGGGTCTATTTCAAGGGAAGAGAGAGTCTGGCGCAGGGATTTGCCGGTGACAACCCGCTTGCAAACAGTGCGCACTATCAGATTTACCTGAATGATGTGTCAATGCAGAATTCGCTTGTTACCTATCTGCAGTCCATTGATGGAGTGCGTGATGTAAAGGAATCTGCAAAGGTAGCAAACACACTTACGGATTTTAATAAACTGCTCGGTTATGTGTCGGGTGGTATTATTATCATTCTTTTATGCGTTGCGGTCTTTTTGATCAGCAATACCGTCACGGTCGGTATCTCTGTTCGCAAGGAAGAGATCGCGATCATGAAACTCATTGGTGCGACCGATTATCTGGTGCGTGCACCGTTTATTGTGGAAGGTATGGCGATCGGGCTGATCGGCGCGGCGATACCACTTATTCTGTTATATTTTATGTATCAGAAGATTATCGTATATATAGCAGATAAGTTTAATTTCATTGGTTCGATGATCGATTTCGTATCGGTACACACGGTGTTTAAGACTTTGATTCCTGTTGCTGTCATTCTCGGCGTAGGAATTGGATTCCTCGGAAGCCGCCTGACGATACGCAAGCATCTGAAAGTATAAGGATATACAGCCATGCTGATGAGGCATGGCTTTTCCCTTATATATAGAACATTCGGCAGGCAATTTTACCGGATAGATACGACAAATGTTATGAAAGTTTGTTAACAGGGAAAATAAACCGATTTGGAGGATAACATGGATTACAACGAGGAAAACAAACAACTGGATACAACACCGACCGTACAGTTTGAAGAGACTGGAAAGCAAAAGAAACCGCGCAAGCGGAAAAGCTTCGGTTTTGGGCTGATACTGGGAATTGTGATCGGATGCCTTGTTCTTGGCATCGGTGGTGTGGCAGGAATGGGAATCTATGCCAATACGACCGGCAATTATCTGATTATCAGTCCAAAAGGTGTAACGCAGACATCGGATAATAAAGTCCTGAACCGCAAGACGATAGGCAAGATCGAGGAGCTTCTGGCTTACATTGATTTCTATTATAATGATGAATATGATGCGGATGATGTCCGTGATGCAATCTATGAGGGAACCTTAAGCGGACTTGGGGATCCGTATTCGGTCTACTATACGGCGGATGACTATAAGGATCTTCAAATTTCTACATCCGGAAACTATTATGGTATCGGAGCGGGATTGTTGCAGAATGCCAAGACTATGGAAGTGACGGTTTCAAAGGTATATGAAGGAACGCCGGCGGAAGATGCGGGACTTGAGGATGGAGATCAGATCTTAAAAGTCGATGACGTTGAAGCAACGAGCATGGAATTGTCCAACCTTGTAAAAAAGATTCGTGGGGAGGAAGGCACAACGGTGCATCTTCAGATTTACCGGGAGTCGAGTGGAGAGACCCTTGAAGTGGATGTGAAACGTGCGAACGTAGATCTCCCGAGTGTCAGTTACGAGATGCTGGATGGCAGCATCGGTTACATACAGATCAGTGAATTCCAAAGCAATACCGCAAAACAGTTCAAGGCGGCAGTCAAGGATCTACAGAGTCAGGATATGAAGAGTATGATCGTTGATGTACGCAGCAATCCGGGTGGACTGATCACTTCGGTTGTAGATATCCTGGATCAGATTCTGCCGGAGGGCACGGTTGTTTATACGGAAGATAAGTATGGCAAGCGCGAGAACTATACTTCGGACAGCAATTGTCTTAAGCTTCCGATCGCTGTCCTTGTCAATGAGAACAGTGCGAGTGCTTCTGAGATTTTTGCCGGAGCAATCAAGGATTATAATTATGGAACGCTCATCGGTGTAAAGACCTTCGGAAAAGGCATTGTGCAGACGGTTTATCCTCTTGAAGACGGCGATGCGATCAAGATTACGACGGCGAAATATTATACGCCGAACGGAAATTACATTCACAAGGTCGGCATCACACCGGATATCGAGGTGGAGTACAATTATTCCGGACCGAAGGATGAAAAATACGATAAGAAATATGATAACCAGTTACAAAAAGCAATTGAAGTATTACAGGATGAAACAAAGTAGAGAACACAAAGAGATTGCTTTCATTGTAGGAATCCGCTACAATAGACAACAGATATAGGATAAACGAAAAGGGGTGATTCTGTGGTAGAATTGGATAATTTTAAGAGCCAGCTTCTCGGCTATAAGGCTCCGCTACAGGAAGTGAGGGATTCACTTTGACTTAGCGGGCAAGGAGCAGCGCATCCAGGAACTGGAGCGCGAGATGGAAGCACCGGACTTCTGGAATGATCCGGTCGTGTCCAAGGAGAAGATGAAGGAACTCAAAAGTCTCAAGGATGACGTGCAGACGTATGCAACGCTTTCCAGTCAGTATGACGATATCGAGACAATGATCGAGATGGGATACGAGGAGGAAGACCCGGAACTGATTCCAGAGATTGCTGAGATGATGGATGAATTTGTTTCAACGTATGAGAACATTCGTATGAAGACACTTTTATCCGGTGAATATGACAGAAATAATGCAATTCTTTCTCTTCATGCAGGAGCGGGTGGAACCGAGTCGTGTGATTGGGCAGCGATGCTTTTTCGTATGTATTCCCGCTGGGCGGATAAGAAGGGCTTTCAGCTCGAGGTGCTCGACTCGCTGGATGGCGATGAGGCGGGCATTAAGTCGATCACATTCCAGGTGAACGGAGAGAATGCTTATGGATATTTGAAGTCCGAAAAAGGCGTACACCGTCTTGTGCGTATATCGCCTTTTAATGCGGCCGGTAAGAGACAGACGTCGTTCGTATCCTGCGATGTGATGCCGGATATTGAGGAGGATGTGGACATTGAGATCAAGGATGAGGACATCCGTATTGATACTTACCGTTCGAGCGGTGCCGGTGGACAGCATATTAATAAGACATCATCGGCAATCCGAATCACACACTATCCGACCGGAATTGTTGTGCAGTGCCAGAACGAGCGCTCGCAGCATATGAACAAGGATAAGGCGATGCAGATGCTGAAGGCGAAACTGTATCTGCTGAAACAGGAGGAGAATGCTGCCAAGGCGGCTGGAATCCGTGGTGAAGTGACGGAGATTGGCTGGGGCAATCAGATTCGTTCCTATGTAATGCAGCCGTACACAATGGTCAAGGATCATAGAACCGGTGTGGAGAGTGGCAATGTGGATGCGGTTATGGATGGTGGACTTGACCCGTTCATCAACGGTTATCTCAAGTGGCTGAGTTTAGGCTGCCCGAAGTCGATGGAGGATGAAACGTAATGACGGCAGGAATGGTCGTAGTAGTGATTCTGTTATGTGTCGTGATCGTGATCACGCTTGGCGTATGGGCAATCACGAACAGAGTGAAGAAATTTTCGCGGGACGTGTTTGGCACGGAGAACCTTGCGGAGGGAATCAACCGACAGGCGGATCTGGCAGCGGAGACACCGAAGTCCGTGTCTGGTATGACGAGGTTGATGGAACCTCAGATCATGCGGGATTTCCCGGATTTTTCATGGGAAGAGTTCAAGCATCGTGCAGAAAATATGCTGACCTCTGCGCTGCTTGCTATCACAAGCGGGGATGTGACAACGATTGTGGATGCATCGGATACGCTGAAAGAACAGATCCGGAACCGCATCGGTGATAATGAGGCTTCCGGCGTGAAGGAAAATTTTGAACAGATCAAAATACATCAGACAGAGATTTCGAATTATCACAAGGAAAAGGGAACCTGCGTGATTACAATCCAGAGTTCGGTCGAGTATTTTTACAGTAAGATGCGGGGAGACGAGCTGATCGCCGGATCGAAGGAGCGAAAGACACAGACAAAGTATAATACGGAACTTATTTATATACAGGATAGTGATCTCGCGGAGTTTGATAATGCGATCGGAGTCAGTTGCCCGAACTGCGGCGCGCCGATCAAGGGGCTAGGCGAGATGCGCTGCGAATACTGTGGTACCAAGGTGACACCGGTCAACACGAAGGTATGGTCACTACATAAGATATATGAAGTTGGTTTTCAACGGGTATAGTGAAGAAAAAGGAGAAAAATTATGGGAATTATTAAAGCAGCAGCAGATCTGGTAAAGGGAAACCTTGGCGATCAGTGGCTTGAGGTCTATGAAGCGGAAAACATGGGGGATCAGACGGTTTTTACGAGAGGTGTGCAGATCCGTCGCGGACAGAATACCAAGGGAACCGACAATACGGTATCAAACGGTTCTGTTGTGCATGTCTATGACAATCAGTTTATGATTCTTGTGGATGGCGGCAAGATCGTTGATTATACGGCGGAGCCTGGATATTATACGATCAACAATTCGGCGCTTCCTTCTATGTTAAACGGACAGTTCGGAGATTCTCTGTCGGAGGCGTTTAAGCGTTTTAAATACGGCGGACAGACACCGACAAAGCAGAAGGTTTATTTCATCAATTTACAGGAGATCAAGGGAATCAAATTTGGCACAAGACAGCCGGTGAACTATTTTGATTCGTTTTATAATGCGGAACTGTTTCTTCGCGCACATGGAACTTATTCCATCAAGATTACGAATCCTCTGCAGTTCTATGCGGAGGCGATTCCGAAAAATACAGATCATGTGGAAATCGATGAGATCAATGAGCAGTATCTGTCTGAATTCTTAGAGGCATTGCAGTCTGCGATCAACCAGATGTCTGCGGACGGAATCCGCATTTCATTTGTCTCAAGTAAGGCAAGAGAACTCGGTAAATATATGGCCGGCATTCTTGATGAAGAGTGGAACCAGATGCGAGGCATGGAAGTTCAGGCTGTCGGTATCAGCATCTCATACAATGAGGAGTCGCAGAAACTCATCAACCTCAGAAATGAGGGTGCAATGCTTTCTGATCCTACCATCCGTGAGGGGTATGTACAGGCAGCGGCCGCAAGAGGTCTCGAGGCGGCCGGAAGCAATGCCAACGGTGCGATGGCCGGATTTATGGGGATGGGCATGGCTGGCAATATTGGAGGATCCATTGTTGGAAATGCATCCTCAGTGAATATGGCACAGATGCAGATGAATCAGCAGGCACAGAATAATATGAACCAGATGAACATGGGTATGGGGCAGATGAATCAGTCGAACATGGGGGGACAGCCACAGCCGCAGCAGGCAGCAGGCTGGACGTGTTCCTGCGGACAGGTGAACAGCGGTAAGTTCTGCAGCAATTGTGGTAAGCCGGCACCGTCCGCCGACTGGACGTGTTCCTGCGGACAGGTAAATACAGGAAATTTCTGCAGTAATTGTGGGAAACCAAGAGCATAAGAGGAATGGGTCTTGCGTTCCCTGCTTTACTGTGTTAAAATCTTTCGAGTGAGCACAAGTGTCGGTCATAGAAAGACAATGCAGAGGAGGTAAGGAATGTCAGAGAAAACATCTTTCTTCGTCTTAAAGGAAAAAGCTGTGCCGGAGGTACTGCTCAAAGTTGTAGAAGCCAAGCGCCTGCTTGACTCGGGCAAGATGACATCGGTTCAGGATGCCACCGAGGTGGTAGGAATCAGCAGAAGTTCCTTCTACAAATACAAAGATGATATATTTCCATTTCATGAGAATGCGAAGGGAAAGACGGTTACGATGGTAATCCAGCTCGATGACGAGCCGGGAATCCTGTCGCTCGTGCTTAAGACGATCGCTGATTTCCATGCGAATGTTCTGACGATTCATCAGAGTATTCCGGTCAATGGAATCGCATCGCTTTCGCTCAGTATTGATGTCTTTCCGGCAACTGGAGATGTGGAAGTGATGAAGAACAGTATTGAATCCGTGCAAGGCATTCATTACGCAAAAATTTTAGCCAGGGAGTGAAAAAGATGAAGATAGCAGTTATGGGTTACGGCACCATCGGATCCGGTGTTGTAGATGTATTAAGAATTAATGAGGATAAGATCACAGAGAGAGCGGGCGAAGAAATTGAGGTTAAGTATATCCTTGACCTTCGTGATTTCCCGGGAGATCCGATGGAAAATGCGATCGTGCATGATTATCAGGTGATTGTCAATGATCCGGAGATCGGTGTTGTTGTTGAGACGATGGGAGGCGTTGAGCCGGCGTATACATTCGTGAAAGCAATGCTTGAGGCTGGTAAGCAGGTTGCTACCTCCAATAAGAACCTGGTTGCTGCCAAGGGCGCGGAATTGATTAAGATTGCGCGTGACCACAATGTCAATTTCCAGTTCGAGGCCAGCGTCGGAGGTGGTATCCCGATCATCCGTCCACTGAATAAGTGCCTGACTGCAGATGAGATCGAGGAGATTACCGGTATCTTAAACGGAACCACCAACTATATGCTGACCAAGATGGCACAGGAAGGTGCTGATTTTGATGAAGTATTAAAGGATGCGCAGGATAAGGGATATGCAGAGAAAGATCCGACCGCAGACATCGAGGGACACGATCCTTGCCGTAAGATTGCAATCCTGACTTCTCTTGTGTGCGGACAGCAGGTGGATTTCGAGGATATCCATTGCGAGGGAATCACCAAGATTACGGCGACCGATTTCAAATATGCAGAGGTTATGAACCGTTCGATCAAGCTTCTTGCATCCAGCCGCAAGGTTGGCGGAAGCTACAGTTGTATGGTAGCACCGTTTATGCTTGCTGCAGAGCATCCGCTTTGTGGGGTAAATGGTGTGTTCAATGGCATTTTCGTACACGGTAATGTACTTGGAGATGCAATGTTCTACGGAAGTGGAGCAGGAAAGCTCCCGACTGCCAGTGCTGTCGTAGCCGATGTCGTTGATATGGTAAAGCATAAGAATACAAATATTTACATCGACTGGAAGCCGGAGAAGATTGAACTTGTGGATTACAAAGATAGCCGCAACAGCTTCTTTGTACGTACTTCTTCGGATCAGGCAGCAGTTGAAGCTGCATTTGGTAAGGTGACTTACGTGTCTGCAGGAATCGATGGAGAGATCGGATTCACAACAGGCGAGATGAGCGAGAGTGAATTTGAAGAGAGTGCGGCTAAGATTGAACTGATCAATCGCATCCGTCTCGGATAATAAATATACAGCAAATAAGGGGTTTTTATGGCAAAATACGTTATGGCGTTAGATGCGGGGACAACGAGCAACCGTTGTATCCTGTTCGATCATTCGGGCAATATCTGCTCCATGGCACAGAAAGAATTTCGCCAGATATTTCCAAATCCGGGCTGGGTAGAACATGATGCAAATGAGATCTGGTCTACCCAGCTCGGCGTTGCAGTGGAGGCAATGAGCATGATCAATGCCAAGGCGGAGGATATCGCCGCCATTGGTATTACGAATCAGAGAGAGACTGCAATCGTCTGGAACAGGGAGACCGGGGAACCGGTCTATAATGCGATTGTCTGGCAGTGCCGCAGGACATCAGATATTGCGGATGAACTGAAAGCAAAAGGCTTGGAAGAGACCTACCGGGAGAAGACAGGTCTTATTATTGATGCCTATTTTTCGGCAACCAAGTTGAAATGGATCTTAGATCATGTAGAGGGTGCGCGTGTACTTGCGGAGGAAGGAAAGCTGCTTTTCGGAACGGTGGAGACGTGGCTGATCTGGAAGCTGACGAAGGGACGCGTTCATATCACGGATTATTCCAATGCGAGCAGAACAATGCTTTTTAATATTAATACGTTGGACTGGGATGAGGATATCTTAAAGGAACTGGATATCCCGCGAAGCATGCTCCCGAAACCAATGCCATCAAGCTGTGTATATGGACACACGGATGCATCGTTTTTTGGCGGAGAGATTCCAATCAGCGGAGCGGCGGGCGACCAGCAGGCGGCACTTTTTGGACAGACATGCTTTCATGAAGGAGAGGCAAAGAATACCTATGGTACCGGCTGCTTCTTGCTTATGAACACCGGAAACAAGCCGGTATTCTCTGAAAACGGTCTGGTTACTACGATTGCGTGGGGACTGGACGGTGAGGTAAATTATGCGCTGGAAGGATCCATTTTTGTTGCGGGGGCAGCGATCCAGTGGCTTCGCGATGAACTCCGGCTGATTGATTCGGCAGCGGACTCGGAATATATGGCATCCAAGGTGGAAGACACGAACGGTTGTTATGTGGTGCCGGCTTTTACAGGACTTGGTGCGCCACATTGGGATCAATATGCGAGAGGCACGATTGTTGGAATTACAAGAGGTACGAATAAGAATCATATAATTCGAGCAACGCTTGAATCAATTGCGTTACAGGTTTGTGATGTCATTGATGCGATGCGTGCGGATTCGGGAATTGAAGTGCGCTCGCTTAAAGTGGATGGAGGCGCAAGCTCGAACAATTTCCTGATGCAGTTTCAGTCGGATATTTTAGGTGTCCCAGTCAACCGACCGGCATGTGTGGAATCCACAGCAATTGGAGCCGCATATCTGGCAGGACTTGCGGTTGGATATTGGAAGAATAAGGATGAAGTGATCAAAAACCAGAAACTGGATCATGTGTTTACATCGCAGATGCAGCAGGTTGCAAGAGAAAAGAAGCGCAAAGAATGGAACAAGGCAGTCCATTATGCGTTCGGCTGGGCGAGGGAGGATTCATAATCAAAGAAGGATTATTGCAGATTCTATTCCCGCCGCGATGCGTGGTGTGTGACGAAATTCTTGAGGCAGAACTGATACGGGGGGGGAGCTGGATTCATCCGGATTGCGGAAGGAAGCTTTATCCGGTTGGAAACAATGTGTGCTTTCGATGTGGAAAGCCGCTTGCAGCGGTGGAACAGGAATATTGTTTTGACTGTAAAAAGAAGCTTGCAGGAAGAAATGCGTTGTACTGCAGACAGGGAAGGTCTGTTTATGTGTACAAAGGCGAAATTCGCAAGTCGGTATACCGACTCAAATATTCAAATAGGAGAGAGTACGCACGCTTTTTTGCAGAGGAGTCTGCAAAATATTATAGTGACTGGTGCAAACGGGCTGGTGTTGAAGCGATTGTACCTGTCCCAATGTATGGACGAAAGAAGCGGAGACGGGGATACAACCAGGCAGAAATTATTGCAAGGGAACTGGCGCGTATCTTGGGATTACCGATGGAGAATGCTGCGGTAAAACGCGTTCGAAATACGAAGCCTCAGAAGCTTTTGAGTGATGAAGAACGCAAAAACAATCTGAAAAAGGCTTTTCAGGCTAGGAAGTTTATAGTAAAATATAAGAAAATATTACTCGTTGATGATATCTACACAACCGGAAGTACGGTTGAGGCGGTTGCGCATGAACTCATGCGATGCGGAGTGGAACAGGTGTTTTTCCTGACGCTTTGTACTGGAGAGGGTATTGTTATGTAAGAAGCCGGTATTATGTTTGCATTCCGGCAAAATGGGGATATGAAGGAGGCGCTACGATCATGAATGTTACGAATTGTAGAAGTTGCGGACGTTTATTTAATGTATTGAGTAATGAGAGAATCTGTCCGGAATGTCGCAAGAAGCTGGAGGATAAATTTCAGGCTGTGAAGAAGTATCTGGAAGAGAACCCGCATTCTTCGATGGAGACAGTGTCCAGAGAGATGGAAGTGTCTGTCAAACAGATCAAGCAGTGGGTGCGGGAGGAACGTCTGATCCTGTCGGACGCATCGGAAGCAGGTATTACCTGTGAGTGCTGCGGCAGAATGATCCGCACAGGCAAGTATTGTGATGAGTGTAAGAATACGATGGCAATGCGGCTCCGTAGCGCAATGTCACCACAGTTTGATGCGGAGAAGGTTGAGAGAGCGGAACGGGATCGCGAGAGAATGAGATTTTTGAAAAGCTGAGCCCAAATGCCCCGGATGAATGAATCTGGGGCTTTTTAAATTGTGTTAAGCAATTCGTTCTTTGAAATCATAAGCAGATGTGGTATAATACAAAATAATGTGTAATTGTGTCCAAATGTAAATGGGAGGACGAGATGATTAACGAGGAACGAGTCAGAGAACTGTATCAGATGGCTGTATATGACGAGACTGAGGATAAGAAATGCCATCCGATGGGAGAATATTATATATGGGATTACGTTGGAAAAGAAATCGTCAAAAGCTTTTTCTGTGGAACGATCGCATTTGGGCTTCTTATAGCACTTTGGATCATCGGGGATATGACGGCAGTAATTACGTTTGTCAATTCTGCGGATCTGATGAATCTAGTGATTCGGTTTATCCTGATTTATGTAGGATTTATGGCAATCTACCTTTTGGTGACTGTGTTCATCTATAGTATTCGGTATGCGGAAGGCAGAAAGCAGCTTCGGAAGTATGTTGGACATCTGAAGAAAGTACACAGAATGTACCACAGGGAAGACAAACTTAAGGCATAAGGGGAGGCTTTATGACAAATTTATTGGAAATTAAGGATCGCCTGATCCGTTTTTATAGTAAATACGAAACGTATTTGTTTCCGGTTGTCAAGTTTATAGTAGCAATCGTGCTTTTTACGGTTATCAATATGAATATCGGCTTTATGGAGAAAATCAGTCGGTTTCCGATTGCTCTGATTTTGGCATTGGTATGTGCAATTCTGCCGGTAAATGCGACAATTTGGCTGGCTGCATTTGTTGTTCTTGCAGATATGTATGCCTTGTCGATGGAAGTTGCGGTAACAACACTGGTGCTTTTTGCAGCATTGTTTTTCTTATATTTTCGGTTTGCACCCAAAGATGGTTTTGCAGCAGTACTCACACCGGTCTGCTTTAAACTGAATATTCCGTATGTGATGCCGATCGGATGCTCCCTTCTGAGGGATGCTTATTCGGTTGTAGCAATTATCTGTGGTACCGTAATCTACTATTTTCTGGATGGAATTCATCAGAATTCCGGAACACTTAAGAATGTTGTTGCAGATGGAGGAACTGCAGCGACAACTTCCAAGTTTGATATTTCGGTCGGTCAGCTTCTCAGTAATAAGGAAATGTATCTTGTGATTGCAATCTTTACGATTACAGCAATTGTTGTATATCTCGTGCGTCGATTGGAAGTGGAGCATGCATGGACGCTTGCCATCATCTCTGGTGTACTGATTGAGGTGGTCGGACTGTTTGCAGGATATCTTGTATTAAATGTGTCAGGAAAGACATTAGGACTGCTTATTGGCAATATACTTTCCTTGTTGATTAGTTTTGTGATTCAGTTCCTGTTTATGAATCTCGATTATGCGAGGACGGAGCGCGTTCAGTTTGAGGACGATGATTATTACTATTATGTGAAGGCAGTGCCGAAGAAGATGGTTGCGGTCAAGGAAGTGACGGTTAAACATTTCGGCAATACAGCCAGCATGGGAAAACGCATTGATCGTTCGAAGAGAACCCTTACCCCGGAAGAGGAGGAGACGAGCCGCAAGGTGATTGCTAAGGAATTGGACATTGATGAAGATTTATTAAAATAGGAACTTATTGATGCAGTTTGTTTTAGAAAGGAGGAAATATGCAGAATTCGATAACAACCATAACGGATTTATATGATCGTACATTGGGAGCACTTGATTTCCCGGATATCTCGATGTCACCTGTGGATATTGTGGAGATTCTCATTATTTCTTTCCTGTTCTATTATGTACTGCTTTGGATCAAAAACACACGTGCATGGAATCTGTTCAAGGGAATTATGATTATTTTGATCTTTATTCTGATTGCACTGATCTTCCATATGAATACGATTCTCTGGCTGGCGGAAAACCTTCTCAGTGTAGGTCTTCTTGCGCTGGTTATTATTTTTCAGCCGGAGCTTCGCAAGGCACTTGAAAATTTGGGCGGCAAGAATCTGTTTGGACGTTGGTTTAACTTTGGTAAGACGGAGAATGACCGGTTTTCCGATCGCACCATCGAGGAACTGATTAAAGCAAGTTATGCGATGGGAAAGGTTCGTACAGGAGCACTCATTGTTGTGGAGGATGAGATTCTTCTCAATGAATATGTTCGTACAGGAATCGATGTGGATGCAATCATCAGCAGTCAGCTCCTGATCAATATCTTTGAAAAGAATACACCGCTTCATGATGGTGCTGTAATTGTTCGGGGTGACCGGGTTGTTTCCGCAACCTGTTATCTCCCATTGTCGGATAGTCTGTCTTTAAGCAAGGATCTTGGAACAAGACATCGTGCGGCTGTCGGAATCAGTGAAGTGAGCGATTCCCTGACGATTGTTGTATCGGAGGAGACAGGTAAGGTATCTGTTGCAATGCGTGGTCAGATTTATCACGGTGTGGATGCGGATTTCCTTCGTGAGAAACTTCGTTATCTGCAGAATCACAGTCGTGAAGTTACCGGACTGGAACTCATCAGAAGGAGGCTTAAGAATGGCAAATAAGATTCTCAAAACTCTGGTGAATAATATCGGATATAAAATTTTAGCAGTTGTTTTCGCATTTATCCTGTGGTTGGTTGTATATAATATTGATGACCCGAATAAGACGGTGCGTTTTACAACGAATGTGACTGTGGAGAATGAATCTGCAGTTACGGATATGAACAAGTGTTATGAAGTATTGAACGGAACCAATACGGTTACGTTCTCTGTTACAGCGAAGAGAAGCGTGATCAATAAGTTGGAGGATACCGATTTTACGGCAACTGCTGATATGAACCGTATGATCGTTGATTCGGATAACAAGACGGCACGGGTACCGATTGAGGTCACAAGCCGCCGGTCGAATTCTTCTCTTAAGTATAATGGAAAGAATCAGTACATGGAGATCTCACTGGATGATCTTGTGAGCCGTAGATTTATGATTACGGCAGACACGACCGGACAGGTGGCAGATGGATATGCACTCGGTGAAGTGACTGTTACGAATCCGAACGTGCTTAATGTGACAGGACCTGCGACAATCGTCGATCAGATTGACAGTGTGGTTGCAACGATTGATGTCGAGGGAATGTCAATGAATCTCTCAGATAATGTTCTTCCGGTATTCTATGATGCGGAAGGAAATGAGATTGATACAACCAGACTTAAGTATAACAATACGACGGTTACAATCTCCGCAAAGATACTGAGAGTGAAGGAGATTCCGTTAGCATTTTCTACAACAGGTAGTCCGTCAGGTGATTATCGTGTGGTTGAGATTACAAGTGATCCTGCGAATATTCAGATTAAGGGATCAGCAGCGGTATTGAACCCGATTATGTCGCTTCCTATTCCGGCTGAGGTACTGAATGTAAGCGGTGCAAGTGATGATCTGACGACAACTATTGATATCACAGAGTACCTGCCGGATGGTGTGGAACTTGTAGATGCGGCAGAGGCTACTGTTACTGTTACGGTTCGAATCGAGGCTTATCAATCTAAGAGTTATACCATATCGACGAATGACATTACGGTAAACGGATTAGGCAGTGATTATGAACTTGATTTTAAAGCAGATTCAGCGACGGTTACCGTGAGTGGTCTTCAGAATAATCTGAACCGGTTGAATACATCGGATCTTGCGGCATCCATTGATGTGTCGGGACTGGAAGAAGGGTTGCATCAGGTAAATCTCGAAGTCAAACTCGATGAAGACAATTATGCGGTGCGTACCGTTTCTGTTGAGGTGGAAATTACAAGAAAATCATCGGGAAATGGAACGGATAATAATCATCCGGATAATTCGGAGGAGGATTCATCGGGAGCAGATGATACGTCTGGTAATGAGGAAAATTAACACATTGTATAATTAAGGAGTAAAAATATGGCTAGAATGTTTGGTACAGATGGTGTAAGAGGTATTGCGGGAAGCGAACTTACGATTGAACTTGCAATGAAGCTTGGTCAGGCTGGCGCATATGTGCTCACGAAGGAACAGTCGCATCAACCGACTATTATTGTTGGTTGTGATACCCGTATTTCCGGTGGCATGCTTGCAAGCGCGTTGATGGCAGGAATCTGTTCGGTTGGCGCGAACGCAATCTATGTAGGGGTGGCTCCGACACCGGCGATCGCTTATCTGACACGGAAACATAAAGTGGATGCAGGTGTTGTGATTTCAGCATCTCATAATCCAATGGAGTTTAATGGAATTAAGTTCTTTAACGGGGATGGATATAAGCTTTCTGATAATCTGGAGGATGAGATTGAGGCGCTGATCCGTAACGACATGGAAGATGTTGATTTCCCGATCGGACCGGGAATCGGTAAGGTGGAATATCGCCTTGATATTGTCGATGAATATATCCGTTATCAGGAGAAGACAGTTCCTGTAGATCTGTCAAAGCTTAAAATCGTAGTAGATTGTGCGGAAGGGGCAAGTTCCTATACGTCCGTTAAGACACTTAAGGATCTTGGTGCAGATCTGATCGCAATACATACATCGCCGGATGGAACGAATATTAATGCAAACTGTGGATCCACTCATATGGATGAACTTCGTGCCCGGGTTGTATCAGAGAAGGCGGATGTGGGTATCGCTTTCGACGGAGATGCGGATCGTATGCTGGCAGTTGATGAGAATGGTAATCTGATTGACGGAGATGTCGTTATGGCAATCTGCGGAAATTATTTAAAGAAAAAGGGAAAGCTTGCTAAGGATACGATTGTAGTTACGGTAATGTCAAACCTTGGATTCTCCATCATGGGAAAAAAGGAAGGCATTCATGTTGAAAAGACGAAGGTTGGAGACCGTTATGTTCTTGAAAATATGCTGGAAAACGGATACAATCTCGGTGGCGAGCAATCCGGACATGTGATCTTCCTTGACGACAATACGACAGGAGACGGTCTTCTTACTGCGTTGCACCTGCTGCAGGTTATGGTGGATACCGGCAAGAAACTTTCTGAACTGTCAACAGTGATGGAAGTGCTGCCGCAGGCATTGGTCAATGCCAAGGTTCCGAATCATAAGAAAGAAAGCTATATGGAGTACAGTGAGATTGCGGATGCAATCAAGGAACTGGAAGATAAATTTGCCGGAGAGGGAAGAGTACTGATCCGCCCATCCGGAACAGAACCACTCGTAAGAGTTATGATCGAAGGAAAGGATCAGGCAGTCATTGATGAAGAGGCAAGAAAGCTTGCAGATCTTATTATGAAAGTGATGATTTAGGAGGGATTTATTGTGCTGTCACAGGCAATCAAGATCATGAATCCGACAGGACTTCATCTGCGTCCTGCCGGAAACCTCTGCAAAGAGGCAATGAAGTATAAAAGTAAAATTACATTTGAGTACAGGGGCAATACCGCCAATGCCAAGAGTGTTCTGAGTGTGTTGGGAGCCTGCATTAAGTCCGGAGATGAGATTACCCTGATCTGTGAGGGGGAGGATGAGCGGGAAGCGTTACAATCACTGATCGCATATATTGAGAGTGGATTGGGAGAGTAAACGCAAATTATGCACTGCGAGGATGATAAAACAATATGAAGGAAAAATACAAACATTTACTAAACTTTGTTGCGAACGTGCTGACTCTGGCGATGGAAGCATTATGCTTTGGCTGGGTATGGTATGTGATGTATGTTCCGCAACTTGACAAGGCGAATACTTTTTTCCGCAGAGGTAACTGGGCGGTTATCGGTATGTATGTACTGTTCGTGTTCTTTTTTACAAAAGTATTTGGAGGATACCGGATCGGATATATGAGAGTGTCCGATATTATTCTGTCACAGATACTTGCCGTATTTCTTGCGATGATCGTGTCATATTTTGAAATCTGTCTGGTCGCAAATGACTATTTAAGTCCGGAGCCATTGATTGTTATGACGCTTACGGAAATTATCTTTATTGTACCGTGGGTTATCGTCATCCGGAAATTTTATCAGTATTTATATCCGCCAAGACAGATGCTTGTGATCTATGGCAATTATTCTCCGGATGATCTGATCTCCAAGATTAATACGAGAAAAGATAAATACAATATCTGTGCCGCAGAAAGCTATCGTATTGGATATGAAAAACTGTATCCGATGATCAAGAAATATAATGCTGTGGTTTTATGCGATCTCCCTTCGGAGGCACGTAATCAGATTATGAAGTACTGTTATCAGGAGTCCATCAGAACTTATGTTACTCCGAAGATTTCAGATATTCTGTTCCGTGGGGCTGATGATATTCATTTATTTGACACACCGCTTCTTCTGTCCCGTAATCAGGGGCTGAGTATTGTGGATCAGTTCGTAAAGCGTCTGATGGATATCGTGATCTCGCTAATCGGCATCGTGATTGCATCACCGTTTATGTTTGTTATCGTGCTTGCGATCAAGCTGTATGATCATGGTCCGATTCTGTACAAGCAGGAACGTTTGACCAAAGACGGAGAGCCGTTCATGATTTACAAGTTCCGAAGCATGTCGGTGCATTCCGAGGATGCAGGAGCAAGACTTGCTGCAAAGGGCGATGCGCGTGTGACACCGGTTGGACGCGTGATCCGTGCAATCCATTTTGACGAGCTGCCACAGCTTTTTAATATTTTAAAAGGCGAGATGTCGGTTGTCGGTCCAAGACCGGAGCGCCAGATTATCGCAGATCAGTATACGGAAGAGATCCCGGAGTTCGTGCTTCGTCTGAAGGTGAAAGCGGGACTGACCGGCTATGCACAGGTGTATGGAAAGTACAATACGACACCGTATGATAAGTTAAAGCTTGACCTGACTTATATTGAAAATTATTCGGTATGGATGGACATCAAGATTTTGTTCCTTACGTTTAAGATCCTGTTTGTGAGGGAGAATACGGAAGGCGTGGATGAGAACCAGACGACCGCGATCAGGAAAGAGTCGGATTAGGAAGAAAGGAATAAACGGGTGAGAATTGATAGAGTTCAATTCTCGCCCGTTTTTAAATCTATGGTTTTATAACAAATTTTACACCTATTTTCAGCATTTTTTGGGAATTAAACAGATTGCCTTTGTGCATATTTGTGTTATACTGATGTTAGTTTGTTGTCTTGTGGGCTTTTTTAAGTTGAGCATACCGCTCGCGCGAAAGTGTGAAGAAATCGCACACTTTATTTTGGAAGATGAAATTTGTAAAGTGATAGGACAACCGGGGGGAATGAAGGAGCTACGTATGAGTGACGTAAAAATCAGCATCATTATGCCTGTGTATAAAGTAGAAGAATATGTGGGCAAAGCGATTGAAAGTATACTGGAACAGACATTTACGGATTATGAATTTTTGATCGTCGATGACGGAACTCCGGATCGAAGCGGCGAAATCTGTGATGCCTATGCGGCAAAGGATTCCCGTATTCAGGTAATCCACAAAGAAAATGGTGGAGCTCCGAGTGCGAGAAATACAGCAATCGATATGGCTAAGGGGAAATATGTGTATTTTCTTGATTCCGATGATTGGGCAGAAAAAACGATGCTACAGGATATGTATGATATGGCGGAGCAGCACAATGCGCAGCTTGTCGTATGTGGATATTACATCGATACTTATTATGGGGACAAGCATCTGAGTGAGAAAATCTGTGTAGATGATAGAGTTTTTACGGATGCACAATCTTTTCGCGAGGAGGCATATCGGTATTATGACCGCAATATGCTCTATACTCCATGGAACAAATTATATCGTTTGGATTATATGAAAGAACACGGATTATATTTTCCACAGACCTTGTGGGATGATTTTCCGTTTAATATCAGTTATATCCGAAATGTGGAGTCTGTTGTGATTTCCACAAAGGCATATTATCATTTTATCCGTGCACGTGCAGAGTCAGAGACTGCCGCATATCGTGCAGATATGTACGAGAAGCGCGAGGAAGAACACGGATGGATGCTGGATCTGTACCGTGAGTGGGGCGTGGATAATACACCGACGCAGGAGATGATCGCCCGCCGCTATATTGAGCGAATGGTTGGGTGTATCGCAAATGTTACGAGTTCAAAGTGTACATTAAATGGTAAAGAAAGACGTGCGGAGATCAAAAAGATGCTTCATAATCCGCGTGTGGATGAAGCGTTAAAGATCGCACAGCCGCGCTCAAAATACATGAAACTTATGCTTGTTCCAATCCGCTGGAAAAATACTTACCTTACATGGTTGGAATCTGCAATCATTACATGGGTGAAGGAACATAACACAAAACTTTTTGCAAAACTGAAGGCTGGAAGATAATATGGCAGTGTTACAGACAAATGAATTGCTGAAAGAAAATTTGTCCAGAAAAACGGGTTTGCATCGCTTGACGGATGAAGAGACGGAGGCAATCAAGAACGTTGTGCTGGAAGCGGCTTTGGATGTGATCGCATTGTGTGAAGAGAATGGAATCCCTTATATGTTGGGAGGGGGATCGGCACTTGGCGCAGTAAGGCATGGTGGATTTATTCCGTGGGATGACGACATTGACCTGAATATTCCGAGAAAATATATTACTCAGCTGATTCATGCGATCGAGAATCGATATCCAGACAAATATTATATCGAAGCGCCACTTTACACAGAGGGCTATCTGAGCTCTTTTATACAGGTGCACAGAAGGAATACTGTATTTCAGGAATACATGAATCAGAAAAAAGAGAATTGCGGAATTAAGCTGGATATCTTTATTATAGAAAATACCTATAATAATGCTGTTTATCGTGCCTGGCATGGAATCGGTGTTCAGGCAGGTTTGTTTTTTTTATCGTGTTACCGGATGTATGCGTGGCGTGATGAGTTCAAAAAGCTTGCGGAAGGAAACCGTAAAGCAAGCGTGATCATGTTTGTGAAGCGGTGTATCGGAGTACTTTTTGCATGCAATCCCATGGGACTGTATCGCAGTGTGCAGAAGAAAATGGCACAATGTACGGATGAAAAATCAGAATATATTACCATTCCCTCAGGGAGAAATCATTTCTTTGGAGAATTGTATCAGAGAGAAACTTTCATGCAAACGCAGAAGGTGGAGTTTGAAGGACACATGTTATGTGTCACAAGTGATTATAAAAATTATCTGACAAGATTGTATGGAGATTATATGGAGATTCCGCCGGAGGAGAAAAGAGAGCATCATGTGTTGTATGATCTGAAGCTTCCAGGAGAATATGTGGCACCGAAACTTCTTGATAAACAACAGATTCAGCAGGTCCTGACAGGAATGTTGGATGACTTTGTCGCTTACTGTCAGAGGCATGGACTCCGCTATTATCTGGTGGGCGGAACCTTGCTTGGTGCAGTAAGACATCAGGGATTTATCCCGTGGGATGATGATATTGATGTTGGTATGCCGAGAAAGGATTATGAGAGATTTCTTGAATTGGTGAATCAGGAACCGGTGAGCGAGCATTTACAGGCAATCAGCGGCGAGAAAGGAACTTTGTCCAATCCGTATTGTGAATTGATCCATGCAGGGACACACCTGGAGCGCAACAGTTCACAGTATATTCGGGAAAAATGTCAGGTATTACATTTGTTTTTGGATATTTTCCCGCAGGATGGATGGCCGGAGGATGAAAAGGAAGCGGCTCGTCTTTTCCGGAAGATGAAGAAGATGCGCTATATGATCCAGAATGCCAGAGCCAAGATCGGCAAGGGCACATCGCCGGGACATATTATCGCAAAAACGCCGATCGTTCTTCTTATGAGATGTGTTGGTTATCAGCGCATCATTGATAAGATGGATCGAATTGCCAGACGATATGATTATGATCGATCAAAATATGTAGGTGCGATTACTTATGGCATCTATGGTGTGGGTGAGCGGTGTCTGCATGATGAGGTGGTTGCATTTACCAATGTGACATTTGAGGGAAAGCAGTATTGTGCGCCTGGTTGTTATGACCGGTATTTAAGACAGATATTTGGCGATTATATGGTACTTCCACCTGCAGAAAAACGTGTGGATCATAAGATGAAAGTATGGGCAGAATTTGACGTATAGCATATTACTTGATAAAATAGGCTGAATTTGTAAAATAAACGCAACGAGGTAGATATGAAAAAATATATTGATTCATTTGTAAATTACCGCTTTCTGTTAAGCGAACTTGTTAAAAAAGGTATTAAACTCAAATACAGAAGATCCTATCTAGGTATTTTATGGTCCTTGCTTGAGCCGTTGCTCACAATGATTGTGCTGACTATGGTTTTCGGTACGATTCTCGGGACACGTACGAAGGAATTCTCCGTATACATTCTTTGCGGACGCTTATTATACAACTTTTATTCCACTTCAACAAAGTCGGCGCTGACATCTATACGTCGAAACGCAGCTATGATAAAAAAAGTTTATGTACCGAAGTATCTTTATACGTTATCAAGCATTTTGTTTAATTACATTATTTTCTTGATTTCATTGATCGTACTCGTCGTTGTGGCAGCTGTATTGAATGTTCGACCGACATGGTATCTGATTCAGGCTCCGATTGCGTTAATCCTTGTGTTGATGCTTTCTGTTGGTTGTGGATTCATTCTTGCAACAATGGGAGTGTTTTTCAGGGATATGGAGTATCTTTGGGGAGTTGCATTAATGCTGATTATGTATATGTGTGCAATTTTCTATCAGCCGGAAAAGATTCTTGATAGTGGATTTGCATGGATCCTGAAATTTAATCCATTATACTGTATCATTGACATTTTTCGTGCAGCAGTTTTTGGAAGAATGATGAATCTGCACTATTTTTTGTATGCACTTGGGTTTAGTGTTGTGACAATCGTGGCAGGTTTGATTATGTTTATTAAGAAACAGGATGAATTCATCCTCCAGATCTAAGAATGGAGTGTTTTATGAGCGAAGAAAATGCAATTGTATTAAAAAATGTTGGAATGAAGTTTAATCTGAGCAAGGAAAAGGTCGATAGTTTGAAAGATTATGTGATCAAATCGATCCGTCGCCAGATAGAGTATAATGAATTTTGGGCTCTCAAAGACATTAATCTGACTATTAAAAAGGGGGACCGTGTCGGGATTTTGGGACTAAACGGAGCCGGAAAGAGTACTTTGCTTAAAGTGATCGCAGGTGTGTTCAAACCGACAGAGGGTTCTGTGGAAAAACATGGAAAGATTGCTCCGCTTCTTGAACTAGGAGCTGGATTTGAAAAGCAGTATACCGGCAAAGAGAATATATATCTTTACGGAGCAATGTTAGGATACACGAAGCAGTTTATTGATGAAAAATACGATGAGATTGTAGAGTTTTCTGAATTGGGTGAATTCATTGATGTTCCTGTGCAGAATTATTCGTCGGGAATGAAGTCACGACTGGGATTTTCAATTGCAACCATTGTCTCACCGAAAATACTTATTCTGGATGAGGTTCTTTCCGTAGGAGATGCAAAGTTCCGTAAGAAGAGCGAAAAGAAAGTAATGAGTATGTTTGATTCTGGAGTGACGGTACTTTTTGTGTCGCATTCACTAGAGCAGGTAAAGCGCATCTGCGATAAAGCGATGATCCTTGATCATGGTAAACTGGTTGCTTTCGGTGAAATTGATGAAATTGCTCCGATGTATGAAAAAATGATTGAAGCATACGAATTGGAAAATCCAAAACCCAAAAAGAAAAAGAAAAGGGCTTCAAAAACGCTAAGTGAGGAAATAAAAGCATGAAATTATCAATTATATGGAAATTGTCAGAAAAGGAAAGTGACAATCAGGTAACATTCGATTGTTTGAAAGCGGAACTGGCAGATTATGTCGACCCGATTCAGATTTTAATTTGTCCGGCAAATAAAGAACAATTGTATCATGCACAATTTCAATTAAAAAATGGAACCGCTGCAATCTGTTCGCCGGTTGGAGCATCGGAAATTGAGGTGTTTAAAGATGCACAGAGCAAAGTGGACGGAGATTTCGTAACCTATCTTTACGGAGGAGATCGTCTGTCCGCACATTCATTGGCGCAGCTTAAGGTTATTTTGCAGGAACGTTCGGATAATGCGATATTTATGATGCGCAAGATTATGCCGGATGAGACGGATGGAGCTTTCGCAAAAGAAATCCTTGGGAAAAAGATTGTAAATATGAATCTGAAGAAGGATTATGGGGTCTATCCTTTTTACTTTGGAGGAACCATTTTATCTGCGGAAGCATTTCGCAGCCGCTCGTTTCATGGTGAATTGGGAATTGAAGCGGAGCGGGAATTTTTCCTGTCTGTTGTGTCAAAATATAAAAAGGTTTGTTTCTTAAATGAAATCATGTTTTATGCGTCGCGCGCGCAGGAAGGTGATTTTACATTTTTTGAACAAATTTATAATGAGGACTGGTATGATCGATCCTTTACGCAATTTTGGATTCCATATCTGAAAAAACAAAAGGAAAAACATGGTACTGTTCCAACATTTATACAGTATCATTTCATGTTTACCGTGAAATCTCGTTTTATGAGTAACATGAATAACCGAAATAAGCATGTCATTCCGGACGGTCAGGAGATGCAATGCCTTGAGAGTATCGGAGAGGCTTTTTCCTATATTGATGATGATATTCTCTTGGACGCCCATAAGATTTCAGAATCGAATGTGTCCGATTCTTTAAAGTGGCTTTACGGAATTTTAAAACATGGAGAGGGTTATCATTTTGAAAAAAGATATCTCTCGGGAAATCCGTATTATGGTGCGGCCGATGTGATTTTTAATAAAATTACAAATTTGAAAACAAACATTCTTTTTATGAATTACGAAGACGGAATGTTGAAAATTGATGGTACTATACATCCAGTCCTTTATTCGATGGCATCGGAAGTGTATCTGAGTTTCAACGGTAAAAAGTACGATCTTCAGTATAACGGTCGTTATGCATTAAATAAAGTCTTTGGTGTGAGCCTTTATAAAGGACATTCTTTCCATGTGGATCTCCCCATGGCAGATATTAAGGATACCCATCTTTTCTGTCTTGCCAAAATTGGCAATGAAGTGATGCGAATTACTTTCTGTTATGAGTCACATTTCAGCCGTATGAGCAATGCGTTTCCAGGCAGTTACTGGTGCTTTGGCACGGATCTGCTGTACATGGCGGTAAAAGATGAAGAGGGAATGCGTATCCGGTTAATTACCAGGGAGGAAAGAAAGAAGCAGGAGCGCACACTATCCAAGGAAATGCTTTTGTCGTTCAAGAAACGTGCATGGTTATTCCTTGTAATTCGTAAAGTATATTTTATGATGCGTCCGATCATGAAGCGTAAGCCAATCTGGATGTATCTGGATAAGATTTATAAAGGCGGTGATTCTTCCGAGTATTTGTACCGCTATTCCTGTGCACAGAAGGATGGTAACCAGCACTACTACCTGATCGATAAGCATGCAACCGATTACAAGAGATTGAAGAGAGACGGTTATAAGCCGCTCGTAAGAGGAAGTATTAAGCATCGTCTGGTATTCCTTATGGCAGACATGATGGTTATTTCGAACTCGACGGTTTTTGCTTTTAATAACTATGGATTACCGAATTCAAGCTATGTGCGTGATCTTGTGGATTTCCATGTGTGCTGCGTACAGCATGGTATGTCGGTACAGAAGATTGCAGTTGCGCAGAATCGTTTGCGTGATAATACAAGATTATATTTCTGTGCATCGAAGTATGAATTGGAGAATCTTTCAAAGCCGATCTATGATTATGAAGGCTACGATGCATTGAAACTTACCGGTGTACCGCGTTATGATGGTTTGAAGAATGACGATAAGAAACAGATCATGATCAGTCCGACCTGGCGTATGCAGGCTGCCGTTCCGGTACGGACAAGTGAGGGCGAGCAGAGAGATTATAATCCGCTGTTTAAAGAAAGTACCTATTTCCAGGTATTTAATGCCTTGATCAATGATCCGCGGCTGATCGAAGCGGCCAAGAAATATGGATATCGTATTAAATATGTACTGCACCCGATTGTAAGTGCGCAGGTAAATGACTTTGATAAAAATGATTATGTGGATATTATTCCGGCTGTTGGTGATATGAGTTATGAGACCATGTTCCGTGAATCCAGTCTGATGGTAACGGACTTCTCGGGAATCCAGTTCGATTTTGCTTATATGAGAAAGCCGCTTGTTTATCTGCATCATAAAGATATTCCTCAACATTATGAAGAGGGAACATTCTTCTATGATACGATGGCATTCGGAGAAATTGCACATGATAATGATGAACTGATCGATCTGTTATGTGAATACATGGCAAGTGGATGTAAGATGAAGGAAGAATATGTACGTCGTGCTGATGATTTCTTCTATTATAATGATCATAACAACTGTAAGCGCATTTATGATACGATGATTGAATATCAGGAAAAGAAAATTTTACCGTATCGTCAGAAATAATAAGAACAATGTAAACTATTTTTTAGAAAGCAGGGAGAGGTTATTATGAATATTGGAGTAATTTTTGCAGGTGGTGTAGGTAAACGAATGAACAGTCGTGTCAAGCCGAAACAATTTATTGATGTATATGGAAAGCCGATTATTATCCATACGCTTGAATTGTTTGAAAATCATCCGGGAATCGATGCGATTGCGGTTGCATGTTTGGAGGACTGGATTCCTTATCTGCAGGAACTGTTGGAAAAATTTAATATCAAGAAGGTAAAGAAGGTTGTACCGGGTGGAGCAAGTGGACAGGAGTCCATCTACAATGGGTTAAGAGCAGCAGAAGAGATTGCTGCCGGAGAAAAGTCGATCGTATTGATTCATGACGGAGTACGTCCGCTGATCAACGAGAAGACCATTACCGATAACATTGAGTCTGTAAAAAAATATGGTTCATCCATTACCTGTGTGAAGGTAAAGGAGACAGTTTTGGTTGTGGGTGAGGATAATTCGATCGAGGATGTTCCAAACCGTGAAGACACACGTCTGGCACGTGCACCACAGAGCTTTTATCTGGATGAAATCATTGGAGCACACCGCAAGGCAATGGCGGAAAATAAATATGACTTTATCGATTCCTGCTCTATGATGCAGTATTACGGCAAAAAACTGTATCTGATCGAGGGTCCGCAGGAGAATATCAAGATTACAACACCGGATGATTTCTATACGATGCGTGCACTTCTCGATGCAAGAGAGGAAGCGCAGATCTACGGTCTTGAAAGTTAAGGAGCATTGCTATGAGAGAGGTATTGATAGAGGATTTTAAGCAGCTTACGGAACGTAATATTCCGTGGAATGAGCTGCGTGACAAAACATTTTTGATCACAGGCGCAACGGGACTGGTCGGTTCATTGCTGGTAAGATGTCTGTTATATGCCAATGAGACCATAAATCTGAATGCAAAGGTATATGCTGTTGTGCGTAATACCGATAAAGCCGATCGTATTTTTGAAGATGAAAAAACGGATGCGCTTTCTTACATCGTGGCAGATCTGGCAACGGAGAAAGTATGTTGTGAGGGCGAATGCGATTATATCATCCATGCGGCGGCAGTTACGGCTTCTAAGCTTATGGTATCCGATCCGGTAGGAACCATTCGTACTTCGATTGACGGAACAGAGAAGATGCTGCAGCTTGCAGTTGAAAAAAAAGTGAGAGCATTTATTTACATTTCTTCTATGGAGATTTACGGACAGCCGAAGACCGAAGGAAAGACAGCAGAAAAAGATCTGGGATATGTCGATATCGAGACGGTTCGCAGCTGCTATCCGGAAGGTAAACGTATGTGTGAGTGTATGTGTACCGCATATGCGGCGCAGTATGGAGTGAATGTGATCAGCGCAAGACTGGCTCAGACTTTTGGAGCGGGAATTCTTCCTACAGAAAACCGTGTATTTGCACAGTTTGCAAGAAGTGCAGTCAATGGAGAGAATATTGTCCTGCATACGACCGGAGAATCGGAAGGAAATTATGTATATACGGCAGATGCGATCGCTGCGATACTGACGCTTCTGGTGAAGGGCGCAGCAGGGGAAGCATACAATATTGCAAACGAGGAGAGTCATATTACGATCCGCAATATGGCAGAGCTTGTTGCAAAAGAGATCGCCGGAAGCAAGATTCAGGCTGTGATCGATATCCCAAAAGACAGTGCATCTTTGGGGTATGCACCACCGGTAAAAATGTGGCTGGACGCATCAAAGATGCGTGCGCTTGGATGGAAACCGGAGGTTGGATTGGTAGATGCGTACAAGCGCATGATTCGCTGGATGGAGTAAAAGACATAGGAGACAGATATGAAGATAGGATTGATTTCGATCAATATGCATACCAAATCGTTGAACTTTGCATGCCCGATTCACAGTTGGGCGTTTCAGCGTTTTTTACAGATGCATGGCATTGAGTCAAAAGTTATTGATTATACCCCTAATTATAACGATGATTTTCCTGCGAGAGAGCCTGCTTCTTACTATGAGAAAAAGTATAATGAGTTGTTGGAAAAGGAACCGCAGACAGAAGAAGGGATTCGAGACCGGGAAATAAAACTTCGACAGTATAAATTCAAGTGGGAAGGGTACGCAGCACTACATGATGAACGCTGTGAACGTTTTGACAAATTTGAAGATTTTGTGCAGACCTACTATGATAAGACGGACGAAGCATATGATGAAGTAAAGCTGGATTTGGTTGACAGTGGATTTGACTGTTATATTTGTGTGACGGATGTTATTTGGTCCTGTGATGAGTATTGGGGATTCGATAGAGGATTCCTGCTGGATTGCAAGACCATGGAAAACAAATGGAAGATTTCATATGCTGCCAGCCGGGGGGTGCCGAAGTCGATACCGAAATATGAAGAAGAATATTTTGCGCGTGCAGTTTCTGATATTGATTTTATTTCTGTTCGGGAAAAAAGCCTTGGAGATTATGTGCACAGTCTGTTACCGGAAAAGCAGGTGACAACCGTGATCGATCCGGTTCTCTTATTGTCGGCGGAGGAGTATGAGAATATTCTGATCAAACCGAAGATTGAGAATTATATCGTTGTCTATTATGCAATGGAGCGTCCGAAAGAATTGTTTGATATGGCGATTCGATATGCCAAGACACACAATGTTCGAATTGTTGAATTGACACATTTGCCTATCGAAGGTGGAATGGTACAGGATAAGGATGTCGAAGTAATTCAGGATTTTGCAGCAGGTCCGGAAGAATGGCTGGGTTATTTGAAATATGCAGATTGCATTTTTACAAATTCGTTTCATGCGACCTGTTTTAGCATTCTGTTTCATAAGAAATTCTTCAACAGCAAGCGAAATGGTGATAAATTGAGTAATTTATTGGAAACCTTTGAACTTACGGATCGTACGTTTGATGAATTACGTAAAGGATTTGCGGATAGAGCTGCTCAAAAAGGATTGCGCAGATATTATCACAGTGCACGAATTTTTCTCGGAATGGAAAAAAGACCTTTTGATCGAGAAATCAATTATCGAAACGTTGAAAGGCTTTTAACTCAAGAAAGACAAAAGTCAGGTGAGTTTATTCTGTCGGCTATTGCCTACGCTGAACAACATCCAAGACCTCACACAGACTACGATGCCGTGCGTAAAAATATGAAGATGGATTTCGCTTATTATGGAAATTCGACGGAAGCGGTTTGGACTGGCGGGGAAATTAATACTACATCGGAAGAACTTAGAACGATCTCAAATGGAAAGATCGAGTATCGCCAGCATAACTTCCAAAATAGCGGAGAGATAATGTCTCGTTTTGATCTGTTCAGAAGAGATGGATATTCGTTAGAGGGATGGTACATACGTATCAGAGTCAAGCACAATTGGTATTGGGTAAATACAGACGGAGGGATTGTTCCAAGGGATCAGGATCATAAACCTTCTATGGATCGTGAACACATGCTTGTTAAACCAGGAATGAAAATTCCATATGTGCCGATTCCTATGATTTCTGTAATGATAGCAGACGCAGTTTGGAAGAAAATTGAGAAAGAAGAAAATAAATGAAAAGATCAAGCAAGAAGATAATTTGGTTATTATTGGTTGCAATATTGTTATTCTCTACACAAACGATTTCCGCAAAAGCGGCTTCAGATGTTAAATTGTATACGGTTAAAGGGCATACGATTACTGTTAAAGCAAAAAAAGGAAAAGATATTTCAAAACCATTGAATGCTGCATTAAGGGCTGCGTCTAAAAAGGCAGGCAAGAAGAACATTTATACAGTCAGGGTTCCGAAGGGAAACTATCTGGTTAAAGACGTAATTCATTTATATGGTAATGTATGTTTAAATCTTACAGGTTCGACGTTAAAGTGCAGTATGTCATCTGGAAATATGCTCCTTTTAGGAGACAGTCAGATTAATGAGAATGCAAAAAAAATGAAGGGATATGGAACCATTCAGAATATAAAGGTGCTTGGAGGTACTTTTCAGGGAAATCGCAAAAATACCTCTTCTCTGATTCGTGCAGCGCATAGTAAAAATGTGACATTTGATGATTGCACTTTAACGGGAGGCGGATGTGCTCATCAGATGGAGGTTGCGGCAATTGATGGATTTACGGTTAAAAATTGTACATTTAAGGATATGCCGGGGAATGGGTCAGGAGAGAAGCAGGAGGCACTTCAGTTAGATATTCCATGTGGAGAATACATCTTTCCAGGAACATATCTGGATGGAACGCCAATGAAACATGTAAAGGTTAGCGGTTGTACTTTTAAAAATGTTCCAAGAGGTGTTGGCAGCCATAGTATGATAGTTGGAGTATATTTTGATGATGTTGTGATTGAAAATAATTCTTTCACAAATGTCGCAGAAGAAGCAATCGTTTGTCTCGGATATCGAAAGTGTAAAGTTAAGAACAACGAAATTAAGAACTGTGGTGCAGGAATTTTGTTCCAATATTTTAAACCCAATGTTCAATCGGTGTATAAAAGTGTATTTGACGGAAAGAAAAAGGTTGATTATTCTGTTGCCTATGATGCAGATTCACAAATTGCCGAAAACAGTATTATCATAACTCCATCAAGTGAAGTAGATAAATCAGTTGGAATTAAAGTGTATGGGTTTAATCTCACGAAGGATACGAATGCAGTTGGTCATGGTTCTCATGACCTGATTCCCAAAAACAATTATTATGTTAGTGGCGTTACGGTATCAAATAATAAAATCACAACTTGTGGGCATGGCATTCAATTCTTTGATGTAAAGGATTCTGCAATCAAAGAAAATACAATTGTATGTAATGGCAAGGGAGATTATGATGGCATTTTTGTAGAATTTCAAAGTGAGGGCATTGAAGTGATGGGCAATGAGATTACGGATGCTCCACGTTATGGAATTTGTTTCCAAGGGGAAAGTAATGCTCATGCAATTACAGACAATAAGGTTAGTATGGCTGGAAAATATGGAATATATCTATACAATGGAGCAAGTGCATCGGGAGCAATCTCGGGAAATACTGTAAGCTATGCAAAGAATGCTGGTATTTTCTTGAATAAAAACAGTAGTGCAGGAAGTATTACTGGGAACCATGTGACTGCATCCGGAAGGGGCATTTATACATATCAGAATTCAGCCATATTGGGAGAGTGCTCTGGTAATACAATTGATTAAATCAAAATATGTCCTGAATAAAAAGGAACAAAAGAAATGAAAAGGGCTGCAACAGAAAGATGTTGCAGCCCTTAATTATCTTTTTTGTTTTGTTAGTTTCTTGACTACGCCACTCGGTTTACAATAGTATTTTTGCCCTTTCCATCTGATCTTGTGGTCGCGAACAAGTTTGCCTGATTTTCCGAAGTAATAGTTGTACTTTCCTATTTTGACCATAGTGCTTTTTTTCATAACACCATAACGATCAAAATAATATTTTGCTCCATTGATAGATAAGGTATCATCGATTAATAGAGAGCCATCTTCATAGACTGCATAAGTCTTATTTTTAAAATTAACCAATTGATATTCTTCTTCGTTATCAGGTCGAATGAGTAATCCTTCTTTTGAAAAGATATAGTAATCACCATCAATTTCTGTTATATGGTTTCGAACCATTTTTCCAGATACATCGAAATAGTATGTGTCAACAAGTTCTTCATCTGTATTTTCATTTGACGCGTCTTCGTTGGAACTGAATTCTGTATCCGTGGAAGAATCGTTGGATGAATCTGGGGTTCGGGCTACATCATACCACTCATCATAAAGAAAGGTATCTTCCGGAGTGAGCGCATAATAATTTGAACCAATATGTTTAAATATAATCTCATTCGTTCCATTTATCATTTTACATCCATTGGAACGGAAATAATACTTGTCTCCTCCAATATTGGTAAAGCCCTTTGCCATATAGGCAAATTTTTCATCAGATGATAACCGATAGAAGCGTCGACCTTCATCATAGGTTCTCCAACCTAAATAGTTCCCGGTTGTTGATGAAAATTTTCCGTATTCCATACGACCGGTTTCATTAAAATAGAAATAATGACCGTCAATATAATGAATACCCGTAATCGGTTGCCCATCTTCATAATAGTACATGTTATGGTCTCTGTTAAAACCATCTTCACCATAAACAGAAATCCATTTATTGACTTTGGTTTTTGATGAAATGGTTGTCCCTTGATACAAAGTGATTTCATCGTTTTTAATGTGGTAGATCATCGTTTTTTTCTCTGTTGCTGGCAAGTAACACATTCCGTATTTGGTGGCACGCGTGGCAGAAGCATAGGTTTTCCAATGTCCGGTATCCTCATTTATTCCGGTGAAACTTGAGTTGGATGCGAAGGAATAGGTCGGACGAATCGCTTTTAACAATTCGGCTGAGTTACCGGAACTGATCCCGTGGTGTGATAGCTTCATTATATCGCATTTTAATTCGTTTCCGTACTGTTGTAAAAGATAATTGGCTTCATCAGACATACAATCACCGGCGGTAAAGTAGCGGGTCGATCCACATGTGAAGATTGCTGCAAGGGAACAGTTATTCTCATAGTAGGTGTATATAGAAGCTCCGGATTCGGTTAAGGTACTTCCTGGTGTTGTGGCATATTTCGCGGGCGTAAAAGAAGTTGTGTAAAGAGGACCGATAATTTGTCCATCAGCATCGCCAACTTTAACATGATCACCTACATTGAGATAGACAATTTGACTATTATTTCGTGATAAAATGTAATTTTGCAGGCGAGTGTATCTTCGTTGGTTGTTTAAAGAATAAGGTGATAAGGACGGATCTGCAAGATACAGGGTGTCTACATGAATATTTGCAGCTTCCAATTGCTTTAAACCAGCAAGAAGGTTGTTTGAAGATCCACCAATATGATCCTTGTGAAGATGGCTGAACATCACATCAATGTTTGTAGCACCAATGGCGACCAGCTGCTTTATAATTGCTGTAACATGAGAAGCAGTTCCCATATCGATCAGTAGATAATGATCTTTGGATTCTAGTAGTACAGAATCGCCCTTGTCTGTCCCCGGCAGATACATGGCATAGATATTTAATTCTGTGTCTGGTGTACCGGCATAAACTTCTTGTGAGGGGAAAAAGGTAAAAAATATTGAAAAAATAAGTAATATAGTTAGTATTTTTTTACGCATATATTCGCCTTCCTGTTTTTTATAATATCATACATAAAAGAGATTATACCACATATTAGGATATAAGGTATGACATCTTTTTATTTTTGAAATGCAATTTTTTGGATGAATTCGTTGAAATATAGTGGACAGTAAGTTATTACGGTGCTATGATAAAATTTATATTTACGTATATAAAAGAGAGAGAACCTATGAAAAAACAAAAGAGCAAATGGAAGATTGTGGCAGGGATCATACTGATCTGCCAGTTGATCGTATCAATTATTACTGGTGGCATTCTTGTCTGGCTGAACATGTTACCAACGAAATATACGCTGTTAGTTGTTTTAATTCTTGTGTGGCTTTTGACAATTGTTTATTATTTTTTTTATTCGAAGGTTAAGAAGAAAAAGGGGAAGAAGTTAACTGCCAAAAAGAAAAAGCAAAAACTGTATACAAAAAGAAGTATCGGTTGTGCGATTTCGGCGATGACGATGACTCTTTGTATTGCAGCTTCCTCTATGATGTGGCAGGCGGGGGATGCAATTTCCAATATTACGGATCATGTAGTTGTGACAGATATGGTATCGGTATATGCTCTTGCGGATAATTCGGCAGAATCGGTTGCGGATATCAAAGATGGTGTGTTTGCAATCACGCAGAATTACGATTTCGAGCATACAAAGACGACAATTGACAAAATCAATGAGAATCTCGGCATGGAGATTAAAACACAGAGCTTTGATACGGTATTTGATATGGTAGATGCTTTATATGCAGGCAATGTGGATGCAATCATATTGAATGCAGCTTATGTGGATGTGATCGAGAGTCAGGATGATTATAAGGATTTTTCGGATAAGACGAAGACGTTATACGACCATGAAGTACAATCAACTGTGGTAAAAGATAATACGGATACGACTAAGAATATTACACAGGATCCGTTTGTTGTTTATGTCAGTGGCTCTGATACCAGAAATCTGAAACTTGCGACCAGTCGAAGCGATGTCAATATTCTTGCTGTTGTTAACCCAAAGACTAAGCAGGTGCTGCTTTTGAATACGCCGCGTGATTATTACGTGCAGACCACGGTGAGTGGAGAGATGCGTGATAAACTGACACATTGCGGAGTTTATGGAATTGATTGTTCTATGGGAACATTGGGTAATCTATATCAGGAGAACGTGGATTACTATGTACAGATTAATTTTAATGGATTTTCGACCATGATCGATGCGATTGGCGGAATCACGATTGATTCGGAAAAATCGTTCCGCACGAGTGAGGGCGGATATTATATCAGTCAGGGAACCAATCAGTTGAACGGAACGGTTGCTTTGTCTTATGTAAGAGAACGGAAGGCGTTTGCGGACGGTGATAATGCAAGAGGGCGTCATCAGATGCAGGCAATCGAGGCAATCATTCAGAAGGTTTCTTCCGGAACAACAGTATTGAACAATTATTCTGCAATCCTAAACAGCATGGAAGGAATGTTTACAACAAATATGAGTTCTTCCGATATCTCGGCATTGGTAAGGATGCAGCTTTCGGATATGGCATCGTGGAATGTAAAGTCGTTCGCAGTATCGGGACAGGGAAGCTCCCAGAAGACCTATTCGATGCCAACGAAACGCAGCTATGTTATGTATCCGGATGAGACACAGATTAATTATGCAAGAATTCTTGTAGATAAAGTAATCGATGGCGCTATTCTTTCAGATGAAGATATGACGATGCCAACATTACAATAAGTACGATTATTTTTAAATAAAAGGATAGAAAGAAGTTTAAAAGTGAGAGAAAGAACAATAGAACATGGAAAGTTTCGAATGGAAGCTCTTAGTGAATATAGGAGCGAGATTTATGGAATCAGTATATTCTGGGTTATGCTATTTCACATGAAAGAAAGCCATTATTTTCCAACGATAAAGGGAAGCAGCCTATATCATGCATGGATGGAATTTGTTGGTATGGGAAATATGGGCGTGGACATCTTCCTATTTTTATCCGGAGTCTGTTTATATTTTTCTTTTACAAAAAATCCGGATTTCTATGCATTTATTAAAAAACGCATTGCAAGAATTGCATATCCTGTATGTTTTACTAGTATGCTGCTTTGGTTGCAATATCTTATGATGCATAGAATTTCAATATGGGGATTTGTGAATCGTGTGTTTCTATTACAATATTGGATTGATAGTGACAGACAAGTTTGGTATGTATCACTATTGTTGATTCTGTATTTTGTATATCCATATATTTATCGATTCTTTTTTGAAAAAAACAATATTATATCTTCGGTTTGTCGAACTACGGGTCTGATTTTGATTATTGTAATAATTACAGCAGGAATTCATTTTGAATATCCTCGACTGTATCAGGCGATTGATTTAGCTTTGCCGAGAGTACCTGTTTTTCTTACAGGATGCATTTGCGGAAAATTCGTTTATGAAAAAAGGCATATTCCATTTATGATTCCGCTTGTGACAATCGTGTTATTTGTCGCATCCTATGTCGTTACGAATAAGATGCATATGTATCATGGTCTGTTGCAGCGCTACATATATTGGTGCGGAGGCGTAGCGGCAGCATTCTTTCTTGTTATTATACTGTCTTACACACCGAAGTGCTTGCGCAGTATATGTTGCAAGTGGGGTGCAATTTCATTGGAAATTTATTTGGCGCATATTGTTATTCGAAGAGAATTGGGTACGCAATTTGCAAAAACGTATCTGGGATTGCCATGGTGGGGCAATGTTCTCATTATTTTTTGTGGTGCATATATATGGGCTAAGTTTGTGGCGTGGTGTGTTACAAAAGTTCAGGCTTTAAAATTGAAATCTTCTTTGTGACTGGTTGTTTGTGTGAAAGAAGTACGATATAATATGTTTAAATTGATCTCATTGGCAATATTGATGGGAGGAAACACAAGTGAGAAGTATGAAATATCTGAGAAATTGTAGAGGGAAAAAATGTGCAGCAGGTTTGTTGGCTGCCTGTTTATTGGTTGGAAGCAGCGTTGCAATTCCGACACCGGCGCAGGCTGCCGTGAATTGGACTCAGCTTGCAGAGGATGATCAGTTATATCCGGGAGCAAAATATACGGAAGATGATGCAAGATATGTATACATTTTGCCAAAGAATGCGACAACAAAGAAGGGATGTACCGTGGTTGCCTATTTCGGTGGCTCGCAGAGCGTAAAGCTGCCAAAAAAAATCGGTTCTTATAAGATTACCAATTTTGGAACAGGATTTTCAACTTTGACAAATATTCAGACAATCACGATGCCGTCCGGCTATACTACCATTGAGTCGAAAGCATTTAACGGATTGGGGCAGTTGTATCGCATTTCTATTCCTGCCAGTGTGAAAAGCATTGCGGATGATGCGTTTGCTGCCTGCGATCTCAGCAGACTTACGATTGTAGCACCTTATGGTTCGGAAGCGGAGCATTACGCTTTCTTACATGGCATCCATTATACAAATACGACTTCGGTGCAGGTTCAGCCGAATGGTACTTCGATGTACATCGGAGAAAAGAAAACGATCGCGGTACTGAATACAAATAAGGATGCAACCTGGAAGAGTTCGAACAAATCGGTTGCAACGGTAAATTCGGATGGTGTTGTTACGGCAAAGAAAGCCGGCAGCACAAAGATTTCTGCCACCGTTGGAGGCAAGAAGTACACATATACATTTAAAGTAGCTGCCAGAACGCAGGATAATGTGCTGAAAACGGTATGGAACAATTATGTGACACCTTACATGAGCGATTATGAGAAAGCGGTCGCGGCAGAACAGTGGGTAGCAACACATATTGAAACAAGTGGAACATCGGCGTCGGTCAAAACGGCTCTTGAAAAGGGAAACGTTAATTATATCGGTCGCGCCAATACATATAAGAAGATTCTGGAGCATTACGGCTTAAAGGTCAGTGTGGTTAAAGGCAGCAAGAATGTGGAAAATTCCGTTGTGATCGCAGGCAAAACCTATAAGGTTTCTGCTTTAACAAAGGTTCCTTCTTCTGATAAGAGTTATACGACCACAACCCTTGGAGGCGTTGCTATAAACAAGAGTACGATGAATCTGTCGGTTGGAGGAACCGATACATTTAAGGCTTTTGGAACAACGAAAAAGATTACCTATAGCAGCAATAACAAAAAGGTTGCTACGGTAACGACCAGCGGTAAGGTGACTGCAAAGGGAGCCGGTATCGCAACCGTAACTATGAAAATGGGCGCAAGGACTTACAAATTAAGAGTCCGCGTCACCAAATGAAAGGAGAATTTATTCCATGAACAAATTAACCAAAAGAATTTTAAGCTTATGTCTTGCACTTGCAATGATCGTAACCATTTTTCCTCCGGTTACCGCACAGGCTGCAACCAAAACTGAGAAGATGACTTTGTATAAGGGAGAAGTGTTAAATGTTTATCCGCTAGGAACTCTTAAAAGTGTTTCTTCCAATAAAAAGGCTGTTGCATCGGTTAAAAAGGATGGAAGCAAGGCGGTTATTACTGCAAAGAAAACTGGTAAGGCTACCATTTCGCTGAAAACGAATCGTGGAACTTTTAAGTATGCTGTCACTGTCAAAAAGTTAGATATTACAGCGACACTTTCAGATATGGGCAATGGTTATATGCTTTTGAAGGTGAAGAATAATACAAAACAGACATTTACAAATGTATATATTGATTATACAATTAAAAATGATCAGGGCGAAACAGTTAAAACAGATACAAAGCCTGTCAGCGGTGTTGTAGCAGGAAAAACAGTATATGATTATGTGTATTATGATTCTTATAATTATACAGTGGACGAAACTTTATGTTCTGCAAAGGCAGTAGCGGACACAAGAAGCCCTGAGGCAAAGTATAAGAATGTAACCTCTTCTATTAAGACATCGATTGACGAGGATACAAGCGAAGAAGATACAATTAAGCTTACATTTAAGTCTAAGAATACACAGAAGAAAGACACTGCATATGTAGAGCATTATGTATTGATCTATAATTCTATGGATCAGGTTATCGGATTAAAAACAGTCAGCTTTTATCTTAAAGCAGGAAAGTTAGATACAGGAAATACAAAAATTGATACATCCAGATATAGTTATTATAAAGATTATGCATACTATAAAGTAGTTACAGTTGCCTATAGCTACAGTTATTAATGCGTATTTGATTCGATCAATTAAATAATAGGGAGCAGAAGGCGCTTCATTGATACCGGGAAGGTACGATGCGGCGCTTTCTTTTTTTGCAGCTTTGTATGAACAAAATCTTAAGAGATTTTAATATTTTAAGCAAAATCTTTCCAAATAAATCAAGTTGTGATAAAATGACTTACGATATCATTATGAAAATATAGGAGGACATTGTTCTATGGATTATAAGCAGGCATATGAGAAGTGGTGTAACGACCCATATTTTGATGAGGCAACCAGAGAGGAACTGAAGTCTCTGGCGGGAGATGAGAAAGAAATCGAGGATCGTTTCTACCGGACACTTGAGTTTGGTACAGCCGGACTTCGCGGTGTGATCGGTGCCGGAACAAACCGTATGAATGTGTATACGGTTCGTCAGGCAACACAGGGACTTGCAAATTATATTTTGTCACAGAACGGACAGAATAAGGGTGTTGCGATCGCACATGATTCCAGACTGATGGCAGATGAATTTACTGACGCAGCTGCATTATGCCTTGCAGCAAATGGAATTAAGGCTTATGTATTCAAGAGTCTTCGTCCGGTTCCGGAACTGTCATTCGCAGTTCGTGAACTTGGATGCATCGCTGGTATTGTTATTACTGCAAGTCATAATCCAAGAGAATACAATGGATATAAAGTATATTGGGAGGATGGCGCACAGGTAACTCCTCCACATGACACCAACATTATGGATGAGGTTGCCAAGGTGACTTCCTTTGATATGGTTAAGACAATGGATAAGGATGAGGCGATTAAAGCAGGTCTCTATGAGATTATTTCCGACGAGATTGATGAGAAGTATTTCGGAGAACTCCGTAATCTCTCGATCCATCCGGAGATTATCAAGAAGATGGCAAAAGACATTACAATCGTTTATACACCTCTTCATGGAACGGGACTTGGACCGGTACAGAGAGTACTGAAGGATCTTGGATTTGAGAAGGTATTCATCGAGCCGCAGCAGGCGATTGCTGACGGACACTTCCCGACTGCTCCTTACCCGAACCCGGAGAACCCGGATGCATGGGAGCTTGCACTCAAACTGGCAAAGGAGAAGGACGCAGATCTCGTACTTGCAACAGATCCAGATGCAGATCGTCTTGGTGTATACTGCAAGGATACAAAGAGTGGAGAATATGTAACATTTACCGGTAATATGTCTGCAATGTTGATCGCAGAATATATCTTAGGACAGAAAGTTGCCAATGGTTCAATGCCGAAGAATCCGGTACTCGTTGAGTCTATCGTATCAACAGATATGGCAAAAGCAATTGCTGCTGCATACAATGTAGAACTCGTTGAAGTTCTGACCGGATTTAAGTATATCGGTGAGCAGATGCTCAAATATGAACAGAACGGTGACAAGAATTATGTATTCGGTTTTGAGGAAAGCTACGGATGTCTTCCGGGAACTTATGCAAGAGATAAGGATGCTCCGGCAGCCGTATGTATGCTTTGTGAGGTTGCAGCTTACTTAAAGTCACAGGGAAAGACTTTGTGGGATGGCATGATCGAGATGTACGAGAAGTACGGATATTATCGTGAAGGTATCGCAACAATGACTTTGAAGGGTATCGATGGTGCTGCACAGATTCAGGAGATCATGAACCGTGCAAGAAACGCTGCACCTGCCAAGATTGGTAATTTCGATGTACTTGCAGTACGTGACTATAAGGCAGATACCCGTAAGGATATGAAGACCGGTGAAGTGACAGCAACAGGACTTCCGGGGTCTAACGTATTATATTATGAACTTTCTGATAATGCATGGTGCTGCGTACGTCCATCCGGTACAGAACCGAAGATCAAATTCTACGTTGGTGTAAAGGGAACATCTCTTGAGGGCGCCGATGCGGAACTTGAGGAATTAAAGGCACAGGTGCTTAAGACATTCGAATAAGCGGTATAGATCAATGATGAAGATATACATATGTCCACAGTGTGGATGGCTGCGAATGGTAAGCAGGCGCAAAGAAGTGGAATGTCACCAGTGTGGCAATTCAGATATGCGACTGACGAATCTTGATTTGGAGAAGTATTCGTCAATGTCGGAGGAAGAGCGCACCGATTATTCGGATGCGTGGCTCTATATTCATAAACAAAAGGGTTAAGATTATGGCAAATAATAAGAATAGCAGAAAAAGAAG
>ERZ1034882.156-NODE-156-length-40642-cov-11.524035_pt1 | contig 40642 bp, 51 predicted proteins | sample MGYA00520606_ERZ1034882 | MGnify/ENA primary metagenome ERZ1034882 (study PRJEB33766, sample SAMN09781726) | gut metagenome | biome: gut microbiome | host: Homo sapiens | place: Madagascar | study: EMG produced TPA metagenomics assembly of the PRJNA485056 data...
ATCTGGCCGGGGGCTGGGGGGCTGCTTCTGTCAGATGAGGCCGACCAGGCGACGGTCAGCGCCGACCGACGGGCGAACGCTCCTTATAATGGTAGAGACTGCGGCGGGACGCTGGGCGATTATGCCGCGGATTATGCCGTGCGCGAGCTGTTCGGCACGGTAAAGTCAACATTATATAGCATAGTCAGCTGGAGGATAGCGGGTTAATAGCCCGTCACCGTGCAGGGCGTACACCAGCGCACCCCACGCACACGGCGCAGGACGCAAAATTTGAAAGCAGATTCGCGGAGAGGCCACCCCTAACCCCACATTGACCACCTGCGCGCGGGCTTTACCCGCGATATCATATGCCTCCCCGACCGGCGGGCGTACTCCTACCGGGGCAAACCGAAAGGAAAATCGGGAACAGAGAAAAAGCCAAACCAACATTTCCAGAGCGAAAGAGCGTTCTGGAAATTTTTTTATACTCATGGGCAAGGATGAAAAAAGGAGGAATGTGAGCATGAGTAAGAAAGCGAGAACGCCGCCGAAGAATCAGAAGGTAATGCCGGAGCAGCGCAGAGAGGTTGTGCGCCGGTATGTAGAAGACTATGAATCCGTTGCTGATCTGGCGGAAGAATACGGCGTCAGCACAATGACGATTCGACGGATTCTGTGCGAAACAGAGAACGCGGACAAGATCAAGGCACTCAAGGAAGCGCGGCTTGCGCAGGCACAGCTTCGCATTTTGGAGCAGGTGCCGATTGCGCTTGACCGCAATGAAGAGATACTGGGAACAAATTATGAACCGGCTTTCCAGTATCTTTGGCAGAACGCGATTCGGGACACGCTCGACAGGGCGGGCATCAAAGCGCCGAAGGAAGAAGAGCGGGATATCAACATCACGTTCACGGGCGGCGGTTTCGATGTGAACATGCCGGAGGATGACGACGAGTGAGCCAGATTGCGTTTGACTATGTGCCGACGAAGAAACAGCGGATGTTTCACGCGAGCACGGCGGACGAAGTGCTCTACGGCGGGGCGGCGGGCGGCGGAAAGAGCTACGCCATCGGCTGGGATGCGTTTATCCGCTGCCTGAAATATCCGGGGACGAACGCATATTTGTTCCGCCGGACGTTTCCGGAGCTGGAACAGACGCTCATCAAGACCATGCGCTCGATTGTGCCGGAATCGCTGGGGCAGTATTACGCGGGCGCGCATGAGATGCGGTTCGTCAACGGAAGCACGGCGCGGTTTTGCCACCTGAGCGACGAGGGCGACACGATCAAGTATCAGGGCGCTGAAATCCAATGGCTGTACTTTGACGAGCTGACGCACTTTTCGGAAGGCATGTACAACTACATCAAGACGAGATTGCGCGCGCCGAAGCGGCTGGGGGTTCATCCCTGCGTACGGTGCGCGAGCAACCCCGGAGGACCCGGTCACGGCTGGGTCAAGGCGCGGTTCGTCGATTCAACGGATGTGGGAACGCATACGGTCGTCAAGAACACGGAGATCATGGGTCAGGACGGGAAGATGAAAACCAAGAAGTCGGTCTGCGAATACATCCCGGCGACGGTTTACGACAACCCGCACATCGACGAGATGTATATCGTCGAGCTTCAGAACAAGCCTTCCAAGCTGCGGGACGCGCTGCTCTACGGCAAGTGGGATGCGTTCGAGGGGCAGGCGTTCCCCGAGTTCACCAACGACCCGGCGCATTACGCGGACGGGAAGAACACGCACGTCATTGACCCGTTTGACATTCCGCTGAACTGGACGCGGTACGTCAGCTTTGACCACGGTTTTTCAAGGCCGTTTTCGCTGGGCGCGTGGGCGGTTGACCCGGACGGACGGGTTTACCGCTACAAGGAACTGTACGGCTGCAAGGCGGGCGAGGCAAACGTCGGCCTGATGATTACGCCGGGCGAGATCGCGGCCAGAATGGCGGACTGGCTCGAACCGGAGTTCAAAGAGGGAATCCACATCACGGGCATTGCCGACCCGGCCATTTGGGACGAGAGCCGAGGGACGAGCGTGGAAGAACAGATTCGCAAGGTCTTCAACGGCGTGATCTTCCGCAAGGGCGACAACACGCGCATGCCGGGCAAGATGCAGCTACACGAACGGCTGCGCTTTGGCGAGGACGGCAGGCCGATGATGTATGTGTTCAGCACATGCAAAGACTTCATCCGCACGATTCCGACGCTGTGCTACGACGAGCACAAGGTTGAGGACATCGACACGGCGGGAGAGGATCACATCTACGACGAAACGCGGTATTTCCTCATGTCTAGGCCGATTGCGCCCAGATTGCTGAAACCGGTGAAGAAGAAGCCGGTATGGAATCCGCTGGATTAAGGAGGACGCATGAATAAGAGAAAGAGAGATTCCCCGCCGGGCGATATTCGGCAGAGCGCGCCGCGGGACGCGGGCGAACAGCCGCTTGACGAGCAGCAAAAGGCGCTCGTCTCCCGCGCATACAGCCTGTTTCACGATTTTGTAGACGACCTGCGGGACGATCACTATGAGATGCGCGACGCGCGGGCAATGCGCGCCCTGCGGCAGAACGAGCGCAGCGCCACGTCGCCGCCGTCAAACACGCTCAACAGTTGTATCGACAACGTGATCGCCGACCAGATCGACAACATGCCGGAGGCACTTATGCTGCCGGAGCGCGAGGACACGGCCAACAGCGCGGAGGAAATGAGCGATGTGGTCAGCTTTGTGCTTTATCAGTCGGCATGGCCGGAAGCATACCAGACGATCATCGAGGACGCGGCGGTTACGGGAACGGGCATTGCACAGGTGTTTTGGGACGACGACGCGGACGACGGGAACGGCATGGTTTCCGTGCTTGCGTGGCATCCCGAGGACTTCTATCCCGACCCGACGCAGGAGAACATTCAGGACGGGCGCGCCTGTTTCAAGGTGACGCATACCACGGTCGCGTGGGTGGAGGAACACTATCCGCATGCGCGCGGGTATGTGCACGGCGATCATATGGACGATGCGGAGGAAATCGCGGCACAAGACGTTGTGGACGGCGACAGCCGGACGACGCTCATTGAATTCTGGTACAAGCGGTACGACGCAAAGGCGCGAAAGAACCGCGTACACATGGCGCAGATGGCCGGTCACGCGCTGCTGTACAGTACGGAATTGTGCTTCGGCGGCGTAAAGGAAGGCGATTACCCGGAGGGCGTATACGCGCACGGGGAATATCCGTTTGTGCTCTACAAGTATCGGTCGGTATGGCGCAGGCCGTTCGGCACAGGGCTTGTGCATGATTACATCGACACGCAGACGGCGATAGACCGGATGCTCAAATACATCGACGACAACGCGCGCGCAAGCAGCGTACAGCGCATCTTTGTACGCAAGGGCAGCGGTGTGAACCCCGACGACGTGGCCGACATGCGCAAGCGGATCATCGAGTGGGAAGGCAGCGACGTTCGCGAGGCCATGCAGGTGGTGCAGGCGAACCCCATCAACAATCAGGTGTACACAACACTTGAATATCTGGTGGACAGCATGAAGCAGGACTGCGGACAGAACCAGTTCTCACGCGGTGAAGGCGGCCTGGGCGTGACGGCTGCGGCGGCCATTCAGGCTTTGCAGGAAGCAGGCGGCAAAACGACGCGCTGGCACACCGAACGGTTCAAGAACGCCTTCCGCCGGATGGTCGAACAGATTTTGTGGGTGCTGAGCGACTATCTGGACGCAGACAGGAGGGTGCGCATCGTCGGCGGCTGGGATTCCAGCGGGAACATGAAGGACAGGATTGTTGAGCTGATCGCCCCGACGCGCGAGGGCGGGAAGCTGCCCAAGCCTGCCTACACGGTTCGCGTTCAGGTGCAGAAAAACAACCCGCTGCAAATTCAGGCGGACAACGAGTTCCTGATGCAGGTGGCGCAGATTTGCGGGCAGGCCGGTCAGGCGCTTCCGCCGGAATCGGTCATCAGCCTGATGGAGGGTTACCGAACGAAGAGCAGCGTACTCAAGATGGTCAAAAATAACAGCCAGCAGCAGGCCATGATCGAGCAGATGCAGGCGCAGATCGAAGCGCTGACGGCGCAGAATCAGGGCATGCAGGCGGTAATCGGCGAATACCGGAAGGCGGACGCAACGCCCGCCGAAATCGAAAAGAAGCAGCAGGGCGTAGATTACAGCGGGCTGCTGCAAAGTGAAGATTCGACGCAGGACAACCCTGCTTGAATGGCAACGCGGAAAGGCGCGAAAAGAAAGGGTACCGAACATGGATGAGCTTGAAAATGCGGTCGATATGATGATGGGTTCTGCGGACGACGCGCAGGAAAGCAACGAGATCAGCTTGGATGACCTCATGGACAACCTGACCGGCGCTTCGGAAACGGAAGAAGAAACGGCTGAACAGACGGGGGACAGCGCCCCGGAAACGCAGGAGCAGAAACCGGACGGGGACAAGGACAAGTTTTCGCGACGGATAGCGGCAGCGCTTGCGAACCAGAAGAAGGGTTTCCAGAAAGAACTGGACTTCTCCGCGAAGATTCGGGGCGTGTCGGGCGACATGACCGAGGACGAGATTGCCGAAGCGCTCAGAAGCTATCAGGCTAGCAAGATTGCCAAGGGCGACGCGGACATCAGCGAGAAGGCCGCGCGAAAGATTGTCGAGGAGCGGGAAAAGGCGGCGGCCGGACAGGCCGGAAACCGCGAGGCGGAGATCACAAGCGGGCTGAACAGCCTGATTGACGACGGCTGGACGATGGAAGAGCTTCGGGCTTTTTCCAGCGATGAGCAGACACAGCGGGATGTGAACAGCGGCATGAGCATCCGCAAGGCCGCCAAAGCATACTTGCAGCGCGAGGCCGCGCCGAAGGAGACCACGCCGGTCAAGCGGCGCAGCGTACCGACGGCAAAGACGGCGGGCGCGGGCAATGTGCCGGAAGAGAACAAGATTGAGAACATGACAGACGCGGAGTTTGCCCGTTTTTCTGACAGAGCGCAGGAGATGATGATGGAGGGCAAGCGCGTCAGATTTTAAGGAGGACGCTTTATGGCGAACGCATATACCAACACCAACACCAACATGACGACCAGCACCGGCCTTACGCTGGGCATGCAGACCTACTACAACCGCGAGCTGCTGCGGACGTTTGAACCGAATCTGGTTCATCTTCAGTTCGGCGAGAACTACAGAATGCCGATGAACAGCGGCATCACGATGAACATGCGCAAGATGATCCCGGTCGCGGCGAAGACGACGGCACTTGAGGAAGGCAACCCGGGCGACGGCAAGATGCTTGCCGAGGTCGCGGTCACGACCACCATTCAGCAGTTTGGTGACTACGCGAGGTGCAGCGATTGGCTGGACATGGTGCACCTTGATGAGAATATTACCCGCCGCGTTCAGCGCTTCGGCGACGCGGGCGCGCGCAGCGTGGACGCGCTCGTACGCGACGAGCTGGCGACCTGCACCAACGTCATCTACGCGGGCGGCAAGACGGCGCGCGCTCAGCTGACGGCGGCGGACAAGCTGACCAGCAAGGAGCTGCGCAAGGCGGTCAGAACGCTCAAGAAGAACCTCGCGGAGAAGTTCAACGGCTACTACGTCGCCATCGTTGGCCCCGACACCGTGTACGACCTGCAGGAGGACGATGCGTGGGTCAAGGTGAGCGAGTATCAGGACAAGGAGAACATCTACACGGGCGAGGTTGGCCGCCTGTTCGGCATCCGCTTTGTGGAGAGCACCGAGGCAAAAATCTTTGAGGGCGCTGGCGCGAGCAGCGCGGACGTGGCGAGCGTCATTGTGCTTGGCCGCTATGCCTACGGCCTGACGAGCCTCAAGGGCAACAAGCCGCGTGTTGTCGTCAAGACTGCGGGCAGCGCGGGCACGGCTGACCCGCTCGACCAGATTTCTACGGTCGGCTGGAAGCTGGACGGTTTCGCGGCGAAGCTGCTGCAGCCGGAGTTCGCGGTTCGCATCGAGTGCGGATTTACCGCCTAATGATCGGCGGGGGTGTGAGGACACTCCCGCCTTTTTCTTTTAGATAGAAAGGGGAACAAACATGGAAAATCTCAACACCATCACGTCAATGAAAATGGCAAGCTCCGTGCTCAAGGACAAGTGCGAGGCGACGAAGGCGAACATCAAGAAGATGATGACGCAGGCGGGCGTTGTTGAAACCTACAAGACCGTCAAGGTGAACATCCCGAAGATTCCGGGCGACGGCGACGACGTGCAGTTCGTCGGTCTGAACGGCGTAAATTTCTATTTTTTGAAGGGCGCGACGATTGACATGCCCGAACCGCTGTACAACCTGTTGCGCGACTGCGGCAAGATTTAAGGAGGGATAGCCCATGACGCTAAGCCAAATCATCGCGCACGCGCTTCGTCAACTGGACGAGGACGCGGAGGACGTGAGCGAATACGAAGAAAGTTTCAAGGTATACGCGAACATGGGCTATGACATCGCGGTTCGCGAGTACCTGAAACCGCGCCGGATTTTTTATACGGATGTGGACGAGAAAGGGAACGCGCCTGTTCCGGGCATGCTGGCTACGCGCGTGGTGGAGCTGCGGGACGAATACGGCTATGACGTGGGCTACGACCTTGACCCGGACGGGCGCGGGCTGCACGTTTGGCGGGACGACCTGACGGGAAAGACGCTGTGCGCCGTATGCGAGGTGGCGTTTTACCCGATGGAGGACGGGAACGACGAGCCGCAAATCCCGGAATATGCGCACGCGGCGCTTGCGGACTACATCTGTTACCGCCATCTGTCCAGCGGGAATCTGGCCAAGCAGAGCCGGGCGCAGTTCTATCAGAACAGCTTCTATCAGACGATGCAGCGGATCAGGCCGCAGGGCATGGGCAGCGTGACGCGGTTTGAGCATCTATACGAGGTCACGGACGCGAGGTATCGCCGATGAGCATTTCAGACAGCGATTATCAGGGGCGGTTCACGATCCCCACGCCGAAGGGCGTATATCAGGCGGCGGGCGACACGAACATCAACACCGACTACGCCTACCTTGCGCAGAACATCCGCACGGAGCGCGGGCTTTTGGCTTCGAGCTACGGCACGAGCCGCGCGTTTCCGGCGCTGGGCGCGCAGATTGAGACGCTGGCGCGGTTCTATCGGCGCACGAGACCGGACGACGCGGACGTGTACGTTGCGGCGGCGGGCGGCGCGATTTACACCTACACGATGGGCACGGAGGGCTGGGTGAAGCGCTCGGAGGGGTACAAGAGCGACGTGTGGTCTTCCGTCACCTACGAGACGACGGAGGGCGGGGCGACGGTCGATATCCTGATCCTCTCCAACGCGAAGGACGGCATGATCGCGGTATACGGAAGCGACCTTCGGGTCGAAAAGAAAACGCTGACGATTGGCGACGCATACGCCGAGGTGAAGTTCGCGACGCTGGGACGGCACGCGGAGCGCATCTGGGGAACGGGCGCGGAAGGATACCCCGACAGCATCTTCTATTCGCGGCCATACGACCCGTTCAACTGGACGAATGTTGCTGAAACGCCGGAGCTGGGCGGCGGGGTGATTAACCAGCCGACGTGGGACGGCGACAAGTTTATCGCGCTGGAACCCTTCGGCGGGTATCTGCTGGCGGTAAAGGAGCAGACGATCTTTGAAATTCGAGGCACTGACCCAAGCAGCTTCACGATCACGGAGGCCTACGGCACGGATGGACCCGTCGAAGAGCGGAGCATCTGCACGGACAGGACGAGCATGCTGTACCTGTCGCAAAACGGAATCGGCCTGTACGACGGAAACACGCTGCGGCTGCTCAGCCGGGACGCGCTGTATGAAACGATGCGGATGCGCATGGAGGGGATGGACAGCGCGGCGAGAGCCTGCGTATGCAACCACATCTACTATCTGGCGATGTGCATCAAGGAAAGCGAGAGCGACGTTCTGAGCGAAAACAACACGGTGCTCGAATACGACACGGAGCGCGGGACGTTCATGGTTCGAAAGGGCATGCGCGTCAAGGACTTCTTTTCCGTGGGCGGGACGGTGTACTTCACGCAGGCGGACGAGCCATACGAAGTGATTCGATACGGAGACCCGGCGAGCGGCGGCTATCTGGGCGCGCCGATGGAATGTCTGTGGGAAACGCCGTGGCTCGATCTGGGCAAGGCCTACATGAAGCGCGACTTTGTGCTGCGGTTTACCGCGGACGCGGACGAGAACGACGTGCCGATTGAAATGACGATCAAGACCGAGCGCAGGGAAAAGACGCGGGTGGTTCTGCTGCAAAGGCAGAGGAAGGACTACCGGGTGAAGATTCAGGTGAGCGGCGTTCGGATGAAGCTGAAAATCAGAAGCCATGCGAAGGCGGCGGGCTGGCGGATTTACGGCGGGGTGCAGGCGGAGTATTCGCTTGACGAGGTGTGAGCATGGCATTTAAGCAACCGAGAGTTCCGCAGGAGACGGGCGGGACGCTTGCGGCATACGTTCGAAACCTGACGATGTTCCTGCGCGATTTCTGTATGGCGAGCTGGAACGCGGACAGGCTCAAGGACGCGGAGATCGAGAAGATCAAAAAGCGGTTAGACGCGCTGGAAGGGAAGTGAGAACATGGCGAAAAAAACGACGACGGAGACGTTTCAATCCTCGACGACAAACAGCAGAGAGCACAGTCAGAGCCAGAGCCAAAGCCAGAGCCAGAGCACGACAAAGAAGCTGCTGGACAGCGAATTGCTGAACCAGATTCTCGGCGGTTTGGCCGGGAACATGACGGACAAGGAGATTGCGGCGTTTGCGGAAAACCTGCTGCGGCCGCAGCTCAACGCGGGGATTGAGGCCAGCCAGCAGAATTTTGAAACGACGAAGCTGAGCAAGGAGCAGGAGATCGCGAACCTCGCGGCCAACCTGACGCGCGCCATCGACGAGCAAAACAGCGTCTACCGCCAGAGCAAGGCGAACGTGGAGACGGCGGCACTGAATCGCGGCATGGGCAGGAGCAGCTACACGCTGCAAACGCTCGCCAATCAGGGCGACGCGCTGGCGAAGGCTGTACGGGAGCTGACGGACGAGAACGCGCGCAAGACCGGGCAGATTCAAGACCAGATCACGCAAGCGGCGAAACAGAACAGCCAGACGCAGGGACGGCTGAACACGGACTTTGCCAGCCAGTTGGCGGCGAAGGTGCAGGAGCTGAAGGACACGCAGCGCCGGGAGTACAACAGCAACTACCTGACGGCCATTTCCGCCGCGATGGGACAGCAGACGACCGGCACCCAGCAGACGACCGGCACGACCGACACGACGGGCACGACCGACACGACGAGCCACACGACGAGCACGACGGGTTCAGGAAGTTCGGGGAGCGGGTCGGGAAGCTCCGGCGGCAAGAAGACGACGAGCGGCACGACGGCGGCGGTGAACGTGCGGCAGGTCAACGGGCGATACAGTCCGGGCAACACGAGCAAGATCAGATAAGGAGAAGCACATGGCAAGATGGTTTGACGAGAAAGAAGCGAAGCGTCGGCAGGCCGAACAGGAAGCGGCGAGGGCGCACGAGGCAGCACAGGAGAGCCTGCGCCCGGCCAGCGAGCAGAAGGTGAAGACCGTGCCGCTTGCGGTCAATCTGGACAAGCAGACCAACCAGAGCGCGGCGCGCGTGGCGAGCCGGATACCGGACGAGACGGAACGCGACGGCTTTCTGAACGAATACATCGCCCATGTGAAGAAGCAGAAAAGTCCGAACCACCAGAAATACGCGCCGTCGATTGGCACGATGCGCGAGATGACGGATGCGACGGTCACGGGCGGCGTATACGCCGACACGCGGGCGAAAAACGAAAAGCAGCGGCTCAAGGAGATTGAGACGCAGAAGGCCGGGAAGACGGCCATGCTGGAGCTGGCCGAAATGCCCCTGATGGGCTTTGACGGACAGAGCATCAACGCCAACACGGCGGACGCGGCGACGGTGATTCGCGGCATCAACGCCATTGCGGACGACACGCTTCGCGCGCGGGCGGCAAAGGCGTTTAAGACGCTGACGCAGACCGAGGGCAGCCGCTTCTACGGCGAAAATGCGGACGGCGTGGGAACATTCCTTGAAAGCGCGAACCTGACCCGTGACGAATACAGGGACGCGACAGAGGACTACGCGAGCCGATTCTACGGGGACGGAAAGCACGACAAGGAAGACGCGGCGGCCTACCTCAAGGCGCGGCAGGAGATCGAGGAAAGCGCCTACTCCGACTATGCGAAAAGCCAGTTGACGGCGGCGCTGGACAAGGCCTACACGGGCATCACGGGCGGAGAAACGCCTTCCGAAAGCGCAGGCGACGAACCCGCCGAGGCGGAAGACGAAGCGCGCGCGCCCGAGGAAGAGCAGAAGAAAGAGAAGAAGCCGGGATTTTGGAGCGGCCTGACCGGGAAAGTGCCCGAACAGGAGGAACAGGAAAAGGCCGAAAATCCCGCGCAGGCGAAGGCACAGAGCCGGATTGTTTCCCAAACGATGACGGCATCGACCGCGCCGGGCTTCCCGACGGCGGCCAAGATGAAGGCCGAGGAAAGCGGCAAAGCGCCGGAGGTGCAAGGCCCCGTTCAGATGACCCCGGAAGAGCGGATCATTGCGCAGGGCGGGATGAGCTTTGCGGAATGGATGGCGACAACTCCTTCCGTCAGCTCCGATGGCGAAACAGGCGCGGAAATTCGCATGCACGAGGCGCAGACCGTCGGCGAGGCGGCGGACGCGCTGCTCAAGGGACGGTATGACCAGATCGAGGGCGCGGGCAAGGATGAACTGGATCGCATGCTGGCAGAGAGCGGGAACGCGCGGCGGATGATCGGCACGCTGACGGAAGCGGACAGCCAGCGAATCCTTCTCGGAAACGACATGGCCGACGCGGTGACCTACGGGAACATCGCGGCGCAGGGGCAGACGGTCAAGACGCTGTACGACGTGATGAAGAGCGATTCCTTCCCGGACGAGCTGCGGGGCGACGTGATGGCGCAGATGGTCGTATGGGCTGCGCAGGCCGAGGCGATGGAGAAGGCGGGGACGCTGGGCGGCGACGCGGAGCTGCCGCTGATGGAGCGCCTGCTCACCACGGACGAACACGCGATGGACGAGCTGGCAAGCATCTACGCGGCCAGGGACGAGCTGCTGGCCGACAAGGCCGACATGCGCAGGGCGCAGGAGGAGGCGAGCGCGCAGGCGCTCAGCGACGCGCGCACGGCGGCGCTCAAGGGAACGGCCAGCGAGGAACAGCTCGCGCTGGTGCGCCAGAACGCGCAGGCGGGGCAGGACGAGCTGAACGCGGACATGGGCTATGTCGGGCGGCTGGCGGCGGTGGACGACTATTTCAGGCCGGGCGCGAGCAAAAATGCGGTCAGTCCGTTTGATTCAAGCAGCGTGAAGCTGAACCTCGACGCGCAGGGCGTAATCGACACGGGCGACTATCAGGCGCAGCTCAGGGAGCAGATGGACGCGCTGCTCGAAGAGGACACGCAGACGGCGCTTGCGTTGGGGTTGACGCTTGACGAATACTACGCCAAGACGGGCGGCGTGGACATGAACGCGCTTTGTGAGCGCGCGGCCAGCCGCATCAGTCAGCAGGGCGCGGCGATCACCGACGAGGAAATGGCGGCGCTGGACGTTCCCTTCGGTCAGGGCGTGGGCGCGAGCTACACGGTCGGCGCGGGCATCCGCGCGGGCGGCGAACAATGGTATCTGGATTTCAAGGACAGCCTGTACACGGGCTATTCTCAAGGTATGGTGCTCGTCAACGCGGCGCGCATCCAGAACCGATACCAGAACGAATACGGCGCATATGGCCGGACGCAGTACCGAAAGGACATCGAAAGCGCGCTGGCCAGCGGGACGCTCGACGAGAATTACGCCAATGCGCTGAGAAAGGCGCTGGCCGGTGCGGCGGACGTATACCAGCTCGGCATTGACCCGATGGATTTTGAGGGGGATTTCCTCAAGAACAGCGCGGAGGTGCGCCGGGACATCGAGACGATGGAAGGATACATGCGCACGAACGCGACGGAGGATGAATTCAAGTGGTTCGGGCGCGTGAAGGGCATGACCTACAACGCGGTTTCGGCCGGTGTGGCGGCGGGAACGACGCTGGCGACGGGCAGCAGCCTGATCGGCTTTAACACGGGGTACAGCGTCGTCGGGTTCAAGAACAACTTTGACGAGTATCTGCAAAAGGGGTACAGCATTGATTCCGCCCGATATCTGGGCGCGGTGAACACGGGGCTTGACTGCGCGTCGAACTTCGGCACGTTCGAAGGCGTATTGGGCAGGATGACGGGCATGAGCGCGCTGACGGAAGCCGCGAGAAGCCGGATCATCCGCAACCCGGCGGGCGCTTGCCGAGGCCTTGCGGCGATTCGAACGTTTGGCGAGGCGTTTAGCAAGGCGTTTGCCCAAAACGAATTTGACGAAGTGGTTCACGACGAATTCTTTGAAGGATTGTCGGCAAACTGGACGGACAACGCGCTGGGCGAAATCTTCCGCAAGGTGGACGCGGGCGAGGACATCACGTTCACGGACGGCCTGAATATGGCGCTGAATCTGCTGAATCCCAAGAACCTTGACGTGAAGGGCGCGGCGGAGGGCGTTGTCAGCGGCGCGGTGGAGAACGCCATCGGCGCGGTGCTGTTCTCCCTGTCCGGCGCGGCGGGAAGCGGCGTGGGCACGCTGCGCGGCGTGAAGGCGGCGCAAGACCTGATGAACGGCAAGCGGACAGACGTGGAGAACGTCATCTTGGACGTGACAAAGACGCTGGGCGACGAACAGGCCTGCGCGCTGCTCAACGACTATGCGCGACAGCAGAAGGAAAGCAAGGCCGTTGCCGAGGAAATCATCAGCGGGAAGGACGAGCGCGGAAGCGCGGCGCACGCGGCAAAGGCCAAGCAGCAGGCCGACGAGGCACGCGCACAGGCGGAAGCGGCGCAGACGGCGGCGGACAACAGCCGAGCGCAGTTCACGGAAGCGAGCGACGCGGTGATGAACGGCGACCTGACGCGGCAGAAGGAAATGGCCGAAGCGCGCGTGCGCATGGGCGAAAACCAGAAAACCGCGAACGAGCAGGGCGCGGTCGCCGCGCGCAGAACGGACGAAATGCAGCAGGCGGCGGCACAGCGGCTGGCAGAGGCGAGACAGGCGGGCAGAAAGGCCGTCGTCGAGGAGGACGCGGCGGCGCGGGAAGCCATGCTTGACGACCGGGAAGCGCGGATGCAGGCCATTGACAACGAGATTGCGCAGCTCGATGCGCAGCAGCAGGCGGCGGAAGAAGAATTCTACGCGGCGACGCAGAGCTATACGGAAGCGGAAGCCATGGGAATGGACGAGGAAACGCTTGGCCAGCTCGACGCGCGGATGAACGAGATCGGCGCGCGGCTGATGGCGCTTTACGACCGCCGGGAAGCGCTGCAAAACCCGGAGGCTTACGAGGCGCGCCGGAAGGCGGAAGCGGAAATCGCCGAGCGGGAGCAACAGGCGCAGATGGAGGCCAGCATCGGCACAGTCGGAGCGGATGCGGGGCAGGAAGGCGTAGACCAGGGCGGCATCAAGAACCCCGTTTTCCAGAAGTTTTCCAGCGTAATCGGAAAACATTTCGGAACGCAGATTGTGGTCGCCGATCTGGGGGACGGCCTTCGCGGACACTACGACCCGCAGACAAACCGCCTGTATATTTCCAGCCGAATGGGCACGGGCGAGGCGATGCGCGTGGTGCTCTGCCACGAGCTGACGCACTTTATCGAAAACGGAAAAGGGTATGGCGCATACAGGGACGCGGTTTTGCAGGCGGCCTATCGCGGCGACGAAACGGCCATGCGGCACGACGTTGAGCGCATCACGGAAGTGTACGCCCCGGTCTACGAGCGGGACGGTCGCACGTTTACGCCGGAGGACGCGCAGAAGGAGCTTGTAGCCAGAGCGACGGAGACGGTTATCGGCAAGCTGGCCGACTGGACAAAAACAGGCGGCGAAACGCAGATTTATGATCTGCTGGGTGAAAAGCAGCGATTCGGTGTTCGACTGTACAACAGCCTGACGCAGTTTATCGCCAGAGTGAAGGCGAAGACGGCGGGCAGGATGGACGAATACAACGATCTGGTCAAGGCGCGCGACGCGCTTCGAACCGCGCTCATGGACGCGGGAAAGGCGGCAAAAGAAGAACGCAGACAGTATGCGCTGGATTTGGGGCAGGACAGCCACTACGACTATTCTAAATCGTTCGCCGAACAGGTAGAGGACTGGCAAAATGGAAAGTTCCCGAAAAATGACGCGCTGCTCGTTGGCAGAACGCCGGAGGTTTTCAGGAGAATTGGCCTGAACGATCTGCCTATGACGATGAACCAGACCCATGTGGATTACGCGGTGAACGGAACGAAGGAAGACCACCAGATGAGCTTGGTCATGCTTGAACATCTTCCGGAGCTGCTTGAACATCCGGTGGCGATCATCGAATCGGCAACGCGCCCGAACGACAGCATTGTGGCGATTGTGGACGGAACAATCAATGGAAAAAATGTGATTGTGCCGATTACGATTCAAACATCCTCGACAGCGAACGGCGTTCAGATTGACGCAAACCATCTCGCGAGCGCTTATGGAAAGAAAAATGCTGTGAACCTACTTGAAAATGCGCTGAAAAAAGAAAACGCCGACAGCGTCGGCGTGTACTATCTGGATAAAAACAGAGCCTCAAATCTAATCAGCGATCCTAGGGTCCAATTCCCTAGCATTTCCGAAAAGACCGGGCTCATCCATAGTATATTCGATGCAGGCGGGTCTGTCAAGCAGAAAAATATGGAACAGACAGAAACACGCCAATTCAAGCGCTGGTTTAAGGACAGCAAGGTCGTTGACGAAGACGGAAAACCGCTCATTGTCTATCACGGCTCGGACGCGGATTTTAACGCTTTTGATATGACCAAAGGCCGCGCGAACATGGATATTCAGGGCGCGTTCTTCTCCCCGTGGGACGATGATGCAGCCGGTTATGGCGGCAATGTGAGAGCGTTTTACCTGAGTATTCAGAACCCGGCGGATGAAGGAACGGCCTATAAGGCGCTGAACCGATTCAAGGGACAAAACGAAGCGGGCGTGAAAGCGCGTAAGTATCTGGAAAGCCTTGGCTATGACGGTGTGAACAACAGCGGCGAGGAATACATCGCGTTTTACCCCGAACAGATCAAGAGCGCGACGGACAACGTCGGGCTGTTTGACCCGATGAACCCGGATACCCGCTATTCGCTGGTGCTCAACCAGTTCGGCAACGTCAACGCCCAAAAGATCGACACACTGACAGACCGAATCAAGCAGGGGCTTATCGGAGACGCGCACGAAAAGCAGATCAACCGCGAACAGGTGGAACGGGCAAACGCGAGATACGATCAGGAGGGCGCGGACGCGCTGATTGCCGACCTCGCCAGCCGGGACATGTGGACGGCGGATGAAACCATCGCGGCACAGGTGGCGATGCTGCGGAGCCAAGACGAAGGATATCTGGTGCGGGCTTTGCGAATTGCCCAGATGTACGACGACCACAGATCAAAGGCCGGACAGGCGTTACAGGCGGGCAACGCCCTTAAACGCCTGACGGCTTCCGGCGCGATGGCTGAAATGGTGAGACAGGCGGACGATGCGAACAGGGAAAAGGGCGTTGACGAAGGGAACATTCCCGTCGGCGACAGCGCACCGGTCAAAAAGCAAGGCCGTATCTACGACACGGCAGAAACGGTTCAGCAGAAGGCGCAGAGCGCCCCGAACAGCGACGTGGTGAGCGCGGACAATCCGCTGCACATCCCGCTCTCCGGCGCGCAGACGGCCTTGATTGACCACTACGGGCTATGGGGAACGAAGCTGCCCGGCTACGATTATTTCAAAGCATCCGTCAAGGAACGCCAGCTTGCGGCCATCATCGCAACGCCGAACAACAACCGTGGAAACGGGCTGCTGACGCTCTGCCAGCAGCTGGAATTTATGAAGCGCGGCTATGCGGTGGTGACGGAAGCCGACCTCAACTACATCACGGGCGAAATGGCGACCTATCAGTTGTTGGAAGGGGACAACGAAACCCCGCAGACCCCGGAGGGGAAGACGATTATCCAGCGGATGTACAGCGCGCAGGCGAACACGAAGCAGAACAGCGCGTGGCAGAAGTTCAACAACTACGGCTACGACAGCATGCTTTCCGGCTCTAAAACGTGGAATAAGAACGTAATGAGCAACGTTCTGATTCGCCCACTGGAGCTGACAAGCGAGGCCATCGGCTCGGTGGCGGACAGGATGATCGCCAAAAAGACGGGAAACCGGACGACGGCGCTCTCTTCCAAGGAAGGCCGACAGGCCGGAAAACAGGCGTTCGCGGATGAAATCGCAAACACGCTGACGGACTACATCATTCGCGGCGTGGACACCGGACATTCCAGCAGCTTCGATATGAACCACAACAACCGCACTTACAACAACGCCTTCATGCAGGCTGTCCATGACTTTATCGCCATGGCGATGCAGCTTGGCGACAGACCCTTCTACGAGCAGAGCTATCAGGAAGAACTGGACGCGATTACAAGGCTTGAAACGAAAATCCGAGACACGCGCGAAACGGCGGACGGGTACACGGAAACCTATCTGCGGGACATGACGCAGGAGGAACGGCATGCCGAGGCGACGAGACGCGCGACGGAGCGCGTTTTTCAGGAGGACAACGCGATCATCGACGCGATCAACCGCATCAAGCGGGAAAACAAGGGCGCGGACATGGTCATCACGGCGATTATGCCGTTCCTGAAAACGCCGACGAACGTAGCGATTCGCTCCATGCAGTACAGCCCCATCGGTCTGGCCTACACGGTGGTGAAAAACGGTCTGATTGACGCGAAGATGAACAACGGCGTGAACTTTGACCAGCGAAAGTTTGTGATGAACCTCGGACGCGGGCTGACGGGCACGGGCATGATGGTGCTTGGTGTGGCGCTGGCGAACATGGGGCTGATTCGCAAGGGACGCGAGGACGAAGACGACGCGAAGCTGGCGGCCATTGAAAAGAGCAACGGCAGGAGCTACGGCATGTATTTCGATTTGGGCGGCATTCAGATTCCGCTTGATTTCGCGTTTCCGGCGGTTGCACCGCTGGTGACCGGCGCGGAGGTTGCGGAATCTCTCGATCAATTCGAAGGGGATTTTGGCGCGATGGCGGTGGACATGAACAAGCGCATGGCGGCTTCCTCGATTGACCAACTGTTCGACAACTCGATGCTTTCCGGCGTTTCCGACGTGTTCAGGGGTTACAAGGACGGCGCACAGATCGCGACTTCCATACTGGAAGGCGTGGTGGAGAACACGGCGAGCCGCCTGACCCCTTCGGCGATTCGCGCGTTTGCGAAGTTCACAGACCCCTACGTGCGCGACACAAAGAGCCAGAACTATATCCGACAGGTCATCAACCAGACGATTATCCAGAACTGGCCGCTTCTGCGGCAGACGCTGCCGACGGCCAAGACGATCACGGGCGAAGAACAGCTTCAGACTGGCGCGAACAGTTGGAACAAGGAAAGCCAAAACGCGGCGCTGCATTTTCTCAACAGCTTCATTACGCCGTGGACAGCGGGAAGCGAAACGAGCGACGCGCTGCTTGACGAGCTGGTAGACATCGCCTATCGCAAGAAGGAAACGGGATGGCTGCCCGGACAGCTTGTGAGCGGAAACAAGTACGAGGTGAGCATCACCAAGACGCTGGCCAAGGAACTCAAGGTGGGCAAGGTCGGGTTTAACCAGTACGAGGGATTCAACATCCGCCTGACGGACGAGGAAAAGCGCTGGGCGAACAGCACCTACGCGGACACGCTGTTCAACGGAAGCGGCAGGGACGTGATCGGCCTGCGCGCGATGATGAGCGGAAACAGATGGGAACGAATGAGCGACGAAGAAAGGATAGAAGCGGTTCGGGACATGCAGAAAACGGCGAAAAAGCAGGTGCTGACCGAGCTGGTCAGGCGAAAGAAGGAGGCGGGCGAAATCAGATGATCGAGGCCAATTTTGAATCCAAGACGCACAAGAACGCGGCCATTGCCGGGGTTTACCAGTACGACACGGGGCAGCGGCTCAGGATGCGCGGGCTGCCGACCCCGGACGAGCTGGCCGAAATGGACGACTTCCTTGCGGGGGACGTGGTGACGGTGCAGGCGCAATACGGCTACGCGGGGGACAGCCAGACGGAAACGCGCATCGCGTCCTTTGACGCGGAAACGGGCTGCTGGATGGCGGATATCCCGGACGTGTATCTGAAAAGAAGCGGCGCGGTGAAGGTGTTCGTCTATGTGAGCTACGGCGCGACGACGGACGAGACGCGCGCGAAAACCTGTTACGAGGGGAGCTTCACGCCCATCAGCCGCCCCGCGCCGAGCACACAGGTCACGCCCAGCCAGAGTAACGCATGGGACGCGCTGGTGACGGAAATCAACCTGACGCTCTCGAAGATGAACACGGCGATTTCCGAGGCGAACGCGGCGGCAGAGGGCGCGAAGACGCAGGCGGAAGCGGCGCAGAAGGCCGGAACGGACGCGACCACGGCAGCGCTGTCGGCGAACACGCAGGCGCAGCGGTTGGCGAACATGAACATTCAGGCGCAGACGCGGGAATACGGCAGCGGGAGCACGGCGCAGATGGCCGACAGCGAGGGAAAGCTCGTGCTGACGCTGGGCGTTGAGCGCGGCGCGCCGGGCGCGAAGGGCGACAAGGGTGAAAAGGGCGACAAGGGGGATACGGGACCCATCGGCGCGCGGTTCCAGCTCTCGAACGGGATTCTGTACATTACAACGACGTGAGGTGAACCATGGCGATTACGACGAGCAAGGGAAGCTATCAGGACTACGCCTACACGGGCGGGATGCAGAGCGTCACCATTCCGCAGGACGGCATTTATAAATTCGAGGTTTGGGGCGCGGGCGGGTCTAACTCGGCGCTGCATGGCAGCGGCAACTATGGCAACAACTACAACACCAATGGAAAAGGCGGGTACAGCGTGGGCTACAAGCTCTGCAAGAAGGGCGAGGTCTACTACATCTGCGTGGGCGGATGCAACAATCCCTATAACGGCGGCGGAAGAGGAAACGCCGGTTGGGGCGGCGGCGCGACGCACATCGCCACGAAGACGGGCGAGCTGAAAAACCTATCCGGCGACAAGGCGGCGGTGCTGCTTGTCGCGGGCGGCGGAGGCGGCACAGGGCAGGCCAACGGCGAGGGCGGCGTGGGCGGCGGCTGGTACGGCGGCGGCTATGGCGGAACACAGACCGGACCCGGTTCAGGCGGAAGCGATAAAGGGTCTTTCGGACAAGGTGGACAAGGCGACTGGTATTGGGCAGATGGCGGCTTGGAAACTGGCGCTGGCGGCGGGGGCGGCGGCGGCTGGTACGGCGGAAATGGCGGCAACAGGTATATGGGCGGCGGCGCAGGCGGAGGCGGCGGAAGCGGCTACATCGGCGGGCTGCCCAGCTTCACCAGCGCGGGCGGTACGGTATACAGCCCATCCACAACGGCGGGCGGCGGAAACGCCGTCAACGCGGACGGTTCGGCGCGGGTGACATTCCTGCGCAAGAACGACGTGCCGGTGATCTTCAACGGTGAGCAAGTGGAGGACGTGGTGCTCAACGGCGTGAAGCTGACGGGGATGATGGTTGATGGCATCCGGTTATACATGAAGAAAAGGAGGGAAAAGCGATGTTTCGCGTAAGCGGAAACCAGATTTCGATTACGGCGGGCGACACGGCGCTGATGGCGATTTGCCCGGACGAAACCGGGTATGTGCCGACGGCAAACGACCGGGCGATTTTCACCGTCAGGGAGAGACCGAAACGGCGCGCGCTGATTGAAAAGACGATTGCGCCGGAAGCGGACGGGCGGTTTGTCGTCTGCTTTGAAAGTGAGGACACGGCGAGGCTGAAACCGCGAGAATATGTCTGGGATGTGCGGCTGGCGATTCAGGCCACGGTGGACGAAAACGGCGAGGTGACGGACGCGGAGCAGATCATCACGCCCTGTCCGCCGGGAATCCTATTCGTCATGGCGGCGATTGGCGAGCTATCGAGCGCGGCAAACAACGGGTTCGGTCAGCCGGTCAACCAGACGCTGAGGATTCGGTTTGAGAAGCTGATGCAGGGTCCACGCGGCGAGCCGGGGCGCGACGGCGCGAAGGGCGAAAAGGGCGACCCCGGCGCGAAGGGCGACAAGGGCGATCCCGGCGCACCGGGCGCGCGAGGCGAGAAAGGCGAAAAGGGCGACCCCGGCAGGGATGGAAGCCCGGGCGCGACGGGCGCAACGCCAAGGTTTACCGTCACGGCCGTGACGGGCGAGGCCGGGACGGCGGCGAGCGTTACGCAGAGCGGCACGGCGGAAAACCCGATGGTGGAATTTACGATTCCGCAGGGGATGAAGGGCGCACCGGGCGCGCGAGGCGAGAAAGGCGAAAAGGGCGACCCGGGAAAGGACGCGCCACAGGAAGTCGTGCGGTATACGGCGCAGACGCTTGACGATGCACAAAAGGCGCAGGCGAGGGAGAACATCGGGGCGGCGGATGAAGCCCGGCAGAACATCCTTGTGTGCGGCGAGACGGGCAACCCGATTGCCGTTGATGACGCCTTTGCCGCGCCGCTGCGAGGTCTGACCGTCTACGGCAAGAGTACTCAGGACGGCACACCCACGCCGGATGCACCTGTGCCTATCGTGAGCGCTGGCGACGGCGGAACGATCTTGGTGACGGTCGGAGATGGTGCAGATGGACAGCAGACGATCACCCTGCCCACTCCCAACGGCCTACCCGGCATCCCTGTCACCTCTGGCGGTAACTACACTGACCCTAGCGGACAGCAGTGGGTGTGCGACGAGGTGGACTTAGAGAGAGGGGTGCGGGTGCAAAGAAATGATAGTTTCGCTATTAGCTCCGAAAATGCAATGGATATAGCGATTATGAATGACTTCACCAAAGTGACTGTTGCTACATCTGCCCGAATAAGGACACTCGAACAAACGGATAAATCCGATGCATTGGGAAAGAGTTTGTTTTGTGAAGCGCTACCGTGGGAACGTGATGTGTGGGCATCCAGAAAAAATGGGATGGGTTTTTCTGAGAATCATTATATTGATTTTGCAATCGAAAACTCCTACTTAGGACTAAACGATGCAAGTACCGATGATGAACGAAAAACTGCACTGGTGAAATACTTTACAGATAAACCTTGCCGAGTTGTATACAGAATCGCCACTCCCATCGAGACCCCGCTCACCCCGGCTGAAATCGCCGCCTACAAAGCGCTGACTACCTACGCGCCAGACACCGTGGTACAAGCGAGCGACGGCGCAGGGGTTAAGCTGGGATATCAGCGCGATGTGAACATCGCGATCAACTGGAAGCCGACGGTTAATCAGCTAAAGAGCGAGAAAGCAAATAAATCAATCGTATCTGATGCGTGGCAAAGCGGGAAAACCTATGCCGTGGGCACGTACTGCATCTATAACGACAACTTATTCAAGGCGGCCGTGCAAACATCGGCAAAACCGGGAAATGGCAGCGATTGGGTGCAATGTAATGTAACGAACGAATTAAAAGCGCAAGGTGACACACTGAACAAGGCATACGTTAAAGAGTATTTCACCAATAAGCTGGACAAAGCACGACCCGTAACGTACCCTGTCCTGCCTTATGGAGGGTATCTCGTTATTGCGTATAACTATGGTTCGGCGGCTATGTTTCTAGTGCGGGGAGAGGGGACAAGCGGTTATGTGCATCGTATCGCACCTGCAAATGACAGTAATATAATTAGTTGTAAATGGGTAAATGCAAACTTAAATATTACATCGACCGTTGTAGAATCGGCGACTGTAAGTATAGTTAGATTGTATTAAAAGGAGGACGAATCGAATGAGGTACTACAGCATTAAAATTTTGACGGCTACCGACGGCGCGGAAGCTCGCGATCTGCGCGGCTTTGATACACTCGACGAGGCGCTTGTGCGCTATCACAGCGACTTGCAGACCGCCATCGGCAAGTGCAAGTCGGTATACTGCGCGGTCATCAACGGCGTTGGCGGCGTGTACAAGAGCGACACTTGGAGCGCGGCGGCTGTTCAGGCGGAAGAGTAAGTGCGCTATTGTCAACTAAGAGGGGTGGTGCCAATGATTCAGGCGGAAGAAGCCATCCGCGCGGCGCGGGGTCTGATCGGGACGGCGTACAGCGAGCTGGACTGCATCAACCTCATCAAGAAGGTCATCCGCATCTGCGCGGGCGGCGACAAGCGCTACACGACGGCGGGGACGAACGAGCTTTGGAACAGCTTTGACAGCGCGCCGAAGTATCGCCATTTGATCTGGCGGCAGGCGGGCATTTCCGGCGCGAAGCCGGGGATGCTGGCGTTCATGGGCGTGGGTACGGGCGACGTGAGCCACACCGGGCTGGTGACGGAGCGGGGCACGGTCATCCACTCAAGCAAGAGCCGGGGCGGCGTGGTCGAAACCGCGCTGACGGCGAAGGCGGGGTGGAACGGGCTTGGAAAGCACCGGATGATTGCGGTTTGTGACGATAACGCGGAAGGAGGTGAGACCATGTTTGGCAATGCAACTGTGAGCGTGACCAGCGGATATCTCAACATCCGTGAGGGCGCAAGCACGGCGGCGAAGATTATCGCAAAAGCCAAGAACGGGACGCGGGTGAACGTGATCCGCGAGGCAGGCGGCACGGGCTGGGTGTTCGGCAAGCTGGAAAGCGGCGAGGCCGGGTACATGGCAAGCGAGTATCTGGCCGAGGATGCGCCGCCGGAAAGTGGAGATCAGGGCGAGACGGGAGAGCCGGGAGAACAGACCACGACGACCCTGCGCAGGAGCGACGGCGTGTACATCACGCTGAGCGGCGCGTGGATGCTTGCGGAAGATTGAAAGGAGGATGACCATGAACAACTGGTCGGGAATCTGGGACAAGGTACTTAAGATGACGGCGCTTGCGGGCGGAGCAATCGCGGGCGCAATGGGAGGTTGGGACACGGTGCTGGTCGTGCTGTGCTATATGATGGGCATTGATTACGTTACAGGCTGCGTTTGCGGGATGATGGGCAAAAGCCCGAAGACGGACGGCGGGAAGCTGGACAGTAAGACGGGCTGGCACGGGTTGTTGAAAAAGGCGGTTATGCTGGTCGTGGTCTTTATGGCGGCACAGCTTGACCGCGTGATGCCGGAGGGCACGCAGATTTTCCGCGATGCGATGTGCATGTTCTACGTCTCCAACGAGGGACTGAGCATCATAGAGAATCTGGCAATCATCGGCGTGCCGTTCCCTGAGTTTATCAAGAAAGCGCTTGAACAGATTAAGCAGCAGAACGACGAGGGCGCGGGCGAACAGGAGAAGTAAAAGTGTGCGGCAAGATCACGTTTACCCCATACACAAAGGAAGAACGGGATGCGCTGATCGAAGCCTGCGGCCTGACGGACAGGCAGAAAGAAGTCTTTGTTACCCGTGCGCAAACGGATAGCCTGATCGCCACCGCGCAGAGACTGCACATCTCGCCGGAGACGGTCAAGCGCGAATCGCGCAGGGTGCAGGACAAGATCAACCGCGTCAGGGCGAGACAGCGACGACAGACAGGATGTTTTGCCGAGGCCGACAAAACATTCAAATGAAGGAACCCGGAGGGAAAAACCTTCCGGGTTCTTTTTTTGTGCCCTGAATTGACCTCTACATGACCCGCGACAACGCCCGAAAACTGCGACAATGGACGCAGAAAGGAGGTGCGTTTAATGGAATACGCATCTAAAGGAGTAGCTAATGCCGGTTTGGGTTTTGGCATTGCGGGTACTGTTGGTACGATCGCTAGTCTTCTGGGCGGCGGTGCGCTGCTGAACGGGTGGAATCCGCGTTATGCGGACGGCTGTTGCAGCGAGAATCATGTTGTCACGAGGTATGAGGCGGAGCAGGCTGGACGCATTGCGCAGCTTGAGGGCGAGCTCGCCAACAAGAACGCCGAAATCTACACCGACAAGAAGTCTCTTGAGCTGTACCAGTATATCGACGGCCGCCTGCGCGGCATCGAAGGCCAGCTTGCGCAACAGGCGGTCTACAATGCGACCAACAACGGTCTGATCGGCTGCTTGCAGAATCAGGTTGCGGCACTTCAGGGCATGACGAAGACGGTCATCCCGGACGGCAACATTTGCCCGCCGCCCATGCCGCGCTATAATTCTTGGACTGCGCCGACGGCGGCTGCGGCTGGCGCAAGCACGGGAGGCTAAAATCATATGGCGACTGTTACCCAGATCGCCGCGGGTGTGGCGCACTTCTATGATTTAGAGGTGCGCCCATCCATTAGCGGCGCAAAAGCGATTCTGTACGGCGTGGCGGTCGGAGTGGCCGCTGCAAAGCCCGAGAACCTAATCGGAAAGTACAAGCCGATTCTCAAGACGCTTGGCGTTATGACGGAGGATGAAAACATCGACGTGGCCGCGCTGGGCGCTGAGATCAAAAACCAGATGAACAAAAACGGCGGGAACATCAGCTTTAACATCGGTCAAGATGTCTTCCGCTTTAATTCCGGTGATGTAGATCGGCTGATGGACTACATCAGCCGCGCATAAGGAGGGCACCATGATTAAACATTTGCTTGCCGTATTGATGGACGGCATCACCGACACACAGATGCTGCTTGACTACGCGGACGCTTGCGACGGTCAGCCGGGGCGCGAACGCTGGTTCAAAGAGCATGCGGAGAAGCGGCTCGAAATGCTTCGGCGCGACCGGGACGATGTGTTCAACGAACTCGAAATCGAGCGCAAGGCCAAGGACGGGGACGAGATCGCGGCGGCGCTGATGTGTCATATTGACATGTCCATCGAGCGCCTGAATGACGAGGTGCGCAAAGCATAATTCCGTGTCATAATCCGAGGCATAATCTTACTAAAAACAATGATAATTTACTTAAATTTGCTTTAATAAGTTATCAGATTTTTAAGCCGATTTTCCCTTGTAATATAAGGAAAAATTAAAGGATTCTAGCTATTGCTGGAATCCTTGTTTTGGTGCGGATAGCGGGGGTCGAACCCGCAAAGAAATAGCCTAAAACCCCTTATTTTATTAGATTTTTTGTTTTCTCGTGTCATAATCTGCGGCATAATTATTTGTACTGGCAGGATTGCCCGGAGAGAAGGGCGGCGTTATGCGTGGCGATTGCGTCCGCCACAGCGTCGCGTTTTTTGTTCATGGTGTGCTGATAGACGCGGTTGAGCATGTCGAGTGTGGCATGCCCCATGCGCTCCTGAGCGTACTTGGGCGGGACGTTGAGGGCGGCCATGACGGAGGCGGCATAGTGCCGGAGATCGTGAAAGCGGCCGGGAAGATTGAGCTTGTCTCTTACGTCGGCATAGGCGCAGGAGATAGCGGCTGGAGTCATGCCGGTAACGGTCTGCGGCGGCTGGTGGCCGAAGTTGCGGACGGCAGAGACGACGAGCGCATCCAGACCGCGAAGGACGCGGTTGCCGCTGCGGGATTTCGGGGCTTTGAGGATATATTCGCCGTGCTCGTCCATCGAGTAGGCTTTGCTGATGGTCACGGTGCCCGCGTCAAAGTCGAAATCATCCATCGTCAGGGCGGCGATTTCGCCGCGCCGCAAGCCCAGCGTAGCCGCAAGGACGACGGCAACATAGAGGTTGGTGTTGTGGGCGCGGAGGTAGAACAGCGCGCGCTGCACGTCCTCGTCCTGCGGGATAATCATTTCTTTGAGTTCAGCATCGGGCAGAACCAGTTTTCGCATCGGCGGTTCAACGTCTGCGTGCTTCATGGCGGCGGAGAGCAAGCCCAGTTTGTTTCGGACGGTCTTCGGGGTTGCGCCGGACTGCACCCAGCTATTGACGACGGCTTGCAGATTGGAGCGTGTAATCTTGGAGAGGGGCAGGTCGAGCAGCGCGTCAAATCCGTTTTTTTGCATGAGGACATATCCGCGAATGGTGGAGGGAGAGCGCCCGGCGGCGCGGCAAGTCTCGATATACTTATCCATCGCCTGAGAGAGCGTCACACGCCCCGCCAGATGGGCAGAAAGGGCGGCCTCGCGGTTTTCGTCGAAGTCGGCAACCATTCGCCTTACCTCGGCTTTCGTAGCGGCAGAAAGCGAAATATAGCGGTATCCGCCGGAGGGCAGGCGCTCGCCGGTAGAGATGCGGGCGCGGTAGCCGGTTTTTGTTTTCTCGATTTTCGGCATAAAAACTCCTTCTTTCTTTGTTTGCAAAAAGAAGGAAGATATGGTATAATTAAATCGTTCCTTCTCATTGCGATTCCTTTCTGTGTGGGACGGTTCTTTGCACCCTGTCCGTGTTGGCGCGCGGACAGGGCTTTTTTGTTTCCTTTATTTTTCAAAGGTTTGGATAATACATATATCCATCTTGAATTGAATTCATGATATCCGAAACGATTTGTTGATTTGAAGATATTTTATTGCTATCCCTATATTGAAAATCAAATTCGATATAACTGTTATTTGTAAAAATAAAATAGAGCTGTTCTAGAACAATATTGCCATAGGACGCATTTTGAAATTTAATCGCACGAGTATGTTCAAAATTTACAAGTTCATATTTTTTCTGTTGATCTAAAGGAATAATTCCATATTGTTTATTTGAAGAATAGAATCCATCCGCAAGATCGGCAGCAAAAGAGCTGTAAGTTTCATCGCTGACTTGTTCGATTGGTTTTCTAAACGGGTCGTCAATATTAGAAACGAACACATACAAAACCATGCTATCATCATCTGGATCAATAGAAACAACATCAACATTTCTCTTTTTGAGGAACTGAGATGAAGTTTCCAAATCTCCGGCATATTCATAGATGAAAGGTTCGAATTCATTTGCGTTTGTAGATTGAGTTGCGAAACGCCATGGAATTTCAACCGTATAGGTTGTATTTGGAATCAGAAAACGATGAGAAACAACGTAGGCAGAGGCGGAAGATACACTAAAGAGCAGACAAACGAATAAGACGAGAGCGAAAATGCGTTTCACGAATATCCATCCTCCTTAGATTTTTTGTCGAAAGACACATTTCATATACAGATATCAAAATAAAAGTGTGAACCTTTGTCGAAAAGAGCATAGCCGCCCGAAAGGGGGATATACTGAGGCAAAGGAGGGGATGGCTATGAAAGAGAGCCGCCCGAAGAACGTCACCCAGCACAGAGCGCGGAGAACCGCGCCGAAACCCATCCCGATAGAATTTGAGCAGGAGAGGAACGAGATCGCCGCCATTGCAGAGATGCTGACCGACGGCGAAAACATTTACTGCCTGCTCGGTGCTGCGCGCGCGATGCTGCTATACGAAGCAGAAACGCACGGGCAAGTCACTTAACGTCGCTCTGCAAATAAGCGACTAACCCATCAAAGAGTTCGTCCGGCATTTCCAGAATTTGCAGGATGAACTTTTTTTTGCTTGCACTCGCTTTACGGAACTTGTAGTTCATCTCTGTAAATTCATCGCCCAATTCTTCCTTAGATTGAGGTTCTTCGTTTCTTTGCAATCCGATGAGATCATCAGTGCTCACTTCTAAAATAGAAGCGATTTTTTTCAGCATCTCAACGTCTGGTTCTCTTTTATTTTTTTCCCAATAATTCAATCTGGTCGGCGTTATGCCTAAAGCGGAAGCAAATTCTTTTTGATTAAATCCTTTCTCACCTCGATACATTGTAAGGCGGTCTCCAAATTTCATAGTGTTCACCTCTTTTCCTACCAGAATGATATCATCTTTTATGCTCAAAATCAATAGCTAATTCGCATTTTGCTAATTTCTTTTCGCAAAGTGATTGACAAATTAGCGAAATGCTGTTATTATAGAGATGTAATCAGCAAAACGGTAACCGAAAGGGGGCGATTTAATGTATAGGAATGTAAAAGCTGAACAGGCAAGATCGAGAATGACGAATCAGAAAGTAGCTGAATCTCTCGGTATTTCTCGTCGTGGATATGAAAACAAGCTGAAAACCGGAAGATTTACGGTCGATGAATGTAGAAAGCTGTGCCGGTTGTTCTCTTGCAGCTTCGATTACCTTTTCGCTACCGAATAAAAAAGCCCCGTTGTGAAACGGCGGGGTTTCACAACGGGGTTGCAGGAGCGTTACTCCCTGCGATTGGACAGCACCGAACCGGCGAGCGATATAAAACAAGGGCGGAATGACGTAAGGAAAGGAGGACGCGAAATGGCAAAAGGCAGTGAACTGATTTCCAACTGCATCGAAACCGCGAAAGCGATGGATGCAGTATTGGAAACGGCGGAAGAGAAGCAGGCGATGCTGGACGGTTTGTTCGCGCTGATCGCGCGGGAATGCCGCGACGGGCGAATCTTGAGCAAAAGAGAAGTTGCTCGATTCTGCAAGGAGAGCATAAAGATCAGCTTTGCGGCGAGATGCGGCATTAAAGCGGCATTAGAAAAGCCGGATGACGACTAATCATCCGGCACAGGAGCGTCAATCACGCAAGGCAAAATCCCATTCGGGCTTTTCCTTCTTTTGAATGTCTGGCTTATAAGCGTAAGCATCCATAGCTTCATCAAACCAGACTTTGATTTGCTCCGGCGTTACGTCATGCCCGCTGGCACGAGCTTGAGCGTAAAGAAGAGCGAGTTGTTGACGCAATTCGGTAGACATGGTATCACCTCCTTCCCGTTTTCAACAGTATAACACAGATTCGGAAGGGAAGGAAAGAAAGGAAGTGACGGAGGATGGCGAAAAGCAACCTGACGCGACAGCAGAAGGAAGCCGCGCTGGCGGCGCTCCTGCTCCTGCTGCCGGACGCGAAGGAAGACAGCCTGCAAGCGGTCGCAACGGCGATGCTGACGGGCTACAACCTCGGCAAACAGGCCGCGCAAACGGCGTAAAGCTGGGGCATGGCGAAGCGATGTTATGCAATGGCGAAGCACTGCACGGTATGGCGAAGCAGCGGCAAGGTTACGCACAGTAGTGCGCGGCTACGGCATTGCGGGGTTGGGCAGAGGCAGGGTGGTGTTTGGCATAGCTTCGGCATAGCCCAGCTTGGCATTGCGACGGCAAGGCAGTGTTCTGTTTGGCACGGCCATAGCAATGCTACGCGACGCAAGGCGGCGGCGTGGTGAGGCAGCGTTGAGCAAAGGCATAGAAAGGCATAGCAACGCAATGGCGAAGCACTGTATGGTATGGCGTAGCAGCGGCGTGGCAACGCCGGGTAATGCGGCGCAAGGGCACTGCGCAGTAATGCGACGGCGAAGTGCTGTACGGAACGGCATAGCAATGGCGAAGCGAAGTTCGGCGCAGCAATGGCAAAGCAACCGAAAACTAAATAACAAGCAATAGAACCAATCGACAGAAAGGAACAAAAACGATGATCGGAATGGAAAAGCGGACGTATCGTCTGCACGGTGTAACAAAAATCTTGGGCGCGCAGGCGGCGAACCCTAAGGTGCACAGCGAGTTCATTGCGGCAAAGGCCGCAAAGCTGGCAAAGGGCGAGGAACAGACGGCTATGCTGCCGGAGGAAAACCTTGAAACCAAGGGCTTGACGGTCTTCCTGCGGGACGACGGCGTACTCTGTCTGGCGGATTACGTCATCAAGGGATTCCTCAAGGAGGCGCTGGGCGTAATCAAGAGCCAAGTAAAGATCGGAAGCCCGGCGACGAAGGTAGACAACTTTGTTTTCGTTGAGCCGGATTACATCCATTTCACGCGCGGTGGCAAGCCGGTGACGGATGCGGATGAAATCTTTGAAAGGCCGCTGCGGGCAATGACCATGCAGGGCCCGCGCGTCAGCGTCTCGGCAAGCGAGATCATCCGCCCGGGCTGGGAGATCGAATTCACGCTGGCGCTGATCGACAACGAAAAGACGGCAAAGAGCGTCGCGCTGGCGTGGAACGTCATCGAGGAAGCGCTGAACTATGGGACATATAAGGGGCTTGGCCAGTGGCGCAACGGGCAGAACGGGCGCTTCACGTGGGAACGGGTGGAATAAAAAAGCCGCCCCGCGTTGCAGCGCGGAACGGCACAGAAAGGAAGGAAAAGCAATGCCGAAGGTCAGAGCGCTGACGGCGGAAGGCCGCGCAAAGCAGCTCAACGAGAAGCTGAACAGCCAGATCATCGACGGCCTGCAACAGACAAGGCACGACAAAAAGATTACGTTTGACAACTTGGCAGCGCGAACCGGAATCTCCGTTCCGACGCTGTGCCGGTACTTCAAGCGGCCGGAGATGATGACGATTCAGACATATAGGACGCTCTATCGAGCGCTGGGAATGGAGGTGAAACTGTGAACGAGCTGTGGGCGACGCTGGCGGTTCTGGACTTGGCGGCGCTGGTTGGGGCGCTGCTCTATCTGGCGGTGCGAATCGAGCAGGAGTTGAAAAGGGAGCATGAAGGTTAATCCGCGTCCAGGCTGCCCGGTCTGTGTATGCGAGAGGAACGGCAAAATCACGCTGTACGACCCCAGCGCATGGCGGCGGGCAGAATATCGACGGATTCACAAGGACGAGCTGGAGGACAAGACATGGCAGGAAAAATCAAAAATTTTACGCTCCAAGGAAACCTGATGTCGCTGACGGCGAGCGTAGACCGGCACGGCGAAACGCGCTATGAACTGGACATTGACGACAGGGCGCTTTGCGCGACGACGTTTGACGGGCTGGTGGATATTCTCTCGGAGATCAGGCGCGATTTGAGCGAGGTCTTCGAGCTGCGATACATATACACCCACGACGACGAGGGAAAGGTTGTGCAGGACGAAAACGGCCTTTGGCTGGTCGAGGGCGAGACTGTGTATAATCCGCACATCGAGGACTTTGAAAAGACTTGGGGCGAGGATGAGCAAGACAAGGAGCTTGAAGATGCGGAGTGAGCTGTTGGAGCTTGAGCGGCAGGAGGCCGCCGAGCTGATGGGTTACGATGCGTGGGCGGCGATGCAAAGGAACAAAGCCGCCTCACGCCGTCGGGCGCAGATCATCAAAAAACAGGAAAGAGAGGTAGACCAGAATGAACGGTATGACCTTGTACCAGATCGACGCGAGTATTGAGAGCATCCTTAACGGCTTTGAGCTGGTGGATGCGGAAACGGGCGAGATTATCGGCGCGGAAGCGCTGGACGCGCTGCAAATGGCGCGAGAGGACAAGATCGAGAACACCGGGCTGTACATCAAGAATCAGACGGTTCTCATCGAGGCACTGAAAAAAGAAGAGAAAGCCATCGCGGAGCGCCGGAAAGCGTATGAAGGCCAGCTTGAAAAGCTGAAGGCGTATCTCGGCGAATCGCTGGGCGGTGAGAAGTTCGAAACCGCGAAGGTGAACATCTTCTTCAAAAAAAATCCGCCGTCTGCGGAGATCATCGACGCAAGCAAGCTGACCGACGAGTACATGCGCGAGATTCCGGCGAAGTACGAGCCGGACAAGGCAAAGATCAAAGAAGCCTTGAAGGCCGGAAAGGCTGTCGAGGGCGCAGAGCTGAGACAGACGGTGAGCTGCTATGTCAAGTGATTTGGCGCTGTACATGGCCTACACGGGCGAGGATTGGTCTCCACGCCTGACAGGCCGGGAAGCGAGCTGGGACACCCAGCAGGACGACGGGGGAAACCCGTTCGTCGCCGACCCGATGGATATGGAGTGAAAAGATGGCGGACAATTTGAGACTGTACAACATGAAGAGATCGGTTCCAACCGAAGCGCAACGCGCCATAAGCGCTGGCAGACTGAAAGGCAAGACGGATATCAACCCGATGTGGAGAATCAAAGCGCTGACGGAGATGTTCGGGCCCGTTGGCGAAGGATGGTGGTATACCGTTGATAAGATTTGGAGTGAGGAAGGTAACGCCGGAGAACGGTGTTCCTTCGTCCAGATCAGCCTTTACTACAAAAAGGAAGATGGACAAACTTCCTCCCCGGTTATCGGAATCGGCGGAAACATGCTTGTAACAAAGGAAACGAAGGGGCTTTACACTTCCGACGAGTGCTACAAAATGGCGCTTACAGATGCAATCAGCGTAGCGTGTAAAGAGATTGGAATCGGTGCAGACGTTTACTGGAAAGAGGATAGAACAAAATACTCCAGCGTTCAGAATCCGACTAATCAGGCGCAGGAGAACGTTCAAACTCAGCCTTCGGATGTGGGGAAAACGCGATATACCTGTTCCGAGTGCAATAAGCCCATCAACGACCAGATCGACAAAAACGGAAACTTGAAGCGAAGCGCAAAACAGATCGCAGAAGGAACGGCGCACGAGGTCGGAAGGCCGATGTGCCTTGAATGCTTTGTGAAATGGAAGGATAGAAGCCATGAATAAAATCATCATCACGGGAAATGTCGTGCACACGCCGGAGATGCGAACCACGCCGAGCGGGAAGAACTGCTGCAACTTTAGCGTCGCTGTTCGCAGAAAATTCCGAAATCAGGAGACGAAGGAATACGAGACTGATTTCTTCGACGTGGTAGCATGGGACAATCTCGCGAATGTATGCTCGATGTACATCGAGAAGGGAAAGAAGGTACTGGTCTCCGGTGAAATGAGAAGCCGCGATTACACCGACAAAAACGGCGTGAAGAAACGCGCATGGACGATTAACGCGGCCGACGTTGAATTCCTTTCCTATTCTCAGCAGTCGGAAAACACAGAAGGGTTTACCCGGATCGACGACGATACGCCGCTGCCCTTCTAATCTTCGCCGGGGCAACCCGGCACATGGTGCGCAGCTCAGGAGAGCGAACGCGGGACGTAAAGCGGCGTTACGCGAGAAGGGGCGGCTCGATACCGCCACGCGCCGAGCAGCAGGAGAAAACACCATATTTTGTAACACGCACGTCCCCACCGCTTGAAACGGTATCGCCCCACAGAAAGGAGGACACAGGGCAGGCAAATTCACACACACTGGCAGCTCGGAAAGACGAGCAAAACCATTTTTTCGGACAGCCGGAAAGACGGCAAATAAAAAAACGTTTCACAAACGGCCTGCCGCCGGGGCAAAACGGCGGCACTCATGGCAGACATAGCAGGTATCGCGAGGGCGCTGAATATAAATCCCTCTTCTTTTAACGCCTCCGATTCATTGTTGTTTTCCTTTTGATGTTGACGCGAAGCACCTTGCCCGCGCGCCCGGTTCGATTCCGGGGTCTGCCCCATCTTTGCAAAGATCACCCCGAAGAAAGGAAGGTAAAAATGAAGCGTGACCAATTTACGTTCTACCGCAGCTACTACGAGGCAATGAAAGATTTGTCGGTCGAAGAATGCACAAAGCTGTTGCTGGCAATCGCGGCGTATGCGCTCGATGAAGAAGAACCGGAGCTTTCTGGAAGTTGCTCGGCGTGTTTTAAGCTGATTCGACCGACGCTTGATTCCGGACGCAACAAAGCGGCGAATCGCATGAACGCCGAGGAACAAAGCGAAATCAAACCGAAAACAAACGGCAACAAAGCAAAATCAAATCAGAACAAATCGGAACAAACAGAAATCAAATCGGAACAAACCGAAACAAACCGGAAAGAGAGAGAGAAAGAGAGTGAGTACGATAGTAGTAGTACCCCCGTACCCCCTCTGACGGACGACGAACTGCGGGAAATCCGGCAGGAGCAGGCCGAAACGGAGAAGGCCGCTCGCCGCGTGGGGCTGCCGGTCTCTGCGCTGGCCGATCAGGACTGCATGGACAGCCTGCGCGCGGAACACGGGGCACACAATCTGCTCAAGGCCATCGACAAGTTACAGGGCGCGCCGGAGAAAAGCCGGAACTGGCGGTATGTAGGCGGGATTCTGCGCAAGGAAAAAGCCGCTGGGTACACGTGGGCGGAGAAGGCGGCTGATAGCAGCGCAGGCGCGGCGGGAGACGCGGAGCAAGCGCTGACCCGCAACCCCTTTGCGCTGCAATCGCTGAAATGCAGGGGGAGTGTCACATGACTTTTACCGAGATGAGCGACATTCTGGCAATCATCGGCGCGGTTTATCCGAGATTTTACGCCAACATGAACGGGAACGACGTTAAGGCGATGACCAACGTATGGCTCAGTTTCTTCGCCGACGACGACGCAAGCCTTGTAAGCGACGCGGTAAAGGCGTTTATCGCGAGCGACACCAAAGGATTCCCGCCGGTTGTCGGGCAAATCCGCGAGAAGCTGAACGTCATCAATCAGGCCGTACACGGCTTTGAACTGACCCCACAAACCGCTTGGGGGCTGGTCAAGCGCGCCATGAAGGACAGCGCGTATCACAGCGCGGAGCAGTTTGCCGAGCTGCCGGAGGTGGTGCAGGAGGTCGTCGGATCGCCGAGCCAGCTACACGAGTGGGCAGTCAGCAATGACGGCGTGAGCGAGAGCGTGATTGCCAGTAATTTTCAGCGGAGTTTTGCTGCGCGGGCTGCCGTACACAAGGAAATCCGCATGATGCCGGGCGACGTGCGGGCGCGAATCGACGCGGACAGGAAGATGATTGCCGGGATGCAGGATGCGCCGAGACTGCAAGCCGCAAGCGACGACATGGACGAATACGCGAGACAGCTGCGGGAGATGACACCGGAGGAACGGCACAAGTATTTTGAGAGCATCAAAGTCAATCTGGACGAGGAGGAATAGACCATGAACGACGTGACGATTTTTCGCAAGGATGAGTTTGGCGCGGTGCGCGCCGTGACGCTGGAGGGCGAGCCGTGGTTTGTTGCGGCGGATGTGTGTAGGGTATTAGGACTTGGAAATAGCAGTCAGGCAATCGCAAAACTGGATGACGATGAAAAATCGGGGGTCATTATTAGTGACCCCCACGGGAGAGAGCAAGTAACGCGCTTCATCAGCGAATCCGGCCTGTACGCCCTTGTTCTCAGCAGCCGCAAGCCCGAAGCGAAAGCCTTCAAGCGCTGGATCACCCACGAGGTCATCCCGAGCATCCGCAAGACCGGCGGCTACATTGCCGGTCAGGAGACGATGGACGACGACCAGCTCTTAGCCAACGCGCTGATGGTTGCACAGCGCAAGATTGCCGAGCGGAACAAGCAACTCGAAGCGGCAAACGCGAAGATTCAGGCCGACGCGCCGAAGGTACTGTTCGCCGAGACGGTGGAGAAAGCGGAAGGGGATATTCTCGTCCGGCAGCTCGCCAAACTGATGGTGCAGAGGGGCTACGACACCGGGGAAAAGAGGCTGTACGATCTGCTGCGGCGCGACGGCTTTGTGATTAAGGCCAACGCCAAAGACCAGAACGCGCCGACACAGAGAAGCGTAGACATGGGGCTGATGCGGAGCATCGAGCGGACGGTCAGCAGCGCAGAAAAGACGTTTATTAGCTCGACGACTGTCATCACGCCGAAGGGACAGATTTACTTTTTGAATAAATATGCACCCGAAAAGCCGGAGAAAAAGCGGTCGCCTGTTCAGGAGGCGATGGTGCTATGCTGACGGGGAGAAGCGTATTCAGCACGACGGCCTATCAGCAAATGCCGCCGAAGGTTTGCAAGACCTGTGGAAAGACCTTCCCGGTGGCGAGCCTGCGCTACGCCTACAAGCTGACCAAACCGCACACGGGCACCGCGTTTGACTGGTATTGTATACCTGTTTCAGAGCTGCGCAGAAGCCGAGAGAAGCGGCGGAGATGGCGCACAAGGCGGAGATGGCGCGACGCGCTGCGGAACGGGCAGCGAGGCGCGGAGAGATCATCTGTGACGATGGGATTCTGTTTTGACGGAGGGAAAGAACATGCTGAACGAATTGCGCGATGAAATCTACGATGACGCGGTGAAACATGGGCTGTGGGATGAGGACTATCTTCTGAAAACGTTTGTGAATAGCGATGCTCTGAGGGATTCTGGGCTTTTGCAGATTTACAAAATTGTAAATACTGAGCAAGAGATAAGACGAGTTCATGCAACGCTGCGCGTATTTCTGGAGAATCAGGAGCTTTTAGAAACGGTGCTTGAGGAAGAAGAAGATCACTTCCGCGAAGAGCTGGCGGACGTTATCATCACGGCGCTGTCCGCCGCTGGGTATCTGGGCATCGACATTGACAAGGCGGTGCAGCAGAAGATGGAGATCAACCGAGGGCGTGAATGGAGGCACGGAAAATGAGCCTTATCGAGTACGACCTTTTCGGGCAAAAGCGGGACAAGGTGCAGACGACGATAGACCGGCTGCGGGCGTTTGAACCGAAAGAGGGGTACTATGTCGCGGACAGCGGCGGGAAAGACAGTACCTGTGTCGTCAAGCTCTGCGAGATGGCAGGGGTCAAGTTTGATGCGCACTACAACGCGACGACGATTGACCCGCCACAGCTTGTACGCTTCATCCGGCAGAATCACCCAGAGACGAAAATCGAAAAGCCTGAGTATACCATGCGGGAGCTGATTATCAAAGAACAGCATCCGCCAACGCGATTGATGCGCTATTGCTGCGCCGAGCTCAAAGAGACGCGCGGGAAAGGCCGTGTCGTTGTGACGGGTGTGCGCTGGGCGGAAAGCCTGAACCGACGCAAGAAACGCGGCCTTGTCAACATCGATGGCGAAAAAGCACGCAAAATCGCGGATGAGCTGGGCGCGGAACACAGGGATGACCGATACGGCATTATTCTAAATACGGATAACGATGAAAACAGAAGAATGGTTGAAATGTGCTATCGGACGCATAAAACGCTGGTCAATCCGATTATTGACTGGACGGACGAAGACGTGTGGCAGTTTATAAAGCGCTACAATGTGCCGTATTGCGAGCTGTACGATTGTGGATTCAAGCGGCTTGGCTGCGTGGCCTGTCCGCTGGGCGGCTCTGCGAGCATGCAGAGGGCGCTTGAGTTTTTTCCACAGTTCAAAAAATTTTACGTCCGTACTTTCGACGAGATGCTGGACGCAAGGCGAAAAGCGGGGAAATCCATCAATAGGCATTGGACGGACGGTGAATCGGTCTTGCGCTGGTGGGTCGGAAAAGGCGGAGAGAGCAAAGACGAGTTGCAGCTTGGAATTTTTGATGAGACGGAGGAATGACCGATGAAATGTAAATGGTACGCCGAGTTTGAAGGCGTCTGCACCAATGGTGAGTGTCCGTATCGCGGCGGAACGTGCCCGACGAGCGAGTACCCGGAAGTGTGCAAATATGCCGAAAAGAAGACCGAGATTCCGCAGTTAAGTGTGGAAGAGCTGGTCAAGTCGCTGAGGCTCTGCGGTAGCGCGAGTTGCACAGGTTGCGCACTTTATGGGTTTTACGACTGCGGAAGCATCATAAATCCGCAAGCTGCCGACATGCTGGAAAAACTGGCGGCGGAGAAGGCGAAGAAGCCGGAGTGGATCAGTGTTAAAGACAGGCCGCCGGAGAACGAGCAAGAAGTCCTTATCTACTGTAACCGTGATGGATTTAAGTTTGTCTGCCCGGCTATTTATGAAGACGGAACCATGCTGACACAGAATAGCCGCTGGAACTGGAACGACTTAGAAGAGTACGGCACTTATAGCGAAGAAAATGATGATTATTTCGTGCCGAAAGGCTGGTGGGAGAATAGGCAGTTTACCCCGGACGATGTGTATAACTGCCCGGTAGACTGCGAAGTTACCCACTGGATGCCGCTGCCCAAGCCGCCGAAGGAGGAAGAATGATGAAAACGCCTGACGAGATCAAAAAAGCCGTGAGGTTGTGTATTTTGGGTGAGGGATGCGATAATTGCCCATATCTCGAGGACGTGAGGTGTTGCACAATGCTGATGCTTGACGTTTTCGCCTGCATCGAGGCGTTTGAAGCGGAAAGAGAGGAAAAGAACGATGAAAATGCCTGATGAGATCAAGAAAGCTCTTAAATGTCACAGAGACGGAAGATCGTGTCACGATTGCCCCTATGAGCAGGGGCGGACGTTCAGTGTTGACGGTGTGACCTTCGGTTGTTCGAAAGATATCGTCTCCGATGCGCTCGACTACATCGAGCGGCTTGAAGCGAAAATGGAGGAAAGAGCGATGAGCGAAACGCCTGATGAGATCAAATTGAAGCCCTGCCCGTTTTGCGGGGGCGAGGCAAAAATAAACGTTGACCATGAAGAGGTCGAAGATACGGAAAAACGGCATTGGGCGTATACCGTGGTATGCAATAGGTGCTGCGCAACATCTGGGCTTACATATCTCCCAGAAAAAGCGCGTGAAGCGTGGAATCGGAGGGCTGAACATGAGTGATTACATCAGCCGGGAAGCGATGAGTGAAAAACCGAAATGCCCCGGATGCGGGGCTGACATGGAGTTGATGCTTTTGTGTTGTAATTCCGCATTTTACTACGCCTGCGCGAAATGTGGTTGGGATTCGCCGGTCGGCGTTGATTCTGAATCGGCGTTCCGAATGGCGATGCGCCGCATCGAGCCGAAGAATCGCGTGCTGACGCTGGAAGAGCTGAAAGTCTATACTGGATTTTTATGGAGCGAAAACAGATACAGTCCATTTGATTACGAAGGAGAGCCAGCGTTTGCAGAAAAGGGCTTTATATATGCTGGCAATGGAAATGTTGATTTGAGATATGATATCTCCAATGAGTATGGTAAAAATTGGCGCTGCTGGCTGCGCAAGCCGACGGAAGCGGAAAGGCGGGAAACGCCGTGGGAAGGTGATGGCCGTGAATGACGCGCCATGCCGCGACTGCGCGAGCCGCGAGGCGGCTGTCACGCGGGATGCGAGAGATACAAGGCATATACCGACGGACGGAAGACGGCGCTGGAAAACCGCTACACAGCTTGTCTAGAGGGAACAAACAAAAAGCGCAGCCACGAGCGCTGGCTTGACCAGAAAAGGAGGGCAAAGTGAAAATAATGGCCATTGACCCCGGAACGACGGAAAGCGCCTATGTCATCCTAGACGATCAATACCAAATATTCAGCGCGGACAAGGTGGGGAACGATGTGATCTTGTCCATCATCGCAGACGCGCCGGGTCTGGATGCGGTCATCATCGAGGACATCGAGCCGCGATACAGCAGCACGGACAGGAGCGCGGCGGGCGCGGTGATGGGGCAAAGCACCATCGAGACGATCAAGGCGTTTGGCCGGTTCAGTTGGCAAGCGGCGCTGCGGGGGCTGATGGTCAGGTCGATCTTCCGGCGGGACGAACGGTCTTGCCTAATCCCAACAAAGCGGAACGGGCTGCCGCCGCTGCCGGAGACTGCGCCCAAGCACGCGGACGGGCAGATTCGCGCCTCGCTCATCCGACGGTTCGCGCGGCACGACAAAGAGCGCGGACGGGGAACAAAGGCAAACCCTGATACATTTTATGGCTTTCACGGCGACATGTGGCAGGCTATGGCGGTCGGCGTGACGTGGCTCGACCGGGAAAAATGGAGGGCGAAATGCGAGCGGAAAGAAAAGACGCGCAAGCGCTGATTGATTGCTCTTTCGCGGCCTACGAATACAAAATCGAGCTGGAAAAGTACGAGAACCGGAGCGCGAGGGGAAGCGATCTCGACGGGATGCCCAAACAGCGCGGCGCGGTGCGCGGGCTGGAAGCCGGATTGATAAACGAGCTGAACGCAAAGGAAAAGCTGCATGAAAAGCATGCGGCTTTTCTGCGCGCTCAGCGGAAAGCGCTGCGGGCGCTTGACAGAATCGTACTGTACCAGCCCCAGCAGGGCGAGTACATCAAGGGGATGCGGGCATTTATCCGGCTGTATTACATCGACGACAGGCCGCTCAAGGCCGCATGCGCAGAGGCCGGAATCCACAAGCGGACGGCGTTTAGATACAAGTCGGCGATATACAGGGCGGCGAACAGCAAAAGCAAATAAAACAAAAAAGCCCGGACAATTCCGGGCAAAAGAAAGAGCCCATTGGAAAGGGCTCTCAGCTTGTTGACATAAGCAAACTTGGCTAGAATAGCAAAATCAAGAAATTCAGCGATTCTTTCATTTGCGGAAAGGGCTATTCTCCCCCTTCGGGGGGAGAATAGCTTTTTGTCTACAGGCTGAGAGCCCATTGGAAAGGGCTCTTTCTTTTTATTTTCTGTGTCTAGCATCATAAAAATATTTGTCTTCAATCGGGAAACTCCCGTGCGTTATCCACCAGTTTTTGACCGACAGCGGAATAACCTTACGCTCTCCGTTATCCGGGTACGATAGTTTGACGGTATGGAGGGCGGATATTTGATTCACAGCGTCCGTCAATAGATCGTCCGTGTTTTGCCCCGGCGTTAAATCCCATACAAGTCTAGGGGCAACGATATAACAATATTTTCCACTTCCGTCTGTCGTCTTGTGCCCTTCACGGATCAGCGAATTTATAAAATTGTGAGTGATGCCGAGATCATCCGGAATATCGACGGCCAAACAAAAACTAATGATGTCACGATAATGCGGTTCGCGGTCATCAAGAGCCGGGTTTTCTTCGTATCGGGGAGGGGAAATCGTTATTGCGTATTTGTCAGGTAAGGGAGGCGGAGCGAAATTGTTTGTTCGATGCGGTGCATAAGAGGACAGTTCCACAATAAATTCGTGTTCCATGTTATCAATCCTTTCTTTTGTCTTTGATGATGTTCTTTGTCGGTTAAACACTCGGCAGAAAATCAGGATTGACCGGGATTTCATCGTCCGGATGGCAGCCGTTCCACCGATTGCGAAACAAACTGCCACACATCTTGACGTGAGAGTACGTGATTGAGCCCTAGTTCTTCGTAGATCGCGGCGGCGTGTTCTCGGGGCATGGCCGTCAGCCAGTGATTGACGGCGGATTCGT
>ERZ1034882.164-NODE-164-length-39053-cov-9.483512_pt1 | contig 39053 bp, 46 predicted proteins | sample MGYA00520606_ERZ1034882 | MGnify/ENA primary metagenome ERZ1034882 (study PRJEB33766, sample SAMN09781726) | gut metagenome | biome: gut microbiome | host: Homo sapiens | place: Madagascar | study: EMG produced TPA metagenomics assembly of the PRJNA485056 data set...
TTATTAATAGAAAATAATAGTATCTCAAATTTTTTTATTAACTTTGCGGTGTAATTATAAAACACCGATATATATCGGATGCAAAGATAGTCATTTTATATTAATTTCTATATAAATTCATAGTTAAATATGGTTATTAAATCTCAAAAAGAGAAAGAAAGCTTAGTAGTTCAGTCTGTAGAGAACTACATGAAGCAGGGTCTCAAGAAGTCTGAGGCTGTGCGGCGTACAATGAGTGACTTCAACTATACGTGCGAGGGCAGTATTTATGGCATCCTCAAACGTAACAAAGAGAAAGGAGATAATGATGATAAACGAACCGCCTGATGTCAAACCGAAAGGTAGATATTCGATTAAGGAGACTGCTGAAAAATTGCAAGTTAGTGCAAACACTATTTATCGTTATATTAAAGGCGGTTTTCTTAAAAGTATTATAAGACCGAATGGACAAACAGCTATCGCAGGGTCTGAGATTACTCGATTTTGGGGTGGCGAGTATATATAATATATAATAAGGTGTAAATATGGAAAAGGAGATACTGGAAGCAATTACTTTATTAGAATCCCAAGGTTACGAGATTATCCCACCACAATCTATCTCTGTTATAAATGAAGAGTTTGAAAAATGGTGGAAGATGTATGGTAAGTGTGTTGGTAAGCAGAGATGCTTGAAGAAATGGATGCACATGACTAAGAAGGATAGAGCCGCTTGTATGGCAGCTACGCCACGATATGTTGCATCAATTACTCAGAAGGTGTATCAGAAGCACCCTCTAACTTATCTTAATTCCCGTGCTTGGGAGGATGAAATATATTCTGAGTATGACGAAGTACAGCAACAGCAGCAGCGAACAGAGCTTAATTTCGCAAGAACAGCAGCAGAGGTCTTTAACGCTGATTAATTTCGAAGAATGGATAGAAAGTAATTATCCTTTAATCAGTAAGCGGAAAGAGCCAGTTCTTTCACTAACTTCTGCTCTAAAAGATACTAATACGTTAGCATCTTTAGATAAGGAATACGGAGAAGGATTTGCTCTTAAATGGGTTAAAGCTCAGTTATTAGATACTTTTAGACTTCTTGGAGCTGGTAGCTCTGTGAATAGTCTTCAAATTGTCTTTATGTCAAGGAGAATAAGAAGTATCTATTACTATCTTTCTCCTAGCGAACTTACTTACTTCTTTGAATCTTTAGTTGGTGGAGGTTACGGAAAAATATATGTTGGCAATACCATTAATCCGCAGAACTTCATGGAAGCTCTAATGAAATTTGATTCAGAAAGAGCAACCAAGCTATCTCAGATAGCAGAAGAAACCAATGAAGAGCGAAAAAAGAATGTAAAGGCTGATATCAATGCTGTTAATGCTATCTGTAATAAGATACGCAAGGAATTGACTATTAAGCTTATGGGTTCTAGGGCTGGAAATGAATATAAATCGTTTAACGTTAATAAAAACAACAATGAAAATTGAAATCAAGTCAATGACTTTACAGAACTTTAAAAAGGTTCGGAGTCAGGAAATTAACTTTAGCCACAATATGGTTATTAGTGGCGCAAATAAGGTAGGCAAGACAACTATCTATGATGCTTACCTTTGGGCAATCTTCGGCATTATTAGCAAGAAGAATGCAACAGTACAACCTCTTGATATTAATAATGATGTTATTCATCATCTTGAAACTTCTGTTACTGTAGTACTTAACTATAATGATGAGAGAGAGGTTAAGGTACAGCGTATTCTTTCTGAGAATTGGAAGAATAAGGGTACGGCAGACGAAAAGCTGCAAAGTACTACACAAGAGCGACTTATTAATGATGTTCCTCTTTCACAGAAGGATTTTAACGCAAAGCTCGAAGAACTTTGTCCGCTCAACAAATGGCTCGTTCTTTCTAATATCAACATCTTTATGTCTTATAAGGTTGATGACCGCAGAAAAATGCTTATGTCGTTGGCTGGCAAAATCAATGAGGAAGAATTGATGAAGCCTTACCCTATGGTATATAAGGGTGTAATCGAAGAGAAGAAAGAACTCTCCGATATGCTTACACAGCAGAAGGCAACAAAGAAAAAAGCAGAAGAGGAGTTGGATATGATACCTGCAAAGGTTCAGGCACAAGAAGCTCTTAGAGTTGATGCCGATTTTGCTTCTCTTAAAGCACAGAAGGTTAAGATTGATGCTGATATTGCTGCCATAGATGCGGCATTGGAGGGAACGACAGAGAAAGACCCTGCTATGGAAGATTACCTCAATAAGTTGCAAGCGCATAATGTAAAGGTTGCGAATGCACAGAAGGTATGGCAAGATGCTAAGATTAAGGCGATTGATGAACTTACAAAGAAGATTTCTATAGCTTCTACGAAACTCAATGATACCAAATCAGCATATACAACCAACATGGAGGCAAATACTAAGAATAAGGTATCATTGGCAGAGGTCACTATTAATTTTAATAACAAAATTAAAGAGTGGAATAATGTTAACGAAAAGAAATTTAACTATCAGCAAACAGATGTTTGTCCAGTTTGTGGTCGTCCTTATACGGACGAAATGAAGGCAAAGGAATATGATAATGCCGTTGCCGAGTATAATAAGAATAAGTCTGACGAACTTACCAAAATACAGAATGAGGCAGCTCAGATTAAGCAGCAGATGGCAGTCCTCAAAGGTAATATCAATACCTACGAAGAGATTACAAAAACGAAAGATGAGGATAATGTAAAGAAGGCTCAGTCTGAGTATCAGAAGTTGATTGATGAGCGTACAGAGAAACAGAACCAAACTTGGGAAGCTACTGAAAAGGCGGTCTTTGATAAAGACCTTGCCGATATTGAAGCAAGTAAGCCTGTTGTGAAGGTTGATGCGACCATCGAAGAGAATAAGGAGAAAAAGAAAATACTTACTTCTCAGCGTGATGAGCTAGTTAATCAAATCGCAGGTGAAGAGACTAACAAACGTATTGATATTGAGAAGGAAAAGCTCAATACTCGCTCTGTTGAGTTATCTCAGATTATTGCTGATTGTGGCGAAGTCATAAGTCAAATCAAAGCTTACAAGAAGGCAAAGATTAGCCTTGTTGAAGAGAAGGTTAATTCTTATTTCTCACTCATCCGTTGGAAGTTCTATGAGCAGAATAAGACCAATGACGATGAAAAAGAAATCTGCACCGCCATTGATAAGGATGGTATTGACTACGATAACACGAATGATGGAACTGTTATTGATATGGGCGTTGATATTATCAGCGGTATATCTAAGGCTTCAAATATCTTCGTACCTCTTTTCGTTGACCGCAAGGAATCAGCAGAACATATCGTGCCCGTTGAGCAGCAGATTATCTACTTGCAATGTATCTACGGACAGCCTTTAGAAATTAAATCACTTTAATTCATTATAAATATAGAGATTATGGCAGAAAATGGTATCGTGGTTTCACAGCCACAAGTTAGCGGACTTAATATGTTCGCAAATCAAGAAAGTTTCAATACTGGCTATAAAATGGCGCAGATTTTATCTTCGTCAACTATTATACCAGATTCATTCAAGGGAAATATCGGCAACGTAATGATTGCAATTGATATTGCACAAAGATTGCATACAAATCCACTTATGATTATGCAAAATACATATGTTGTGTATGGAATGCCTTCTTTCTCTGCTAAGTTCCTTATTGCTTGTATCAATGCAAGTGGTCTTTTCGCTACACCTCTCCGCTATGAATTTGTTGGTGAGCAAGGGAAAGATGATTGGGGCTGCTATGCTTATGCAATAGACAAGCAAGGTGAAGTACTAAAAGGCTCTACAGTTACTATCCATCAAGCTAAGATTAAAGGTTGGTATGATAAGAAAGGTAGCAACTGGCAAGCTGACCCAGAGCAGATGCTTCGTTATCGTGCTGCCACAAGATTTCAGAATGCCTATTGCCCTGAAATTACTTGCGGACTTGCCGTTAAAGAAGATTTGGAAGATGGCGATTATACGGAGATTACTGCAACTAACGTTGAACAGCTTTCTGCCGAAGAGAAGCTCACACAAGCTCAACAGAAAGAGGAACAGCAAGCTAATTCTCAGTCGCTCGATATGAATAACGGCGAGAATAAGGAAGAAAATAAGGCTGCCGATAATTCTCAAAGTAATGAGCAGAAAACCGCTCAGAACGCCGAAAATGCGGCTCAAACCAAGCCTAAGGCTAAACCGATGGGTAAACAGGAAATGCCTGATATGTTTAAGCAGCAGTAGAACAGATAGGAGAGGGAGAAATCCTTCTCCTATATATAATAAGGTATAGAATATGCAATTAATTACATTAGGTAGCGGAAGCTCTGGTAATGGATATATCCTACAGAATGATGATGAAGTACTTATCATTGAGTGCGGTATGCCGTTGAAAGATGCCGTAGAGGCACTAGGTGGAAACCTTAGAAAAGTTGTCGGTTGTTTGATTACTCATAGTCACGGCGACCACGCAGGGTTTATTCATCAGTATGCACGACCTTTTAATATCTTTGCTACCAAAGGTACTTTGGTAGAAAAGAAGGTAAAGGATGGCGATTTTCATTATAATGCCATACCGATGCTGAAAGAGTTTCGTGTTGGTAACTTTGTTATCAAAGCTTTCGATACAGTTCACGACACAAAAGAGCCTTGCGGCTTTATCATCTATCATCCCGATATGGGAGATATGCTTTTCCTTACAGATAGCCATCATATTAAGTATAAGCTGTCTTTCCCACTTGATTATATTCTTATAGAATGCAATCACATGGATTCTTTAGTTGATAAGAGCGTAAAAGAAGGCATTATTCCTAAAAAGGTTGGAATTAGAGCAAAAGCTACTCACATGAGCTTGGAAAGATGTCTAAACTGCTTAAAAGAGAATAAGCTTGAAATAACGAAAGCCATTGTGCTTATTCACATGAGTGCAAATAATGGTGATGCTAAATTATTCTCTTCTGAGGTAGCGAAAGCAACGGGTAAGGCGGTTCATATTGCAAAGAAAGGATTCTCGTTGGAGCTGATTAAATGAAAACTCTTGAAGAAATGTCGTATTTACATATGATAAAGCAGTTAGAAGAGGAAGTAAGAAAGCTTACTGATGAAAATAAGTTGTTGCGTGAATCAATAAAATGCTATTTACATGAAAAAAGAAGATAAAGAGCCACCATGTTGCGGTAATTGTATTTCATTTACAGATGAAGATGCCTGCGGGGAAGGTCTTTGCTGCAACAATGAAGGTGGTACAATTTGTTGGGAATGGTGTGATAAACATAAATACAGATAATTATGATAATAGAAGGAAAACAAATTAAAGAATGGGTAGAACGTGCCTATAATAATGCTATAAAGCACGGATGGCACGAAGATAAGAAACCTACGGCACATTGGGTAATGATGATTAGCACAGAGGTCACGGAAGCCGTACAAGCTGACCGCAAAGGGCGTTGGATGGATGACCTTGATAAGAGTGGGCTTGATTGTGTTATCGCTAACGACCATCACGGAGGTTTATTAGAAAAGTTCTACGGCGAACATATTGAAGGAACAGTTGAGAGTGAACTGGCAGACATCTGCATTCGTATATTTGACCTTATGGGGTTAAAAAATGTGAAGTGTAGAACAGAATATGTAACTGACGAAGAGAATATAGAACTCTGTGAGACACGAGATTTTACAGTTAATGCGTATTTCATATCAAGAGGTATTCTAAATTTCACTACATCGAACAACCCTTTGCTCTATGAGGCTTATTTTAATGATATAATCGTTGCTACCTTTGAGTGGGCAGAATCATTAGGCATCGACCTTGTACAGCACATTAATCTAAAGATGCGCTATAATGAGACCCGTGAGTATCATCACGGAGGAAAGAAATACTAAAAATTAAGGCGGCTGCTCATCACGAGTAACCGCCTTTGTTATCCTAACAATCATTTAACCTTATAACTAAAACCTGTACAAAAAATATTGAAAAAAGCATTATCCTTTTCTATTTTTATATATTGCTATAAATATCATGCCAATTATGAAGAGAAGCATAAATATCGCCGTAACCTTACCTAATCGTAAGAATGCAGCATCTGTTTTATCTATCGGCTTCTCTATATATACAGGATATGGAACAGAATCTTGTTTAGCTTTGTGCAAGGAGTCGATTTTGAGTCGATACTTGCTTAGACTATCCTTATATGATTTATAATAAGAAATGCTATCTCTGAGCTTCTGTACGAATACCTCTGTATAGTTATGGCTCTCGTAGTGATATTTATCTTGTCTGAGAATATTACCATCTTTATCAACCATTGTAGAAGTGCTATCTCTAATATGGTTTGTCTCAGACCTGCTATTTTCTTTCAGCTCGCTCTGAGTTCTTTGATAGAGTTCAAAGGTAGCAGAAAGTCTAGCATTAAATATCGAATCCCAATGTGACTGCTTATCGCTGATATAAGTCTGTCGGGTAACCACCTTAGGGGTAGCCGTGCATCCGATAACTATCTGCGTCATAAGAAACAGAAGCATTGAAATTGATAAACAATAAAACAAATCTTTAATCCTTTTCATAAGCTATGTAGTTATATTGAAGGCTTTTAAAGCTCTCTTCCAATATTTGGTTCTGCTCGCCAAGCCATTTGTTCCACCATTAATTTTCTTCGTTACAGCAAGAATATCATTCTTATCAGCCACGGCATTTAACCCTCTTATCAGCCAATACCACATACCGCTTTTTACTGCTCCTCTCGGTTGTTCTAATAGCTTTGGTTCTGCTACAACATCACCTTTGCAGTATTTTGAGTTTGTATAGGCTTGATAGTTTGCCCTGCCCGTTAAATGCAAGAAGCCACGTCCTTTATATCTATAACCGTCACCCTTCTGAGTGTTGCCTAACATCTTTGCAAGTTTACCGACTTCATACTTATGGCAGTAGTCAGCATTACCGATTTCTCGCATGTGTACCAACTCTGCGGTTTCGTGAGCCACTTGTGCAAGGAAATGTGCCATGCGAAGTGGCGTATTGATATTAAAAGCATCTGCGTAATCGTTGATATAAGGAAGATATATATCAATCCTTTCTCCAGCATTCGGCATGATGGCTTTCATTTGTTCTTTTGTTACTTTCATTTTTTATCCTCCGTTGCTTTAAATCCTTCTTCTAAGGCATCACCAACGCCTTCACTCTTTGATTTAGCAAGAGCCACGATAAAAGCTTTAATGAAGCCCATTATTGTTTTCTTTTCTACCGCTACGCCACGAACAAATAAGAAATGTCCTACTATGCTTGGAATCTCTATTCTTGCCGCAATGAATGCGGTAACAACCCATCCACCCCAGATATAATCAATATCGAGCTGCGGCAATAAAGCTCTACCAAGAGACACACCTACCATTATATAGATAAGGTAGTCCACAAATTTATTTGCAGTTCTACGTCTTGCTCTTGATGCTCTGAACTCATATCTATCAGCAAGTAGAGGACTTTTGCTTTCTAAAGCATTTTTATGTCGAAGGCTACTTTCCTCACAGCCAAAGCGATAATCAGCGATTATAAGTAGAACGATAGCAATAAGCATCCATCGTGTGTCGAGTAACATACAACTCAACTCATCCCCGAATAGCACCATCCCTGCCGCTCTTGTACCCGTATTTCCTACCTGTCCTACCATATTTTGTTTTTGATGCAAAGATAGCTTTTTAAATCGAAAGATAGAAGAAAAAAGATAATCGAGTGTAAACAAATAAAGAGGAACTTACCAAAAGCTCCTCTTTACAAATGATTCAAACAGTATATCTACTTCAAAAAGTATTCCCTTATGTTATATACGCCGTCTTTATCTTTCAATAAATCAATGGCTAATTTGTAGGCGTATTTTACTAGTTCTTCTTCATTAATATCAGAAATGGATTCTTCTCCCTTTATTGCAGCAATGGTTTCTCCGTGGTCGCTGATTACTTGATTCATCGCTACATACAGCGCATAATCATTGTAATAAGGCTTATCTTCCATACATAAACCCATTTTCTCCATTTCATCCACCCACCTTTGCATATTCCAAGTTGCTTCGGGATTCATTTTACCGATAATTTCCAAAGCTTCCTTCTTTGTGAGATAGTTCTTCCACTTTATAGCACAAAGTTTCTCGATATACTCCTGTGCCAACTCTGGGTGCTTTGCTGCCATGTCATTCATCATGCAACGCATCGTATCTCCAAATGTGTGCATGTACTTTGTATTAGTCGATGATGCCATCATTCCATAAAGCTCATCAAACTTACTCATAATCTCTTTTGCTTCCATAACTTCTTGTATTAATGATTATTATTCTGCTGTTATCAGACTTCTCAGTTCTTCAAAGTCATCCTTGGTGAAGCTTATACTCTTCTTGCTGCCAAACAAAATCGTGGTGATGATGTTGTCTGGCAAGTCGATTGCGATAGCACCGCCATCAATGCGACCCTTGATAAAGCCAAGGTCAAACTCATAGTTGCTTATATTTGCCAACATCTGCATGAGGTCTGAAAATATGGTATCAGCATCAATATTTCCGTCCTCATCAGCAATGAATAGGGTAGCGTTATCAATGCTCTTACCCCAACTTTCTTTATTCTTAGCAATGATGTTGTGCGAAGCTCGTTTCATATACACGGAAGGAATAGCCAATGCAGGGTTTTCCTTAACCATGTCACTAATCCTTGCATCTGCCCACAAATCCAATGATGTAAGCAGTTTCTCTTTCAATTCTGTTACGCTCATTTCTTAGTTTCTCCTTTCTTTGTTTTGTTGTACCAAGCAAGGTATTCTTGCCAAGTTTTATCACTATGATTTGTCATATAATCGTTGAGCATAGCAGATTTATGTTCCTCTGCCTGTGCTACTTCTTTTCTTAAACGTTGCATCAAAGACAAATGTTTCTTTAATGCTTCCTGCCCTTGCTGAGTGCTTTCGATACGAGGACGTATGATACGCAATTCCTCGTCTTGAACCAGCTTAGACACATATTGCAAGCTGTTAACGTACTCCTGATTTTGCATCAAGTACTGACGTTGTGCGCCCGTCAAGTTGTCCTCAATCTTGTCGATTTCATCCCAAAGTGGAGTAGAGGACTGCTGCGCTTGCATATTGATAGATGCTCGCTTCTGCTGTATAGCTTCATACATTTTCTGTAATTCTGCATCCATCATAGGCGGCTGTTGCTGACTTGTGCCCATTTCCAATAGTGGGCTGTTTCCGAAATTCATCATAATCAATATCTTTAAGTTGGTGATATATTATAGAGAGGTGAGAGGGCATCCACCAACGAGGGCAAACACCCCTCACCAACTCATTTCTTTTTAGTCCTTTTTACAGACTTCCTTGCTGCTCTGTTACGCTCCTGTACTGGGAGTGGAGGGAGCGGTGCAATTACAGCCGTAGCTGCCGTAGCCCGAAATTACTGGCGTAGATGGGAGTACCAACTGACCACGAAGACAGTTACATGTCTTCTCGTTCACGTAAGCCATCATCAGCTTCTCCTTGTAAGGAGTGAGGGCTTCCATTACGGCCACCTTCTTGTCAAGGTCGCAATACTTTGCTTGCAGCGCATCGTACTGGTCTCTCTGATTCTTGTACAGACCGAAGTCCGCATCAATCTGAGACTTGTACAGACCGAACTCAGCTTGCATTGCACGGCGGTTCTCAGCGTTGATAGCATCTGTAGCACCCTTGTACATAGAGAACTTCTCTGCGATGTCAGTTTCACGCATAGCGTAGAACTTGTTATCGGTGTCGAGCTTCAAACCGAACATGTCGGTAAGCAGCTTCACCTCATCAGCGCATTCCTTCTCCATTACCTGCAATGCGGTTGGCTGATTTGAGCTTGAGTTAGCTCCGTAAGTGTTGATGTTCACGTTCTCAGGCATATTGCTGCCACCGAGTGAACCAAACACGCTGCGGTTGTTACCGCCAAGCAACCAAGCACCAGCACCGAGTGCTGTGCCGATGATACCAAGGGTAAGGCCAGCATTACCTGTTGCCTTAGAAGCATACTCATCGTGCTTCTTTCCCTCTTCGTAGATTTTCTTCTCTACGACCTTTGCATCTGTCATTTCCATAATACAATCTTTTGAAATCCTTAATATTAACTAACACTATGTAATCGATTACGGATGCAAAGGTACGAAGAATAGGGGAGAGCAAATATAACTCTATCACACTTTCTTTTAGTAGCTGATTATCAGTGATTTAAGGTGATAGTAGGTAGTATCATATATCGTTACGTATAATTTAAGGCAAAAAGTGCGTATATTTTTCGGGGAAATATGTGTGTTTTTGTCTATTATATTGTACCAAATAAAAAAGAGAGGCAATCACTTACCTCTCTTGCTCTTTATGAAGTGTAGTATATCCCACTTCTTAAAATATCTGGTATGCCCACGTTTCTTGCATTCTCCGTTAGGAATATCACCTCTAGCGACCATTCTATTCAATGTTGCATCAGAAACGTGAAGCTTTTCCTTGACCTCCTCGGTGCTCATCATCGGGTTGAGCATATCGGGGATGATGTCACACAATCTATCCAAATCATCATCGCTCATTCCGCATGCGGTGACCTTCTCACCATTTCGCTGTTGCTCTTCTGCCTTAAAGCAAGCATCACTCAACGACTTAAAAGCCGTTCCTAGTATCTTATAATTCAATATCTTTCCCATAATCACGCACAGATTTTACGTCCTAACTTAGTTCGATTAATAAACATATCAAAAAATCCGTATATATAAAACATTGCTGTTACTATCATAATAGTAAAGCAGGAATCTATCATATCATTTGTCGTGTACCAACTCCATTCAACGATGTGAGCAGCATTCACACCAAAGAAATAAAAGAAGGGTATTCTATATCTCCAACATAGGTAGAAGAATCGGCTTGCTAATATCAAAACCATCGGCAAGATGTACACCATAAAGTAGATAAATAAATAGCAGGGAAAATTCTCATTGTTTGTTATGAACATTTCCCTTGGATGCTGCGAGAAATCCCACATTCCGTATGCGTGTAAGCACATAATAATTATTGGAACGTATTTGCAGAACCATCTGAAGAACTTCAAGATTCTTCTGGAATATCGGTTACCATACTTCATGAGCATCCCCATCAGCTCCGTCACATCAATGTCTTTTATCCACCGTTGGACGTTACCATGCTTCATGAGCATCCTCATCATCTCCGTCGCATCAATGTCCTTTATCAATCGTTGGACTTCGGCTTCTTGTTCTTGTGTCATTATTAATCCTCCTTTTGTCTATAGTTAATTGTTCATAATTCGTTGATTTAAATTAAATGATGGTGCAAAGATACACTTTTTTGCACAAAATCAACGGAAACGATAATATTTTTGTGTTAAACTTTGCGAAAAGTAACAATCTGAAAGTTCTGTTACCGATTTTTTGTTACCAAAATTGAAGAAAATGGTAACAGAAACAAGGCGGTTCACTACATGGTGACCGCCTTGCCTGTTCTTATCCTTCGAGCAAATCGACTATCTGACCATACCCACCTACAGCCATCACAGGACAGAGTATCTTCTTGATAAGAATAATATCCTCGGCTTCGATGTCTACGTTCTCTGCATCCTTGCCTATCTTGCAAGCTACACGATAAGCACGTAGCTTGTCTTCGCCCGATAGCTGCATACTCTGATTGTCTATCACTTCGAAGAGTACCTTACCTACAATATCGCCAATTATCTGTGGCTTGTAGGTATCCTCTCCATTCTCGTTCTTAACTGGTGATACTATCACCTCACCCTTCCAATTCTTGAAAGGAACGTTGAAATTCTTTTTCATATTTCTTACTTTTATATTAATACTAATTTATTTAAGGCGTTACCCAAAGGGCTTTCCAGTTATCCTTGATATACGTTAACCAGATAATTTCATTGGCAGAAGTAAACTCTACAGTCTCTCCGTTCCCAGCAGGGGTATATACCTGCTTACCGTTTCCTTTCACGATAGTTTTTACGCCTTTATCCACCGAGCGCATTATCCAATACGTCTGTCCTCTCTGTGGATTTGCTGGGAGCGTCAATGTAACGGCTGCTGTTACCTCTACATAGCAGTCCAACTCAGATAATGCCATACTCTTACTAATTGTTCTCGTCATTGGACGGAATCCAGCATACATTCCTTTAGAAGCGCATATTGCGAAGTTTCCTGATGGCTCACCGAAAAGGTTACTTTGTTCGCTTGTTCCGCCTTCGGCATGCAATACTAAACATGCCTTAGATTTGTTCGGTATGCTCTCTCTGTCATCTATCCATATATCAGATATTAGGCTATTAATACCATAATCAGAGGAGATATGTGTTGCATAACCCATCCATATTATTCTATCATTTGTTGTATGGTCTGTTGTATGAGTGAAACATATAAGACTCTCGGATAATCGCATTGGCTTGTGCGCAGTGTTATAACCATCGTCATATTCGAATATTCCATTGTCTGTCAATGAGAACTTGCCTATTCTTCCCATTAACGCATAGATTGCTCCTTCTTGTGTTACATGGAATGGAGCGTTTTTTGCATTATTTGCGCCAATAAAGAGAGGGGCATAAGTAGTATCATCTACCTTGCAAGCATCCATTTTCTCGGTATTACCGAAATATCCAACTTTAGTAGTTCCATCCTCAGACTTCGCCCAAAGATGCTTTACCTCAATAGCATCTGCATCAATAAGGTTAGCATTGAGCTTACCATTGCTGAACATGGTAGTAAGCGTATCTTCCTTAGTTCCGTCTTCTTTGACTTTCGTTGTAACTACCTCAACCTTATCACCATAAAGCTTAACCTTATCTGTAGTGATTTCGATACCAGCCTTCTTTAGCGAAGCCTTATCTACCAGGTCGGTCTTTCGCTCTGTGAACTCAGTCATGGTTGCACCTATCTCCAACTTAGGCTGACAGATGTATACCTCGCCAGCATGATTAAGCTGTAGATACAACTTAGTAGGCACGTGTCCGTAGAATCGTATGTGCCCCCAATACCGTTTGTATTCCGTGGTGAGCTGAGTAGGTATCAGAACGATAGGCGCATAGCGACTCTTTAACGTATCAATTTCACGTACTCCTGCATTGACGGAATCTTCACTCAAAAGATAATCTCCATCTACGCTGTTGTCACACAGAGCATACAGACCGATATTAGCCGTACCCTTAGCGAGGAACGAGAATATGTAATCAACACCGACCTCTAATGATGGTGTGAACGTCATTATGCTAGGTGTAGAATCATTCGTATTATTGATGCGAAGGCTCATGCTATCACCATAGTATGCAAGTCCGTAGTCAGCCACATTGCTTGCATTGATAGATTTAAGACTGCCGCCAACTTCGAGGGTTCTTGAATTATCAATCATGTTGCCGCCTACATAGTCGTAGTCATCTTCCGATAACGTCCAACCGCTATAGGTATCGCCCTCTTCCATCATAGGCTTACAGATATAAGCGTGGCATGTAGGATATTCATCCGCACCGATTGCCTTCGGAACGTTCTTATTGTTGCTCCAGAAGTTCACGGCAAGATATGGTGTCACTTTGCTTGCGTACTCTGATGTATCTGTAGTATCAACAACAAAATCTATTCTCTTCCATTCGTTTACGTTGTCAACATGATATTCCTTTCTTACCGCATCTTCACCTCTGTTCTGTTGATTGATGCTGTTCATAAAGAAGCATTCGATAACAAACGGCAAGTCTAAGTTATCGCTCCTAATCCAACAAGATATAACGTACTTCTTACCCTTCACGATAGGAATGTTTGTAACTACACCATTCTTTTGTGTGCTATCCCAAAAAACACCGATGTAGTTGCCATCGCCAGTTCCCGAATATTTATCAGAGCTATGGATGCAGTTCACACCATCAACGCCTGTATTCTTTTCAATGCGAGCCAATGAATGTATAAACACGATGTCTTGATTGCGGAATGCGCTATTCGGGAGCATGTTACGTCTGCCAGAGGTCTTAGAGAGCACCTCTAACTTAATATTCTCAGCGGTCTGCTCGATAGTAGATTCTACAGTCTTCAAGTCAGCCTTGCTAGCCTTATTGTCAAGTTCTGCTGATACGGCATCGTACTTGTTGCTGACCTCAGTGTACTTACTGATGTACTTCTTGTTGTCTCTAATAAGGAAGTTAGCATAAGTGTTGACGTTAACCGAGAAAGGAAGGTAAGCACGATACGTTACTTTATCAATAATAACAGAAACCTTTGCACCACCCGATGTAGCAGGAACTTTTACGTCATCTATCATAGATGATGTAATACCGCTAATCTTCACTTCTGGCTTATTGGTGGTAGTGTTAACGAGCAATGCCGCCCTGCAATTATCGCCAATTTCCGCATCATTATCCCAGTCTGTCTTGTAATTCAGTTCTGTCGTTCCCCGATACACCTTGACCTCAGCACTTTTTTCGGCTTGTTTAAGATTTCCATTTTCGTCTGCATCGAATACAAGCTCTGCTGGAGAGAACACGATATTGATAGCGTCCATTCCGTCATCACCCTTTTCTCCTTTAGCACCCTGTATCTCACCGAAATCTACCCATTTATCATCATTGGCTACGTACAGATGTCCATTCACATTATAGCCATCGCCAAACTCTGCATGCACTAAGTAAAGAACATATTCTCCGTTATGCAGTACGTATTGAGCCACATAAGGCGCATCGGGCACAATGAAAGGTGATGTTACATTTGTAGCATCGTCTACAATGTATATCTTTCCATTCTGCTCATCGGAATAAGCTGGTATCTCAGTTGCCTTGCTGTAATATCCGTCAGCCATACCCTTAGGAGTGAAGGAGGTTCCGTTTGTTCCATCCTTGCCCTTGTAAGAAACGCTGTAAGTGACGGTCTTATTATTATCACTATATGAAACGATTGTCTTCGACCACAGATATGGTTTGCTATCCGTCTGTATCGCATTTTTAATGTCATCATACCATGTGGTCGGAATATCCGTAGGACTTGCCGATACTTGATACAATACCTTAGTGGCGAGGATGGTAACGCTTGTACCATCCTTTCCATCTTTAGGTTTCCTACCGACTTTTATACTTGCAGATAAGTTGATATTCTTATCACCCATACCCTTTTCCTCCCCATTGATTAAATGTTAGACAAATAAGCTTCCATCACGTCGCCAGCAACACTCTTTGCTTTCTTGCGCCATTCCTGCATAGCCTTATACTCTTCCTCATGCGCCAACTCGTCCTCATCAAGCTTACCGCCATCCGCAAGGGTAGCGAGGTTCACAAGATGATTGTTGATGATAGCCTGCATCTTGTCAGAAGGATAAGCAGCAGACACAATCGCATCAATAACCTTATCACGTTCCAACGGCTGCTCTACACGCACAACATAAGCAGAGAATGCGGTACGCTTTAATTCCTCATTATCCGTGCCGCCAATAGGCAATTCTGCAACATCAACATCAAAGTTGATACGGATATTCTTACCCTCACGCTCCACTGTCTTAGGAGCATTATCGAAAATAGACTTTACCAATTCCATAATTCTTATATTAATGAGTTATACAATATTAAAAACCAATCTCTGGTGTCCAATCGGGGCGGACGATTCTGTAATCGGGATTGCCTACGCCTGTCATGTTCCAATTAATAAACTTCCATCCTTTCAGTGGTATGTGCTTATTCTCAACGAACCATTGCAGTTGTTTCTCTAGATAAGAGTTATTTGAGCGCATCTTGTATGTAACACCGCCACATTGCACTTGAATAAGGTTAGCCGTACCTTTCTTTCCGTATTGTGACTTAACGCCGAACTCTACATCTAACACCGTCATTGGCTGATTGAGAATCATACCGATATTGCCCTTGCGTCCTTGAAAGATACGTTTGCCGTCAGCATCACGTTCCTCAAAGGTAGGCATCTTGAAATCATCAAAACTATCCATTCCTGTTGTCTTTCTCCAAAGATTAAAACCATCACAATGCATCAGCCATCCTTTATAGCTCATCGCTACTCGGTATTTTCTCATAGGGTCTCTTAGGTTGTGCATCTTTTTCTTGAATTTCTCCTTCATGCGTTTTCTCAGTTCTGTATGATTGAAATAAAAGCGGTAGCCGACATAATCAAGGAAATGCGTCTCATCAATTATCTGCATTCCGATATTGCTATGCAACTTCTGATGCATCACATCATCTGCGTATTGCTTGATGAAGTTCACGGCTTTCCAAACTTCCTTCTTATTCTTGCCAAGGATAACCATATCATCACAATATATCTCAACCTTGACATCGAACTTGGCACTTACGATTCTACACAAGATGCTCATGAAGAAATTGGTGAGTGTCTGAATAGGGTAGAGACCGATTCCCAAACCTTGCGGCAGGGCGAAGATAACTTCGTGCAGCAGTCTTCTTATTCCCTTATCTGTAAAGAACGCACACAACGCATCATAGATAACGAACTGGTCAACATTATGATAGAACTTGATGAAGTCAAGCTTAACAAAGAATATTCTGCCACACCACTTGTTTTCGTCTATCCAACGTTCTGTTCTCCGCTTTGCATATATCATCCCACGACCTTTGACGCTAGCTCCGCTCTCTATATAGAGATACTTAACAAGAGGTGGCATGAGAACTTGCATCAATCCATGCTGCTCTACATGGTCTGGGTAATATGGAAGTATTAGCAATCGTCTCACCTTACCGCAAGGACATAGCTTTGAAACTTCACGACCATTACTTATACGGAAAGTGCCATCATTGATACTTTTCTGTAACTTCAGCAGATTGCCGTTGTAATCTTTATCAAATTCAACAACTCCCTTCTTACCTTCCTTGCCTTTTCGTGACCTTCTCACCGCAATATTGAGGTTGGTCGTGTCGCTGACAAGATTCACCTTGACCTTCCTGTTCTTCTTTCTTAGCTTCGCCTTGCGTTTATACGCTAGCTCATGTGTGTCCGTCATCCTTTATGCTTCAACCAATCTTTCAAAAAAACGCTTTCCATAGGCTTTCTACACTCTCGGCTCACTGGTTTTCGGCACATACGTACAACTGTATCACTTACTTGCGAGAGGGGATTCTGTTGCAGTCGGACATACCCAACCACTCATACCCAACGCCTTTAATCTTTGCTCTGTCGGGGCTTACATCATCATGAATGCCCTACATCGAGGCAGGTTCAACCGTGTGCTCTTCGTCCTATGACTAACTCGTAGCCTTACGACTTGGGAACAGCAAAATATATCGTCATTCTAAAATTAGAAGTCTTGTGTAGATATTCAGACGAGCACCGATGTTCGTGTTCGAGTTCGAGAACCCGTTATTCGAGTTCGAGTACGCAACGCCACACTGAGAACCGTTATTAGCGTTACCACCAACCTGCAGCAGCTCCACGATTTATTACCTTTTCTTTGCTCACCCCCGTGGTTGTAGAAACCTTCGCACGGAAGTGAGCTGACTTTTTATTTAGTGTAATCCACGAAATCCTACATTAGGAGATTTTCAACCTTGCGGTTTCAATCTTTCGTTTATTTTTCTATTAATACTTATTTATCAAATTATTTTCGGGGGCTTGTCGGCTTATGTAAACGTCAGCCGAGCTGCCTTTTTACATTGCCACAAGCTTCGAGCCGTCCACGAGAATTGGCGTGCCATAGAAAGCCAGACGAGCACCGATGCTCGAGAGCGAGAGCGAGAACCCGGAATTCGAGTTCGAGTACGCAACGCCACACCGAGAACCGACATTAGCGCTACCACCAACCAGCAGCAGCTCGCCAGTCTTGCTTGCCCAACAACCATCGGCATAGTAAGTGTTATCACCGCCACCAACTGCCGTAGGAATCATATCCCAATGTGTGCCGAGCATCATCTTGGTTACATACTCTCCGTTAGCTGTATCGAGACACACAACTTCCCTTCCGTTAGCTGTATTGCTTACCTGATTACCGCTATATATGACGGCTTTTCGTGTTTTGCCATCCATATAGAAACGTACTCCTGGACGGAACTCCCACAACTTTCCCCATAAGTCCTCAAATCCGAACAACTTCACTGGGTATTGATTGCCAAGTGTAGCATCATTATAGAGCACCTTGCCACTACCATTGCCGAGAGAAATGCACTTGCCCATCGGTACATCACGGCATGCTTCCCAATTAGAGTGTTGGAATCCCGAACCGATAGTAGTCTGAGAGTTGAGATTGCCATAATAAGCTTGATATGCCGCATTGATAAGGCAATAGAATCCGTAGTTGGCAAGACCCATGTTAGAGTGAAGCTTCTGTGCGCAAGACCAAAACGCACTCATCGTCTTGGAATGCGAAGGCGCAACGTTAGGTCTTGAATGACCGACACCGCTTGCATCCACATACATCTTGTATGCGCCAACCCATTGTGGAGAATCAAAGGTAAGACCGCCTGCTACAGGATTAAGACCGCCAAAGGTCATTTTCGTGCCCTCACCCTTAAAGTGGCATGGCGGAACACGCATCATAGTTTCGTACTTAGCGATATTGTCGATTGCCGTACCATCGGCAAAGGCATCCCATGATTCATTGAGTAATGCCGCATACACCTTACCTGCTACGACCTTGAAGAGATAGCCCTTCATGTATGACGTATACATATAGGCAGCCCAATAGTTAGAAACATTGAACGCTACGTTGCTGTTCTGTTCGAGCGTATAAATAGCAGGTGGAGTAGTTATACTTGATGCCAATTCCTCTTTCAGATTTGCCAATTGGATTCTTCTCTCGCTTCCACCTGCCTCGACTATGAAGCTATTAGAAGAAAGCATTGAATCAATCTGAGGTACTTCTGATAATTTTGTCATAATTATTTTAATTAAAATATTCTACATTTAACCGATAAGATAAGGATTTCCATCTTTATCCGTGAGATAACTTCCATCAGAGCCAACGGCATAGGTGAGCGGAGGCTTCTGCCCATAGTCAATGCAATCCTCCAATATGCAATTCTCTGTGTCACCCAATCCTGTTTCTTCAACAAGATACTCGCAAGCATCACCCTCTTGCCATCTCTTTTCCGTTGTCACGTTACCCTCGTTATGGGCGATTGTCTTCCATTTGATGGTAAGGATGCGCTGCGGATAAGATATGAGTGAGTTGTTGAAATGAACCAACACCCTGTTACGTCTTACCTTCTGTCCGTAAGCTATACCGCCAACATTTGCAAAATCAAACTCAAATGGCGAATATGCTCTGTTGACATGGAACTGAAATTGCGATACTGCCTTCTTATCTACGATAACCTTGATGATATAATCGTTCTTTTCAATCTGTCTCAAATCAAGAACCATAGACGTGAGCGACATACTCATCAGTTCATTAGGAGCAGTCTTCGTTGATACTGCTATCTTCGTCTGCTTTCCGTTGACATCAACACGATAGACCTCCAATGAATAACCTGTAGTCACTTTAGTCTTCGCCCTGTATACATCAATAGGTATTGTGCGGAGATATTCATTACCATCGAAGCATTTCTTACGTTCCGCATCGGATGCCGTCTTCAATCTGTTTGCAACCATATATTCATACAGACTGAGCTTGTCAAGGACAGGGTTGTACGTGATGTTGGATTCAATACCGATGCCGATACCCCATGAATCAGCGGCATTGCTAGCCGTAGTCAATGTGACTGGTTCTGTGATTACGTGAAGCAGAGCATTCTTTCTGTAGTCGACAAGGTCAGCTTCAAAGTAGACTTGACATCTATCGTTAGCACCGACATTCTTCTTTACGATAAGAGTTCCACGCATTGTAGTTCCGCTCGTATCTATCTCATACAAACCTTTCCAGGATTCAACCTCAGTAATCTTCTTCCACGTATTATTGACACTTACCCACCAAATCATGTTGGTAAGGAATGCGTTGCTTCGACTTGCATCCCAAGAATCATCGCTTGCACTAGCATTGACTTGTGGCTGAATCTTACTTGCTATCTTTGTTCGGTCTGGGTAGAAGTTGACACCATCCGTAGTCTGCATGAGCGGACATCCACTATCCAAGCAGACAAGAGACACACTTTTTGTGAGTGGAGCATAATGTCTTCTGAATTTTTGTTTAAACTCAACCATCTTTCATAAGTTTATGTTATAAAACAGTACCATTCAATTCACAATTCACTGTCACACCGAGCCCTCTCATGTCTTCATTTGACACAACGAAACTTATGGCGTTGAACTCGGCATTGTTGCTGAAGTTCTTTGTGGCAGTTCTAACAACCGTCAAATCGTTATCATCAAGAATCGTGAATATAATAGTTCCACTTCCGAGAGTAGCAGCAGTACCTGTTGATGTATTAAGCACTTGTGCCTTGATGGTAGAGCTTACAGAAGAGTTTACGGAATCATTATCTGTTGATAGTTTCAGCTGATAGAGGTCTGCCGAATCATCAATACTGATACCTGAGCGGTAAACCACTGTTCCGTCAACGATAAATTCTGCGACAAAAAGCTGATGGCTATCTACGTAGAGTTTATCATTATCTCCTGTCTTATCACGATGAATAGTGATACTTCCACCACTAGCTGCATTGTCAATAGTCGCAATAGCTGTAGCATCACTTCCACGATAGAGTCTTACGGAGTATTTAGATACGTCACCACCAGCATTTTTGAGCCAGAACTTGAGTGTAGAAGTGGTAATCTCGTTGCCATCATTACCGACAACGCCAAGCATTGTAGAGCTTGCTTCAATACCGCCAAAGAATGCGCTTGAGCCGAGCATCGTTACTAGAATATCAATACTCTTCTCCATTTCGTATGAAGATTTGCCGATACTTGCCATGCCAGTATACTTGACTACGTCCGCATCCTGGTTATCCTTTGATGCAAGGTCTCCGATGATGGCGAGTGTTCCTGTTGATGTGTTCATCTTAAACTTATTTGCGAAGTTAGAAGACTTTACCCATCCTGTTCCACTATTGAAGGCGATTTCTACACCATTATAACTCCATTTATGACTAAGCAGCGTAACAGCTTGCTTAGTTGCTGATGTTATATGAGGTGTAATCTCTGGGTGTTTTCCTGCTTCTTCTGTCCAATGCGGTGTTGCTTGGTAATCGTTAGGATTTAATCCTTGATGCAGAGGAACTCCATTAGTAGAGAACCAAAGAGATAGAGTATCACCATCAATGATACGTCTTATCGGAAGGGAAGCCGAAAGTGAAATATTATCCATTCAATACCTCCTTTCCGTTCTTACCGCTTTTGAATGCGGCATCCCACATGTCTACATCCTCGCTTGTTGCAAGGATGGCGTTAACGTTTTTCGCCTTCTCCTCAAGCGTATCACCAACGGCAGAAGAGAACCGAAGCTCCTTGTCTGTAATGACAACATCATTATCATGAGTCATTCTGTGTGTAGAGTCAATGCCTATCTCGCGGCATTTCTCTATGTTGATAATTGCGTACATCATAATAATCAATTATTTTAAAGTTTCACAATCAAATTATTTATAAATCCAATGTTGCCTTATGCACATCACCTGTATTCGTTATTGCAGTGAACGTGAACGAAGCCACATCACCACGCCCCAAATCATCTTCCGAATTATCATTAGCCCATGTTATATCTAGTGAGCCTTTGAAGTTCTTGACCTTATCTTTGAGTGCCCAAGCAATATCATCTGCGGCATCATCTGTCTTTCGGGTTGCCGCCCATGATTTTACTGCTGTAGTCACGTCCTTGTCACCTAGCATCAGCCTACATACTACGGTATGAGTTTCGCCCTTGCAGATACCAGCAGCGAGGTCGTGATAAAGCTGTAGTTTGATTTTCAGAACCGCAGTCGTGGCCTTCCAGTAAGGCGAATCCTCGGATGGTTCAGCAGTCGTGGTCTGTCCTTCTTGAGAGATACAGAGCCACCTTGTTCCCATCCAAGTCACCTCATCGTAGTAGCTGTATTCCGTACCCTCCTTCCAGTCGCCGAGATAGATGGGAGTCCATACCTTTTCACCGCTGACGTTTACCATCTTGAAGTATTTGCTCACGATGTTGATACCATCGAAGCTTACGTCAAAGATAGACTTATTCTTCAGCGAGTATGAGTTGATGCCTCTATACATCGTGAACCTAGGTGCTGAATCTCCCTCGGTCTCCATCATCAGCAGGTGCTGGCGGCTTGTATCTCTTCTGTTACCCATGAGGACGATGGTATCACCTGCGGCAGGGTTGTCCGAGCCTTCCATGCAGTTCTCCTTCGCAATCTGAATCCATGCAAACTTCTTACCATCGTAGAGTTCGTGACCTTCATCATCGGTGATTACCTCATTCTCTGTAGATACCTTTGTGACAAGTCTCCAATAGTCCTTGTTGCTGACGTTCGCATAAACTCCAGGCTTGATGTTAAACGTCTGACAGCGAACTTGGTCTTCCACCTTGAATGAGTTGATGGTAGCGGTCGTTCCATCATCGGCTAAGAGATAGCACTGCCACCCAATCAGCTCATTCGTTGTCTCGCTGAAGACCTCCTTGATGTAGCTTATCTTGCCAGCAGCAGGGCTGAGAACGATGTTACCTCCAACGTAACTGAGTTCACGTATCAAGAGGGTGTTGAAGATTGCCTTACCCCAAACAATCAAATCCGTGAGCAGCATTTGAAACTTTCCATCGCTTCTCTGTTTAATAGCAAATCCGCTCTGCTCAGATTCGTTGAAATCGAGTGACTTCAATAAGTTCACTATCACATTAGATAGGATAGCGTTGCCGCTGCCATCAATACTGAACTCGTTAGAGTGACCGATGAAGAAGCCGTTAAGTAATCGCTGAACCTTCTGAAAGGTGATAGTGCCGTAAGCTATATCGTCAAATTGCTTAGAAAGAAAATTTTCTCCTCCATACTTAGCAATAAAGCTTCGTAACTGAGAGACAGAATAACCGCCGCCACCGCTACTACTTCCTCCGCTCGCAATAATTGTCTGTACGTCTTCTTTGAGCTGCGTAATAGTACCCTTAATTACTTGATTGCCTATTGTAATCGACTGAATAAAGTCGTAATCAATATTAGTCGATAGCTTCAATACTCTTGTCGCAAGCTCATATCCGTGTCCGTCCTTATACGTTACACTCTGACCGATTTGTAGTTGAGGGTTATCTTCCAAGAATACATCAGAATATGATTTAACCTCATAGTTATTCAAATCAGAGAGTAATCGCACAATCTCCTCCTTTGCTTTCTCTAACAATCTATTTTGAGCATCCTCATAATAGATAGTATCAGCCATTGCAATATTATAGAGTACCGTGATATTACACTTCAAAGAAGGCATACTTTCTCCACGAGGGATGAGCATTTCTGCTTCATTTGTAGGTATAATGACCTCATTATCCTCTTGATAGATAATTTCGTAATCACCAGCCAATACTGAGAAATTACTATCACTAACATCATCTGACGTATGCGAGGATGATGCCTCTTTATGATAGGTAAGTTCAAAGCCTACATATTCGCCGTTAGTTCCTTGACCAGCAAGTGGAGTAGAAAGCGCACCCGTATTAAAGTTTGGTTCAAATGAGCAGCCGATATTCTTTCCATTGATACGCAAATCATCGGTAACTTCAAAATCATACCAATAATGAGTAATTCCATCATCTATGGTTGTATTAATAATTTTCTTTCCTGCTATTTTTTCTGTAGTAGGATAAGCCAATCTCATATACCATACAGTGAAGGTCTTATATCCCTTAACAGACCCATCAGCATTAGAGATAGGAATTTTATTATTTTTCTCATCAAGCACATACTTAACTCTCCCACGCACATTATATACATAGGTATTGAGTGAAGGGAAAATCTGAGAAAAATCAAGCACCTTCGTAAAGAGAGGTTCTTTTATTTTATCCGCTCTTAGGTCAAGGGTAGAATACTTATCAATAGAGTAGGAGCGTTCCTTTCCGTCTATTAATATTGTACCATTGCCCTCATCTAATTGTAGACGAATATCGCCAGATGAAACATTCTCACCTTTGCTATTTACTTGTGTAATATTTCTTGTACCGCCGAAGATAGAGAAAGCGTTATAGTAGCCTTCTTTGCTATTATTGATACTTGGTATACCTACATTCTTTCCAACCTCTAAAACGACAGGAGTTGCGCCGATTAAGACCTTACCGATGTAGATAATTTCATCATCATAGTCAATATGCCATTCGCAGTTATCCCCGATAGCATTTGTTATCGCCGTAAGTGCAGATATAAAGTCATTATCACTGAATGATACATTGATTGTATTTGCCGTAACCTTCTGAAAAATAACTTTCCATCCGCATTCGCCAAACATTAAATCCTTATTAAGGAAATCAGCTATCTTACCGCTAAGAACGGATGTTATACCTACGAAAGACCATACATTTTGCTTTACCTCTACATTCTGTGAATTACGAATATAGATAAAAAATGGGGTCTTCGATAGAATCATCTTCGGATGCTGGAATTGAGGAGTGTACTTCCAAGAGCATTCATCTGATTGAGTAGGCTCATACGATTCCAAGAGAAGGAACTTCCTAGTAACCTCTCTTACCTTATCTATCTTATATGTATAATTGATATATGCACCAACGGGCAGAATAACCTTATCGGCAGCGGAGAAAGAAAGAGAAATGTAATCAGACTTAGACATTTCCTGTTCTCTCTTCGCTGCTGATGTTACTTCTGCTTGCATCAGCAATTTATCGTTTATATCATATATCTTAATCATAACTTAATTCTATCATTCGGGTTGTACTCCGTTAATTTGAGTACAAATTTACCTCTTTTTAAGCCATAATCACCAAACTGCGAACATTGTGTGTAAACAAGTTTAAAAACCCTCTTTAAGCGTGGCACTTTCATACAAAACTCACCTGAATAAGCTATCTTATCAAGGAAAGCCTCATACTTCTGTAAGTAATCTTCTTCTGAACTACCTTCAAGGAAGAAAGAGATACTTACTTCACGCTTATCTTTCTTTGCATACTTCGATGTAGCGATAACCGATTGCCCATGTTCCAATCGGCTATCGTTAGTTACATAGCTTTTTACTGGGGCAGGGGTCAGCAGAGCTTCTCGCCACCCCCTTACCAATGTAATACCGAAAGTATCAAGGTCAATGTAAGCAGAATCCGCTTCATCGACCAATTTAATAAAAGCATCATTCTTCATAACTTAATACTTATCCTTCATTAATTTATATATACTTGCGATGTCCTCACGTATCAATATAATAGGTGCAGTATTCTTATTAATTGCTTCCAACTGCTGTAATCCTTGATACTGAATATCTCGTATTTCAGAAATATCCCATTTTATCTGTACAACATCAAGTCGCACGTAAGATGTATGTTCAGCTATCGTCTTACGAATCTCATTACCCTGCTCTATGGCAATCTGCATCGCATAGCCGATACCGATAAGGCTGCTTGCTTGGTCTGCGGTGATAGCCTCAATACCTTTACCCGTTGCAGTCTGTTCGGTTGTAGAAGAATCCTTAATAAGACCAGCCTTAATCATTGAATCTCTCCAAGATATTACATAATCAGCATATTTCTCATTTTCTCTTCTAATATTTGCAACTTCATTCTCATCAATATTTCCATCACTAGCAGCATCAGCAACCATCTGATAGATTTTTTTTAACTTTGCTTTGTTTACCTCTGAATTCATAAAAGAATCTACTATAGCATTCGATATAGTGTCATTAATAAAATCAGCAAAATCAGTTGTTTCTTTTTTACAATCTTTTATCATAGATGAATAACTATCCTTAAACCCACTCCAAGAATATCCTGTTAACTTTTGATTTAATGCGTCAGTTAATTCTTCAAGTTTACCTGCCTGCTCAATATAATCATCAACAAGACTTTGTGGATTAGCCTTTCCTCCGCTTCCTTTACTAAAGAAATTCGACCATGCTTTTGGCGCATAATCTCTTAACGCTTTAAGCATTTCTGGAGAAAGATTCCATACATCACTCGCTGAATATACTGATGTATTAAAGCCTTGTGCTCTTAAAGTCTCATTGAAAGCATTTAACCATACTCCTTTATTATCGTTTGCGTGACTATTAAATGAAGAACGACCTCCAAGACCCAAAAAACCATGTCCCGTGTTTGAATATTCTCTTGCACGGTTTTTTATCTGCTGTTGCTGATTTTGGTTATATTCTTTCTGAGCCGCAACCGCTTTCTTGTAAGCTTCAACTGATTGTTGATTGGTATTATCATCGCCTCTAATTGATTCAGAAAGGTCTGAAATTGCTTTTGATAATTCTTGATTAGAAGCACTCAATTCTGCAATCTCTTTTTCCATTTTTGAGACATTAGAACCAAAAGCTGTACCTCCACTAAATATATTAGCAATTCCTTTAACGATACCACCAACAACATTACCAACGCCTTTTACAACAGTCCATATAATCTGTGGGAGTTGAGATATAACAGCTTCTATAACTTTTGCTATTTTATCTAAAAGATTATCTATAAACTCAGTTGGATTATCTCCCAAAGCATCAATTAATGATAGGATAGCACCAACAAGACCACCGATTTTTCCTGTAAAATTCGCCAAAGCTTCACCAACCTTTGATGTACCGCCTGATAAAGATGTAATGAGTTGCCCGATACCTTTAACAAAACCTGAAAGAGAACCATTAGTAATGTTACTTAACATAGACTGAAAATTCTGCAAACCATTTGCCGCATCTGTAGTAGAATCTTGCAACTTCTGTTGTGCTTCTTGAACACCATTTTCGGCATCTGTTTGTGCTTTTCCAGTTTCTTCAACCCTCTTATTTGCTCCTTCAAGTTTTATTTTTGCTATTTCTTTTGCTTTATCTGATATAGCATTTTTTATATCTTTCTCAGCTTTATCACGGTCTGCGATAGCATCATCGTGCGCCTTCGTCACCTTTTGTAACCACTTTACACTATTCTGATAAGCTCGTACATCGTTGGCTACATCATCCCACTTACTAAAGCCGAAAGAACCATTATTATTTGTTTCTGCTCGTAAATTATTTCGAAGGTCAACATAAGACTTCTTATCAGTAGCTGGTAAGGACTTAAAATTAGCCGTTTTCATATACTCCTCAACTTTACTGAGGGTGTCTTTAGCTATATCTTTAAGAACATTACCAATACCTGCAAAAGAAGTACCCCAATCAATACCCATAGCTAACTTCTTGGCATCTGTCTGAGCCAATGCTGCTTCTTTTTGTTTTTGAAGTATCTTCTTCTGATTATCATCGGTTGCCTTCATTATTTTATCATCATACTCCTTCGCAATAGCATATCTCTGTTCTTGTACCGTACCATATTCTTTAAGGTAGTCGTACAAGCTCTGTAGCTGTGCAGCAAGACGTTTTTTTGCATCTTCTTCTTGTAGTGCATTCAACGTACTCATCTTTGCCTCAATGAGCTGTTGCTGTTCGTCTGTCAATTTAACCCCTTTATCCAAGCCGCTTGCATAGAAACCTTCCTTTTTCTTATTTGCAGGATTCTTACTATATTCTGCCTTTGCTATCTGAATATTCTTTTGACGCAAGGTTTCTGCCTCTTCCTCAATCTGATGCTTCTTCTTTTCAAAATCGAGCTTTCTCTGCTTTAACTCTTTCTCGTTAGCATCATGTTCCTTTGCAATACCTTCCTCTTGCTCGGCTACATAAAGTTCCCACTCGATTTTCTTATCATCGGCGAGTTGCTTTGCCTGTTGCTCGGCAAGCTGCTCACGATAGTTGCGTTGTTGGTCAGCAGACTTATCTTTCTTTGGTTTAGGAACATAACCATTTCCACCAAGGTTAGTATTTGAATTAATTGGCTTTTGAAGCAATGAAATCGTAGAATTTCGTTGATTACGCAATAAATCATTAAACATCTGAGGAGTAAACTCAGAGAAAGAAGAACGATTTTTGTTGTAATATTGAAGCATAAAATTACCTGCACTCTTTGCGTAAGCGTTAGAACTTGCATGCTTCCATGTATTTTGTGCATTTTTTAAACCTTGTTGATAGATTCTCTTTAATCTATCTCTCTGCTGCTGATATAGCTTTAAACCATCTTCCTTACTATAATTGTATTGTTGCCTTGCTCCCATGTTAGCAACGGTAGATTCTTGGAAACCAGCTGTCCAACCACTTGTAACGGATTTGGTATATTGCATACCACGCTTTGCTCCTTTATGGTTGTTATCGAAATTCTTTAGATAGTTCAACTCATCGGCTGTTCTTTGAGCACCGCCTATAATCTTTGTAAAGAAATTAAGTATTCTTGTAAGGGTTGGTGTAAGGTTGGCATTTATCGCAGTAAGAAAGCCATTCCATGAATTTTGTAACTTCGCAACATTTGTAGATGCTTTGGCATTAATATCATTAAGGAGTTCCTGTTTAGCGGCATTACTATCTATGCCTTTATTATACTTAGCAATAGCATCAGCATTCTTAATAAAGTACATAGCAATACTACGCTGGCGAGCCATGAAGTTATTCTCAACGTGTTCTCCTCTGTCGTAAGCATCCTTCAAGTTCTGTAAAGCTGTAATCATTCCGACAACGGAAGGGTTATATTTATCTTGCATCTTACTCATACTCATAAGGAGCATAGAGAATTTTGACGCAGCTTTTTGTGCACCGCCAAACTGATTACTTGAATAACCGATAAGAGTAGTCATTTCCTTAAAGGAAACACCATAAAGAGCAGCCGATGAACCTGCACTTGATATTGCATCAGCCATTTCGCCGAAGCTACTTGTTGAATTACGAGCGGCTGTTGCAATCATAGATGAAGCCTCAGTAGCTTCCTGCGCAGTCATGTGATATTCAGAAGCAAGATTAGAGAGGAATTTTGCTCCCTCTGCTGATGTCTTACCAGCCAATGCACCAAACTCATTAGAGCTTTTAATCATTGTAGTAAGAGCCTCTGGTGATTCTCTAAGACTATCCCATACCTTTGCAAACTGTGTTGCTGCTGCTGCCATATCAGATACAGATTTGGCGGTCTCATCTGACAATGAAAGAATATTCTGCCTTACCGCTTGTAAGTTGCTTTCATCAAGATAGTGTGAGAGAGGTTGTAAAGCGTTTCTGAACTCTTCGGCACGAATAGTAAGCTCGTAGATACCTTTTCCTAAAGTTCCAAGTCCTGCTCCCCAAATACCAATCTTTCCGAAGAGAGAAAAAAGACCAGAGAAATCACCTTTTAATGCTCCACCAAGAACACTTTTAAACTTAGAGAAGATACCACCTACTTTCTTAGCCGCTTCATCAGCAGACTTTGCAACCTCCTTAGTTTCTTCCTTTGTCTTTTTTGCTCCCCTTGCTGCATCCTCGTAAGAAGTACCAAGTTGTTTAAGCACATCACGTCCTTCTGATATATGCTTATTTAACTCCTTTTGTTCTTCAAGGTTCTTTTTAGCATTCTCAGTATCACCAGCACCTTTATATGTGGCATACTCAGCTTTAAGCTGTTTAAGTTCTTGATAATCCAGTTTTAATGCCTCTGTTACTCCTTCAATGGTCGCTTTCTCACCATTAAAATATATATCAGAAGCATCCTTTGCCTCTTCTGTAGCCTGCTTTAGATTTTGGGTTGCATCAGTTTGCCCATTAATAGCTTGTTGAGCCTTAAAATGACTACTTTCAAGATTATCAAGACTTTGATTTAAAGAAGATAACTCGCTACGATACTCCTTAATATTATCAGTAGCCTCCTTTACACCTTCATTATATGCTTTTTGTGTCTCGGGTGTCGCAACTCCATTATTCGCATCTTGCGAATTAGCATAAGCATCAGAAAGCTCCTTAATCTTTTGCTTTTCTTCTTCAATTTTCTGCACAAGAGTTTCACGCACAGCCAAGCCACTCTTCTTACTATTAATATACTCTTCTTCGTCAGAGCGACCCTCCGCAAGCCTTTTCGCAACCGCATCAATGGCTTCTGCTTCCATCTGTGTGGTATATACATAGTCTTTCGCTGATTCTGTAAGATGCAGTTTAGCTTGTGTGTTTTGTTGTGTTTTCTCTGTCTCCTCAGCAATCTTAGTTGAGTTTTCACCATGCGCAATTGCTTCCGTTCCAACCGCTGCCGCCGCACCTACGTGAGCCGCCGCATTTGCACCAGTTGTTGCCGTTGATATAGAACGACCTGCATTCAAAGTATCAATAGCAGCGTTAAGAGTACCAACATACTGCTGAGTACTACCGAATGTACCCAACATTGATGAATATTCGCCGTTAAGCTTCTCTACCAAACTCTGTTGAGATTTTAACTGCTCATTAATCTCATTCCATTTCTGTGACCCTTCGGTTGTCTCAGATAATTTCTTTTTGAGCTTATCAACTGATGCCTCTGCGGTCTGAGCCTCCGATGCAAGTTTCTTTAACGCCTCTGGAGTATCGGTAAGCGATTTGTTAATCTCTTCAATACCTTGCTTTAAGGTCTGCACAGATAGCTTTGTCTTTTCGCCATCAGATGCCGAACTTTGGGCTATATCATTCAATGCCTTTGTCATCTTAGAGCTGACTTCATCCGTCTTTACTCCAAGTGAATTAAGGTCGTTAATCAGTTTATCAAATGACTGCTGAATATCAGAAATATCCATCTGTCCGCTGATTCCAAGTATTTCATCTGCTGCTGCCATATTGTTTGCTTATTTATGTAATTATTACATCATGCCCATAAAGAAATCATTAGCTGAGATAGACTTATCTATCTTATGATACTCTTTTTGTGGATTTTTTTGCTTTCTGCTGCCATTTCTCGGTTCATCCTTAGTATTTGTATTAAAGGGTGGAATCGAGCGGTTAAGCAGTATAATGTTAAGATATGAGCGATTAAATACGACCTCCTCGTAACTCATACGAAAATACTTCATTACTGCTCCGATTATTGCCCACGGGGAGTCGTTTTCGGCTCCGTCATTATCTTCATCTGAGTCAGGAAAGTTATAGAGGTTAAGAAAAAATTTGTGTTAAACGAACCGCCGATAAATTTCACAAGCTCATTGAATGCCATAATGTCAAGGTGCTTGCGGATATATCGCCCCCATATCTTGCGTGCCCACTTCTTTCGAAAAGCGCACACGATAAAGATTTCACTCATTAAGTGAGCCGTTTCTGAGTGTTCAAATAGGAAAGGGATAATATTCAACTTATCGTCTTCTTTCCATGTTGGTTTTTTTATTGCATTGCCAAATACACCCATTTCGTAAATCTGCATAAAGGTAAGCGGCTTCACTCTAAAGTAAAACATACCAACCTTAATTTTTACAGATGCTTCGGCAAGTGTTTTTGCAATCTTTTCCTTATCTGATGTTTTCATACTAAAAATATGTTTTATAACATAAAAAAGCGGTGCGGCTTGGGAAAGTTCCCTTACCTCACCGCCTTTTAAAGTTTAATTTTAAATTTTATCTAAATAAAAATCTTAGATATCAAGTATTCTTACTTACCATTTTGGGGACTGATATCCTTGGTAAGAATATTACGATGACCGCTCTTCTTGTCACCCTTTGCATCGAATACCGCCATCTGACGAAATTCAATGTTAAGATTAGGAAGTCCACTCTTACCGATAGAACCACTGCGAGTGATTGTAAGTTTCATCTTAGACCACTGGAAGGTACGAGAAGGAATATCATCCAAATCTTTTGTCACAATCTGTACAGCCTTGTAAATCTCGGTTTCTTGTGGAAGCTCATTCAACCAACCATCCTTACCACCAGTACCAGAATCCTTGGTATAACCAAGAAGCTTAACGAAGTTGTCTTCTGAGAAATCGTATGTCTGCAAAGTAAAGCCCTTTGTTGCTGCTGATGTAGTCAGCACTGCGTAAGGGTCTTCTGAATCCTCAACCTCTACATCCGATGTCTGTGCCGCTTGGTCGTTAAAGCTCAAACTACCAGAAACGACAGCCTTAATTTTGTCGCTCCATGTGGTTGGGTAGCCGCCATTTTCGACACAATCGGCAAAACTGAAGCTTTCCAAGCCATATACACCATTCTTTGCCATAGTTTTATTCTTTTAAATTATTATAAGTTACATTAAATTTCATATTGACGTAATAAGTGTTATCACTATCACGAGTTGGACGAGATATAGAGTAGAAATCGAAGTAGCAGCCACCAAGGTAAGTACCGTCACCAAACAAAGAAAGAATCTTCTCCGAGTAATCAGAGAGTTTCTTTATGTTAGGTAAGTTAGATGAGGTCTTAGGGCAATGAATATTCAGATTCACTACACCCTCATTAATGGCATCACTATACACAAAGGGAAGATGATTGATGGCGATATAATCACCAATAGCCAACTTCTCGGGTATCTCATACTTAAAGATACGCTTTTCCTCTATGCCTATGCTCTCAACATTATCATTGAGATACTTAAATAATGCCGTAACGGCTGTATCACCGAGTATCATATCTAACTATCGCTTTTAATCATTTCAGCTACTTCTTCAAAAATCTTCTTCATTTCGTCACGAAGGAAATACTTAGTAAGATGTAAGACATTGTAACCTTTATCCTCTACATATTTTCCGTAGTTCATGCCAGCCACAATGACGAGAGAGTACCCTTTGGGTGCTACTACACCTTCTTTCTGTGCATACTCATTGAGTGCAGCACTTACACCCTCCTGTCCTTCTTCCGCTTCTTCTTCCTTTGGAATCTTACCAACTGCCGAGGTAATGAGTTGCCAATCAAGATAGAGAGCGAATGAAATTGAGTTCTTCAAATTTGCAGTTCGGTCTTGATAACCTTTGTTTTCTTTAGAGTAGGTGACCGCTTCTTCGGCAAGTTGCATCAAACGCATATTGAGGTAACTGATAATCTGCTGCCTCTTTTCGTTCAACCTTTTCTGTAAGGCTTCACGACCTTTGATTTGTAATTCAACCTTTGCCATATTGCCGCCTATTAGAGCCAAATTCTAAGATAGCGTTTCTTTAAGGTTACGAAGCCTTTAACCTCCATTTCCTTATCAATCGTGCCATCTATCTTGGTTATCCAAACCTTTTCGCCTTCCTTCGGTATGAGAGGGTATTTTGCTTTTGATAGAGGAGCATAGATTTCGTGCGAATACACGTACTGCTGCCCGTCTGTCAAAGTGATAATCTTTGCCTGCGAATTAGGCAAAATAACGCACTTTCCAAAGGTTTGCCATTCTCCTTCGGGCTGCTCTATTGGATTTCCATCCTCATCAAAGCCTTCTTGTGGAGTACCTTTAACTTTAAGTATATCTTCAAAGTTCATACGCTATCTATTTGATTACCATACCTTCACACTCTGAACCCAATAATCGTCAGAAGTGCTATCAATAACAAGGTCAGCATCCAATCCAGCATCCTTTGCAATAGATTTAATCATCTTATCAATAAGATTCTTATCGTTCTTGTAACTCTGAGAGATACCACCGACATTCTCACTTGATAATGGATTCATCTTGTAGAGGATACGCATAGCCGCATAGGCTACGGGTTTCTTTACCGCTACGGAGTATTCATCAGCCACGGATGCCGTGATACTGAACTTATCAGCAGCATCAATGAACATCTTCTCCAAAGTCTCATCTGAGGTAGAGAAAGGCTGAATCTCGCTTGCTATGGCTTCTGAAATTGTCATACTAACCTTGTTATCTTATGAAGTTTCACTTATTAAATCAATACATTTATAACTGAGGGTCAGTGCGTTAAGCACCAACCTTCAAGATAAAGTAGTCATCGATACCATCGAATACTGGTTGCATCCACATTTCGTTGGTAAGGTGATAACCCTTCTTATCTCTCCAATAACCGATAAGGTTATTATCGTATGTAGAGTAAGAAACGCCATCAACTGGGTCGATAGCCTCCAAGCACTCTGCGCACTTAGGCACAGCCACCTTGTCGGCGCACATTGCAACAACTCGGTTGTCTGGGATAAGGTTAAAGACTGTCTTATCAGGCAGCTCAACGAACTTATCCTCATCAATCTGAATTGTTGGCAAGAGGACTGAGCGCAGATAGATATTCATCTGGTCAACGCTAATCATCGGTGCAGCAGGATTGATGGTAATCTCACCGAGATTCAAGCGGAAGGTGTCCTTAATCTCCTTTGCCTTGCACATTGCGAAGAATGTGTTCTCAGACATACGAAGACGCAGAATCTTGCGACCCTTCTTGCGAGCCTCGTCCTTCAACTTTTTAATATCCTCAATAGGAGTTGCATTCACCTCACCCCAATTTGTGGTAGCAGAGAGCTGCTTAACACCCAAATTAAAGGTGTAAGATACATTAGCCTTTGAGTTATTGGTACGTGATACAGTCTGAGTACCCTTGAACAATCCCTCAAAGTACAGCATATCAATACGCTTATGAGGAGCGATAACCGCCAACTCAAAAGGTTTGAAAGAGTACTTGATAAGTTCATCGTACTTAGCGTTGAGCTGTGACTGTGTATAACCGCCACGTCCCGACATATCATTATACTTACCTTCCAAGAGGTGCATCTGGTCGAGGTAGTCGTTATCAAGCTCCCACTCATCGGCAATACGACCGATAGAACCAGTAAGCTGACCCCAATCAGGCATAGTATGCAATGGACGCTCAGCGTTCTTAGCGACAACAGAACCGACCATAGCAGCGGCATAGGTAGCCATATTTGCCTGATATACCTTTGCGGCGCAATACTCGACAGGCTTCAACTCGTTCTTCCACTCAGCCTTGTAGGTGGAAGTTTTCATGTATTCATCAATGTAGGTCTGAAAAGACTTTGGGTCTTGCAGATTTTTCAAAATACTATTCATAATCTATAATCTCCACTTTAAAAGGTTACTGAATCTTAAACAAAGCGACACCATTTGCTCTGATGCCTGCCTTAATCTCGTCATTAATTGGATAAGGGAGCGAATCTTCCTCTACTTCCATTACCTGTAAGGTAGGAGTTGCAGCGATAGAAGATTCTTGGTCTCTTACATCGAGAGTATCGTATGAGAAGCCAAGAATCACATCCTTGGTCTTATCATAATCTGACACAACCGCATCTTTAGCAACAGCGTTATCAAGTGCTGATACAGTCAATGTATCTACACCATCAGCAGAAGCAATCGCCGAAATGGTTGCACCAGCAATCTTATCTCCATTCTGGAACAAAGAACCGCTAGCAATCTTTAAAGTTGTAGCAGCCTTATCAGCCTTCTCTACAACCTTTGCGGTCTTTACAACCTGTGCTTTACCACCAGTTACCAATCTGAGAACCGTACCCTTCGCAACAAACTTCAAAGTAGTTGGAAGGTTGGTGCGGTCGAGGTCGTAACCACCCTGTCGGCGAAGGCACTGCTCTTCAAGCCAAAGTGCTTCTTTAATATCTTCTGGCTTGGTTCGATGCAAAAAATAGCCTCTGTTTGACATAATTTTCTTCTTTTAATAGTTTAACATAATTTCTTTGTTAATGCCTTACTCCTTAGGAGCATTACGCTCTGAGAAGTCTTGCATCTTCTTAATGAAATCATTCTGCTCATCTTCTTTGGAGGTAGCCTTAGGAGCTTCAACGAAACTGCCGCTTGCTACAAGCGACTGCTTCAATGCAGTCCAATCATCAGCGCATTGCTGTGCGAGAGTTTCAAGGTTCTCCTCTTTGTCGAGCTGATAACGAGAACGGAACTGCTGCGGAATGTCCTTCAACTTTTCACTCTTTCCGAAAAGGTCATTGAGACGGGCTCTTTCTTCCTTCTCCTTGTATGGAGCGATGGCGGCGGCAACGGCATCGTTAATAGCTTTCTGATTACCCTTTGTAGCTTCGGCAATCATCTGCTGAACTTGCTCTTGCGTAAGCCCTGTTGGAGGTACTGGAGGGGTAGGAGGAACTGGTGGAGTAGGCTTATGATTAGGGTCGTTAGGGTCAATCCATCCATCGAATTTCTTCGTTGTTTCACTGACCGCACGATTGAATGATGATTGCATCATACCAACATAAGGTTCAACTGCCGAGATAGCACTCGTTACATCCTCGTCCTTTGACTCATCTGTTAGACCACGACTTGCAACAATCAGGTCAACCAGCTTTGAAAGTTCATCCTTCTTCAAACCATACTTTGCAAATGATGTTTTGGCAGAAGTAAGCACTTTTTCTTTTATTGTCATAGTAATTCTGTTTTAAACGTTAATAAATAAATAATTTCCGATTGCAAAATTAGTATTTCTATTAATAAAATAATAACAAATAATAGAGGCTGTGTAAACAAATGCTGTTTTTGGCGATTTTCTTGCGGTCTAAGCGGCTTTCTTTTAGTTTATGTATAGTTATTAAGAAACAAAAATAAAAGGCAAGATAGCCAATATTCTTGGTTACTTTGCCTTGTGCAGTATTATATCTATCTTTGCTTTCACCTTCTTTGGGTTTCTCGCATCATGGTTATTCAGTCTCACTACATGATACCCGAGCCGCCATATACCCGAAGAGCGGTTGCTATCCTTGCGCTTTTGGTCTTTAGTAAAATGGTAACCACCATCAAGCTCAATAATCGTCTTAATCTCTGGCAGATATATATCAGCGAAGTATAGCTTTCTGCCCGTGACTATCGGCTGTTGTTGTATTACCTTGTATCCTAACCGAGTGCAGATTTTCGCCGCAGCCTTCTCCGCATCGGTTGTATGCGAAAGGAGGTCGCAGCGAATTTGTCTGATTAAAGCCTTTGAGTATTTCATTTGCTCTTCTTTATCATATCAATCTCATCTTGTAGATAGAAGATTGCCTTGCTTAAATCCTGCACTCTCTGTTCACGCTCGGAAAGGTTCATTTCCTTCTTTTGGTATAACATATTATCTTATCTCAATTTTGATTTTATAAATCGACTTCTGCTTCAAGTTTTCCGTGCCATCAAGCAAAAGATGAGCAATGATGTCATCTACGGATTCGCTGATAGCTCTCTTCGTATATTCGTGATAATCGCCATTTTCTCTTTCTTCATAGACGTTTACAAAGCCAGAGCTATTATCTGTGACAATAACCCCATTATCGGCGAACTCTAGCTTAAAATTAAGTTTTTCCATATAATTATTTTTTTTGTTCCATAAAATGTTTCTGTTGTATTAACATCATTCTTGTAATCAGATTCTGCATCTTTTCGATGATATATTTCGGTGTCTCCGAAGTTCTGATAAAGAAAGGATGCCTTCCTCTCTTATGCTTATTGAAGAATAATGTATCATCTTCACCCTCTATCTTTACAGCAATCATATACTGACCGATAAAGATGTGGGCATTTCCCTCTTTTCTCTTTCGAGGTGTAGTATATTTGATGCCGTTCTCATCTAAGAAAGACATCAGCTTCTTTAATTTCGTTTCATTTTTCATATTGTATATCTCCTATGGTTTAGTTATCGCTTAACATTTTCTCAACTTCATCATCGTATTCGTTTCTTTTGCACCAAGTGGTGAGGTCAAAGATTACTTCCGCATCCTTTCTAAAGCTCTTGTATAAGCTCATATAGTTTTTCTTTGTTTGTGCGTTAGCCTTTCTCGCCTCGTTGAAAAAGGCAAAGTAATTCTTAAAATATTCCGAATGTATTGTGATAATATCGGCATCTTCGCATTTTTGCATCATAAACAGCGTTGCTTCTACCATAACGACTGCCTTTGAAGCACAATAGATGTGATTCTTTTCTTTTGCGATAACTTCTCCGTTCTTAATGATGATAACCGAAAAATTACCTATTGCAAATTTTTCTTCGTAATCACAACTTACGTAGCACTCATATCCAACAAGTTCTTTTGCTGGTGTGAGGTAAGTATCGAGCCAATTTTTCTTTTTCTCCATTTTGTATCTCCTGTGTTATTATATAATCGGGTGGGGGCGTATGTGTGCCCGTTAGTTAATTATTTCTTGGGGCTGTCGCCCCTATAAGGGAATAAATTTAATTAAAGCCTTCATCCCTTATTTTATTATTTTTGATTTTACATAAACTACATTTTTTCCTCCTTTCTTCTCATACCATGACGAGATATTGATATAGCATCGTCCATCTACATACGATAGATATTCGATTCAATGGAAAATGCACTTCTGTTTTTTGCGCTTATCACTATTACAGAACCTTCAAAATCTGTGATAGCCATATTATTGGTACATACCTTTGCATCGCATCTTACTTCCTTGATTCTTGTGCGCTTATTGATGATACCCTTGTTTACAAGCTGATTTGTAACTTTGAATGCTTGGTACATCGTACCATAGATAACATCTTTAATTCTGTCATAAGATAAACCTTTGTTATCGCTAAACTTCTTTCTCAACATACGACTTTCACGTTTGAGAGCCTTGCGAATAGTCTTCGCATTTCTCCCATTCGTCCCCTTATTGTGCGTATTGATTACGTCCTCTTGCATTCTAACTTGGTTCTCTACAACAATCCTTCTCAAAAGGTTTTTGATGGAAGGAAATGTTATCTTCGTTAAATCATTCTTGCGAAGCTTATAACTATATCCATCATTTGAATGTATACTACGTGCTATGAATCTCTTCTTTCCGTTTCTTTCTTCAAAACGGAAATACCCTATCTTACAACCATATTCAAGCAGTCTCTTTAATTTATTATTATCGATATGCAATAGCTTGGCGCAATGATTGTATGACACAAGGTTGAGGTCTGATGAGCGGAATAAGAGCTTAATTTTAAGAAGCAGACAGAAGGCATCTAAGCGATTCTTATCGCTCAGAGCAAACTTAGCTTCCTGTATTCCTATTCTTATTCTTTTCATCATTATATATATATTAATGTAAAAACCAAACAGATGAAAGGTGCTATCAATCATTCCGTTTGGTTTATATATCGAACCCTTTCACTTGTGTTGATTGGGCATATATGATTCTTTTCTATGCTTGGAAAATAGCACTTTCCGTTTACGCCGCAAAATTATAAAGAAAAAATGAGATATTCGCTTAAAATCTATTAAAAAACTAATAGATAGTATTAATAAACTAAAAATAGCTATTAGGAAATTTGGTAGTCTGAGAGAAAGTTATTAATTTTGCGGTATCAAAGTTAATAAAATAGCTTTTGATACATATAATTAATGTAGATATTATT
>ERZ1034882.165-NODE-165-length-39041-cov-13.166214_pt1 | contig 39041 bp, 30 predicted proteins | sample MGYA00520606_ERZ1034882 | MGnify/ENA primary metagenome ERZ1034882 (study PRJEB33766, sample SAMN09781726) | gut metagenome | biome: gut microbiome | host: Homo sapiens | place: Madagascar | study: EMG produced TPA metagenomics assembly of the PRJNA485056 data...
TTCTTATGTAATCCTGTAAGAGATCTGACCACTGAATCCATCTCTATTCTGCTAATGCAATAATTATCGTCATTAAGAAGCGGAGAATTGATCATTTGATAATTAGCTTCCAATGGTTTATTTCTGAAACAATAATGAAACCATTCAGATGAATCATAAAGTCTGGAATCTTTTAACGAATTAATTTGTTCTTTCGAAAGCTGCAAATTTGGTTCTGTTGTTTTTGAATAATCACTTTTTTCATATTGCAATGGAATCAATATATTTAATTTAACTGTTTTTATCATTATCAATGCCTCCTTAGTAAGTTTGTATTAATGAGTTATTTTATAAAACTAAAGACTCATTTAATTATAGGCTTGAAAATGTGAAGCTGTCAATATTTCTACATCTTCTTTTCAAATCATTGACAAAAAAGAAGATTATGAATGAAATATATAACATTCATAATCTTTAATAAAACTTCTAGTTGATATTTACTATTTTTCTTTCTCAATAATACATTTCCCCAACATTCTATTTCCACTATATCGAGCTGTATTCACATAATTGTCAATGCAGATTGTATCACCCAAGCTTATTCAATGTTATTGCTCACTATATCGAGCTGTATTCACTTTTTCTTTATTGACAAAGAAAATGGGTTGGTAATTCGGTCATTCATCTTATTGCTCACTATATCGAGCTGTATTCACGACAGTATATATAATACTTTCTATATCAGATTATCATCTTTTTTCGCATAAATCAACCTATTACTATTAAAAAGTGGGTCAACCGTTTATATTATTATTCACAAAAGGCTTATAAATACTGTCTTTCTTTATTTTATTCAATATAAGCCTAGGTTGACCCACTTTTTATGTGTACTTGAATGGCTTATACTTTTCATTATCCTGAACAAATTTTACAATCTTATAAACCTCAGCCTTCATCAGATTGTCATCTTAAATATTTAATTTGATAATTTAAAATTAAGGTTTGCAAAAGGGTTATATGACAAACGCTCATTGTTGTTTTTTTCAGCATCACTTTTTATTTCTTCATTTTTCTTCCCTTTATTGTCCTTATTTTTCTTTTCTTTTTGCTTATTTTGATCGTCAGACTCTTTATTTTTTTCATACTTGTCCGCATTGGTTACAACAACAGACTTTTTTAGATTGTCCTCTTCATTCTCCGCATAATACAATATCTTTCGTATTGTCTCTAAATATCTCTCATCCTTCGCATCAGTTATTAAAATGCCACCTTTTACCTTATATTGAAAAGTATCAGATTTTATACTTCTAATTGATAGTTTTGCCCCCGGTTTGGTCTGTTCGCCTATAGTTTTAAATCCTGATTCCAATACCGGTTCCACGATAACATTATGCCTGAGCAAAATATTTTGCAGAAGATTTAATACATTCTTCTGGTACTTTATATCATAAGTAAAGAACCTATCAAAAACCTCGCTATATATAGATAGCATGCTTCTATAATCTCCAAGATAATATTTAAAGTGATCAATGCCATTTCTCAGATTTATAATATCCTCATGTTCTGCAACTACTTCAAATATCTCAAGTCCTGCATTATAAAGAGTCTTTTCATTTAATCCAAGATACTTAGAATATCTATGGAATGCGCTAACCTTTACACCGACTCCACCTTTAACACATTGTTCTTTTAATTTATCACCGTCTTTCTCCGGAGCATATACCGTAACACCATTAACATACATTCCAATTATCTGATATAGAATTGCATCTTTGATAGAATTTTCATCTACTTTAATATTTTTATATCCCTCGGGTTTTTTAGAATCATTCCTTAGGCAGTCATAATGAAATCCCAGCTGGAAATAAAGCAAATCTCTTTCCCTCATAAAAGACCAGTTTATAAGCTGTCCCAATAACTCATTGATTATTTCACCATATTCTACAATATCACGAAGCTCTACCCTGTTTTTAAGTTTCTGGTATTTAAGTACAGCCTTCTGCTCTTCTGCTGTAATCTCTTTCCCTTTTATTTTACAATAGGCTATCTCAGCCTTTTGGCTATAAAATTCTTCTATATTATCTTTTGATACCGGTTCAACAATATCTCTAAGAATATGATCTGCCGCGAACAGCTTTGAATGAACAATATTCCTGTTTACTTTTGGATTTTTTGGATCAACATATAGTTCACTCTGTTCCTCATTGCTAAAATCTACTAATGCGCTATATTCAGAAGGCATATCGACATTTGAAAAATCTACATATAATTTTAAATATCTGGCATAGTCATCCTTATCATTAAAATAATCCTCAAACTGATTTGATGTTCTGGAAGCTAATAATGAGCACACTTCTATAACCTGAACCCATTTTTCAACTTTCTCTACATCCTGAACACTGACATGCAGCTCATTTCCTATACTGGCAGCTCTTCTTTTTATATCTGTTACATATTGTATGTATGATCTCATCGAACCGACCATGAGATTTAATGACCTTGCATTCAGGAATTTACCAACAATATACCACTTTTGAAGTTCCTGACTTCCACTTACTTCTATACACAACGCTTCGTATTTTCTTGATGTCCAATCAGGCAAAAACTGTTCCTTGTCAATTTCTCTTATCTCATTTGCTTTAAATGGTTTTCCGATAAACCCAAATAAATCCTTGTTATTTTTCAGATAATCAGCAAATGCATTTGCTATTGCCTTTTTTAATAAAACTTTATAATGTTGATAAACAGGTTGGTCAAATATAGAATCATTTGAACTTCTTACCTTTTTAATCTGATTATTCTGCTGGTTGTATTCTGTCATATATATCTGGCAAACCTGAGCCAAAGATGTACATGCACTTTTTATATCAGAAAAATGGTCTTTGAAATTATCAACCGCTCTTTGCTGTTTTTTATCATCCCAACTGAGTGTTTTTACAGATTTCTCAAATAATTGTAAAGCTCTATCTGACTGTAAAAAAGAATTATAATAAATTTCTTTTAATAAATAATAGCATGCACTATACCATTTACCTAAAGTATCTGCATCATAACCCGGCTTTTGATATCCAAGCACATTAGTTATATATTCAGGAAAAGCTGTTCTAACAATTACGCTGTTATATGAAGGAACCTGAGCCGCCCGTGATACACTTCTGCTATATAGATGATCCAGCATATTTCTTAATTCACTAACCTGATAGAACATATACAGATTGTTAGAATAAAATCTATCCTTTTCTACGTTAAGGCAAAACTCTGTTTCCCTTTCAAAAATCTTTCCAAAAAGTTCTGTATTCCACTTTTCATCATTAACTAATGCTGTCTTAAAATGAAAATTTTCATTTCTGGCACAATAAATTGCCTTACGCAGATCATCTATAAATCGAACTTCATAATTGTATTTCTTTTTACCTTTGTATGCCTCCTTAAATATATTAATATCCCAAGATGATTTTCCTCCAAAGAACTGCAATACCGCTGAAACTGATGCCATATCATCCTTATTCTTTAGTTTGTCCGCTATATCATTTCTTTTCCACAATAAAAAATCTGACTCTTTATTACCCAGATTGCTCATATCACATACCGCTCTCGCCAGATTATTAACCGAAAATGCTATATCGACAGCCAGTTCTCTTTGTAAGTTTTCGTGGGCTTTTATCATTTCATAATCGAAAGATGTTATTCCATTCCGGATTCTCTCATCAACAATGCCAAGTTCCTTATTCTCCTTATCTTTCCAGATATCATCCAGTGCAAAATTATATACAGCTTTACCAAGTGCTATATATTTTATACTAATAAGGTTGATTGCATCCTTCCACACTTTTTCTGCCAGATATCCCTTACGAAGCTTAAATAGCTTTCCGGCTTTGCAATTCTTAAGAATACGTTCAACAGCGTTTTCAATATGATGTATCCAATACTGATTGATAGCATTATTTTCAAAAAAGAGCGGCTCATTAGAATTATATTTTTCTATGACAGCCCGTGTATATCGGTAACATATGATATTTTGTCTTCTCACTCTGTCAGTCAATACCTTGCGCTCTCTTTTTTCTACAACAGCATCCAGCTTTATGTTCTCGGCTTCTGCTTCCATCAATACATCCGGTATATCAACAAAAAGATCTGTTACTTTTTTTCCGCACTCATGTTTTTCCCAAACATTAAATTTTCCCTTTTCTATATTATCAGATAATGTAATATCCATATCCTTTTCATAATGGTTCGGAGCACTGAAATAAACGTCTAATATTCTACGAAGTTTTCTAAGACTTTCCGCCCTCTTCTCATCATCCAGATTGGCATAATTAAGCAGAAACTCATTCAGTCCTTCCTTTTCCACATTTTTATTGGTTACAGTTTCATTCTCTTTAGCATATACCTGTGGAAATAAAAATCTGTCTCCCTGTGGCTGTACTATCATATTCTGATTTCTAACCGAACGGACTATATTAGCACCTTGAGAGCCTTTAACATTCGGATCTAATTTTGAGAAATCTTTTCTAATCAGCTCTAAAAGCTTACAAACAATTTCCCTTTCATGATCTGATATATTGTTTTTACCAATACACTCAAGAAATACTACCATTGCAGCTACTGAATCAAACTCCTGAGTATCGTATTTTGATACTACCAGACTCTTTCTGAGCGTATATGCTACAAAATCCTCTAATTTTCCACCGGAAAACTTCGATAATTTTTCTGCTTCCTGCATTTTTTTCAGAATATCTTCATTTTTTCTCATATATCTTAGTTTATTCTCGGCTTTCCTATAAGAATAAAAAATTACATCATTTATTATTCTCTGAGAAGATTCGACATATTTTGAGCAGGCTTCTCTCCATTTATAATTCTTCATTTTAATATTTTTCTGTTGTGCTCTGCGCTCATTTTCTTCTGGAGATAATTTTTCATCATTATTCCATTTTTTAGGTTTAGTACCTACCTGTATCTGATTAAAAACATTATACAATTTTTTTACTTCTTTATCTCTTCTGAGCATTTGATCCTTTACCCCATCTATGCTCTTACCAGGAAAACGATAAAGAATTCCCCCTATATTCTGCTCTTCATTTGCTACTGCTGATCTGGTGTGCTTTTCTTTTGATAATTTCATATTCTACCTTCTCTTTTAAATTGTATATGACCTAACTATATTGCTACATAATACTGAAAACTCACTTAATTATATGCTCGAAAATACAATGCTGTCAATCTTTCTACAACTTCAACTTCTTTCTTCCCATACCACCATCATCTGTTGCTGTTCACACCACGGCATCAAGATTACATCTAAATCTGAACTGTCACTTCACAAAAAATGAGGATCATGAATGAAATACGTAACATTCATAATCCTCGATAAAATTCTGATTAATATTCGATATTCACTTTTGCTTCTTTTTAATATATTCCTTACCTATTTTGCTATATCGGCTACTTTCACTTGTAATTCTTATGAACATCACCTCGGCCTTTGTGTTATTGCCCTCTATATCGGGCTGTTTTCACTCAATTGCTACAATTTCTCCATCAACGCCAGAAAATTGTTATTGCCCTCTATATCGGGCTGTTTTCACACCACTGATTATAACACTTGTTCTATTGCATTACCACCTTTTTAGTCAAAAATCATTAATTATGGTTCAAAAAGTGGGTCAACCTATTATTCTATAATCACCCAAAATACGATAATATCAAGTTTTCTCTACTTCAAGCCATAAACGGACTACGTTGACCCACTTTTTATATATCTTGTATAATCTCATTTCTATTATAGTCATTTGTAATTCTCTGATATAACTCATCCTTTTGAATATCATATCGTCTTGTAATGATTGGTCGCTGACCTCGTCTGAAAATGATTTCCTGACCGATTGGCATATAAAGTACTTCATCAATAGGAACATTTAATCTTAAACTAATATTTTGTGCCGTTTTGATATCCATTCCCCCAAGATAAATATAAGAATCACAATTATTGATGATTGTGGTTGCATTTCCGGTTCCATACATCTGTTCAAGCTGACTTTCTGATTGTAGAAGTAAAGTAACTGATATCCTCTTTTCACGAAAGATACTAATATATTCAGCAAAATTTAATACTCTGCCACCTGTAGCAAAATCATCGCATAGCACATGCACAGGAACAGGCAGTACACCATTCTGACTACTCTCTGCATATTCAAAAAGCTGTTTGAATGCCTGAGCATAAAACATATTTACGAAACAATGAAGAGCTGGGTTTACAGCACTTGTAGTTACAAATAAAATAGTTTTCTCAGTTGCCATCAATTCAAAATCTACTTGTGGCTTTGTTACCATCATCTCCCTAAGCTCTGGTGAGAAAATCGTATCAATAGTTGTATTTAATGTTCCAAATACACATCCCGCAGTCTTTATGGGCAAACTTTTGAAAGATTTCCAACAGGATACCGCAAAACAGGTTGGATACTCTGAAGCCATATAATCAAACTGATCATCAAGAGATGTTCTTATAGTGCTCCCACCCTCATCAATCGTAAGACTATCATGTAACTCCAGAACATCTGCAAAAGTTGCTTTATCATTAGTCATCAGGATATATGCTATCTCTGCTGATAAAAGAGAAATTGCTGCCTCATCCCAGTATGGATCAGCACTGGATCTATCTTTCTGTGGATCTGCCTTTACAATTGATTTTGCAGGAAATGTAATATCAGAATAACTTGCAACATATTTTAGAGGATCATATGAACATGTACTCTCAATCGGATTGACAAAATTAAGATCTAACACATTATATCCTCTCTCTTTGAATAAAGGCATATACTTCGTCACAATACGTCTCTTAGTTACCGTGGAAATAAGACTTGATGTCTTTGTTTCAAGAAGTCTCGGTTCTGATATGGACATAGTTTTACCGCTGCCACTGCCACCACAGACAATTATGTTATTGTTTAATCCAGTTTCATTGCAATCAGAAGAATAACAACAATTTTCCCCCAGTATAACCCTCTCTTTTTCCATAACTTAATCCTCCACAATCTTACTAAAATTAACAATCTGATCACACAGTCCGAATTCCTTACTCTCCTTTGGACTATAATAATGATCATATCTTGTAGCTTTTTCTACCTCTTCCTCACTTTTTCCTGTATGCTTAGATAGAATACTATTCATCTTTTTCTTTGTTTCCAAAAGGCTTTCAGAAATTGACTTGATTGATGAGCTGTTGCCTCCTACACGATTTTCTAGAAACGGCTCGTGAATCATGAGTTCAGAATTAGGTAGCATATACCTTCCATGTTTTCCACTGGCAAACAAGACCGCAGCCATACTATATGCTCGTCCAATACAAAACACCCTGATTGGAGCCTTACTGCTTTGGATTACATCATACATTGCCAACCCTGAATTTATTTCCCCACCCGGACTATTAATCAATACATCAATAAATTTTTCCTGATTCTCTGCGTTAAGCACAATAATTTTCTTAATAAATTCGCATGCAGTCTCAGGAGATATTTCTCCCTCAATAAAGACTTTTCTCTGCGATAAAAGCTTAGCATCTGCCGATACCTGTGTAATTCCATTAGAACTTTTAACTAAAACATTCATTACTAATTTCCCCATTTCCTTTTTTATATGTTTATAATTGGTTACTATACTCTGCAATAACCATGGTTACTTTTTATATATGCAGGAAATATAACTATTCTATTTCCCTGCAAAATAACTATCTCATAAGATTTCTGTTAAATCATTAATCAATCACATTGTTTATTGAAACTACAAATGAAACTATAAATGCAGCTTTACTATTTTATCCCATCTTATTTTAATATGAAAAAGGACATATCTCACCCAACTTGGATTTGATATGTCCTATTAATACTACAATATCTACTATATTTTTAAAAAATCCCTACAGCTTAAAACGGTATCCAACACCCCAAATAGTCTCAATATACTGTGGCTTTGCAGTGTTCATCTCGATTTTCTCACGAATCTTCTTGATATGTACAGTGACTGTCGCGATATCTCCTACTGAATCCATATTCCAGATTTCCTTGAAGAGCTCCTCCTTGGTAAATACATGGTTTGGATTTTCCGCAAGGAATGTGAGCAGGTCAAATTCCTTTGTGGTAAACTGCTTTTCCTCTCCGTTTACCCACACACGGCGAGCTGTTTTGTCAATCTTGATACCACGAATCTCAACGATATCATTTTCAGGTGTAGCGCTTCCAATGAGACGCTCATATCTGGCCAGATGAGCCTTTACCCTGGCAACAAGCTCTGATGGTGAAAATGGCTTTGTGACATAATCATCTGCGCCGAGTCCGAGTCCTCTTATCTTGTCGATGTCATCCTTCTTGGCTGAAACCATGAGTATCGGTGTGTTCTTTTTCTCACGAATCTGTTTACAAATCTCAAATCCATCAATTCCAGGCAGCATAAGGTCAAGAATAAACAAATCAAAATCCTCCGCCAATGCCCTTGCGAGACCGCTTGTGCCATCATTCTCCACCTCTACCTCAAAGCCACTCAGCTCCAGGTAATCCTTCTCAAGATCAGCAATTGCAACCTCGTCCTCTACTATCAAAATTCTGCTCATATCCGTTCCTCCTCAAAATTTATTCGTTATCGTCTGCCTATAGATATGTTTATAGTTACATTTAAAATTTTATTATTCGCGTATCACTTATACCTTCGATATGTTACCTGATAATCTCAGGTTATTATAAATCATTATAGTCATTATTTGATTAATCTCTTACGACTAAACCATATATAAAAAAGCCATGGAAACCGACTCAATGTCAGTCCCATGACTTAATTATATCATATATCCGATAACTTCTGTCTAAATTTTCTCTAAATTCTTTCTAAGAAATATAATGTATACTATCCGGCGCTCACAACCTAAAAAGTGCGAAGCCCCACATATTGTTTAGAGATATTTCTTGAGGTCCTCAACCTTATCAAGTGCCTCCCAAGGCAGCTTGATATCTGTACGTCCGAAGTGTCCGTATGCTGCTGTCTGGCGGTAGATAGGTCTTCTGAGGTCAAGCATCTTGATGATTCCTGCCGGACGAAGGTCGAAATTCTCCCTTACGATTTCAACGATTCTGTCATCTGCAAGCTTTCCTGTGCCGAATGTATCAACCATGATAGATGTTGGCTGTGCAACACCGATAGCATATGAAAGCTGAATCTCACACCTGTCAGCAAATCCTGCTGCTACAAGGTTCTTTGCTACGTAACGTGCTGCGTATGCTGCTGAACGGTCTACCTTTGTACAGTCCTTTCCTGAGAAAGCTCCGCCGCCGTGACGTGCATATCCACCGTAGGTGTCTACGATAATCTTACGACCGGTGAGACCTGCATCTCCGTGTGGTCCACCTATTACGAAACGTCCTGTAGGATTGATAAAGAACTTTGTCTCATCGTCAATCATTTCCTTTGGAAGAATTGGATCAAATACATATTTCTTGATGTCCTCATGGATCTGCTCCTGGGTAACATCCTCGTCGTGCTGTGTTGAAAGTACAACTGCCTCAAGTCTTACCGGCTTTCCTGCCTCATCATACTCTACTGAAACCTGTGTCTTTCCGTCCGGACGAAGGTATGTAAGTGTGCCGTCTTTTCTAACCTTTGTGAGCTGGAATGCAAGCTTGTGAGCGAGTGCGATTGGGTATGGCATGTACTCCTCAGTCTCATTTGTAGCATATCCAAACATCATTCCCTGATCTCCGGCTCCGGTGTCGAGGTCGTCTGTAAGTTCGCCCTCTTTTGCCTCCAGTGCCTTGTCAACTCCCATGGCGATATCAGCAGACTGCTTGTCGATTGAAACCATTACTGCACATGAGTTTCCGTCGAGTCCCTTCTTTCCGTCATCATATCCGATCTCAAGTGCTGTTTTTCTGACGATTGCAGGGATATCAAGCTGCGCCTTTGTGGTAATCTCTCCTGTTACAAGGATGAAGCCTGTACAGCTTGCTGTCTCACATGCGACACGGCTCATCGGGTCCTGCTGTATGCATGCATCAAGGATGGCATCTGATACTGCATCGCAGAGCTTATCCGGATGTCCCTCAGTTACTGATTCTGATGTAAATAATAATTTCTCCATTAATTATCTGTTGCTCCTTTCATACTGTGTGACCAATATTTTTCCAATAAAAAACCACTTACTGCAAATAAGTGGATTAAAATTAAGATAATAAAAATCCTCTTATTGTTCGATTACTCGCTCAGGTTGGCACCTTCCTGTTTTCTAACGGGGTTGCCGTGACTTCATAGATCCTTTGTATCTCCATCACTCTGAATAAGAGAAGTTACAATATAGAATTTTTCAAATCTCTGTCAGCTATATTACTACCACATGATATATATGTCAAGTATCATTTTCGATACAGATTTATCAATAATCCATTTTCGATACCCTATTCATTATTTATAAGCTATTTTATGCAATTATTCTTTCTTCTTTATTGACTTTCATAATTTTGACAATTATACTTAAATTTGTATTTATAGTACTATACACACAATATCAAAATAAATTTTTGGAGTAACTCATGATTAAAATCAGCATAAAAGATGCGCAGATTGGTATGGTGGCAGCAGAACCGATAAAGACCCCTCTGGGGCAGATACTTGCACTGCCCGGCACACCACTCACCCGTCAGCTCATCAACAAAATGAAGCTATATAAGGTAGGCAGCATCTCAATTCAAAACCCATTCGATGCAGCAGCACCGCAAGCCGGCGAAAATACAGCAAAGCGAGACAAGGTAAAACCTGTACCCAAAACCCGCGCACATGAGATGGTGACCAACATCCAGCGTGTTCAGGCCTCAGAAGAGTTCCGAGGCTTCCAGCTCAAATACCTCACTTGTATAAATCAAATCAAGGATACCTTTGGCAAAATTTGTGCCGGCGAAAAATCCTTTGATGAGGCTGCGCTTCTTACTGCTGTCATTGACCTTTCCGCATCGTGCGGCACTACAATCGAGACCTTTGACATGCTCTACAACATGCGCACCATTGCAGACCCGTTGTACTCACACTGTCTGAATGTAGGGCTTATTACAAGGATGATCGGACGATGGCTTCATATGGAAAAGACAGATGTGAATACGCTTACTATCGCAGGAGTACTTCATGATATCGGTAAATGCAAGATTCCCGATGATGTGCTAAACAAGCCTGACAAGCTCACAGATGAAGAATTTGCACTCATAAAAAAGCACCCACAGTTTGGTTTTGATTTAATTAAGGATCTGCAGATTGACTCCAGAATAAAGCGCACAGCCCTTATGCATCATGAGCGCTGTGATGGCTCAGGCTATCCTTCACAGCTTGACAGCTCACTGATTGACGACTTTGCCATGATAACAGCCATCGCCGATGTATATGATGCCATGACTGCTGCCAGACGCTATCGCGCACCACTTTGTCCGTTCGCTGTCATATCAAGCTTTGAGAGTGAAGGTTTTACAAAGTACAATACAAAGTTCCTGCTTTTGTTTTTGAAAAAGCTTGCTACCACATACCAGAGCAACCGTGTAATGCTCAACGACAGCCGGTTCTGTAATATTGTGATGCTCAACCCACATGAACTGTCACGCCCTATTGTACGTTTTGATGACGGCAGTATACTTGATTTGTCTACAAACCGCGAGTTTTTCATCAAATCTGTGATGTAAGCCGATTTATAATCAAAAGGATTACGGAGTAGTTACTTAAAAAAATTATATAATAACCAAAAATAAGAACCGTGCATCTACAGTAAGATGCTGCCGGTTCTTATTTTATATATTGCATTTATATTGTGTTTACATTTCATGCTTTACGTATATATCGATTATACATATTACGAAACCTTGAGTATGAACTTCTGAAGCTCCTTCTCATCCTCTACCCTGGCAATTTTTGCACCAATCTTTGTAAGCTTCTCCTCGAGTGCCTCATAGCCTCTCTGGATATAGTAGATATCATCAACCACTGTGATGCCCTCTGCTGCAAGACCTGCTATAACCAGTGCAGCTCCTGCTCTTAGGTCAGGTGCATTCACTCTGGCACCTGTGTATCTTTTCACGCCGCTGATGATTGCTATATTGCTCTCTACCTTTATATCAGCTCCCATTCTGGTGAGCTCGTCAACATACTTGAAACGATTCTCAAATATGCTCTCTGTCACTGTACTGGTGCCCTCAGCAATACCCAAAAGCACTGCCATCTGTGGCTGCATATCTGTCGGGAAGCCCGGATATGGAAGTGTGGTGACCTGTGTATGCCTTAAATGTCCGTCTGATATTACTCTGACTGAGTCATCAAACTCCTCTACCTGGCAGCCTACCTCCAACAGCTTTGCTGTGGTGGCCTCAAGATGCTTTGGAATGACATTCTTTACCAGCACGTTGCCTCCTGCTGCCGCAACTGCAAACATGAATGTACCGGCTTCAATCTGATCCGGAATGACAGAATACTCTGTAGCATGTAATTTCTCCACACCTACAATTCTGATGACATCGGTTCCTGCGCCCCTGATATTTGCTCCCATGCTGTTTAAGAAGTTTGCCACGTCAACAACATGAGGCTCCTTAGCCGCGTTCTCGATAACAGTCTTGCCATCTGCCATGGCTGCAGCCATCATAATATTGATTGTGGCACCTACAGAAACCTTATCCATATATATGTGTGTGCCCTTAAGCTCCTTTGCCCTGGCGATGACAAGGCCATGAGCTATGTCTATGTCTGCTCCCATGGAGCGGAAGCCCTTCATATGAAGGTCAATCGGCCTGCTTCCGATATCACAGCCTCCCGGAAGCGCAACCTCTGCATGCTTGTATTTTCCAAGTAATGCACCAATTAAATAATATGATGCCCTGATTCGTCTGATGAATTCATTATCGACATTTACGCCCCTGATAAATGAACCGTTTATCTTTACCTTGTGTATATCCACGCGCTCCACATGTGCGCCGATTTCTTCGATTGCCTGAAGTAAGACATTGATATCCCTTACATTTGGCAAATTATCTATTGTTACAGTCTCGTCTGTCATTATGGCAGCGGCCAAAATAGCAAGTGCAGCATTTTTAGCTCCACCAATTTCAACTTCACCGTATAAAGGATTTCCACCTTTGATTACGTACTGTTCCATATTCCACCTCTATGAATTCAGGAGTATACTTCCTCCTAATATACTATTCTCAATTTACACTATTGTTATACATCCAACTACAAATTTCATTTATAACGGCATACTTAAGCCGTCATTTGTGCCGTTGCTGCTGTCTATAGCTGACACAGCAGCTACTACTATTATCTTATAATAAACCGATAGATAAGCACTATAATTCAAGTGCCTCCACCAGCTTCTCTACTGTCTGCTCCACATCAAGCCCCTCCTCGGAAACCTCGATGTCTGCATACTGCTCATACAATTTTGAGCGCTCTTCAAAAAGGGTCTCTAAAGTCTGCCCTTTCTTTAATACTACACCTCTACCCTTTATGTCTGCAAGTCGTTTTTCCAAAATGGCATAAGAAACCTTGAGATACACAACTCTGCCTATCTCCTTAAGATGCTCCATGGCCTCTTTTCCGTATACCACCGAACCGCCTGTAGCTATAATGGCCCTATCAGCCCTGATAGAGGCATTGACACGGTTCTCTACCTCTATAAAACCATCCGTGCCCTTTTCCTCAATTATCTCACGCAGAAGCTTTCCCTCCTGCTCCTGTATCAGTAAATCCGCATCCAGGAAGCTGTATCCCAGCACCTTTGCAAGTATTACGCCTATTGTACTCTTTCCAACTCCCGGCATGCCTATAAGTACGATATTAGTTTTCTGTTCCATCTACTGCCTCAGTATTCTCTGTATCTGTACTATTGGTGCTTTCTGACTGCTGTGTGCTCTCTGTAGCGCTTGTGTCTGCTGCCTTTTTGTCCTTCTTGGTAGTAGTAAAATAATTGTGAATCTTGATCTTGTCAAGCTGCTTCTGCTTTACAGACCATTTTTCATCATCCTGCCATCCTGAAAGGATGCCATTGTAATATTTGTCCTCTTTATTGCCCTTTACGGTTTTTCTGTTTGACTCTGTTGCTTCATCATCGGTCTTTTTGTCGAGCCTTACGATATAGTAAGTGCTGTCTGTAGTAATGAGGTCTGAGGTCTGTCCCTCCTCAAGGGAATTGAGCGCATCTACAACGCTCTGATCAAGATTGTTTGTAGTGTATACACTATCCTTTGTCTTGCTGTCCGATGACTTTGAGCTCTCTTTAGACTCTGTGTCATCTGATTTCTTATCTGAATCATCTGTCTTCTCCGCATCCGGATCAACGTATGTGGCGTATGTGCCTGTTGTGGCTTTAGTGCCTGCTGCCTTGGCTGCATCCTCTAAGGATGATCCGCCTGCAAGCGCCTCTACCACTGCATCTGCCTGTGACTTTATCTGTGCTGACTGCTCATCTGTATATGTCTGATACTTGTAATTAGAATCATATGCACCCTTGTAATCAAGCTTCACAATGGTGTATGCAGCCATATTGGCTTCCTCATCCGTCACGCTTGAATCAGCATTTTTGATGATTGCAGCATACATCTTACTCTTTATTAGGCGAAGCTCTAAATATTCCTCGACAATCTCCTCTGTAGCACTCATCTCGTCTATCACATCATCGGAATTTGCCTTCATAAACTTCTCTGCGGCCTTTTTGATTTCCTTTTTCTCATCATCAGAAACCTCTACATCGTAATCTGACTGATGCGCCTTTAATGTGTAAAGCTCATGAGCCTCCTCGATAGCATTTTTCTTCCATGTTTCAAGCACAGTATTATTGCCTGATACTGTCTTGTCCCAGTAGCCCTCGCCCATGTACTGTATATACATGTCATCATAACCGGCCTCCTGGTACCTTATCATAAAATTAACAAGCCCAAGCTTGATATCCTCTTTATCTAATGTCGCAACTGTTGCGGTTTTATTTATTGCACATCCTGTAAAAGCTGTAACTGAGAGTGTTGCAGCTAATAACATAGCTATTACTTTTTTCGCTTTCATTGTATCTATCCTCTTTAAAATTGGTATAGTATCGCTCGTATATTATAGAGCTTTTCGGGCCTGCTGGCAAGCATTTTCTAAACTTTGTAAATTATCGTCAATTTCGCGTAAAGCATGTGGTGTTTCCTATGCTATATGCTACATGATTCCAAAATTCGGGTAACTATTCAGCCGTAATCAGTTCCTTACGCATCTGCGAAATCAGTTCCTCCACCACATCAAGCACATCCCGCTTCTTCGCCACGCTGCCATTTTTTAAATCAAATGTGAAATATGGGTTTTCTGCCATATTGAATTTGAGTGAGGATTTATATTTGGCAATAAGCTCCGGTATCTTCTCCGGATTTATCCTTGCCCGTTCAAACATGGTAAGCTTTATCAGTGAGCCTGTCTGCTTTATCTCAGTGATATATACGGCATGTGCCAACGCCTTAAGCCTTGCCACGCGAAGCAGGCTGAGCACTGATTTTGGTGGTTCACCAAACCTGTCTATGAGCTCCTCGAGCATCTCATCCTTCTCTTCCTCTGTCTCTATGCCTGCAATACGCTTGTATATATCCAGCTTCTGGAATTCGTTTGCAATATAACCTGCCGGAATATAAGCATCGGTAACAATATCCACAGTCGTGTCAAATTTATCACTGATATCCTCGATGCCCTTTGCCTCCTTTACAGCCTCGCTCAACATCTTGCAGTACAAATCGTAGCCCACTGCCTCCATGTGCCCGCTCTGCTCCGCACCGAGCAGATTGCCCGCACCACGGATTTCAAGGTCTCTCATGGCAATCTTAAAGCCGCTGCCAAGGTCTGAGTACTCCTTTATCGCTGCAAGACGCTTTTCTGCCACCTCTTTTAGCATCTTGTTGCGCCTGTACATGAGGAAAGCATACGCAGTACGATTAGACCTGCCGACTCGTCCGCGGAGCTGATAAAGCTGTGAAAGTCCCATGTTGTCCGCATCGTGTATAATCATTGTATTAACGTTTGAGATGTCAAGTCCTGTCTCTATAATGGTCGTGGATACAAGCACATCTATTTCACCATTGATGAAACGGTACATGATGCGCTCAAGCTCAGTCTCCTTCATCTGTCCGTGCGCAAATGCAACAGTCGCATCCGGCACCAGCTCCTGCAGCTTTGCTGTTATGTCTGATATGTCGCGCACCTTATTGTACACATAGTACACCTGTCCGTTTCTGGCAAGCTCCCTGTTAATTGCCTCTCTGACAAGCTCATCATTGTACTCCATGACATATGTCTGAATCGGTACACGGTCCATCGGCGGCTCCTCAAGCACGCTCATGTCCCTTATGCCGATTAAACTCATGTGGAGCGTCCTCGGAATCGGTGTAGCAGTCAGTGTGAGCACATCCACATTGACCTTCATCTGCTTAATTTTCTCCTTGTGAGTCACTCCAAAGCGCTGCTCCTCATCGATTACCAAAAGTCCCAGATCCTTAAACTGCACATCCTTTGAGAGAATGCGGTGTGTTCCGATGATGATATCGACCTCACCCTTTTTAAGCTTCTCTATCGTCTTTTTCTGCTCCGCTGCGCTTCTGAAACGACACATCAAATCCACATTAACCGGAAAATCCTTCATCCTCTGCGAAAACGTATCATAAATCTGCTGTGCCAGAATGGTTGTCGGGGCAAGATATGCCACCTGCTTGCTGTCCTGCACCGCCTTGAAGGCCGCACGGATTGCAACCTCCGTCTTGCCGTAGCCCACGTCACCGCAAATCAGTCTGTCCATTATTTTATGGCTCTGCATATCAGTCTTTGTGGCTTCAATTGCAAGAATCTGATCCTCAGTCTCATCAAAAGGAAAAAGCTCCTCAAACTCTCTCTGCCACACCGTATCATCGCCGAAGGCATATCCGTTTTGTTGCTCACGCTGTGCGTACAGCTTCACCAGGTCTCCTGCAATCTGCTTTACCGCACCTCTGACACGGTTCTTCGTTCTGGTCCATTCCTGACCGCCAAGCTTGTTGAGCTTTGGTTTTCTGGCATCCTTTCCGGCATATTTTTGGATCATGTCAAGCTGGGTAGCAAGGATATAGAGATTGGAGCCACCCTGATACTCTATCTTGATGTAGTCCTTTACCTTTTTGTCCACCTCAAGCTTTTCAATGCCGCGGTAAATACCGAGTCCGTGGTTTTCATGCACCACATAGTCCCCCACCGACAAATCGGTAAAGCTCTGTATTTTTTCACCCTCATAGGTGCGGTGACGCTTCTTTTTCTTCTGCTGCGCCCCAAAAATATCTGACTCCGTAATCACGGCAAACTTTAGGATAGGATACTCAAAGCCTCTTCTCACCTTGCCGTAGCAGACCATAATCTGCCCCTGGGAAAGCTCATGGTCGTAGTTTTCAGTGTAAAAGCATGTGATTCCCTGATCTGTGATATCCTCTGAAAGCCGCTTTGCCCTCGTCCTTGAACCGGATAAAAGAATGACTCTGTAACCGTTTTTCTTATAGCGCTTTAAGTCCTTTATCAAAAGCTCAAAGCTGTTGTTGTATGGGCTGACGCTCTGACAGTGAATACCATAGCTTCCCAGCTGGTGCAGTCCGTTTGCTTTATTATCGAGCGCACCGAGTGCGATACACGAATACTTCTCGAGCTTTGCCACAATCTCCTTTTCTGTAAAAAGACAGTTCATCTGCCCCGGAAGTATATATCCCATCGCAAGTCTCTGCTTCATGCTCTCTGAAAACTCAGTCTCTGTAAGCTTTCCCTGCTCTGTACATCTGGTCAGCTCATCGAAAAATATAAGGCTGTCCGATGGATTAAAATAATCCAAAAGCCCGACTCTCTCGTCAAAAAAGTACGACAAAAAAGCATCCATGCCCGCATACATGGACAGCTCTCCCCACTCCTCGGTAAGCTCGTCTGCCATCACAGTCACTCTGTGTGCTTCCTCTGTCTTCATCTGCTTTCTAAGCTTGTCAGACACACGCTTTGCCTCTGCCTTAAGCTTGTCAATTCCCCCGGCCTTTTCCTCATCACTAAGTACAAGCTCTGCCGCCGGATATATGCTCACCCGGTCAATATTTTCGATGGATTTCTGGCTCTCGCAGTCAAAATATCTGATGGTGTCTATCTCGTCTCCCCACAGCTCGATTCGGATAGGATTCTCCTCCGTCAGCGGAAAAACATCAAGAATACCACCCCTGACAGAAAACTGTCCCATCGTCTGGACCTGATACTCCTTTTCATAGCCCATTCTGATAAGAGCGGCCTGAATTTCCTTCAAATCCAAAAGCTGTCCCTGCTCAAGTGTAAGCACATTTTCCCACATCTTTTCTATCGGCGCCATTGTATTCATCAGCGCGTCAAAGGTGGTCACAAGCGTCACTCTCTCCTGCTCACGGATAGCCTTCAAAGCCCTGATACGCTCCGCTGTCAGGAGATTGCCCCTGATATCCGACTGGTAAAAAAGCACATCCTTTGATGGATAATACACCACCTCTTTGTCAAAAAAACTGTACTCATCGTACAGTTCCTTCGCCTTCTGCTCTCCAAAGGTCACAATAAGCTTGTTTTTCCTGTGACCTCCAAAGGCATATATCATCTGTGATTTTTGCGCATCTATGCATCCCGTGACAGATATAAGTCCGGACGATTTTTCTGCCGTTTTTGTCATCTCCTCAAAGCCCGCAAGGGAAAGGAGTGGCTCTGTAAATGCTTTCACTTTCAATTCTCCATTTCTGTCTGTTCAAAATCACCTTGTCGATTTCCAGCTAGTTATATATGTTCATAGCCTTATCCGTCTCGCCCTGCATCATAAGAACTGCTGCATCCATCGCATGACAGATAGCTTCCTCCACCTTTGCCCTGTCCTCAGAACTGAAACGCCCGAGCACATGGTCAGCCAGATCCCAGCCCTGCGGCTTCTCTCCAACACCAACCTTGATACGGCTGAAGCCCTGTGTGCCGGTCATTGCAATGATGCTCTTAATCCCATTGTGACCGCCGGCACTGCCCTTTTTGCGGATACGGATACGCCCCGGCTCAAGCGAAATATCATCAAAAATAACGATCATTTCCTCATCCGGATCAAGCTTATAAAAATTCATTACCTCAGCAACAGACTCGCCGCTTAAGTTCATGTATGTCTGCGGCTTCACGAGCAGCACCTTCATGCCCTCAATCACTCCGCTTCCACAAAGCGCCTTGTGCTTTTTGTCTGTCACACTTATATTATATTTATCCGCAAGCGCATCTATCACATCAAATCCGATATTGTGTCTTGTGTGCTCATATTTTTTATCAGGATTTCCAAGTCCTACTATAACGTACATCGTTTATCCTTTCTCTTTCTCATATCATTTACAATTCAAAATAAAACAAATACTGCTGGATAATTCCCGCCACACCCTTGTAGCGTTCAAAATCAAAGCCGTCACTATAATATTTGTCCAAAAGCTGCTTTACATGCGTATCTATCGGAAACGCGTCCACATGATGTAAACCAAAAAGACATATGCAGTTCGCCACCTTTTTGCCAATTCCTTTGCGAGAAAGCAGGCTTTCCATCGCCTCATCATAGCTCATTTTGCGCAGATTATCAAGCCAGTCAGGATTATTAGCGCCATACTCATATATTTCCTTCAGATACGGTGCCCTATAGCCAAAGCCCATGCTCCTGTCATCAAAAACCTCCTCCGGCACCTCAAGCGGCTTTGGAAATGTATACAGTTCTTCCCCCTCTGCACTGCCGTCTATTTTATGCCCGCACCGCCTGCAAAGTAAATCCACACTGTTTGTGATTCGCTTAATGTTATTATTCTGGGAAATCATAAAAGTAACAATCATCTCCCACAAATCCTGCCTTAAAATGCGCACACCACTGCCATATGCATATGCCTCCTTCAGATGCGCGTCATCTCCGTCTGCTATCAGCTTTGCAATCCCCGCATAATCCGTATCCATATCCAGATAGCTTTTCCATATATTGTTCCAGTCTGCCTCATCACAATCCAGCTCAAACTCATTCCCATCCTGCTTAATCCGAAGCGCCCTGTCAAATGCCACTACCGTGTATTCGTTTTCTCCTGTATTCTTCCATCTGAAGCACTGACCACTGTCAGCAATCTGTTTTAAATCCAGATTATCTATTTTCGTCTTGTACATATCTGTTTGTCTATCCTCTTTTATTGTAGCTATACTCTAAAAAGCCGGTCTTTCTGTGGCTTATTGTACCACGGATAGACCGGTTTGTGTGAAATATATTTGGATTATTATACCAGCTCAGGTATTTTATATCCCGCCTTGCTCATCGCCTTTTCAAATTCATCGAGCGACATCTCAGCTTTCTCGGCACCTCTTTTTGCAGAATAGTCTCCCTCCTGTACTGAAAGATAAATTTCAAAAAGACGGCCCTCCTGAATACCACGCTTTTTATGATCATCCCATGCCTTACACATATTTACCACCTCTTCCTTTTCATCATACTTAATGTCAGTTCCTACAAACAGATTGATAGCTGCTACTGTCTCAACGTCAACCCTTGTAAAGGTTTCGTCCTTTGTAATTAAATCATTCAGCTTCTCCTCATCTGACGCATTTTTCAATAACTCAAACAATTGTCTGAGCCCTGTCTCGAACTTGTAAAAGTCTGTAATCTCCAGTGGATTCAGCAAATTAATCCTGTAATCATTGATGAATGGGAGTATTCTTTCATCCATCTGTGGCATCATCTCAACAAGGCTTCTTGGCCCATCCCACTGTGTAGTTCCAAGATACAGTGTGATTGTAATCACCGGTGTCAGCTTATCATCAAGTGTAAAGCCTGACAGAAACTCGTCCGAAGACCTGTAATCCTTATTTTTCCGGTGACGTTTCTTTGCCTCGTTGACCTGTTCTCCGTAATTCAATGCATCATAAATCATAGTCTTAACAGGCATCGCATAATGAATGTCTGTCTGCGCTTCTGCTCCAATTAAGATAACATACATTTGCCCTGTATGCTTCACGGAAACACTTTTTAGCAAATCTCTCCATTTCTGCTTAACAATCTGCTTCTTATCAATACCGAAAACTGATAACACCTCTGTGGTGTCACATTCCTTTAAATCCTCCGGTTTGATAATCTTCTCTCCGTCAAACAATACATAATTACAGATTTCACTAAACCTCGTATTGTCCGACAAATACTCCTTTGCCTTCGAGTCCTTTGTACCCAAATTAACCTCCTCTTCTTGTGTGAGCAGGAAAATTTGAAGTCGAATAAAAATACTGTATACTTATGCTTTCCACGTATATGATGTGTACAATAATCACTTATATAAAAGCCGGCAAAATCCCCACAACCCGCTTTTCTCGCAATTTTTTCACATCTGACATTTCAATTTTCCTGCTATTAACTGGTAACATAAAGCATCGAAAATTTCCATGTCTTTGTCGAAAAATGCGAAGTGGTCTGCCCTCTTCAAAGTGATACGCACCGGTAAAAAATATGCTGTGGTGTCGTATTTACAGAAATATAATGCTTTGAGTTGATTGTAGCACAGAGAGGACAGTTTGTCATCAAATTTCTCTCTAAAAGACGAGGGTCTAAAATGAATATATGCTTACTTTTTATTCTCTAATCAAACCCTTATTACACAAAAACCGCGCAAGCCAATCTCCTCCGATGCACTTGCGCGATTTCGTCTGATATACACATACCAAAATTATTATTTACATTTGCTACAGCATTTGACTGTTTTATACATTCTCAATCTCTGTCTTATACTTTTCAAGAATCATATTCTGGATATTCTCGCGTGTGGCAGAATTAATCGGATGGGCTATATCCCTGTACTCGCCATCGTTTGCCTTGCGGCTTGGCATGGCGATGAAAAGTCCCTTTTCTCCTTCGATTACCTTGATGTCATGTACCACGAATTCATCATCGATTGTGATTGACACAACCGCCTTCATCTTGCCCTCTTTTTCTACCTTACGAATTCTGATGTCTGTAATCTGCATATTTTTGTCCCCCTGGTTTGTTTTTAAATTACATATCTTACATTTTTTTCTTTTACTATCATGACTCCATCCTCACCACAATAACAGGTGTTTGGATTGATGGTTCCGCGGCTCTCTACGATGCAATTTTCGAGGTGCACATTGTCGCCTATGTAGACGTCATTGAGTATCACGCAGTTCTTCACGGTGGTGTTTTTGCCCACAAATACCTGCTTGAAAAGCACCGAATCCTCCACGCTGCCGTTTATGATACAGCCACTTGATACAAGGCTGTTTGAAATGTCTGAGCCCGGATTAAACTTGGCCGGTGGCAGGTCGTCCACCTTTGAGCAGATGGTCGGCTCCTCCCTGAAGAAATAGCTTCTGACGTCAGGTCTTAAGAAATCCATATTGGTCTTGAAGTATGCATCAATATCGGCGATATTGTTCCAGTATGAATTTATCTTGTAGCCATATATTTTCTTTACATTTTTGTAGCGCACGAGGATATCATTTACGAAATCAAATCTGTTTTCCTCGGCTGCTGCCTCCAAAAGCTCTATGAGCTGTCGTCTTCTGATGACATAGATACCTGTGGAAATGGTGTTGGATGAGGCCTCGATTGGCTTTTCATCAAACTCTGTGATTCTTGACTCATCATCCATGCGTACCACACCAAAACGGCTGACATCGTCGTTGTACATCATGTCCTTGCATACCACTGTGATGTCTGATTTTTTCTCGATGTGAAAATCAAGCACTCTGTTGAAATCCAGCTTGTATACACAGTCACCGCTGCTGATGATGACATATGGCTCATGGCGTCTCTTGAGAAAATCAATGTTCTGATACATCGCATCTGCCGTGCCCCTGTACCAGTCACTGTTGTCCGCTGTGACTGTAGGTGTAAAGAGGAATAAGCCTCCCTGCTTTCTGCCAAAATTCCACCATTTTGCTGAGCTTAAATGCTCATTCAGTGAGCGTGCATTGTACTGGGTCAGTACTGCGACAGTCTGTATATGTGAGTTTGACATGCTGCTGAGCGCAAAATCTATGCTTCTGAAGCTGCCTGCTACCGGCAGGGCCGGTACTGCTCTTTTTGCTGTCAGTTCCTTCATCCTATTATTGTTGCCGCCGGCCAAAATTATTCCTATTGCCTTCATTTTCCGTCACCTGCCTTGATAATAACTTCTCCGCCCTCAAGCACACCGTCTTTGTAATCCTCTTCGTATGTAACACCGGAGATTGCTGTATTTTTGCCTATCTTTACCCCGTCCGGTATCAAAGAATCTTCTCCTATAGTGACAAGCCCAAATGAGTATATGCTCTCATTTAATACGTTCGGCTTCTCCTGTCCGAAGCCAAGTGTCACATTATCGCCCACCTTGCAATTTTCGGCAATGATGGACTTGTCTATCGTGACATTGGAGCCTATCTCCGTGTCACACATGATGATGGAATCACGTATTACTGCGCCTCTTCCAATCTTGACGCCTGCACCTATGACAGAATGCTCCACATGACCATAGCATTCACAGCCCTCACCCATGATGCTTCGCTCCACATGACCTCCTTTGGCTATATAAAGTGGCTCGATTGCATCATTCTTTGTGTAAATCTTCCAATACTCCTCGTACAGATTGAACTCCGGAATGAGGTCCACAAGCTCCATATTGGCCTCCCAGTATGAGCCCAGTGTACCTACATCCTTCCAGTATCCGTTGAACTCGTATGCAAACATACGTCTGTCGTTTTCAAAGCAGTATGGTATGACATGCTTGCCAAAGTCACAGTTTTCCTGATCCTTTAGTGCAAGTAATGCTTCCTTTAGCACCGGCCATGAGAATATGTAAATGCCCATTGATGCGAGATTGCTGCGCGGATGAACCGGCTTTTCCTCAAATGCATTGATGCGCTTATCATCATCGGCTATGACGATACCAAATCGGCTGGCCTCCTCGATAGGCACCGGCATGGTTGCTATGGTCACATCTGCATTGTTTTCCTTGTGGAAATCAAGCATCACCTCATAGTCCATCTTGTAAATATGGTCTCCTGACAGTATCAACACATAGTCCGGGTTGTAACTGTCTATATACCTCATATTCTGGTAGATTGCATTGGCTGTACCTGTGTACCACTCGCTGTTGCCGCTCTTCTCATAAGGAGGCAGTATTGCCACTCCTCCATTATTCCTGTCGAGATCCCACGGAATACCTATTCCGATGTGGCTGTTAAGTCTGAGTGGCTGATACTGTGTAAGTACACCCACTGTATCAATACCTGAATTGATGCAGTTGCTAAGCGGAAAATCTATGATTCTGTACTTTCCACCAAACGAAACTGCCGGTTTTGCTACGTTCGCTGTCAGAACACCAAGTCTGCTGCCTTGACCGCCTGCTAAAAGCATGGCTATCATTTCTTTCTTAATCACGTTATCACTCCTCGTCTGTCCTAATTTTTGTTGTGCCCATCCGGTTCCCACCACTTGTTTCTGTAATAACCGTATCTGTAATGCTTCCATAATAAATCACAATTGTTTCCATATAATTATAGTTGCTGCTGCATAAATTGCAGTTACTGCTATATACTTTAAAACCATCAAATTCATATGGTCCGGATGAATTATTTTTATAGAAAAAATTATACCACAGCCGCATTATCACTTCAACATTTTTCACAAAATCAAATAATATTTTTCTTTTTTTTCGACATTTTGCACAAGTGTCATTTATCGTATATCTGTTTAACCTGCTATGGTTCTTATCATTTGAAAGTCATGCCTGCTTTCACCTTATTTTTCCTTTGCAAATACTATATTTAGTTGTATAATTAATATAAAGTGACTATTCAGAACAAGAAAATCTGTCGCTTACATGCAATCATGACGCATCGGCTTTTTGTTCTCAGTGTTTCTTAATAGTTACAATATAAATTATAATAAATCAGGCAGGTAAAATTAATGTATAAAATAGATTTCAGCAAACCAATACACATCCATTTCATAGGCATCGGCGGTATCAGCATGAGCGGGCTCGCAGAGATTCTGCATGAGGAGGGCTTTACCATTTCCGGCTCCGATTCAAAGGAATCAGACCTCACAAAAACTCTTGCTGCCAAGGGCATAAAAGTCATATATGGCCAGAGCGCAGACAATATCACATCCGGTATCGACCTGGTGGTTTACACTGCAGCTATCCACGAAAGCAATCCTGAGTTTGCCGCAGCAAAAGCAGCCGGTATTCCAATGCTTACCAGAGCCGAGCTTCTCGGACAGATTATGGACAATTACGATTATTCTATCGCTGTAGCCGGCACACACGGCAAGACTACCACCACATCCATGATCAGCGAGATTCTTCTCGCCGCCCAGACAGATCCTACCATTTCCGTAGGAGGTATTTTGTCATCTATCCACGGCAATCTGCGTGTGGGCGATTCAGAGTATTTTATCTCCGAGGCGTGTGAGTACACAAACAGCTTTTTGAATTTCAGACCACGCTACAGTATTATTTTAAATATTGAGGCTGAGCATCTGGATTTCTTCAAGGATATCAACGACATCAGGCATTCCTTCCGCGAGTATGCATCAAACACTCTCGCAGGCGGTGCTACCATCATCAATGGTGAGATTGACCGCTATGAAGAGATTGTCGCAGGTCTTCCTCAGAAGATTATCACCTATGGCTTTGATTCAAAATATGATTTCTATCCGGAAAATATAACCTATGACGATAAAGCTTGTGCATCTTTTACAGCTATGAGACAGGGTAGTCCACTTTTCGACGTAAAGCTCTCTGTTCCGGGCGCCCACAATGTAAGCAATGCGCTCGCAGCCATAGCTTTATCCACCACACTCGGTCTCGATACGGAGTCTATCCTCACAGGCCTTGACAAATTTGGCGGTGCTGACAGACGTTTCCAGTACAAGGGCAAGGTAAACGGCGTCACAATCATTGATGACTACGCTCACCATCCAACCGAGATCCGCGCAACACTGACAGCTGCACAAAAATATCCACATGACAGGCTTGTCCTTTGCTTCCAGCCACACACCTATTCCAGAACCAAGGCATTCTTAAATGATTTTGCCGATGTTCTTTCAATGGCAGATGTTGTGGTGCTTGCTGATATCTATGCTGCGCGTGAGCAGAACACATATGGTATCTCATCTAAGGATATCCTGGATTTATTGCTCGAAAAAGGTGTGAATGCGCACTATTTCCCATCATTTGAGGAAATCGAGAAATTTTTATCAGAAAATTGTGTAAACGGTGACCTGTTGATAACAATGGGTGCCGGAAATGTAGTAGAAATCGGCGAAGACCTGCTTAAGAAATAAGTTATCCACGTTATCCACATACAAAATGTTAACAACTCTCATTTTGTGTGTGGATTTTTTAAATAATTTTCAACAGCTTATATACCCTGTGATACATTGATTTTTCAATTATTTTACACAGTTATCCACGTTATCCACATTTTTTTGTGGACTCGGAAAGCCCGAGTTTACAAGGCTTGTAGCACTTTTACCATCTTCACACAGTTAAAATATTGTGCTATAATGGCTCACAGGTTAAGCGAAAGAGAGTTTTTTATATGACAGCGATAAACATTAGCAGTGACATAGCAACATCATTCACTACTGTGTCAGATATTTTTATAGATCAATACATGCCAAAGGCAAACGGTGAGTTTGTCAAGGTATACCTTTATCTGCTCCGTGCAACAGGCTCCGGGGCAGGCATAGCAACTATTTCAGAGATTGCCGATCATTTCAGCAATACTGAGGCCGACATCATACGTGCTCTCAATTACTGGGCGTCTGAGGGCATTTTGCAGCTGCAATCCGGCGCTGATGGCCAGATTATGGGAATCAACCTCTGCAGTCTTTCTGTATCCGGTAGGCAGGCTGCTCAGAGTAATATACAAAGCGCTGTGGCTGATAATGCCGCGCAGAATAATTTGCAAAATATTTCTACCGCAGATATTCGGATGCAGGATTCTGTTGTGGAAAAGCTTAAGAGCCAGACTCCTGACAAGCCTGCTTCTTCACAGAAGGAATACACACTTGATGAGATTAAGGAGTTTAGAAAGAATCCTGACATTTCAGAGCTTTTCTTTATTATAGAGACATATCTGAAGCATACGCTCTCATCCTCAGACACCAATATGGTGCTCTACTGGCTGGACGAGCTCCATTTTTCTACCGACCTGGTGGAATATCTCGTGGAGTACTGCATTACCAAGGGACACTCAAGCCTTCGTTACATGAACAAGGTCGCTCTCGGCTGGGCCGATGCAGGCATAAAGACCGTAGACCAGGCAAAGGACGATGCAGCCGCTCACTCACAGATTTACTATTCTGTAATGAAGGCTCTAGGCATCACAGGCCGCAATCTGGTTGACTCTGAGGTGTCACTCATAAACAAATGGGTCGGCGAATACGGTTTCGATATAGAGCTTGTAAAAGCCGCCTGCAGTAAAACCATTTCAGCTATCCAGAAGCCAAGCTTCGAGTACACAGACTCGATACTCGCGAACTGGAGGAAAAAGGATGTACATACATTAAAGGATGTTGAAGTGCTTGATGCCAACTTTGCCAAGGCCAATAAAGCCTCTGCTACAGGCTCATCACAAGGCACAAATGCTGCAAACGGTTCCTCAAAACCAAAAAGCAATAATTCAGGTTCCAAGAATAAATTTAACAACTTCAATCAGCGAAACAATGATTACGACAAGCTGGAGAAGCTGTTTCTGAATTCTACGGTATGATTTAAGCTACATGATTTCAATTATATGATTTAAACTGTATAATTTCTGTTGCGTGATTTAGTTATATGATTTTTCAAGTTAGATTTTCACATCCCAAGGAGGATATATGGCACTTACCAATGCTCAATATGATGAGATAATGCGAGGCTACGATAAACGCCAGCTTCAGAACAAATACATACATGACAAGCGTATTGAGGAAGCCTATCGCAAGGCACCCCGCCTCAGGGAGATTGACTCAGAGATTGCATCCGCATCTGTCAGGCAGGCGTACAGGCTTATGGATGGTGATGAGAATGCTCTTGCCGCTTTACGCCTTGCAATCGAGGACTATAAGGAGGAACGTGCTGCACTGCTATCCACACTCGGATATCCGCTTGATTATTTTGAGCCTATTTACACCTGTCCAGATTGCCATGATACCGGGTATATAGATGGTCAGAAATGTCATTGCTTCAAGCAGGCTATCATCAATACCGTTTATTCGCAGTCCAATATCAGGGAGATTTTATCAAGAGAGAATTTTTCCACGCTCTCATTTGATTATTACTCAGATGAGCAGAAAAATCCTGCAACAGGACTGTCTGCTCTTGCCACAGCAAAGCTTGCAGTGACGAACTGTCATGATTTTATAGACAATTTTGAAAACAAACCTAAAAACATATTTTTCTACGGTAATACCGGTGTCGGAAAGACTTTTTTATCTAATTGCATTGCAAAAGAGCTTTTGGATGCAGGTTACTCCGTAATTTACTTTACAGCATTCCAATTATTTGATATATTAAGCAAAGGTGTGTTTGAAAAGGATGCAGATGCCATCGCAGCGCACCAGAATATATTCGACTGTGATTTACTTATCATAGACGATCTCGGAACCGAGCTTTCCAACTCATTTACCACATCACAGCTTTTCCTTTGTGTAAATGAGCGTATACTGCGACAGAAATCTACTATTATTTCCACTAATCTGAATCTGGAGCAGATAGCAGAGATTTACTCCGAGAGAACACTTTCAAGAATTTCAAGCAATTATAGTTTTATCAAGCTCTTCGGAGATGACATACGAATTAAAAAGCGTCTTTCCAAATAGCGCTTTTTATATATATTTAGTTTATTTATTATATGGTTATATGGAGGAATAACAATGCCAAACGATGAGAGAATTTTGGAGACTATGCCAACCGGTACACTTGGACTTGTTGCAACCGACAGTTGTATAGGTCTTGCCCAGAAGGTAGATGCATACTTACAGGGCTGGAGAGAGCACAGAGAGCACCAGCATGCTAACGAGAGTGCTTTCAAGGACTACTACAAAAACAGCTACATTATCAAGCCTTCTACACCTAGATTCGGTTCCGGCGAGGCTAAATGTGTTATCAACCAGTCAGTTCGTGGTTATGATCTGTACATCATGGTAGATGTAACAAACTACAGTCTTACCTACACAGTATGCGGTCAGACAAACCACATGTCACCTGATGACCACTACGCAGACTTAAAGCGTGTTATCGCTGCAGCCGGCGGAAAAGCAAGAAGAATCACAGTTATCATGCCTTTCCTTTATGAGAGTCGTCAGCACAGACGTACAGGCCGTGAGTCTCTTGACTGTCCATTAGCTCTTCAGGAGCTTATCAACATGGGTGTAGACAATATCATCACCTTCGATGCTCATGACCCTCGTGTGGTAAATGCTATTCCTCTGAACGGCTTTGAGAATGTAATGCCTTCTTACCAGTTCATTAAGGGCATCTTAAAGAACGTAAAGGATATCACTATTGATGCTGACCATCTTATGATTATCTCTCCTGATGAGGGCGCTACAAACCGTGCTATCTATCTTGCAAACGTACTCGGAGTAGACATGGGTATGTTCTACAAGCGTCGTGATTACAGCCGTATCGTTGACGGACGTAACCCTATCGTTGCTCATGAGTTCCTCGGAACAAATGTAGAGGGTAAGGATGTTCTTATCATCGATGATATGATTTCTTCAGGCGAAAGTATGATTGATACAGCAAGAGAGCTCAAGAAGCGTAAAGCTAACAGAATCTTTGTTGTTTCTACATTCGGTCTCTTTACAAACGGCTTTGCTTCATTTGACAAGGCTTACGAAGAGGGTCTCATCTACAGAGTAGTTACAACAAACCTTATCTACCAGTCACCTGAACTTCTCTCTAAGGAGTACTATATCAGCTGTGACATGAGCAAATACATCGCATACCTCATTGATACATTAAACCACGACTGTTCTATCAGTGATCTTCTCTCACCATATGACAGAATCAAGAAGTGTGTTCAGAAGTACAATGACGAGCAGGCTGCAGCAAAAAATAAATAATTAAGCGCATTTATAAAAAGCCGTGTGAAATTAATATGTACCCCTTTTACTGGATATCCAGTGAAAGGGGTATTTTTATGCGTTACAGTTACGAATTCAAACCAAAGGCAGTCGAACTATACATGCAAATAAGACGCATCAGTTTTTCTCAATAGTTTGAATAATTATCTTAGTAATATAAAAAACCAGAGAAGTGAGTGTCATCCACTCAAATCTCTGGTTTAATTTAGTCTAAGATTTATACCGATTAAATATTAAACTAACTCAAGGAGAACCTCTAAAGCTCCGTCACCTTTACGCTGTCCAATCTTAACGATTCTTGTGTAACCACCGTTACGATCAGCATACTTAGGAGCGATCTCATCGAATAACTTGTTTGTTACATCGATAGTCTTTGTTCCCTTCTTTGTGCCGTCAGACTCTTTAGCTGTGTAAAGAACCTTGAGCATCTGTCTTCTGGCATGAAGACGTGAAGCAGAATCCTTCTTGATCTTCTTCTCTACTTCGTCATAAACAGTAACTTTCTTTCCGTCTACAACCTCTTTTACTCTCTTGCCATCTTTGTCCTTGCGGGCAACCTTAGCTGTTACAGTAACCTCTTCGAAGTTGTCTTTCTCTTTTACTGCTAATGCGATAAGACCCTCAGCGATCTTACGAACCTCTTTAGCCTTAGCCTCTGTAGTAACGATCTTTCCGTTAACAAGAAGCTGTGTAACCTGACCTCTGAGTAAAGCCTTTCTCTGGCTTGATGTTCTGCTTAACTTACGATATTTTGCCATTTTAATTTCCTCCATTTGTGGGACATCCGGTCACGCTCTTCGGTCTTACTGCCAGACATCGTATCTTGTTGTGATAAAGCTTTGCCTTATTTCAAAAAGCAAATGCTCAAATCAGTTGCCACTCATGTATCAGACATGGTCACGCTCTTTGGTCTTACTGGCCCTGCCGCTATGAGTTTTGTCACACATAAACATAAATATGATATTTAAAATTTATATATGACCAATTTATTTAGAAGAATCAGTGCAAGGATTATTCGAATGAATTATTCCTCAGTCTGATTTAACTCTAAACCTAATTCTTTTAATTTTGCTAAAACTTCCTCTAAAGACTTGCGACCAAGGTTACGAACCTTCATCATGTCCTCAGGTGTTCTATTGATAAGCTCTGCAACAGTGTTGATTCCTGCACGCTTTAAGCAGTTGTATGAACGAACTGAAAGCTCAAGCTCATCGATGTTCATCTCAAGAACCTTCTCCTGAGCATCGTTTTCCTTCTCGACCATAACGTCAACCTGCTGTGCTGCTTCTGAAAGATCGATGAACAGATTTAAGTGCTCACTTAACACCTTAGCTGCAAGGCTGACTGCCTCGTCCGGCTCCAATGTACCATTTGTAAATACATCTAATGTAAGCTTATCGTAATCTGTAACCTGACCTACACGGGTATTCTCTACAGTAAGGTTAACACGCTCAACAGGAGTGTAGATTGAATCTACAGCAAGAACTCCGATTGGTGTATCCTCGTTCTTGTTCTTCTCTGCTCCGACATAACCTCTGCCGTTTGTGATTGTAAGCTCCATGTAAAGCTTAGAATCTGCACCACCATTCAAGTGTGCAATCTCTAACTCAGGATTCAAAATCTCGATATCTGAATCAACCTGAATATCGGCTGCTGTAACAACGCCTTCACCTTCGAATTCGATATATGCAACCTTTGGTTCATTTGTAGAACTATTATTGCGAATTGCAAGGTTCTTGATATTCATGATGATTTCTGTAACATCTTCCTTAACACCAGGAATAGAGCTGAATTCATGTAAAACACCATCAATCTTGACCTGGCTTACTGCAGCGCCCGGTAAAGAAGAAAGCATGATACGTCTTAAAGAGTTTCCAAGTGTTGTACCGTAACCTCTCTCTAATGGCTCTACAACAAATCTGCCATATGTCTTGTCTTCTGAAATTTCTGCGATTTCAATTTTTGGTTTTTCAAAATCGAACACTTCAAATTCCCTCCTTCTCGGGTATCGTTGTTATATGTTATCAAAGAGTGGATAAGCCGGGAAATAAATCCCCGGCAAATCAACCTAATTTTACTTAGAATATAACTCGACGATGAGCATCTCATCTACAGGAACATCAATCTGCTCACGTGTAGGTAAGTCTTTTACAGTTCCCTGTAATTTCTCAGCATCTACGTCTAACCACTCCGGAACGATTCTTCCGCCAGCTACCTCGACGATATCTTTCATTCTCTGAGTATTCTTTTTGCTCTCTTTAATTTCGATAACATCGCCAGCCTTTACAAGGTATGAAGGGATGTTAACAACTTTTCCGTTTACTGTAACGAACTTGTGATCAACGATCTGTCTAGCTTCTTTTCTTGTTCTTGCGAAACCAAGACGGAAGATTACGTTGTCAATTCTTGACTCAAGGATTGTCATAAGGTTAAGACCTGTTAATCCTTTCATCTGATCTGCTTTCTTGTAGTAGTTACGGAAAGGCTTCTCTAAAACACCATAGATGAATTTAGCTTTCTGCTTTTCTCTTAACTGAAGTCCGTACTCAGACACCTTTCTGTTTGCTCTTGTAAGGTTTCTTCTAGACTTCTTATCATATCCTAAATAACTTGGCTCTAAACCAAGTGATCTGCATCTCTTAAGTACAGGTACTTTATTAACTGCCATTTTAATCTATACCTCCTGATTAGACTCTTCTACGTTTTGGTGGACGACATCCATTGTGAGGTACCGGAGTAACGTCTCTGATTGATGTAACCTCAAGACCACATGCTGAAAGGGCACGGATAGCTGCCTCTCTTCCTGAACCTGGTCCCTTAACGAATACGTCAACTGTCTTTAATCCATGGATTAAAGCTGCCTTTGTAGCTGTTTCTGCTGCCATCTGTGCAGCATATGGAGTAGATTTCTTTGAACCTCTAAATCCAAGACCACCGGCACTTGCCCATGATAAAGCATTTCCTTCAGCATCTGTTAAAGTAACGATTGTGTTATTGAAAGATGCCTGAATATGTGCCTGTCCGCGTTCAACGTTTTTCTTTACACGCTTTTTAGTTGTTTTCTTTGCAACATTCTTAGCCATATTTAAACTAACCTACTTTCTACTTTCTAAACTTTATTTAAGTTATAATGAAGCTCTGCTTCTTCGTCCGCAGAACTAAACGCGCACTACGTTCAAGTGGCGTTTTCACTTATTTTCCAAGTGATTATTTCTTCTTGTTTGCTACTGTTCTCTTAGGACCCTTGCGAGTTCTTGCATTAGTCTTTGTCTTCTGACCACGAACCGGAAGTCCCTTTCTATGACGGATACCACGATAGCATCCAATTTCCTGAAGTCTCTTGATATTTAAAGCGATTTCTCTTCTTAAATCACCTTCAACTGTCATTGTCTCGTCGATAACAGCGCTGATTCTCTTAACCTCGTCATCTGTAAGATCTCTAACACGAGTGCTTGGATCAACATTAGCTGCTTCAAGGATACGGTCTGCACTTACTCTTCCGATTCCGTAGATGTAAGTTAAGCCGATTTCTACACGTTTTTCTCTTGGTAAATCTACACCTGCAATACGAGCCATGTGTGTTTACACCTCCATAATTTTTAGTTATTTACTATAGTAACGATACATCTGCAACTTGACGTATACTCTCCGAAACACATATGTATCTACAGCTACGGTTGCACGTCCTGAAATGTGTGTAGCCATATGCGCTCCCATATTTGCATTTTGTTCCATATCACTCGGTATTATAATATGAAACCAGAATGCCTCTGTTTATTATGAACAGCGATGATAAATATCTCGCTGCAGCCGCACATAATGATGTGAAAAAAGGTTTAATAAACCAAACGCACAAATAACAGGGTCAAATATTTGTACTAATTAACCCTGTCTCTGCTTATGCTTTGGATTCTCACAGATAATTCTGATGCTTCCTTTTCTCTTGATAACTTTGCACTTTTCGCAAATAGGTTTAACTGATGATCTTACCTTCACAGCAAATCCTCCTTTCTCTATAAAAGTCCTTTTCAGGTACTTTTCCAAAAGTGTCCAGATAGCATTATACACGGACACTTAAGGGAAGTCAATATATTTTTTCAAAAAATTATCTGCAAAAATTACTTATCTCTCCAGATAATTCTGCCCTTTGTCAGATCGTATGGTGACATCTCAATTGTTACCTTGTCTCCCGGTAAAATTCTGATGAAATTCATACGAAGCTTTCCACTGATTGTAGCTAAAATCTGGTGTCCGTTCTCAAGCTCTACCTTAAAAAACGCATTTGGTAACTTCTCAACTACAACACCTTCAACTTCGATAACGTCTGCTTTTGACATTTTGATTCCTCCTGTAAATAAATCCTTGGGTTTCGTTATGATTATTATTAGATTAGCTCCAGAAATCCGGCTGCTTTTTCATCCTCTGTCAGAGAAAGTATCTCCGGCTTTCCTTTTGTAATAAGTATGGTATTTTCATAGTGTGCCGACAACGATAAATCCTCAGTAACCACTGTCCATTCGTCATCCATCCACACCACATGCGGTGAACCTGCATTAATCATTGGCTCAACCGCCAGTGTCATGCCCGGCTTAAGTCTGAGCCCTTTTCTAAAGCCCTGTGGTCTGAAGTTCGGCACCTCAGGATCCTCATGTAAATGGCTACCTATGCCATGACCAACAAGGTCATATACAACTCCGTATCCAAAAGACTCGGCAAGCTGCTGTATGGCTCCTGAAATATCATACAGTCTGTTTCCCGCAACTGCATTCTTTATTCCTGCAAAAAAACTGAGACGTGTTCTTTCTATAAGAAGTCTTGCTTCCTCTGAAATCTCTCCTACGCCTACTGTTCTGGCTGCGTCTGAGTGGTATCCTTTGTAGATAACACCAGCATCAAGGCTCACGATATCGCCCTCCTGTAAGATACGCTCATCAGTCGGGATACCATGTACAACCTCCTCGTTCACTGAAACACATATGGAGGCCGGATATCCGCAATATCCTAAGAAAGACGGCTCGCATCCATAACTACGAATCATTTCTTCGCCCAGCCGGTCCACATCCTTAGTGGACATTCCCGGTTTGATTTCTTTACCGAGCTGCTGATGAACTGCCGCCAGAATCCTGCCGGCCTCCCTCATCAGCTCTATCTCATGCTCTGATTTGATAGTTACAGACATTATTATTCACCTAAAATACCTACAATGGCTGAAAAAACTTCATCCATAGGCTTTGTTCCGTCTACAGACTTTAAAATGCCCTGCTTGTCATAATACTCGATAAGCGGCTGTGTCTGCTCATGATATACAGCTAAGCGCTTCTGAACTGTCTCAGGCTTATCGTCATCTCTGAGTACTGTATCAGCGCCACATGCATCACATTTGCCCTCAACCTTTGTTGGATTGAAAACGATATGATATGTTGCACCACAATTGAGGCAGGCTCTTCTTCCACCCATACGGTTAACAATGTTCTCATCAGGAACATCTACATCGATGGCATAATCCATCTTCTCCCCAATCTTTGTGAGAGCATCATCAAGCGCCTTGGCCTGTGGAATTGTTCTTGGGAAACCGTCTAATACAAATCCGTTTTTGCAATCATCCTGCTGTATTCTATCCATAACAAGGTCACAGGTAAGCTCATCCGGAACAAGTGCACCCTGATCCATATAAGTCTTTGCCTTCTTACCAAGCTCTGTTCCGTTCTTGATGTTTGCACGGAATATATCTCCTGTAGAGATATGTGGTATAGAATATTTTGCAGCTATCTGTTTTGCCTGTGTACCTTTACCGGCACCAGGTGCCCCTAACATGATGATCTTCATAAAAATTTTCTCCTTTTATACAAAACTTGTTGATAGCACGAATGGAGATACTGAATTCAGTATCTCCAATGTACAATTAATCATCTAAAAATCCTTTATAGTATCGAACTCTCATCTGTGATTCAATTTGCTTCAATGTCTCAATAACAACTCCGACAATGATGATGATTGAAGTTCCACCAAAGGATACATCTGCGTTGAATACTCCATTGAAGAATATCGGAACAAATGCGATAAACGCAAGTCCTATAGCTCCAATAAATACAATGTAGTTTAATATCTGATTTAAGTAATCGCTGGTTGGCTTTCCAGGTCTGATACCGGGTATAAAGCCACCTGAACGCTTCATATTGTTTGCAATCTCAAGCGGATTGAATGTAATGTTTGTGTAGAAATAAGCAAATGCTATAATCAACACAATGTAAACAATAAGTCCGATTGAATATACCGGCTCCTTTGGATCACACCAGTTAGACTGTGATAATCCTTTTAATATCTTAGAGCCTATTCCATTTCCATTGCCTTTTCCAAGGAAGCTGGCAATGATAACAGGTGTCTGCATAAGAGACTGTGCAAAGATTACCGGGATAACTCCACTGGTATTTACCTTTAGTGGAATGCATGTCTGCTGACCGCCCATCTGCTTGTTGCCTCTTATTTTACTAGAGTACTGTACAGGAATCTTGCGCTGTGCATCCTGAAGCAATACTACAAATACTACCATTGCAGCAATTATTGCTACTATGATAAGACCTGCAACAATCGCCTTTGGAATGTTCGCTGCTGAAGCAATGAACTGTGACCAAAGTGTACTTAAATCCTCTGGAATACGTGAAATAATATTGATTGTCAATACTATTGATATTCCGTTTCCAACACCCTTTTCTGTAATACGCTCTCCAATCCACATAAGTACAGCTGAACCTGCTGTAAGTGAAGTAACGACCATAATAACAGTCAATGGTGTCTTTTCTGTAAGGTAATTTTGTCTGTAAAAACCAATTACCATCATGACTGACTCAAGAAGGCCTAATGCTATTGTAAGATAACGTGTTATCTCAACAATTTTCTTTCTGCCATCCTCGCCATCGCGTTGCATCTCTTCAAGCTTAGGTATAGCAATTGTAAGCAACTGCATAATGATTGAAGATGTAATGTATGGTGTAATATTCAGCGCAAATACTGACATCTGTGAGAATGATCCACCTGTTATAGCATCAACAAAGCCTAAACCATCTGCTGATTTACTGTTTAACCAACTCTGAAATACGGAGCCCTTTACACCAGGAATCGGAAGCTCGCTTCCGATTCTGATGACAATAAGCATCATGAATGTAAAAAGGATTCTATTACGGACATCCTTTATTTTAAACGCATTACGGAGTGTTTTAAGCATTAGATCACCTCTGCTTTTCCACCAAGAGCTTCGATTTTCTCTTTTGCACTAGCGCTGAAAGCGTTAGCCTGAACTGTAAGCTTCTTAGTAAGTTCTCCATTTCCAAGAATCTTTACGCCATCTCTAGGATTCTTAACGATTCCAGCCTCGATTAATGTCTCAACTGAAACTACTGCATCGTTATCGAATCTCTCAAGAGCTGAAAGATTTATAGGTACGATTGTAAGAGTGTTTCTATTCTTGAAACCTCTCTTAGGCAATCTTCTATATAATGGCATCTGTCCACCTTCGAAACCAGGTCTTGGAGCTCCTGAACGAGCCTTCTGTCCCTTGTGTCCCTTACCAGCAGTCTTACCGTTTCCTGAGCCGTGTCCACGACCTCTTCTGAAATTATCACTATGAACTGAACCCTCAGCCGCTTTTAAATTAGATAAATCCATCACGGTACCTCCTTATTTTATTCTTAAACTTCTTCTACTTTTACGTATGGTGCTACTTTGCGAACAGCTCCCTGTGTAGCTGCATTGTTTGGTAACTCTACAGTTTTGCCTAACTTAGTAAGACCAAGAGCCTCAATAGTCTTCTTGTTCTTAGGAACAGCACCGATTGTAGATTTGATTAATGTAACTTTAACTCTATCTGCCATTTTAGCGTTCCTCCTAACCTAAGATTTCTTCTACAGATTTACCACGAAGCTTTGCAACATCCTCAGGGCTTCTTAACTGCTTAAGAGCCTCGATAGTAGCAAGTACTACGTTCTGCTTGTTGTTTGATCCTAAAGACTTTGTACGGATATTCTGGATACCAGCGATCTCGCATACTGAACGTGCAGGACCACCAGCGATGATACCAGTACCTTCAGGAGACTTCTTTAATAATACGGAAGCACCTGTATATTTTCCTGTTACATCATGTGTAATAGAATTGTTCTCGTCTAACTTAACATTTACCATGCTCTTGATGGCGTCCTCTTTACCCTTGCGGATAGCTTCAGGAATTTCTGCTGCTTTTCCAAGACCTGCACCTACATGGCCGTTCTTGTCACCAACAACAACGAGAGCTGTGAATCGCATGTTACGTCCACCCTTAACAACCTTTGTTACACGCTTGATGTCAACTACCTGGTCAACTAATTCTAATTGACTAGCGTCAATGATTTCACGTTTCATGTTTGTCTCCTCCTAAAAATCTAAGCCAGCTTCTCTTGCTGCTTCAGCTAATGCTTTAACTTTTCCTGCGTAAATAAAACCGCCTCTATCGAAGACAACAGTTGAAATACCTTTATCTAATGCTTTCTTTGCGATTACAGTACCAAGCTTTGCTGCTGCATCTACGTTATTAGTCTTCTCGAGCTCTGCCTTGATATCCTTGTCAAGTGTTGATGCAGAAACGAGTGTATTTCCAACTGTATCATCAATAATCTGAGCATACATATGGTTATTACTTCTGAATACAGCTAAACGAGGACGCTGTGCTGTACCAGCAAGATGATTACGCATTCTGTTATGTTTCTTTACACGAACTTCTGTTCTTGATTTCTTACTAACCATTACTTGTCCACTCCTTTAATTATTTTTTACCAGTCTTACCAACTTTACGTCTAATAACCTCATCAGCATATTTGATTCCCTTGCCCTTATATGGCTCAGGTCTTCTCTTATCTCTGATCTCAGCTGCGTACTGGCC
>ERZ1034882.169-NODE-169-length-38701-cov-18.795270_pt1 | contig 38701 bp, 41 predicted proteins | sample MGYA00520606_ERZ1034882 | MGnify/ENA primary metagenome ERZ1034882 (study PRJEB33766, sample SAMN09781726) | gut metagenome | biome: gut microbiome | host: Homo sapiens | place: Madagascar | study: EMG produced TPA metagenomics assembly of the PRJNA485056 data...
ATCGAAAGGCGTGTTTTTTGTCACAACAGTGCGATTATAACATAGGAAAACCCCTGTGACAAGGGGTTTTTAATGTTTTCCTGTGATTATTTTGGCAATTTCTTCTTCCGAAGTCCCGGGAGCTATTTCATAGATGCCGGGATTGATGCTGCGACTGTATCCGTTATTACATAAATAATTGTCAAATGCTTTCGCATTCTCCACCAGACCTGCCTCATAGAGCACTCTGCTGACACTTCCGGAATCGGAGCCTTTCTTAATAGTAATGGTTGTCTGTGACTGTTCCGGTGCTGTGATTAATTCAGGCTCTTTTGTTGCCTCAGGCTTTGTCGTCATTTCCGGCTCTGCGGTTGTTTCAGGCTTTGTCGTCATTTCCGGCTCTGCGGTTACCTCAGGCTTTGTCGTCATTTCCGGCTCTGCGGGTGCCTTAGGCTCTGTCGTTGTTTCAGGCTCTGCGGTTGCCTCAGGCTCTGTCGTGGTCTCCGGATCCGCGGTTAACTTTGACTCTTCTGTCACTTCCGGCTCCATCGTTGTCTGCGGCTGTGCACTGTTTTGTAGTGCCGCCAGGGTCAGTTCGCTGCTGTCCACCATCCCCAGCTCCGAAGCCCTCTCTCTGATCTGCTCATCTGTCAGTGTCTGCGCCTCTTGTCCTTGTCTACCGGAAAAACTGATTCCTAAAATCAGTGCTGTTACAGCCATTCCTATCCCGAGACCGCGCAGATAATATTTTAACTTCATTATTGTATTTCTCCGTCCTTATCCTTGCTTCGCACGATTCTTATCAGGCCTTGTACAGGTCGATCACAAGCTTTACCTCTCCGACACCCAGTCCCAGTTCTTTGGCAATTGCCACTGTGGATTTGCCCTGTTTGTGCATTTCAAGGATCTTCTCGTTATTGTTCTGTCCCTCCTGCACCGTCTCTCCCATAAATCCGATCTCTGGAGAATTCTCCGGCTGTATAAGAGTTTCTGTCTGGAAAGCATCCGCTGTTTTCTCCTCCGCCACCGTCCCGGCGGTCTTATCTGTGGCGGTCTTCTCTGCGGCTGCTTTATTTTCCGCCGTTTTATTCTCCAGCGTTTTATTTTCCGCCGCTTTGACCGCTTTATCCATTTTGGATACGGTGTCCTTGATATTTGCATGCTTGCTGTTCAGCATATCATATAAGAACATTGCTTCTTCATGATTTTTATGAATCTCCTGTAATACCGTGTCGGAATATTCATTAACTGCCATGATCTTCTCATTGGTCAGACGTTCCAGAGCGCGTTCTGTTTTCTCTATCGCGTCTTCAGAGGTCTCTTCCATTTTGTCCTGCATTTTACTGCGGACGTTATTCATTTCCTCTTCCACCAGACCGTGGATCTCTTCTTTTGCTGCTTTTTGATCGATTCCTGTGTTTTTTTCCCCGCCAAGCGGCAAAAAGAAACTTCCTGTAAATATTATGACTCCCGCAATCAGCAGGACGATCTCCAAAATACCCATGTTACTTATTTTTCCTTTGCATTGTCAGATCTTAATATCAAATCCCTGATGCTCTTTTTTCACCACAACACCATCTTCCGGCTGCTTTTTGCGGCGTTTGCCGCCGTTGCCCGCATACTCGTTATTTCCCTTTTCTTTGGCGTCGTATTGTCCGGTGTACCAGTCCGCATTGTCACTGCTGTGCACCTCTTTGGTGAGCTGCTCTGTGTGCTTCTGCGTCTGCTGTACCAGAGTCATCTGTTGGAATGCCCCCTTGTTGTCTTCATTCTGCTTCATCACAGTATAATCCTGTGTCCGGGGGATCGAAGCAATCTCTAAAGAGCCAAATGCCATATCTATGCCTCTTTTCTGTGAACTCTTACAGGGGTGTGGACTTCACATCACCGTCAATACGTTCAAAACGACAATAATGATAAGTGCTCTTCACCTGCATGGAAGAGTCTCCGATAATGATCGTAGTGCCGGGATATACCTCTCCTTTTACCAATACCATTGCTCTGTCCTGGGGATTGAATTCCAGCTGCAGCTCCTGCATTCGGCGGTTCTTCTCTTCCAGACTCTTTTTCTGTGTCTCCAATATAGCTGCAGAGTTCCGGATATAATTGATCTGATCCGGTGTAAAACAGACCCCTTTGCTCTTTTTTTCCGCAAAGCTGGTCAGAATCGGCTGAATGCCCCGGATGGTTTTAACGATCTCAGAGACTTCCTTCTGAAGTCTCATATATTCTGCCTTTTTCTCGGGATCCACACCTACTTCCACCACCGTAGGTGCACCCAGGGTCGCTCCTAAGGTCTTCACCTCGATCTTCTGTCCGGCACGTACATGTCCGCCGGTGATGAATCCTCTCTTACCGGTTACCTGAATCTCCGTAGATGCCGTCACATTGCTGTGCAGGATGGATTCGGTACTGACATATCCTCCGGCTGTTGCTGTGGAATTCTCCAAAAACTTCGCCACAATATTTCCGCCGGCTTTCAATATTCCCTTGGACATGCCGTTCATGCCTCTTGCAATGATAATGTTGCCGCCGGCCTCGATATGCGCGCCTTCCACGACACCGCTGATGATCACGTTGCCACCCGCCCGGATGACAAAATTGGATGACACATTGCCCCTGACCTGTACACTTCCTTCAAAATCAATATTACCGGTAGACAGATCCACATTTTCCACTTCGTAGACATCGGATACAAAAACCTTGCCTTCTACCAGGGATACATGTCCGTCTACCATGGAAGTGATCCTCCTGCGGTCTTCGGAGATCTCAATGTTATGGCCAAATTCCAGATGCGCCTTTTTCACCTGTCTCGGCTTTATCTTAGTGCCCTGTACCGTGGTCCCGTACTCACCCTCATCCTCCGGGATGATTTCCGCCAAAAGCTGCCCCTTCTTGCAAGGGTTGATCATATTCAGGTGGAAATAGTCCACCGTTCCGTCATCTTTTAAGGTTGGTCTGGCATGAACATCGGTGTTGAAATAATACTTAATATATGCGTCCGTTCCGTGTCTGGGTTCTTTTCCTTTTGCCACCACCAGATCTGTGCAATAGATTCCCTCAGACATAAAGTGATCCTGCAGAACACTCATCTGGATTCCATAGACTATGTTCCGGAATCTCAGATCTTTGATCACACCGTCCATAGTCGCTCTTTTCCCGGTTTGTGATGCAGGATAAAAGCGTAAGGTGACCTGCATGTTATCCTCAGCGACTTCGATACTGTAGGTCTCCTCCAGTTCCGGGCAATCTTTTCTCTCTAAAAAGCAGACAGTATCTTCACCGTCTAAAATTGCTTTTTTGATCACCACGGGATCGTAAGGCACCGATTCTCTGTCCAGGTATAAGAGAACCTCCTGAAGGTTTATGCCACTGCCCCCGTCCTTTGGCTGTACGAGCCGCAGTCCATAACCTCCAGGGGCTTTTACTATCTGAAAATATCCGTTCTGCATATGCCTTTCCTCTGCCTTTCCTTCCTGCATTCTGTGCAGATCAATAAGGTTCTATAAAAGTCCCATGTAGTTCCCCATTTTGGTCTTCATCTTCTGTAAAGCACGGGTATGCAGCTGCGATACCCTCGATTCCGATACTTCCAGAATATTACTGATCTCTTTCAGCGTAAGATCCTCATAATAATATAAAGTAACTACTTTTTTCTCTTTTTCTGTCAAAAGCTCCAGTGCTTCTCCGAGTACTTTGGTCAGTTCTTCTTTTTCTATGCTCTCTTCCGGACTGTCAAATCGTGCCGTCGTATGTCTGCTGTAATCCTGTGAGACATCACTGCCCTGTTCCATGTATTCGTTTAAGGATACTAACCCTGTGACTTTCATCTGGGACTGCCAATCCAGGTATTCCTCGGAGGTTATTCCCAATCCCTGTGCTATATCTTCGTCTGTTGCAGTGCGTCCGGTAGTCTGCTCCACTTCCTTGATGACAGCATCGATTTTTTTCTGCCGCTGTCTGATCGTCCGGGGGATCCAGTCCATTTTTCGGATCTGGTCAAGAATCGCGCCCCGGATGCGCAGACTGGCATAGGTCTCGAACTTTACTTCCTTCATACAATCGAACTTGTCGATAGCATCGATCAGTCCAAAGATACCATAACTTACCAGATCTTCATAATCTACATTGTATCCCAGGTACATACTCAGTCTTCCGGCTACCACTTTCACGAGCGGAGCATATTCCAGTATCAGCTGTTCCCTGGTCTCCGGTCGCTTATTAGCAGCATATTCTTCTAATAACCTTTTCTTACCGGTTTCATCCATTCGATTCGCTTACACCCTTCTGCCCTGCGTCTTCTTCCGTCGCAGCTGCTTCTTCCGCCTTCGCTTCCTGCTCCTGCTTTGCCTTCTCCTCGTTCTGTCTGTCAAATCGGTCCAACAACAGACGAATCGCACTTCCCAGGCAATAGAATAAAAGCATCACCGCAAAAAGCACCACCAGGCTTGCCAGCACTGAGTATGATCTTACTAATGTAATGATACAGGTGCATGCACCCGCGATCAGCATCAGAAGCAATGGCATGTTCTTTCTGTTCATAATCTTCTTCCCATCTAAACCCTGTCAGATCACCGATTCATCTCTTCCCACAGCACGGATATGAAATTCTCCGGTCTCAGGATAGAAGGTTACGGTTCTTCCGTAGTTTTTACCTGTATCTTCCGCAAGAATGGGGATACTGATCTCTTTCAGCTTTTTCTTGACCGCTTCTACGTTGCGTTCCCCCACCTGCATCATATCGTTACGTCCCTGGAATGTGAACATGGTGGCGCCGCCGGCAATCTTGGCAACCATTCTTGCTTTCCTCGCACCGAGCTTTTCCATCTGCCTGACCAGTTCGTCGATTCCTGTATCTGCAAATTTTGCGATATTCTGGTTACTGTTGCGGATCGTAGTGCTGTCCGGCAGCATAATATGTGCCAGACCGCCTATTTTCGTCACCGGATCGCGGATTGCTATTCCCACGCAGGATCCGAGTCCCAAAGTAGTCACTCCGTCAGGACTTACGCAGGTCTTCAGATCCGCCATTCCTACTTTAATTATCTCGCTCATTCTGCTCCCCTTCTTCTGCTTCTGCCTTCCTTATTCCACCGATATTCCCAAAGATGACAGGATCTTGGGATAGGATTCAATATCAGGAACCAGAATGAAATAACCGTCAATCTCTACCTCATCATAGAACTGTGACTGAATGAGTAAAATCTTATCTCCCAATGTTCCGAATTCAATGGCGGGCACACTTAAGATCGCACCTGCCATATCCAGAGTCAGAGAGGGAGGAGTTGGGATGATCGTCAGATTCGTCAGCATAGACAGGGAATTCAGATAGGCACCTGTAATAATGTTACCGATCTCCTTCATGGCAGAAAATTCAATCTCCGAAAATCCATCCTGCTGTACCATGTTCCCCATAATCTTATGGAGAAGATGTTTTGCACTGTTCTGCTCTACCAAAAACATCATGCTGCCGGTAATGTCACCTTCTACTCCTAAGAATACTCCGACCATTACCTGCTCTTCTCCGCCCATCATGGCTCCTACTTCGTTAAAATCCAAAAGTTTTACCTGCGGTACTTTCATGTCCACCTTGCAGTTAAGCATCTGGGAGAGTGCTGTCATAGCGTTGCCCGCTCCAATGTTGCCGATTTCCTTTAAAACATCCAGATATGTTTCCGAAACTTTTTCTAAACTCAGGTCTCCCATGGATCCATCTCCTTTATGCATTTTCCTCCAGTGTAATGGAATTCAGATCCAGTAAAGAGATCAGCTCCCCATTGTGTTTACCGACACCCGTGATGAAGCTTTTCTTGATTTCGCCGGTATTCTGAGACATTTTTTCAATCTGACTGGTGCCGAGAGTAACAACCTCCTTCACTTCGTCAACAATAATTCCTACGCTTCCCTGCTGTTCCTGCTTCAAAATAATGATTCTGGTAGCACGGGTCATTTCATCTGCCTCCAGTCCCATTTTCAGTCGAAGGCTCATAACGGGCAATACTTCTCCGCGAAGATTGATCACGCCCTTCAGATATGCAGGCACTTTGGGAACTCTGGTGATATGCTGCATTCTTACAATATTATCGATATAGCGGATATCAATGCCGTACTGTTCGTCTCCGAGACGGATCACAATATACTGGAAAAATTCCTCCTCAACCTTGCGCTCGTCTCCGGCTTTTAATGTTTCTCTCATGCTAAGTTCTTCCATAACTGTCATCTCCCTCCTTACAGTAATGCATTGGCATCCAGGATCAGTGCTACCTCACCGTCTCCGAGGATCGTTGCGCCACTGATGAATTTGCACTGCTTGATGTATTTTCCAAGAGACTTGATAACGATCTCCTGCTGTCCGATCAGTTCGTCGATGACAAGACCTGCCATCTTGTCGCCCTTCTTGACGATAACAACGATCAGGTTGTCCTCCGGGGATCTTGTACTCTCGACATCCAGCACTTCTGTCAGACGGATCAGAGGGATTACAGTTCCTCTTAAATTGATGACCTCTTTATTCTCTACCAACTTGATGTCCTTCGGGGAGATATCTTCAATTGTCTGGATAGATCCCAGAGAGATTGCATACTTTTCTCCGCCTACGACTACCATCAGAGCCTGTATGATCGCAAGGGTTAACGGCAGACGGATTGTCCAGGTACTTCCCTCGCCCCACTTGGATTTCACTTCCACTTCACCGCTTAAGGATTCGATCTTGGACTTCACGACATCCAGTCCCACACCTCTTCCGGACACATCGGTTACCTTCTCGGAAGTAGAGAAGCCTGGCAGGAACAGCAGATTGATAATATCCTTCTCCGGCATGTTGGCTGCCTGCTCTGCGGTTACCAGATTGCGCTCGATTGCTTTATTCTTAACAGCTTCCACGTCAATACCGTTACCATCATCTCTTACTTCGATGACTACGTTATTGCCATCCTGATATGCATCCAGGAAAATAGATCCCTGCTCGGGCTTTCCACGCTGTGCACGCACTTCTGCGGACTCCAGACCATGATCGGCGGAGTTACGGAGCAGATGCATCAGGGGATCTCCGATCTCATCCACCACGGTACGATCCAGTTCAGTCTCTTCACCGGTCATATACAGTTCCATCTTCTTATCCAGCTTTTTGGACAGATCGCGGATCATTCTGGGGAACTTCACAACAACACTCTCAATAGGTACCATTCGTACCTTCATCACGGATTCGTGGAGATTCGTGGTAACATTCTCCAGGTATTCAATCTGCTCATTGAAAGCAGTATTGTTGCCATGGTCGCTGCTGGATGCCGATACCAGAGAGTTCTTTGCAATGATCAGTTCACTTACCAGATTCATCAGGGAATCCAGTTTTTCAATATCCACACGTACGGTACGGTTCACTACCGGCTTATTTGCAGGCTTCTTCTCCGGAGCCTTGGCTGCAGCCGCAGGTTTTTTCTCTTCCTTCTTAGGCTCTGCCTTGACTTCCGCTACGACTTCCTTTTTCTCCTCTACGGGTTCGGCTGTCTCTTCTTCGGAATGATAATTCTTCGTCTTCTCCAGCTCCAGAACACCACCGGTTACCTGTGCAATCTCGGATACGCTCTCGGCTGCCTTGATGATTTCATCCAGAGAATAATCGGATAATACGATCAGAGTGAAATCCTTATCGAATTTCTCATCTTCCACATCCTGTGCGCTGGGCATGGATACGATGATCTCACCTTTTTCTTCCACTGCCTTGAATACCAGAAAAGCTCTTGCTGCCTTCAGTATGCAGGTCTCCTGTACCACCACGTTGATTCCGTATACATTTTTGCCCTGCTTCATAGCTTCTCTGATCACACGGATCTGGCTGTCATCAAAAGCAATGTCATTCCATTTTTCAGTACCTTCTGTGCCAGCTTCCGCTGTGGGAGCTGCAGCTGCGGGTGCCTCTTCCTTTGCTGCGGGTGCTTCGGTCTTGCCGTCGTTTAAGATATCGTTCAGTGCTTTGATGAGGTTCTCGTTGTCATTGGTTCCCTCATCAGAGGTCTCCTGAATATTATTCTTGTATTCCTCCAAAGCATCCAGGCACTGGAACAATACATCGATCATCTCCGGCTTTACTTTAATGTTGCCGTTACGTACTTCCGAGAACACATTTTCCATATCATGAGTCAGATTCTGCATGCGCTTGTAACCCATAGTTCCCGCCATTCCTTTCAGGGAATGTGCCGCACGGAATATCTCATTGATATTGTCCATGTTCTCAGGGTCTGACTCCAGTTCCAGAATCTGTGTGTTCAGGTTCTGCAGATGTTCATTTGTTTCATCCAGAAAAATTTCAAGATATTGGCTTACGTCCATCTCTTCCTCCATTCTGCCTGCCACGGTATCGCCGAAAGCGGCATATATTGCTTACTTACTTACTCCTACATGAAGTATGATCTCCTGGGCTATCTGGTCTAAGGGTACTACCTGATCGGCAAGCCCTGCCTGGATTATACTTTTAGGCATTCCAAATACTACACTGGTATCCTGATCCTGAGCGATCACATATGTCTTCCCGGAAGATTTTAATTTGCTGATTCCTTCCGTTCCGTCTGCTCCCATGCCCGTCATTACGGCACATACTACCGTATCAAAACGGCTGTTTTGCAATGATTCATACATATAATTGGCACAGGGTCTGACACCCTCTCTGTAAGGTTCCTCCGACAAATGCAGGGTATGTCGTCCTGCCGGAGAAGTGACGACATTCAGGTGTTTACCGCCCATAGCGATATAGACCCATCCCTTTTTCAGTTCTTCTCCCTCTGCTGCTTCCTTTACATGAAGCTGACTTAAATTGTCCAGTCTTTCTGCCAGGGATGCTGTAAATCCCACCGGCATGTGCTGTACGACTAACACCGGTGCATCTAAATTGGCCGGTAGAAGAGGGATCACGGACTGAAGCGATTTCGGACCTCCCGTGGAGCTTGCGATCGCTACGATCTTGCTGCCGGACACACTGACCGGATGATGATTGATGATCTTCATCATCTCTTTTACGGTGCCCTTCTCTTCGGAAAGCTTCTCCTCCGCAGCAAATGTCGGCAGCTTACTGTTTGCTACCACATTCAGTGTTCGCAGGAACTCTCTTCGGAAATTCTCGCCCCGGCAGTCCACTGCACTGTCCGGTTTATGTACAAAATCCAGTGCTCCCAGTTCCAGAGCATCCAGAGTGGTTCTGGCTCCTTCCTTTGTGTCGGTACTCGCCATCATCACTCGTGCCGGAATCTTGTATTTCCGCAGTTCCTGTAACAACTGCAATCCGTTCATTCGCGGCATATTTACATCCAGGACTACCGCATCATAGCTGTTTCTGCTCAACAGATCAAAGGCTTCCAATCCGTCTTTTGCTCTGTCAGTCACCTGGAATCTTATGTCTGAATCTATTATATCACACAGCACTCTTCTCATAAGTGCAGAGTCATCTACAAGCAGTATTTTTTTCGGCATTAATTCATTCTCTCCTTTTTGCGGCTCTTACGCTCTTCTTCAAATATAAAACGTATGATCTCTTCCCGGATATTCACATCCAGATTGTAGTACTGGACTCTGTGTTCAAAGGTTCCCTTTCTTTTCTCCAGTTCCCGTACCGCCAGCACCTTACCTACCACATCGTATTTTTTTCTCTCACCGTCCTTCGTGAGCAAATGATAACTGCACAGGATCAGGCTGCCCGGTTCGTATCTCTGCGTTGACATGAACCGTAACCCACCACCGCTGATATCTACGATAATACTATGCTTTAAGGGAAGTCCCGGCTGCAATTCATAGGGAGAGTTCTTCTCCAGTGCCTCAATCTCTTCCTCCTCCAGATTCCTGGCACACATGTCCAGAGCACAGCTGAAACGGTAGTATTCTCTTCGCTGATATTTTCTGAGATTGCTGGTCAGCTCCATGACCAACACGTAGACATTGTTGCTCTTATAACGGTCCACTATTCTGGCAAAACACTGATACAGGCTGTTCTCCTCAAAAAACACCATATCATATTCGCTCTCCACCGGCAGAAGGATCAGTCTGGTCTGTTCCATTGGCATGGAAATCTCCAGTGTATCCTCCGATAGGATCTGCAGTACACGGCTCTGGTAAACCTTTGTCGTATATTCGGCTCCGGATTCTCCCAATCCATGTTCCAGCGCCCGAAGCTCTACTTTAGAACCTTCTTCCACAAATCTGGACAACATAATTTTGTACCTCTCTTATCTGGACTGTTTTGCAGCTCCGTTTCTGGTTCCTATAATATGTGAGAAAAAAGCTGCCATTCCGCGTCTTTTCTGCTCCTCCTGTGTCTTGTCGCACAGTCTTCGCGCGATCCGCTCATATGCCTGACTGGATTTTGCCCCGGGGTTCTGTATAGATACCGGTACCTGCTGCATTACCGCCTGCACGACCTGCGGATCCTGCGGCACACATCCCAGATATTCCATAGGAGTCTTCAGGTATCTGGTGACTACCGCATTCAGTTTATCGAACAGTATCTGTCCTTCCTTCACATTATCCACCCGGTTGGCTACCATTTTGACCTTGGTATAATCTTTCTCGAACCTCGGATGTCTGTACAGAGCCTTCAGCAACGAATAAGAGTCTGTGATAGAAGTCGGTTCCGGTGTGGTCACCAGAAGTACTTCTCCGCTGGCTACTAAAAATTCCAGCACACTTTCCGAGATTCCTGCACCGGTATCCACAATGATCACATCTGTTATGGCATCCAACTCGGCCAGATTCTGTATGATGCAGGTCAGCGCATCCCGCCCCAGGTTCGACATGCCGGCGATTCCCGAGCCACCGGAGATAAAGCCTACCTCCATGGGACCCCAGGTAATGATGTCACTGATGCTCTTGCCCTCATAGACCAGATCACACAGATTGTGCTTCGGTACCGCTCCGAACATGATCTCAATGTTAGCCAGTCCGAAGTCCGCATCCAGAATGATCACTCGTTTCCCCATTTTACGAAATTGAATTGCCAGATTGATGGACATATTGGATTTTCCGACACCTCCCTTGCCGGAGGTGACGGTAATGACTCTTGCAGTAGGTCGTATCTGCTGATTTGCTTTAATGATCCTTAACTGTTCCGCCTGATCCATTTTTCCGCGCCTTTCTGTAAAAGCTTATTCCTTTCCGCCAAGGATCTGCTTTACTGTCTTCTGTGGATTGAATGCTTCCATATCGTCCGGAACATTCTGTCCGCAGGTCACATAAGCGATCGGCGCATCGGTATAAAGCTTCATATTCAGCAGATTCCCCACTGCCTCTGTTTCATCCAACTTGGTAAAGATCAGCTCAAAGTCTGCGATCTTACCGTAACAATCCGCGATCTTCTGAAGATCCCTGTATTTGGTAGTTGCACTTAAAACCAAAAATACCTGATAACTTTCCGGTCTCTTCAGTGCTGCCACCATTTCCTTCATTTTCTCCAGTTGATCCGTATTCTGATGTGATCTCCCCGCTGTATCTATAAAAATATAATCACAGTCCCAATAATCCTCCACCGCTGCCTGCAGCTCCTCCGGGGTATAGATGATCCGAAACGGAGTCTCTAAAATATTTGCATAGGTTCTGAGCTGTTCCGCTGCAGCAATACGGTAAGTGTCTGCTGTCAAAAGTGCCACTTTCTTTTTCTCTTCCACACAATATCTACCGGCAAGCTTTGCTATGGTAGTCGTCTTGCCCACTCCCGTAGGTCCGATGAACAATACGATTCTGGGGCCTTCTTCCGAAGGAGTGATCCCTTCAGATCTTCCGAATTTGAGCACCATTTTCTGATAGATATTTGCCAACAGATAGTCAAATGGCAGATCTGCTTTTTTCGTCTTTGAAGCATCTTCCAGAATGCTGTTGACATACTTTTCATCCATTTCATTATCCAGCATCTTATTATACAGAAGTCTTATAAATTTATCCTGTTCAGGATTTTTCTCTTCTTCCTTTTTCTCCGCAGCAGCCATATCTTGGGTCTTATCCTCTTTTTCTTCGGCATCCGGTACATCCTGCGTCTTTGCGGATTCTTCTTTTTCGGACTGTCTGTTATTTAACTGGCTCTCTAGCAGCGTCTGTAAACTATCCAGCTTTTTTTCGATGTTCTCTGTGCTGTTTTTTGCTAACAGATTCTGTTGCTCCGTCCGGATTTCCTTATCCGCTGCTGTCCGGAGTATACTGCCGTATTGCGGTCTCGCCGGTGCTTCCTCCTCCAGTGCCGCGGTAACCTCTATCTGCTTCGGTAACAGGAAAGCAAACAATCCTTTCTTTTTTACCTCACGCACATTCATGATCACAAGGGTACTTCCCAGTTCCTTTTTCGCAGCCTCTGTGGCTTCCGCTTCTGTCTTCCCCGTAAATTTTTTGATTATCATACTACTCTCCATTCCGCAGACGGTTCCATTTTATTTTTCACACTATCCCTGGCTCCTGTGGCGGTTCGCTGTACCTGTTCTCAGGCTGTGACCATTCCCACAGACTGTAATTCCACATTGGATTCCACTTCATTGTAGGATACCACGACCAGATCCGGATAGTAATCTTCCGTCAGTCGTTTAAAATACATTCTTACAATGGGAGATGTCATAATAATGGGAGTTTTCCCCATATTTTCCAGTTTTTTGATCTCCTCTCCCACCGCATTCAGGATGGCTTTGCTTCTGGCAGGATCTAGATTTAAGAAAGCTCCCGTCTCCGTCTGCTTCACGCTTCCCATCACCTCCTGCTCGATCTTCGGATCCAGCGTCAATACACTGGTAGTCTCATGAGAAGGAAAATATTTTGTGGAAATTGCTCTCTTCAGACTCTGTCTGACATACTCCGTAAGAATATCCGTATCTCTCGTCGTCGGTGCATAATCCGCCAATGTCTCTAAAATCGTCAGCAGATCTCGTATGGAAATACCCTCTTTTAAGAGATTCTGCAGTACTTTCTGAATTTCACCGAGCCCAAGCAACTTCGGTACCAGTTCGTCCACCAGAGAAGGATTGTTCTCCTTGACATTGTTGATCAGGTTCTGAACATCTTGTCTGGTTAGTAATTCTGCGATATGCTGGCGGATGATCTCCGTCAGATGCGTGGCAATAATGGAAGGCGGATCCACTACGGTGTAGCCCAGGCTCTCCGCACGCTCTCTCTGTCCCTCCGTGATCCAGATCGCCGGCAGATGAAAGGAGGGCTCAAAAGTAGGAATACCCGTGATCTCCTCTTCTACGTATCCGGGGTTCATCGCCATATAATGGTCAAACAGGATTTCGCCTTCGCTAACCTGAATTCCCTTAATCTTGATAATATACTGGTTCGGATTCAGCTGAATGTTATCACGCAGTCGGATGATCGGCACCACTGTACCAAGTTCCAATGCGATCTGTCTTCGTATCATAACAACACGGTCTAACAGGTCGCCCCCCTGATTAACATCCGCTAACGGAATGATACCGTAGCCGAATTCCAACTCGATAGGATCCACCTGCAACAGGCTGTTGACATTCTCCGGCTGCCTGATTTCTTCCGCCGCAGCCTCTTCACTGTCTACCTCCTGCTCAATCTTGGCTGTCTCGATAGTTCCCTCGATATTTCTGGCCACAATGATAAATACCAGTCCCAGTCCCACGAACAGGATCGTATTTAACTGTGTCACAAATCCAAGGATCGCCAGCATGGCTCCTACCAGATACAGCGCCTTCGGCACACCGAATAACTGGCTGACCAGTGTGGTTCCGAAATCTGCGTCCTTACTTCCTTTGGTCACCAGGATACCGGTGGACAGAGAGATCAACAGTGAGGGGATCTGGCTCACCAGACCGTCACCGATGGTGAGGATCGCGTATTTATTCAGAGCTGCGGTGATATCCATGCCCTGTCTCGTCACTCCCATGACAATACCGCCCACGATATTGATGGTTGTGATCAGAAGACCCGCTACTGCGTCTCCTTTTACGTATTTCACTGCACCATCCATGGAACCGAAAAAGCTTGCTTCCTCCTGGATCTTCTCTCTGCGTCTCTTTGCTTCCGCATCCGTGATTGCTCCTGTATTCAGATCGGCATCGATTGCCATCTGTTTACCGGGCATGGCATCCAGGGTAAATCTCGCCGTTACCTCGGATACACGTTCAGAACCTTTATTGATGACCATGAACTGGATCAGGATCAGAATAATGAAGATAATAACACCGATGACCAGGTCACCGCCGCCTACGAACTCACCGAAAGTCTCCACGACATTACCCGCATTACCGTCTCGTAAGATCAGACGGGTAGAGGATGTGTTCAGCGCAATACGGAAGATCGTGGTGAACAGAAGCATTGTCGGGAAAAAAGACATATCCAGTACTTCCTTGCTGAACATTGTGGCAAATAATACAGTCAGCGCAATGGAAATATTGATAGCCAGCAGAATATCCAGAAGCCAGGAAGGAATCGGCACAATAAACATGATGATCGCCGCCATAATGTAGAGTGCTACCCCCACATCCGCTTTTTTTATTTTCATCTGTGCCTTACCTCCTTTCTGTCTGTGTGTTTTCTAATCTTAATATTTTTCTATACTTTTCCCTGCAGATGATATACAAATGCCAGAACCTCCGCCACCGCCTGATATAATTCCGGCGGCACAGCCTGTCCCACATCCACATTTGCATACAGCATTCTCGCAAGTGGTTTATTCTCTACTATTTCAATCTTATGCTCTCTGGCAATCTCTTTGATCTTAGCTGCCAGATTGTCCGCACCTTTGGCGATCACAATAGGGGCCTCCGCCACCTCGGGATCGTATTTGATAGCAACCGCATAATGGGTGGGGTTGGTGATGACCACATCCGCCTGGGGAAGGTTCTGCATCATTCTCCGCTGGGAGACTTCCCGCATCTTCTGCCGGATACGTCCTTTGACCTGCGGGTCACCTTCCTGCTGTTTATATTCTTCTTTAATCTCCTGTTTGGTCATCCGCATGTCCTTACTGAACTTGTACTTCTGATAGATGAAGTCCGCCGCAGCAATGATCATGTAGATCAAGGAGATCCGGATACCTAGGTCTGTCACTGTCTCGCCGATCAGCGCGATCGCCTGGGTCAGATCCATGTCATATAAGGTATACAGTATCGGCCATTTGTCCTTCAGGTAATTATAGCATATGTATATGATCAGTCCAATCCTCAGCAAAGATTTGATCAGCTCCACCACGGAATTGACGGAAAAGATCCTCTTGAATCCGGAGACCGGACTCAGTTTGGAGAATTTGGGCTGCATCGGTTTGCCCGTGGGATGCCATCCCACCTGCACCACATCGCTTAAAAAGGCTACCGCAAAACCTATCAGTAATATCGGTGCCATAATGATCACCGATTCCAGCATCATATCGCGAAATGCAATATTTGCATCCGTCTGTGGCATATTTCCGTGCCAGAAGGTTACGACTTCCGGAATCTTTTCATAAATCGCGGAAAACACATTTATGAACTGGTAGCCCATGTGTCCCACCCATAGTTTCAATACCAGAAACACAGCAAGGAGTCCCAGTCCGTTGGCGATCTCACGGCTTTTTGCTACCTGACCTTCTTTTCTGGCATCTGTCAGCTTTTTCTCGGTAGCAGGTTCTGTTTTCTCTCCGCCCTGTCCCTCTGCGGCAAAGAATTGCAGATTGTATTCTAAGCTCACATCATACCTCCGATAAAGGACACCACCATCTTCTTCATCTCCTGATAGACAAAATCCGCTGCTCCCGGCAGCATTCCCGCTGTCAGAAACATTGCTGACAGTCCCATCAGCACTTTCAGCTGAATGCCGACTGCGAACATGTTCATCTGCGGCGATACTTTCGCCAGTACACCTAAGATCGCATTCAGTAATAATGTTGCACAAAAAATCGGCAATACAATGCGAAAGCCGATCATGATATAGTCATTCATAAATTCGATCATGGACTGTAACAGGCTGTCTGCGTGGAACACCACGCCGTTCACCGGGATCAGCACAAAGCTGTCTGCCAGTGCCCCGAACAGGTAACGGTACATTCCGGAAGCGATCAGCATCAGCATAAATGAATACTGATACAGTACACCGGTAATACTGGTGCTCTCTCTGGTCGCCGGATCCATCAGTGTCGCCATGGAAAGTCCTGTCTCCATATCCGCGATCGAACCGGCAAAATTAACGATCGCCATACAGATATTTGCACCAAAGCCGATCAACAGACCGGCGATTGCCTCTTTCATAACAATCACGGCATATTCCATTACCGTGTCAAACACCACTGCATCCACCGGTGTCAGTGTCTCATAGAGCAGAATTGCCGTAAATGCGCTGATACCGATCCGTATTCTGGCAGGTGTATCATTCATTCCGAAATAGGGAGCGATATACACGAAGCAGGATACCCGGACAAAAATCAGTAGAAAATATTCAAGATCGTATATGGAAAACGAAAAATCTATCATGTAGTCATCCCATCACCTGTGTACATACTGGCTGAAGCTTGACCAGAGCTGCACGGTGTATTCCACCATGATATTCATCATCCAGCTTCCCAACAGGACAAGTGTCAGAAATATTGCAATGATCTTGGGTACAAATGTCAGTGTCTGTTCCTGAATGGATGTCACTGTCTGGAAAATACTGATGACCAGACCAACGATCAATGACACTAAAAGCACAGGAAGGGATACCTTGATGATCACATATAACGCATTATTTGTCATTTCCGATACTGCATCAATCGTCATAACAAAACCTCATCTCCCGGTTAATAGAATGTCTGCACCAGCTGTCCTATGATCAGTGCCCAGCCGTCAGCGAGAACAAATAACAGTATCTTGAAGGGCATGGAGATCGTCGTAGGCGGCAGCATCATCATACCCATGCTCATCAACGTGGATGCAACTACCATATCGATCACGATAAAAGGAATATAGATCATAAATCCGATCCAGAACGCAGTCCGAAGCTCACTGATCATAAAGCTGGGAACCAACACGGAATTGGGAATGTCATCCAGTGTTCCATCCCACTCCAGTCCTGCAATATCCATGAACAGCTCTACATCTTTCACCTGTGTCTGGGGATACATAAATTCCCGCAAAGGTGCCATACCTTTTTCCAAAGCTTCACTCTGGTCTATGGTACCTTCCTCAAAAGGCTGTATCGCTTCTTCATTGATTCTGGTAATGGTAGGTTCCATAATGAAAAAAGTCAGGATCAGCGCTAGCCCGATCAGAATCTGGTTCGGTGGTGCCGTCTGCGTGTTCAGGGCAGATCTGGTAAAATGCAATACAATAATGATCCTCGTAAAAGAGGTCATCATGATGATGATCGTAGGAGCCAGTGCGATCAATGTCAGGGTGATAAGAATTCGCAGTGCTCCGTTGATCTGTCCGTTACCGTTATTGTAAGTAATGCTGACCGTGTTCGCAGTGTTCAGACTTCCCACCTCTTCCGGTGTGGTAGCCGTTCCTGCCGGATTGATCACGGTAGATACCTCGGTATCCCCCGTCAGATGACGTTCTGTCGCATGTACCTTCACCGGGGTGCAAATACACAATATGCCCACCGTGACCAGCAGGCATACCATATAAATAGTCATCTTTAATTTTCTGTCGGAATCAAAATCAATGATCTTTCTCTTCATTCTCTTTCTTCGCCGCACGTTCCAATATCTCCCGGAAGCCGGAAGTATTTTCCAATGTTGACATATCCTTTAGTTGTTCTGCGGGAATCTCTCCCAGAGTCGTCACAGCATCCTTGCAGACCGCAACAGCAAAATAAGTCTCTCCGACCCGGATCAACTGAATGTATTTATTGTTGGCGATCCGGGCGGTCTCTCTTACTTCAATATTGCTTTCCACTCCCTGTTTTTTCTGGTATCCTGCGATCCATTTTGTCACCCATGCGGTTACCGCCAGTACTGCCACGAAGATCAGCAGTACTGTAATAAACTGGGCATAACTGTCTGCTTTTCCGGTGAGTATGATCATTAACCCACTACCTTTTTCACTGCTTCGATAACACGTTCTGCCTGGAACGGTTTTACGATGAAGTCTTTGGCACCTGCCTGTATGGACTCGATAACCATCGCCTGCTGACCCATTGCAGAACACATGATCACCTTAGCACCTCCGTCGATCTTCTTGATCTCTTTCAGTGCCTGGATGCCGTCCATCTCCGGCATGGTAATATCCATAAGTACCAGGTCGGGATTTACTTCCTTGAACTTCTCCACAGCCTTCAGTCCGTTCTCTGCTTCACCGGCAACATTATATCCGTTTTTGGTCAGGATGTCCTTGATCATCATCCTCATGAATGCTGCATCATCACAGATTAAAATATTCTTAGCCATTAATTTTTCCTCCGTTTATTTGGTCTATTCTCTGCTTATTTTATGATCTCCGTAATTCTTACGCCAAAGCTCTCTTCGATCACAACCACTTCGCCCTTGGCTACGAACTTGCCATTCACCAATACATCGATCGGTTCTCCGGCGATACGGTCGAGCTCTATGATCGTTCCCGGCGAGAAGTCCAGAATTTCGGATATGGACTTTGTCGTCCTTCCGAGCTCTACGGTTACCTCCAAAGGTACATCTTTGATCAGGCCAATGTTCTCCTGCCCCGTCATTCCCGTATTATCATTAGAAAAGCTCTGGAACTGTGCGGGCTGTACATTCACATTCTGTACATTCTGTACATTTTGTCCAGGCATTCCCATCATGCCCATCTGATTCATCATGCCCATGCCATTCATGTTACCCATCTGGTTCATGCCATTCATACCCATAGGGGTGTTGCCCATAGGATTCATGCCATTCATGTTGCCCATCTGGTTCATACCCATCTGACTCATGTCCATACCACCCATTTGATTCATGCCGTTCATCCCCATGGGGGTATTGCCCATCTGGTTCATGCCCATGTTACCCATAGGATTCATGCCCATCTGGTTCATACTGTTCATATTCATGGGACCCTGCTGTCCCATGCCGTCCATACCAGACTGGGTCATATGATCCGTTCCGTCTGCCATAGCGGCACTACCCTGCATATTTTGTGTGGGTGCACTGTCCTTTACCTGTGCGGACTGCTCTTCCGCTGTTCCATCCAGGCTGCTCATCTGGGTATTGATAAATGTCTCCACTAACTTTTTTGCAAAATCGATCGGATACAGCTGCATAATGGTACTGTCCACCAGATCATCGATCTGCATCCGGAATGCGATCTTTACAAAAGTGCCACCAAGGAACGGAGCGATTTCTTTGCCATCCTTTACTTCCGTCAGATCGAAAAGAGACGACTCAGGCGGGCTGATATCAATGACTGTCTGCAGCAGCGTGGAAAGTGAAGTTGCCGCAGATCCCATCATCTGATTCATGGCTTCAGAGATCGCACTCAGATGCAGTTCTCCCAGTTCTCCGTCTGTATTGGTGCCGTCACCGCCCATCATCAGATCAGTGATCACCTTTACATCATGTTCCTTCAGCACCAGAATATTGGTGCCATCCAGTCCCTGGGTATATTTGATCTGAATAAATACACAGGGCTTTTCGTAACTATCCAGCAAGGTATTCCATGTAGCCAGTGTAACCACCGGTGTGGTAATATTTACTTTGCGGTTAACCAACGAATATAATGTAGTGGCGGAAGAACCCATACTGATATTGGCAACTTCACCGATGGCATCCTTCTCCACATCAGTCAGTACCTCTCCGTCTCCGATTGTCGGTTTCGTGTCTGTCACATATCCGTTGTCATTATTGTCAGCCGTGCTGCTCTCCGGTGCAGGCGCCGCCGTGTCACTGCCATCCGCAGTGTCCGACAGATCCATGCCTTGCAGCAGGGCATTTATCTCATCCTGAGATAACATCCCATCCATCGTTACTCCTCCTCTCTGATCACCGATGTGATCTGAACAGCATACGAGTCTCTCTCCGTGCCGGGCAATGCCGTGAACTTCCTGATATTACCCACATACACATCCATGTCGGCATCGACTCTGGAATCCAGTCTGATACAGTCGCCCACCTGCAGATTTAGGAAATCATTCACCGAGATCGTGCTCTTACCCAGCACGGCCTTAATGGGAACATCCACTCTGCGGATCATGGACTCAATGTAATCCTCGTAGTGTTCATCATGATTCTCCTGCATTGTGGAGAACCAGTATTTGGTGTTCAGTTTATCCATCACATCTTCCAGCGTAAAGAAAGGAAGACAGATATTTATCATTCCTTCGACATCCCCGATCTTCATATTCAAAGTCACGATGGCGATCATGTCGCTGGGTGCGATCACCTGTGCGAACTGGGGATTCGTCTCCAACCGGCTTAAGACCGGTGAGATCTCAAGAACATTTTTCCAGGGTTCCCGCAGGAGCTGAGTAAACATAACCAGAAGCTTCTGTAAAATTGTCAGCTCTATGTCCGAGAAATCTCTGCTTTTTTCCAAAGGCTGTCCACTGCCTCCCAACATACGATCCAGCATGGCATAGCACAGGTTTGTTGCGATCTCTATAATAATATTGCCGTTAAGCGGCGCGAAATTAACAATACCAAGTACTGACGGATTTGACAGTGCATTGGAGAATTCACTGAATGTAACCGTTTCTGAACTTGCCACCGTTACCTGCACATTTTTGCGGAGATATACCGGAAGGTTCGTGGAGATCAAACGGCTGTAATGTTCAAATATGATCTCTAACGTCCTTAAATGCTCTTTGGAAAACTTGGTAGGACGGCTGAAGTCGTAATTCTTGACCTGCTTTTCATCCTCGCCCTGGATCTGGTCCATGTCCAGATCCCCTTCCGATAACTGCTTCAGAAGGGCGTCAATTTCGTTTTGCGAAAGTATATCGCTCACAGGTCCTCACCTCCTATCATCTTATTTTTTGTGTCTCATCAGCCAAATTTCACTCCGCTGATTGCGACCTTATAGATGAAGTCGGATTGGAACAGATCCTGGATGGATTTCAAGATTTCTTCTTTCAACCCTTCCATGTCCTCACTGCACTCTTCTTCTGTATGTGCGGAGACAGTAGCCGTAATGGCATCCTTGATCAGATTTTCATAACCGGACAAGGTATCGCTGCTTCCATAGGTCTTATAATCTTTGCTCTTCTTATTGATGGACAAAGATACATCGAACATGATGTAATCCTGCTTGGCACCTGGATCACACTTTAACGGAATCGTCATTGTATCGGAAATGTTATAAACCTCCGTATCGGTAAGAGACACATTTGCTGCGCTCTCTGCTCCGGGTACCGTCAATTCCAGATTCATGGCTGTGGTGATATTATCCACCAGCTGCGCTGTTTTTTTATTGGTGCCTACAATGCTTATCAGCATGACGCTGGTCAATACGATATTCACGATCAATAATGCCAGGATCAGCACCGTCATCAGGTTTTTCTTCATTTTTTTATACTTCCTTTCCCTCTCCGTATTAATTTACTGCGGAAGGATTATATATTCTGATCTCTACACGTCTGTTTTTGCTGCGCCCCTCATCGGTAGAGTTATCGGCTACCGGAGTACGATCCCCCATTCCTGCATGTCTTAAGTTAGAAGGATCCAGAGAAGTATTCTCTACCAGATAGTAGAACACTGACAATGCTCTGGCGCTGCTCAGTTCCTCATTATCTGCAAATTTGGAGTTGTGGATGGGAACATTATCCGTATGCCCCTCGATCTCGATCACTGCATCGCTGCCGTAGCGCTCTAAGATCACGCCCACTTTATCCAGTACCGGTTTGGACTGATCCTTCAGTACTGCACTGCCCGAATCAAATAGCAGCGCGCCTTTCATGGACAGTTGTACATACTGTGCCGTAAAAGATACATTGACCTGATCTGCCAGACTATTTTCATCTATTGCTTCCTGCACTGTCTCGGAAAGTTCTTCATTACTTTGCAGGTTCTTCTCATTCAGAGCCTCTTCCAGAGCGGCTGCACTTTCATATTTTTCGTAATTGTCGGAATCCGTCTCGCTGTCTGCATTTCTTCCGGCATTACTGATATATTCATCGAGATCGTTCAATTGGCTGACGCCGTTGCTGATCAGTATTCCCTCACCGATGGCCGTAGAGCCGGCATTAAAAATACTAAAAGCACTGCTAGACATTGCCGCAGCCATTGCATTCCATTTATTGGCATCAATAGATGACATGGAAAACAGCATGACAAAGAAGCACAGCAGCAAATTCATCAGGTCACTGAACGTCGCCATCCATGCCGGTAATCCTGCCGGTGGATCTTCTGGCTTACGCTTTGCCATTAAGCTTCACCCCCTGCTTCCGCTTCATCATCTTCACTTGTTCTGTCCTTCGGAGGAAGGAATGATTTTAATTTTTCTTCAATGACGCGGGGATTTTCTCCTGCCTGTATGGACAAAAGACCCTCGATCATAACTTCTTTCTGCTGCATTTCTATCGCATTATCCGCTTTTAGTTTATTGGACACCGGTATACAGATCCAGTTAGCAAGCAAAGATCCGTACAAAGTCGTGATCAATGCGACTGCCATAGCAGGTCCCAGTGTGGACGGATCATCCATATGATACAGCATATCTACCAGACCGATCAGGGTACCGATCATACCCCAGGCAGGACCCATGGCTGCCAGTGTATCCCAGAAGCCAATCGTATCTTTATGTCTACCCTCCACGCTGACCAGCTCCGTCTCCATAATCGCACGTACCAATTCAGGATCGGTTCCATCGACGATCAAAAGAATTCCTTTCTTCAGAAAAGGGTCATCCAGGTCGGCTGCTGCTTCTTCCAACGAAAGCAGACCTTCCTTACGTGCCACATTGGAAAGCTCTATGATCTTACCGATCATATCCGAAGTATTCAGTGTGGGCGCTTTGAAGATCAGTGTGAAAGATTTCAAACCAGCTATGTAATTCTGCAGACTCATGGACATGAGAGTACAGGAAAAAGCTCCGCCAAAGGTGATGATCGCAGAAGCCGGATCCAGATATTCACCGAATCCTCCCACACCTGCGGAACTTATGATACCAAATACCAACATGAATAATGCCAGCAATATACCGGCTAAAGATGCTATATCCACTTAAATCACCTGACATTCTGCATTATCTTGCAAAAATATCCTTTCTGCATTATCTTGCAAAAATATCCTTTCTGTATAATATTACAAGATTTTTTATTTCTTGTCTACTTTCTTTTACAATAATTTTTTTCCCAGTGGTCAGTGTCAACACTGTATCCGGGGTCTCCTCCACCAGTTCGATCAGGTCCGGATTCACCAATACCCTGACTCCATTGATCTTCGTGACTTCGATCATATTGTTTCCTCCTTCTCTTCCCTTCGTATCTGGCAGGTTTCCTGCTATGGCATAGTACTTTTTTCCCTTGATGTTTTATATACGCAAAAGGGACAGGTTTCTATCCTATCCCTTTATGCAGTCAAATTATTTTTTACGATTTCTTAACGCTTCAGATTGGTCAGTTCCTCAAGCAGTGTATCGGATACCGTAATGATACGGCTGTTCGCCTGGAAGCCTCTCTGTGTGGTGATCATCTCGGTAAACTCGGAAGACAGATCCACGTTACTCATCTCCAGCTGGCCGGTAGACATGTATCCGCCGCCTGCAGTGATATCTACGCCGATACCATCGAATTCACCGGAGTTCAGTGTTGCGGAGTAGAGGTTGTCTCCTTCCTTCTCCAGACCGGAAGCATTGGCAAATGCTGCGGTAGCGATCTGACCTAACAGCTTGGTCATACCGTTGTCATAGCTTGCGTAGATCATACCATCCTTCTGAATGGATACACCGATCATATCTCCCAGACGACGTCCGGTGCCCAGACCGTCCAGGTCTCCGCTGGTAGCACCGATGGTGGAAGTACCCTTGTTGTCGTAGTTGGTGCATTCGGACAGGTCGATGGTAATATTTGAAAAATTTCCGCCCAGTGGTGTGAAATCCACATTGGTTTTAAAGTCGGTAACGTTGCTGCCTACCTGTTTCAGCTTACCGGTATCTGTGTCAAATATTACCTTGACTCCTTCAAAGAACCGGCCATCCATAGTCATTGGTTTATCTTTATCTGTAGTAAGAACCAGATCCCCCTGTGCAGTTGTCGTTTTTGCCATGTTTCCAAGCATGGTCTCTACGGTTACCTCTGTACCATTGGCATCTTTTTGATAAAGTTTCAGGAACTCGTCTGTAGAACCTTCATATCCATAAGCCGCTGCAATAGCATCCAGGGTCTCCTGCTGTGTCTTTGCCGCTGCCTCATCTTTAGAAGTATCTTTCAGAGTTCCGTCGGCATTAAATGCTGCACTCAGGTCCGCAACCACCTTTTTGTCGGCCTTGGTCTTTAACTGTTTACCATCCCACTCATAAGTATCGCCGGCAAATGTTACCGGTGTCTGAAGTGTCTGGGTAGAGTTGTCTCCAAATTTCACTTTGGAGATATCAATCTCTGCTCCGGTGGAATCCAGCAGTTTCGTCAATTCCATACTGTATTCATTGCTGGCGGTTCCGCTGGACTGTTTAAAGGTAAACTTCGCAGTATAACTGTAACCTCTCGCATCGAAGAAGTTCAGGTTGACTGTTTTGCCGTTGGCACTGGTCACATCCTTATCGTTCTCATCCAGAATACCGGAAATATTCGCTTTTGTGGTAGCCTCAGGGGGATAAGTCATATTCGCAGAACTCATAATGCGCAGTGCAGTTACAGTATCCTGCTTGATGTTGCCTGTGGTCTTATCCACGCCCCAACCCATAACATTGTAACCGGTGCTGGTCATTGCCAGGTTACCGGCACCATCTACATAGAAAGAGCCGTCTCTGGTGAAGAAATTCTCGGAGCCGTTGCTGACTACGAAGAAGTTGTCTCCGGTGATCATGATATCAAAGGGGTTACCGGTAGACTGTGCGGAACCCTGCGTGGTAATGGCAGTGTTAATAGCACCTGCCTTAACGCCCAGACCGATCTGTTTGGCATTGGTACCGCCGACACCGGTGGTGGCGTTGGCACCGCTGGCCTTCTGTGTGGTCTGGCTCATCAGTTCACTGAAAGTCATGGAACTGGATTTGTAAGCTGTTGTGTTGACGTTGGCAATATTATTACCGATTACGTCCATTCTGGTCTGGTGTGTTTTCAGTCCTGCTACACCAGAATACAATGATCTCATCATAGTGCTTGTTCCTCCTGTATTCGGAACCGTACTCTTTCTCTGTCATTCAAAAGAGTGTAACCTCCGTTAAGGTCCGGTCTACATAATTACGGCTCCGTTAATATTTGTAAATACATTTTCTTCGGTCTCTCTGCTGTCCATCGCAGTGACTACAGTCTTATTGGGTACATTCACAATAAATGCCAGATCGTCCACGATCACCAGAGAATCCCTGATTCCCTTCTGTCCCGCTTTTTGTGCTCCGTCGTTCAAGCGTTCCAGCTGTGCATCGGTCAATTCAATGCCTCTGTCTGCCAGCCGCACCGTAGCATGTTTGGAAAATTTCAGTTGCTCGTTACTTTCGCTCTGTAAGATTTCCTGGAATGATACCAGATTTTCCTGTGCTGCTTTTACGGTCTTACGACTGTTGTTTAAATACTGATTTGCCAGCTGGTCAATGGACAGAAAACTGTTTTTCTGAATATCCATATTCAAACACCCCTCTGCGTCAGCCGCTTACTTATTGTTCTATGCTTCTTCGGTACCCTCTGTCTTCTCCGTACTCTCGGAATCCTTTTCTTCGGCTTTTTCTTCCGCCTTACGGATCTCCTTCAGTCTCTCGATGTACTTATTCAGACTGGTTACGGTATCTTTGGCCAGGAAGGATTTCTCATAATCACTCATCTTGTTGTATTCCTTCTCCAGCTCATCAATGCTCTCACCATCCGTAGAATCAATGCCGTTTACATTAGGAAGCTTGTTCAGCTTTACCGTAAAGTTATATGCCTTGTTATACGCATCCAGATAATTCGCATCCACAATGGAATCCAGATCATCGATGGAGTACTTCTTCTCATTGATGTAGAGGTATGCTTTGTTGTTCTCATAGGACACATAATCTACTCTGCCCTGTACCAGTTTGGTATCTCCGGAGGATGTGGTGGTCTTGATGTAGACCTCCTTGCCTACCAGTGAGCTTGCTCTCTGCAAGTCCATGCTGCTGGACATATTCTGCATCTGCTCTACCTGTGAGAACTGTGCGTACTGGGATATGTACTCGGTGTTGGATGTGGGTTCCAGGGGATCCTGGTACTTCATCTGCGCTACCAGAAGCTGTAAAAATGCTTCTTTGTCCATCCCGTTATTGCTTGATTTTGTAGATTTTTTCACAGAAGTCTGGGATGCGGTTTCTACGATCTTGCCGTTTTCTACGGGTGCAACTAATGCCATTTTCTTTTCTCCTTTCTGATATTTTTTATGCGGTGAAATCCACCGTATTGCCGTTCGCCGACATCATATCCGCTGCGATCCGGTCTTCTTCCGTCTGCGGTTTGTCCTCTGCGAACGCTGTGTTCAGATTGATCCTGCGGGTACGTCTTTTGCCTACACCGGCTTCTGCTTCCCGGCTGCCGCTGCCATCTCTGCCCTGCTCCAAGTTCTGTTCGAATTGATGGGTCTGTACCGTAACTTCGATGGCTTCCACTTTAATACCCTGCTCTGTGAAGTTTTCCTTCAGCTGAACCATCTGGCTCTCCAGTGCTGCCTTGACCGTCTCATTTTCTGTGATGAAGTTTGCCGTGACCACACCGTTTTTGGCTGCCATTTGAATGTGCAGTGTTCCCAGGCTCTGCGGATGCAGCTGCATTTCCAGATCAGAGCTGTCCGGCTTTACGGATACTTTCATATAATCCATGATCTGACGCATGATATCCTGTGTGTCTACTGGTCCTGCTTCCTCAGTCTGTGCTGTCTGCTGTAACTGTGTGAGGAAATTGCCTTCCTTCAGATTCTGTAACAGAAGATTGCCATGTTCGCCGTTCGCCGCATGTTCCTGTTTCTCACCAAAGTCTCCGGCTTTCTCTCCCTGCGTGTTCTGCGCTGCCTGATTTTCTAAAATTTCCGGCTCCTGCATCGGGATTGCTGCCTCGCCCGTCTGGGATCCTGCTGCCGTATTCACAGTATCATCCATCTCCACGGTGATCACAGGTTCCGCCACAGTCTTCTGTGCGATCCCGGCAACTGTCTGCTGCCATTCTTCGGGAGCCAGCTTCAGGTCTTCCTGTGCCTGTCCCACAAGTTCATTCTGCAGATTCATGATTCCCTTTACATTGCCATACAGATTCTCATCTGTGAGCAGTGCAAATGAATCCTGTGCGCCGCTGATGTTCATAAGGAGTTCATTTAAGCTCGCGGGATCTGTCAGATCCATCTTGGTCATTCCCAGATCATCCATAATTCCCTGCAATTCTTCTTCGCTGATGGAAAAAGTCCCGGTGATCTGTCCGATCAGATTCTGTACAATGGTTCCCAACACTTCCTGCGCTTTCTCCAGGTCTTTTGCATCTGTCTTCTCGATGTCCATTCCTTTGTCATCAGAAGCATGCACGAGATTGTCCCGCTGTCTGTCGCCGTTTTTTAAGGAATCACCTCTTCTGACATCACTGTGATCTGTACGGTTACGGTTATTCGTGCTCGCGTTTGCTGTCTGGGCACTGCTCTGGGTCTTATTCCATACTGCCTGAAAACCGGTTCCCGCATTCTGCTTTGCTGCTGTTGCCATATCCGGCATCTGCACATTGCCACTGTTTTCTACGCCCCTAATTGTCGTTCCTGCCATTTTTCCTCCTTTCCCAAGTCATCCTTTCCCTTTGTCAGGTAATTTGACCTGTAATTATACTACAAATTATTTATCGGAGCTTTTGCTTAATTTCTTAAGATTCCGGATCCATAATTTTTGTGATCTTTGCTGCTACTTCAGAATCCATAGCGCCTAAAATAGCACCTCTGTCATCTGCACTCATTACCTTCAGTATCCGTGCCGCCAGATCCAGATTGTTGGTCATCTTTTCAAAAATGGCCGCTGCCTGCTTCGGCTTCATGGACGAATATGCCGCTGCATAATCCTGCACTTCTTTACTCTCCTGCAGTTGGGTTACTACCTGCTTATAGATATATTCTGCGGTTGCAGGATCCATGGATTCATAATATTTCTTATACTCTTCCGCACCCGGTCCCTTGTCGGAATAGACTACTTCGTCATAGAATTCCTTTTGGATACGCTGGAATTCCACCTGCTGATCCTCAAATTCTTTCAGTCGTAAGACTTCGGCTTTCAGCTGGTCCAATTCCTCATCTTTGGCTGCGGATGCTGTCTGTGACTGCTCTAACTGTAACTCCAGACTCTTGATCTGATCCACTGCATCCTGTAAGCTGGTATAGCCACCGTAGGCGTTTCCATCCGTAGTCTCCGTAATGGAATTGCCGGGAAGGATTCTGTTAAGCACCGGAACATCTTTTAAAATAGGTGTCACCACAGAGCTTCCGAATCCGCCGATATCCAGCTTGATGACTGCACAGATCACAGCAATCCACAGAATTACAATCAATATGGTTGCACCGAACGTAAGCAGGCTGCTGCCTTCGCTCCCGTCGTCTAAAGCATCTTCCTGCTTTGCGATCTCTTTTGCCCGGCGTTTTGCTTCTTTACGCTGCGCCTGCTGCTCTTTTTTCAGTTTTTTCTTTTCTTCCGCCAGCTGTTTTCTCTCGTTGTCCGTTGTCTGTTCTTCCGGAGTCTTTTCTCTTGCCATTTAAATTCTCCTGTTGTCTTGTTTACGCCTGCCTGGTCTTCTGCCCGTAGGTATAACTGGTCAGTTCATCGATTGCCTTGCTTTCCGCATGATTCTCTTCCTGTAAAAATGCCTCGAAGGCCTTTTCCCGCAGTGTCTCATGCATTTTTCTCTCTTTCATGGCTTCTGCCATACGTTCTCTGGCAGCCTCCACATTTTCTTTGGCCTTTTCCACCCGGATTGTCTGCGTCGCCACAATACTGTCCATTTTAAGCAGTGCTTCTTTGTTCTCTTCAATGGCACGCAGATCCAGTTTTCCATTTAAGAGACCCGCAGACTGTGCTTCGTACTCTCTTCTGCGTGCTTTCAGCCGTTCCAAATGTTCGATTTCCACATTTAATGCCGCCTGCGCCGTTCCGAATTCCTGCTTTGCCTGCGTTTCCATTTTTTCTTTGATATTCAGAATGTTCTGCAGGGAGTATCTGAACTTTGCCATTTATCTCACCCCTGATCCGCAAATAGATCTTCTAACATCTGCACCGTCTCTTCAAAGGTAAACTTTTCTTCTGTGCCCTGGCACAGGAAGCCGTTCACGGCATCGATCCGGGAGATTGCATAGTCAATGTTAGGATTGCTGCCCTTTTTATAAGCACCGATGTTAATCAGGTCTTCCGCTTCATTATAGGTTGCCAGTACATTTTTGAGCTTATTGGCTGCCTGCTTATGTTCCCTGGTAGCGATCTGACTCATGCATCTGGAAATACTCTGTAAAATATCAATCGCCGGATAATGGTTTTTATGTCCCAGCTTTCTGTCTAACATAATATGACCATCTAAAATACTTCGCGCCGTATCCGTGATCGGTTCGTTGAAATCATCGCCGTCTACCAGAACGGTATACAGACCGGTGATGGACCCGACCGACGCTCTTCCGGCGCGCTCTAAAAGCTTCGGCATCTCGGAATACACGCTTGGGGGATATCCCCTGGTCACCGGTGGTTCTCCGCTGGCCAGTCCGATCTCTCTCTGCGCCATGGAAAATCTGGTCAGTGAGTCCATCATCAGAAGAACATCCTTCCCCTGATCTCTGAAGTATTCTGCGATGGCGGTAGCTGTCTTCGCCGCCTTATTACGCTCCAGCGCCGGTCTGTCGGAAGTCGCCACGACTACCACCGATCTGCGCATACCTTCCTCGCCCAAGTCTCGCTCTATGAATTCCCGGACCTCTCTGCCACGCTCACCGATCAGCGCAATGACATTGATGTCTGCCTTGGTATTTCTGGCAAACATACCCATCAATGTAGACTTTCCGACACCGGAACCGGCGAAAATACCGATTCTCTGCCCCTTGCCGACAGTGATCATACCATCCACCGCCTTTACCCCCAGGGGAAGCACCTGATCGATGATCTCTCTGGACATAGGATCCGGCGGTGCCGCTTCCACAGGATAAGCAGCTCCGTTAATGCTCTCTCCGTCAATGGGAATCCCCAGTCCGTTTACCGTCTTGCCAAGCAGCTTGTCGCTTACCGTCACCTTCAGAGGTGCGTCCGTATTCTCCACCACGCAGCCCAGTCCGATACCATCCACGGAATCATAGGGCATGAGCAGGGTCTTTTTGTCACGAAAGCCCACCACTTCTGCCATGATCGGCTTCGTTCCCTCAGCCTCCGGGAGGATCCTGCACAAATCTCCCAGCTTAGAATCCGGTCCTGCGGATTCTATGGTCAGTCCCACTACATTCACTACTTTTCCGAGCTTACGATAGAAGGTTTTATCCGCTACTTTATTATATTTTTCAAAATTAATGTTCTTTATGACCATTTATCAGCCTTCGTAAGATAGCAATTTTAATTTCTGACGCAGTTCTGCAAGCTGTGTTCCCAGTCCGCAGTCGAAGATACCACCCTCTGTCTCAATCAGGCATTCTCCCTTGCCCAGTGTCATATCTTCTATGATCTCCACGGATGCATTCGGTGACACTGCCTGGGCAGTAATCTGCTTTTTCTGCATGCTGACATAGGGATAATCTTCCTTGGACACATGAATCAGAAAACTCTTGTTATCCTCTGTGTTTCTCATGGTTGTAGAGATCAGATAACACAGAACCTCTCTGTAAGAATGCAGATCTACATGAAAAATATGCTCGTAAATACCGGTGATGGTATCTACGAACTTCGGTTCCAGTTCATCTATCATTTTCTGATATTCCGCATCCAGTCCGGCCGTCTTTTCCCTGTACTCAGCTTCCCTCTGTGTCTGTATGCGGTCTGCCTGTTCCTGTGCTTCGGCCAGTCCCTGTTTCCTTGCCTGTTCTAACACCGCCTGCTTCTCGGACTCCGCCTGTGCCCTTGCGTCCTGTAAAATGCTTTCCGCCTGAGTCTTTGCCTCCTCTACGATCTGCGCAGCCTGTGCTTCAGCATCTTCCCGCAGCTTCTGTAAATCTTCTCCTGCCTTGATCACATTCCCACAGTTCTGCGGTTCCACTTCGGGCTCTTCCGTATCTGCCACCAGGGCATCCACTTTATCTGCCGCAAGACCGGAGACAAAGCCCTCTGTTTTTGTCTGCTGCATTTTAGCAGACAGCTCCTGAATCCGCTTTGCCACCAGATCATTGGTATTGATCACTCTGGTATCGTCTTCCGAAAGCTTGGTAAATCCACGTTTTAACAAATTACTAGACAACGATCTCGTCACCTCCGCCTCTGGAAATGATGATCTCACCGGAATCCTCCAGCTTACGGATAATATTGACGATCTTCTGCTGTGCTTCCTCTACATCCTTCATACGGACAGGTCCCATGAATTCCATATCTTCCTTGATCATAACCACCAGACGCTTGGACAGGTTATTGAAGATCGCATTCTGTACCTGTTCGTTGGCGCCCTTCAGTGCCACTGCCAGATCGTTATTGTCCACATCACGCAGCACACGCTGTATCGCTTTGTCGTCCAGCAGAAGGATATCTTCGAATACAAACATCTTCTTGCGGATCTCGTCTGCCAGTTCCGGCTCCTCGATCTCCAATGTCTCCATGATATGCTTCTCGGTACCGCGGTCTACGGTATTCAGAATATCTACCACTGCATCGACACCACCGATAATGGTATAGTCCTGATTCACCAGACTTGCCAGCTTGGATTCCAGTACCTTTTCCACTTCTTTGATGACATCGGGACTGGTACGATCCATAACAGCAATACGTCTTGCCACTTCTGCCTGACTGTCGGGAGGCAGTGCAGAGATGATCAGTGCTGCCTGACTGGGAGCCAGATAGGACAGGATCAGGGCTATGGTCTGCGGATGCTCATCCTGAATGAAGTTGATCAGCTGGCTGGCATCGGTCTTACGCACAAATTCGAAAGGCTTCACCTGCAGAGACGCAGTCAGCTTACCGATAACATCCATTGCCTTGTCGGTGCCCAGTGCCTTCTCCAACAGTTCCTTCGCATAATTGATACCGCCCTCGGCAATATACTGCTGTGCCAGACAAACTTCATAAAATTCGTTGATCACTTCTTCCTTCACCTGGGGGGTTACGCTTCGGGTATTGGCAATCTCCAGGGTCAGTTCCTCGATTTCTTCCTCTTTTAAGTGTTTAAAAATTCCGGCGGATCTCTCCGGTCCCAATGCGATCAAAAGGATTGCTGCTTTCTGCACCCCCGATATTCCGCCTTCTGCTTTTGTCCTTGCCATAGTTACTCCGTTTCTTAGTTCCAGTCCTCGTTCAGCCAGTTACGCAATAATGCTGCTGCGGATTCCGGATTCTCATCTACGAATTTCTCGATCATCTTACGTGTCTCGGATTTGGATTCCACATCGATATCTTCCAGTTCCGACTCAGGAGTGGATTGCAGCATATTTTCCACAGATACTTCCTCTTCCTGCTGTACCGCCTGTCTGGTGCGCATGCTGTGCAGTACCACAAAGGCTAACAGTCCGAGGATCAGTACTAACATTACTATGCTGAGTATGTTCTGTACACTGACAGGCTTACTCTCCTTGTCATAAAAGATCGGGCTTTCATAAGCAATGATCGTAATCTTATCTTCGCTGATGCCGGTGGCATTTGCTACCAGGCTGTACATATCCTGATCCACATCGATCTTTTTGTCTGCACTGTTCTGGGATTTGTATTCGTCCCATGTTGTACCATCCAAAAGTCCCTGTCTCTTCACATCCTCGTAATGGACCTCCCGGTAAGTGATGGCCGCAATAGAGATGGAAGAATTCGTATAATTGATTCCCCCTGCCGGAGTTACGGTGTTCGTAATAGACTCGTTGGGCAGGTAATCTCTGCTCGTCTCGGAAGTGGACGAAGAGCTGTTATTGCTGTCCGGTGATACATAGGTGGTATTACCGCTCTCGCCGTTGGAGGTAGTACCGGGTACTCCGCCACCGTCATTGGTATTCTCACTCTCATAGGTCTCCTCATGAGAAAGCATACCCTCTGTTCTGTCGGAGTTTGCATAATATTCTTTTACGGTCTCTTCGTAATCGGAGAAATCCATGCTCAGATGGCTGGTAACTGCCGCATCGTTATACTGCTTGGTTCCCAGCAGCACCTTTTTTACCTGATTGGCGATCATAGACTCCGCCTGATTCTGCAATTCCTGCATGGAATTGGCAATACCCGCGGAGCTGTAATCATCCCCGCCTGCAAACAGCAGGTTGGAATCTGTATCCATAATCGTAATATTCGCCGTAGTGTCATTTCGCAGCCAGGTAGCCACACATTTTGCCAGTGCTGCCGCATTGGCGGAAGTAAAGGTTCCGTCCAGTTCCAGCTGAATGAACGCAGAAGCCTCTTCCTTCTGTGCTGCCAGCGTTCCGTTATCCTTTGGAAAGCTCAAATGCACTTTAGCGGATTTTACGGCACTCTGTGCCTCTATGGTCTGGGTGATGTATTTTTCCAGATAGGAATTGTAAAGTCTCTCCTTGTCAGTAGCAGTCGTAGACATACTGTTGCCCAGATAATCGCTCAGTTTCAATTCATCCGGCATGTATCCCGCAGATCCGAGTGCCAGATTTGCCGCACTCTGTTTGCTGCTCTCTACATCGATCTTCAGTCCATCATTGGATTCTCTGTGTCCGATCCCCGCGCTATCCAGAGTGGATATGATTTCTGACGCCTGTGCGGTGGTCTCACAGGTGATCAGCCGGACATACTGTGGTTTGGTCATGACGTACATGATGATCGCAAATGCGAAAATCACGACCGCAGCAGCTCCGATAATGATGCTCTTCTGTCTGGTCGTGAACTTGTTCCACCATTCCAGTATTTTTGCAGGTATTTCTTTTAATCTGTCTGCCATTGCAGCTCTCTCCTCTTATGTCAAGATTAACTTCTGCCTGATCAGATCTGGATCTGCATCAGTTCCTTGTATGCCTCCATCACCTTATCGCGGATAGCTACCGTATACTGCAGTGCGGTAGATGCCTTCTCCATGGCAATGGTAAGATCATGAGCGTTGTCCGTCTCACCCAGTGCAAAACGGATCTTCTCATTCTCGGCATCCGAGAGATAGCTGTTGGTTGTCTTTACGTTGTCAATAGCTGTATTCAGAAAAGCTTCGAACATTGTGCCCTCTGCCTTTTTCTCCTTCTCTGCCAGCATTCCGGTCAAAGAGGTGGGAGATACACTGGCGGTACCATTTACACTATTCAAAGCGGTAATTGCGGAAATATCCATTTTAATAAACCATGTCCTTCCTTACATGTATTGCGGCTTTTGTATCCGGCAGCCGCCTAAGGGATCCGTCAGATTACTGACCGATCTCAAGACCTTTTAGTGCCATGGACTTGCTGGCATTAAATGCCGTAGAGTTCGCCTCGTAGGATCTGCTGGCATCGATCAGGTCTGTCATCTCGGTGATAATATTCACGTTGGGATAGGTCACATAACCGTTCTCATCCGCATCCGGATGGGAAGGATCATATACCATATTCATCTCCGTTGTGGTGTCCTCGAAGATCTGACTCACTTTAACACCGCTGCCGGTATAGCTGCTCTTCACATCATGGAACACCTGACTGAAGGTCTGCTGCTGATTCTTCTGCTGAAAAGTAACGATCTTACGGCGGTAAGGGGTACCATCTTCGGTTCTCGTGGTATTGGCGTTGGCAACGTTTTCAGAGATCACGTCCATACGCAGTCTCTGTGCGGTAAGTCCCGACGCCGTAACATCAAATGCTGAAAACATACTCATACGCTATTCCTCACTTCATCACTGTCTGTAAATTGGTAAATTCCTGATTAATACTGCTGATCAATCCTTGATATTTTAGCTGATTCTCCGCCAGCATTACATTTTCGTTCTCAATATCCACATTGTTGCCGTCCAGGCGGTAGGAATAATTGGCATAATCCACATACGCTCTGCCACGGAGTCTGCTTAAGTTAATATTGCTGACCTTCTCGTCCATGGACTCATACCGGTTGTTCCCCAGTGCCTTCTGCAGTACTGATTCAAATGCCACATCCTGTCTCTTGTAGCCCGGCGTATCCACGTTTGCAATATTATTGGAAATAGCTTCGTTGCGTTGCCATGCAGCATCCGCTGCACGATTTAAAACATTGATATAATCAAACGCGTTTGTCTGTATCATACTACCTCACATTCTGCTGTTCCTTAGGGAATCGATAAAATCGCCTAGGAACCGCTTCTACCATACCCACACTACTTTATTATAAAGTATTTCGACAAAAACACAATACTAAAATAAGAGAAGAGACCATTTTTCGCAATAGTCTCTTCTTCCTAATCTGTCATTATTTTCGTATTTTTGCTTAATTCCGGCCGTTCTGACGCTTTAATTCTTCGATCTCATCAAACACGGCATCGTTCAACACCTTGATATATGTTCCCTTCATGCCGGAGGATCTGGACTCAATAACGCCGGCACTTTCAAACTTTCTTAAGGCATTGACAATGACGGATCTGGTAATACCGACTCTGTCGGCGATCTTGCTTGCTACCAGGATTCCTTCCATACCGTTTAATTCATCGAAGATATGGGTAATGGCTTCCATCTCCGAGAAAGACAGGGTGCTGACTGCGGATTTCACAACCGCTACCTTACGACTCTCTTCCGCACTCTCTTCGTTCACTGCCCGGAGCATTTCCAGTCCCACCACGGTGGTCCCGTACTCGCAGAGAATAATATCGTCAATGTCATACTGTTCGTTGCACTTATAAATAAAGAGTGTTCCCAGTCTCTCACCGGCGATCTCGATAGGAGTGATGATCGCCTGGAACTTTCTCGTATCGATATTCTCGAAGCCCAAAGTCTCCAGATTGACATTCTCCTTCGTGGATAACACACCAAGCAGTCTCTCATTTAACATTGGATCGATAAATCCGCCGATATTGTCATCCAAAAGCTCTGTAATGGGTTCGATCCCGTCGGATTTACCTACTCCCAACACCTTACCCTTCCTGCTGATTACCAGTACATTGGAATTCAGGATCTCGCGCATTACCTTACAGATATCGCTGAATACCACTTTGCTGGAGTTGTTATTGTGTAACAATTTACCGATCTTACGTGTCTTGTCCAACAATTGTACGCTGCTCATCTATCTTCCTCCGTTTACACATACTACGAAACTACGAGATGTTATGCACATTGTAGCACATGTAATTTCAGATTACAATGGAAATAGCGCTAATTTATGAGAAAATTCTGACAGTATATAAAACTACTTCTCTTCCGTCGGTTTATTTTTTACATAACCACATTGTTCGTCCATGCAGACCAGCTTGTTACCTTTTTCCAGTAGCAGCTTACCACAACGGGGGCATTTCTCCCCCGAAGGCTTCTGCCATACCATGAAATCACATTCCGGATTATCGATACAGCCGTAATATCTTCTGCCCTTCTTGGTCTTCTTCATGACAATATCTTTGCCGCACTTGGGACATGCCACACCAATCTTCTCGAAATAAGGCTTGGTATTGCGGCACTCCGGAAATCCGGGGCATGCCAGGAATCTGCCGTGAGGTCCGTATTTGATCACCATGCGTCTGCCGCACAGTTCACAGACTTCATCGGATTCTTCATCCGCGATCGTCACCTCTGCCAGATCTTTCTCAGCTTTTTTCACTGCTGCATCCAGATCCGGATAGAAGTTCTCCACAATGGTCTTCCACTTCACGGTGCCTTCTTCCACGCCATCCAGTAAGGTCTCCATATTGGCGGTAAAATTTACATCCACGATGGCAGGGAAGGCTTCCTTCATCATATGATTGACCACTTCCCCCAGCTCCGTTACATAGATATTACGATTCTCCTTGGTAATATATCTTCTGGCGAGAATCGTGGTGATGGTAGGTGCATAGGTACTGGGACGTCCGATGCCCAGTTCTTCCAGGGCACGCACCAGACTTGCCTCGGTATAATGTGCGGGAGGCTGGGTAAAGTGCTGCTTCGGATCAAAATTTAAAAATTCCAGTACACTATTCTCATCCAGGTTGCCACCCAGTACATTTTCCTCGTCCTTATCTTCTTCCTGGGTATAGACACTCATAAAACCGTCAAAGCGCATTTTCGATGCTGCCAGAGTGAAGATCCGGTTCTTTGCCTGGATCTTTACAGAGGTGGTATCATACTGTGCTGCACTCATGCGGCTTGCTACAAAACGCTTCCAGATCAGCTGATACAGCCGGAATAAATCTCTCGGAAGCTGCTCTTTGATAGCAATGGGCATACGGTTTAAATCCGTAGGGCGGATGGCTTCGTGGGCATCCTGGATCTTCTGACCGTTCTTTTTTTCTGAATTTGCGGCAGTCTTGTACTTTTCACCGTAATGTGCGTCGATGAACTGCTCAGCCTGTGCTTCCGCTTCTTCCGATACACGGGTGGAATCGGTACGCAAGTAGGTGATCAGACCTACCGTACCTTCTCCCTTGATATCCACACCTTCGTATAACTGCTGTGCCAGACGCATGGTCTTCTGAGTGGAGAAATTCAGCACCTTGCTGGCTTCCTGCTGTAAGGTGGAGGTAGTAAACGGAAGGGGTGCCTTCTTCACACGCTCGCCGTGTCGAACTTCCTTCACTTCGTATTTGGCGCCCTTCAGGGAATTCATGATCTCATCAGCTTCTTCCTTGCTGCCGATCCCCTGCTTTTTCTCCGTAGTTCCGTAATATTTTGCGCAGATGGGCTTTTTCTCTCCCTTTACTTTCAGATTCACATCCAGGGACCAGTACTCCTCCGGAATGAAGGCATTGATCTCATCCTCTCTGTCGCAGATGATCCGCAGAGCCACAGACTGCACGCGGCCGGCACTTAAGCCTCTCTTGATCTTCGCCCACAGAATAGGGGAGATTCGATAGCCTACCACGCGGTCTAACACACGTCTCGCCTGCTGGGCATCTACCAGGTTCATATCAATCTCTCTGGCATGCTTTAAGGATTCCTTCACCGCACTTTTGGTGATCTCATTAAAGGTGATACGATATACTTTTTTATCTTCCAGTTTCAAGGCATAGTATAAATGCCAGGAAATGGCCTCTCCCTCACGGTCCGGGTCGGTTGCGAGATAGATTTTCTCTGCTTTCTTCACTTCTTTACGTAAGGATGCCAGCAGATCTCCCTTGCCGCGGATCGTAATGTATTTCGGTTCATAGTCATGTTCCACATCAATTCCCAGCTGACTCTTGGGCAGGTCCCTCACATGCCCCTGGCTGGCCATAACCTCATAATTCGCTCCCAAAAATTTTTTGATTGTCTTCACCTTCGCCGGTGACTCAACAATTACTAAATATTTTGCCATATATGCTCCCATCCATCCGTTTTCGCGGATATACGGCTTTCGGTTCCCGCCTCTTTGCCGTAATTTCCCCATGATTTGAGTAATCGTGAACCACTATACAACAAAAAAATGGGAATGGCAAGAAAAATTTATAAAAAAAAGAGCCAAAAAGCAATCATTTCTGCTCTTCGACACTTTTCAGGGTTGGGCTATTCTATTAAAAGAATAAGCAGCTGATAGGGGAATCGAACCCCTGTTTTCGCCGTGAGAGGGCG
>ERZ1034882.172-NODE-172-length-37927-cov-8.641556_pt1 | contig 37927 bp, 26 predicted proteins | sample MGYA00520606_ERZ1034882 | MGnify/ENA primary metagenome ERZ1034882 (study PRJEB33766, sample SAMN09781726) | gut metagenome | biome: gut microbiome | host: Homo sapiens | place: Madagascar | study: EMG produced TPA metagenomics assembly of the PRJNA485056 data set...
GTTTTAATATAATGTAGACAAATTAAGAAATATAGTAAAGGAGATTTTCTTTAATGAAAAATATATTTGAAATTGAAAATCTTAATCTGTATTACGGACAGCATCATGCATTAAAAGATGTTAACATGAATATTCCGGCTAATCAGATTGTGGCTTTTATAGGGCCAAGTGGATGTGGTAAATCAACATTCCTTAGATGCTTGAATAGAATGAATGACCTTGTTGAAGGCTGTAAGATAACAGGCAGTGTAAAGATGGCAGGGGGGAATGGAATGGAGGATATCTATGGCAATATAGATGTCAACCAGTTAAGAAAGAGGGTTGGAATGGTATTCCAGCAGCCTAATCCATTCCCAATGAGTATATATGATAATATTGCATATGGACCTAGAACTCATGGAATACATAATAAGAGCAAGCTTGATGCGATTGTGGAAAAGTCATTGAGACAGGCGGCTATATGGGATGAGGTAAAAGACAGATTGAAAAAATCGGCACTTGGAATGTCTGGTGGACAGCAGCAGAGATTGTGTATAGCACGTGCGCTTGCTGTTGAACCAGATGTTATTCTTATGGATGAGCCAACATCTGCACTTGATCCTATATCGACATCCAAGATAGAAGACCTTGCGGTTGAATTAAAAGAGAAGTATACTATTGTTATGGTTACTCATAACATGCAGCAGGCAACCCGAATATCAGATTACACAGCATTTTTCCTTCTTGGAGATATGATTGAATATGATAAGACTGATAAGCTGTTCAGTGTTCCATCGGATAAGAGAACAGAGGATTATATAACTGGTAGATTTGGTTGATTTAGGAGGGTGTTATGAGAAACAGATTTGACAGACAGTTGTGCCAGCTTAATGATGAACTCATTGAGATGGGCGGAATGATTGAAAAAGCCATAGAGGATACAATTAAGGCGTTGGTAACACAGGATGTTACCCTTGCAAACAAAGTTATCAAGATGGATGATGATATAGACAGTCAGGAAAGAGAGATTGAGAATCTCTGCCTCAAGCTGCTTTTACAGCAGCAGCCAGTTGCGAGAGATTTACGACTTATATCGTCAGCCCTTAAGATGATAACTGATATGGAGCGAATAGGAGATCATGCTACAGATATAGCAGAGATAACTATAGAACTTCATGAGCAGCCATATATAAAGAAGCTTGACCATATCCAGCAGATGGCAAAAGAGACAATGGTTATGCTTGTTGAGAGTATAGAGGCATTCGTTAATAAGGATATTGATAAGGCAAAAGAAGTAATTGCAAAGGATGATGTGGTTGATGATTTGTTTGTTACTGTAAAAAAAGAACTTGTTGATATGATTCACGAGGATGTCGATTATGGTGCACAGGCTGCTGATCTTCTGATGGTTGCCAAGTATATGGAAAGAATAGGCGATCATGCAACTAATATTTCAGAATGGGTAATCTTTTCAATAACTGGAAGCCATGATGAAAAATAATTACATATAGAAGGGATTGATTCAATGTCACATATATATGTTGTAGAAGACGACAAAAATATAAGTGAGATAGAGAGCTTTGCGCTCAAGAATGTCGGACATACTATAACTGAATGTAGTTGTGGAAAAGAATTTCATAAAGCGTTACAGGAAAGAATTCCGGATCTGATATTGCTTGACATAATGCTTCCAGATGAGGATGGACTGGAGATTCTTATGAAGCTGCGTTCAACACCAGAGACACGAAGAGTTCCTGTTATTATGGTAACAGCCAAAACTTCAGAGATAGATAAGGTTAAAGGTCTTGATATGGGAGCAGATGATTATCTGACTAAGCCATTCGGTGTCATGGAACTTATATCAAGGGTAAAGGCGCTTCTAAGACGTGCTGGTGGAATGGAAGAAGAGAAGTTTATCAAGGTTGGTGAACTTTTTATAGACGATGAGAAGCATGCTGCATTTGTGTCAGACAAGCATATGGAGCTTACATACAAAGAGTATGAACTGTTAAAATATCTTGCACTTAACAGAGGAATCGTACTTACGAGAGATAATCTTATGGACAAGATATGGAGCACAGATTACGAGGGCGAATCAAGAACCCTTGATGTGCATATCAAGACATTAAGACAGAAGTTAGGTGAAGCTGGTTCGTATATCCGGACAGTGAGAAATGTGGGGTATTACCTTGATGAAGAAAAGAATTAATCTGCATTTTATTCTTATGACATTTATGGCTATAATTGCCACAGTTATTATGTCTACAGCAGTTTTTTATGGTGTGCTGAAAAAAGAAGTTCTGGTGGATTTGCGTAATTATGCCCAGATAATTGCTGATTCTGATGCATGGGGAATGGTATCTGCCCCTGAGAATGTGTCTGCTGACAGAGATAAGATAGAAGCGTCATATAATGCAAGCCTTAGAATTACGCTTGTTGACAAGGATGGAAAGGCATTGCTTGATACATATGCTAATGTAGATGATATGGAAAACCACAGGGCAAGACCAGAGGTTGCCAGTGCATTTGAATCTGGTGAGGGAAGTGCCATAAGAAATTCAAGCACAATGCAGAAAAGCGTATTTTATTATGCGGTTTTACTTGATAATGGATGTGTGTTAAGAGTTTCCAAAGAGGTCGGCAATATGACAGGGCTTATCATAAAGTCTCTGCCAACTGTGATTGCTTTGTGCTGTGTATTATTTATTATATGTATAATTTTATCAAGAATTCTTACCAGAAGTATTGTTGAACCGATAGAACAGCTTGCAGATAACCTTGATTCGTCAGAGTCTATTAAGGTGTATAAGGAGCTGGTTCCATTTGTCAATACAATAAAAAGACAGCATACGGACATTATAAAGAATGCAACTATGCGTCAGGAATTTACTGCCAATGTGTCCCATGAATTAAAGACACCTCTTACGTCTATATCAGGTTATTCAGAGCTTATCGAGAGCGGAATGGCAACAGATGATGATGTGATTAGATTTGCTGCTAATATCCATAAGAGTGCTAAGAGACTTCTCACACTTATCAATGATATAATCCGCCTTTCTGAGCTTGATGGGATTTCGGAGACAGATGTGTATGAGCCTGTCGATATATACGAGATTGCAAGCAGTTGTGTGGAGATGCTTAAACCTAATGCACAGAAAAATAATGTGAATATATCAATAGAGGGTTCAAGCCAGACAGTGTATGCTAATCATCAGATGATGGAAGAACTTGTATACAATCTATGTGACAACGCCATAAGATATAATAAAACAGATGGAAAAGTGTATGTCAGAGTCTGCCAGAGAATGATGACGGACAGCCAGAATACTGGTAACGGAGCTGTTGATGAGTACAAAGCAGTCGTTCTTGAGGTGGAAGATACAGGAATTGGTATATCTGACGAGAACAAAGACAGAATATTTGAAAGATTTTATCGTGTTGATAAGAGCCGTTCGAAGCTTACCGGCGGAACCGGACTTGGACTTGCGATTGTTAAACATATTGTTGCAAAACACCCGGCAGCCCATCTTGAGCTTGACAGTAAACTTGGGCAGGGAACAACTATAAGAGTTGTATTTAAAATGTAATGATATAAGCAGAGGGATTATTTATGTAGATAATCTCTCTGCTTTTTTATTAAAATGTATTGACATTGGAGAATATAAGATTTATTATACCCTAACAGGGTATATACCCTACACGGGTATAAAATGACATAACAGATGATTGCGTCAGATTAAGGAGGTATTACATGGGAGATAATATAAAAGATAATATGCAGCCGGGAATGGATAGTGAGGAAATGTGCTGCTGTAACAGACATAAGAAGAGAGACAGCAAGGAATATAATGACCTTATGAACAGACTGAGCAGAATTGAGGGACAGGTTCGTGGAATTAAGAGAATGCTGGAGAATGATGCATATTGTCCTGACATACTGATTCAGGTATCCGCTATCAATGCGGCACTCACAAGCTTTAATAAGGTGCTTCTTGCCAATCATATCAGAGAGTGTGTAACTAGAGATATACGTGATGGCAAGGATGAGACAGTTGAGGAGCTTATTGCAGTCTGTCAGAAGGTTATGAGATAACATTTCTGGCAGAGACAGATTAATAAATAATTCAGGAAAGGAAAAATCAATGAAAGTATACAATGTTACAGGTATGAGCTGTGCGGCGTGTAGTTCCAGAGTTGAAAAGGCAGTGTCCAAGGTTGATGGTGTCACATCATGTTCTGTAAGCCTGCTTACTAATTCTATGGGCGTTGAAGGCAGTGCAGATGCGGCATCAATTATCAAAGCAGTAGAAGATGCGGGTTACGGCGCTTCATTAAGAGATACATCAGGTGGTAATGGTGCTTCTGGTGGAAGTGCGCCGGCGAGTGGTGCAGATGCAGAGGATTATCTTGCAGACAGGGAAACACCAGTTTTGAAGAGAAGACTTATCTCATCAATAGGATTTCTTATAGTTCTTATGTATATTTCTATGGGACATATGATGTGGGGATGGCCTCTTCCTGCTGTATTGAAGGATAATCATATAGCAATGGGGCTTATCCAGATGCTTCTTACAATTATAATTATGGTTATTAACCAGAAGTTTTTTATAAGTGGATTTAAGAGCTTATTCAAAGGAGCACCTAATATGGATACACTTGTTGCACTGGGAAGTACAGCAGCATTTGTCTATAGTACATGTGTATTATTTGCAATGACAGATGCGGCAACCAGGGGCGACAGCATGGGTGTCATGAAATATATGCATGAGTTTTATTTTGAATCTGCGGCTATGATACTTACACTTATCACAGTCGGCAAGATGCTTGAGGCTCATTCTAAGGGAAAGACAACAGATGCACTTAAAGGACTTATGAAGCTTGCACCTAAGAAGGCAACAGTTATAAAGAACAGTGTCGAGCAGGTTGTACCGATTGAACAGGTAAAGATTGGAGATACATTCGTAGTTAAGCCGGGAGAAAATATACCGGTGGATGGTATTGTTATAGATGGACAGAGTGCGGTTGATGAGTCAGCGCTTACAGGAGAGAGCATACCTGTAGATAAATCGGCAGGAGATGAGGTGTGTGCCGCGACAATCAACCAGTCGGGCTATCTTAGATGTGAGGCAAAGAAGGTTGGACAGGATACAGCTCTTTCACAGATAATACAGATGGTAAGTGATGCTGCTGCAACTAAGGCTCCAATCGCCAAAATAGCAGATAAGGTATCTGGTATATTCGTTCCTGCTGTTATATGTATTGCTGTTGTAACTACAATCGTATGGCTTATCGCAGGACAGGGTATTGGTTATGCACTTGCAAGAGGAATATCTGTGCTTGTTATAAGCTGTCCATGTGCACTTGGACTTGCTACACCAGTTGCTATTATGGTTGGTAATGGAATGGGTGCAAAGAATGGTATTATGTTCAAAACTGCTGTTTCGCTTGAAGCAGCCGGCAAGACACAGATTGTTGTTCTTGATAAGACTGGTACAATCACAAGCGGTGAACCAAGGGTTACAGATATATATGCAATACAGGAAAATGGCGAGGCAGAGCTTATAAAATATGCCAAAGCACTTGAGAGCATGAGTGAGCATCCACTTGCCAAGGCAGTTATGAAATATGGCATGGAAAAGGAGAATATTGATGGTTCTGTGGACAGCAGATTAGAGCTTAGTGATTTCAAGGCACTTGCTGGTAATGGACTTGAGGCATATGTAGATGGCAGGAGACTTGTAGGTGGAAGTGTTAAATATATATCAGGCCAGGTACATGCAGCAGAAGCTGCCATGAACATTGCTGAAAAGTATGCATCTGATGGCAAGACACCACTTATGTTCGCATATGATAATAAGCTTTTAGGAATAATAGCTGTGGCTGATGTCATCAAGGAAGATAGTCCGGTAGCTGTAAAAGAATTACAGAACATGGGAATCAAGGTTGCAATGCTTACAGGTGATAATGAGCGTACAGCAAGAGCTATAGGTGCACAGGCCGGAGTAGATGAGGTTGTTGCGGGAGTTCTTCCAGATGGCAAGGAACAGGTTATAGCAAGTTTACAGAAGCTTGGAAAAGTTGCTATGGTCGGTGATGGAATCAATGATGCCCCAGCTCTTACAAGGGCTGACGTGGGTATTGCGATAGGCGCAGGAACAGATATAGCAATTGATGCGGCAGATATAGTTCTTATGAAGAGCAGATTATCAGATGTTCCAGCGGCGATAAGATTAAGCCGTGCGACACTTACTAATATACACGAGAATCTGTTCTGGGCATTTTTCTATAATGTCATAGGAATACCGCTTGCAGCAGGTGTGTGGATACCGGTATTTGGCTGGACACTTAATCCTATGTTTGGAGCTGCTGCGATGAGCTTATCAAGCTTCTGTGTGGTAAGTAACGCACTGAGGCTTAACATGTTTAAAATGTATAACACTGCCAGAGATAAAAAGATAAAGAATCAGGCGGAGATACCAAAAGATTATCTTGGCAGTTATAATATTAACAATGAAAAGGAGACTACATTAATGGAAAAGACAATTAAGATTGAAGGAATGATGTGCGGACATTGTGAGGCAACAGTAAAGAAGGCTCTTGAGGCTGTAGAACAGGTATCAGAGGCAGTTGTAAGCCATGAGGCTGGAACGGCAGTTGTTAAGCTTACAGCAGATGTATCAGATGATGTGTTAAAGAAAGCTGTTGAAGATAAGGACTATAAGGTAACATCAATACAATAATATGCCCAATATAATATATTAATAGCTGTAATAAAGTGCTCTTTTTACTGGATATCCGGTAAAAAGGGCATTTTATATATTTTTTAGACATTTGTAAGATTAATTATCTTTTTATTTGTGGAGAAAAGTGGTAATATCAGAGAACTTGATTACGAAAGGGAGTTATTATCACATGTCTAGAATATTTAAAAACCTGATACCATACTGGAAATCGTGTGTGATTATCATTGTACTGCTGTTAATGCAGGCATTCTGTGATTTGTCGCTGCCAGGCTACACGTCAGACATAATTGACACAGGTATACAGAATGGCGGTATATCACATACCTGCCCGGAGGCTATAACATCAGATGATTATACGAATGCGATGCTTCTGATGACTGATTCTGAAAAAGATATCTGGAATCAGATATATGATCAGGATGGAGATATCTACAGGCTTAATGTTAAGAGTGACAAGAAGTTAAGTGAATATGATGATATCTTTAATATTCCATTAATTATTGTAAGCCAGATGAGTGAGGAAGATGTCCAGAAGATGACAATGGCTGTATCTATGGGCATGGTTAAACAGAGTGATATAGACAGCATGAGAGAGTCAGCATCTGAACAGCTTAATGCTGTTGGAAGCACAATGATTCAGTCTATGGGAATAGCATATGCAAAGAAGATGGACAGCAATGCTGGCGTAGACATGGATAAATTACAGACTTCATATCTGTGGATATCAGGTGCGAAGATGCTTGCCATGGCACTGCTTGTAGCAGTTGCTACAGTTCTTGTAGGACTTGTGGCATCAAGAGTTGCGGCAAGTGTTGGCCGTGATATGCGTAGAAATGTCTACTCTAAGGTTATGGGATTCTCCAACGCGGAGATGGATAAGTTCTCAACAGCATCACTTATAACAAGAACAACTAACGATATACAGCAGGTACAGTTTGTAACTGTTATGCTTTTAAGAATTGTTGCGTATGCTCCAATTCTTGGTATTGGCGGTATATTAAAGGTTATGGAGTCCAAAGCAGGAATGGAGTGGATTATAGCACTTGCACTTGTTGTAATCATAGCTGTTGTTGGCGTGCTTATGGCAGTTACAATGCCTAAGTTCAAGAGAATGCAGGAACTTGTCGATGATGTCAACCTTGTGTCAAGGGAGATTCTTACAGGTATTCCAGTTATACGTGCATTTGGACGTGAGAAGAAAGAAGAAGAACGTTTTGACAAGGCTAATAAAGCATTGACAGGAACAATGCTTTTCACTAACAGGGTTATGACATTTATGATGCCTCTTATGACATTTATAATGTATGGACTTAATATACTTATAATATGGGTGTCTGCACATAAGATTGATGAGGGAACTCTTCAGGTTGGTGCAATGACGGCGTTCATAACATATTCAATGCAGATTGTCATGTCATTCCTTATGATTACAATGATGTCTGTAATGCTTCCAAGAGCTGGTGTTGCGGCTAACAGAATTCAGGAAGTTTTAAATGAGCGCAATGATATTGAAGACCCGGAAAATCCTGAACAGATGAATGACAAGAAGGGTGTTATAAGATTTAATCATGTACATTTCAGATATAACAATGCTGATTCAGATGTACTTGAGGACATTGATTTCACGGCAGAACCGGGTAAGACGACAGCGATTGTAGGTAGCACAGGATGCGGTAAGTCAACTCTCGTAAACCTTATCCCTAGATTATATGATGTTACAGAAGGCTCTATAGAGGTTGACGGTCATGATATAAGAAATGTATCTATGTCAGATTTACGTTCAATGATAGGTTATGTTCCACAGAAGGCAGTGCTTTTCTCAGGAACAATTGCAAGTAATTTAAGATTTGGTAAAGAAGATGCTTCAGATGAAGATATAAAGACAGCGGCAGAAATTGCACAGGCTACAGAGTTTATCGACACAAAGAAAGATAAATACGACAGCAATATAGCGCAGGGCGGTTCTAATGTATCAGGAGGGCAGAAGCAGAGGCTTTCAATAGCAAGAGCAATTGCCAAATCACCTAAGATATATGTATTTGACGACAGCTTTTCAGCACTTGACTTAAAGACTGATGCGGCACTTAGAAAAGAGCTTGCGGGCAAAGTAACTGATGCTACAGTTATAATCGTAGCGCAGAGAATCAGTACTGTAATGAATGCTGACCAGATTCTTGTAATGGATGATGGACGTATTGTTGGCAAGGGAACACATGAAGAACTTATGAAGAGCTGTGAGGTTTACAGCGAAATCGCAAGGTCACAGTTGTCAGCTAAAGAACTTGGAGAGGAGGCATAGACATGGCAGATAATAGTAATGAATTAAAGAAACCTCCTGTAAGAAGAGGCCCGGGTGGCAGGAATCCAGGTATGCCAGCCGAGAAAGCCAAAGACTTCAAAGGTTCGATAGGTAAATTATTATCATATATAGGTAAGTTTAAGATTGCTGTTATAGCTGTTATGATATTTGCAGCCATATCAACAATATTTAATGTTATAGGCCCTAAGATATTAGGTAAGGCGACAACGGCATTAGCAGAAGGCCTTATGAATAAGATATATGGTACTGGCGGAATGGATTATGGCTATATTGGCAAAATTCTTCTCATAGTGCTTGGATTATATGTTATCGGTGTTATATTCAGCTTCTGTCAGGGCTGGATAATGACAGGTGTGACACAGAAGGTTTGTTACCGCTTAAGAAAAGAGATTTCTGAGAAAATTAACAGAATGCCTCTTAAATATTTCGAGAGCAGAACATATGGTGAGGTTCTTTCGAGAATTACGAATGATGTCGATACACTTGGACAGGGATTAAACCAGAGTATAACAACAATTATTACATCAATCGCAACACTTATCGGTGTGCTTGTGATGATGCTCAGTATATCACCTGTTATGACTATTATCGCGATAGTGATTCTTCCAATATCTGCCGGACTTGTCTCATTTGTTGTTAAGAGGTCACAGAAGTACTTCATAACACAGCAGGAATATCTTGGCAGGATTAACGGACAGGTGGAAGAGACATATTCCGGACATATGGTTGTAAAGTCATTTGACAAAGAGCGCGATATGGTTAACCAGTTCAATGAAACTAATGATATTCTGTATAAATCAGCATGGAAGTCACAGTTCTTCTCAGGAATGATGCAGCCTGTTATGGCATTTGTTGGTAATCTTGGTTATGTTGCGGTTGCTATATCTGGTGGATTCTTTGCTATCAAGGGTGTTATAACAATCGGTGATATCCAGGCATTTATCCAGTATGTTAAGAGTTTCACACAGCCTATAACACAGATTGCACAGGTAATCAATCAGGTACAGTCTATGGCTGCTGCTGCTGAGAGAGTATTTGAATTCCTTGGAGAAGAGGAAGAGGAGCAGATTGTGTCTAATCCAGTAAGTACAGACAACATTGAGGGAGCTGTTGAGTTCTCACATGTAAGATTCGGATATAAGAAGGAACAGCCTGTTATCCATGATTTCTCAGCTAAAGTTAAGCCGGGACAGAAGGTAGCTATTGTCGGACCAACAGGAGCAGGAAAGACAACAATGGTAAAGCTTCTTATGCGTTTCTATGATGTCGATGATGGTAAGATTCTTCTGGATGACCATGACATCAAGGAGTTTAACAGAAGAGACTTAAGAGATGCATTTGGAATGGTTCTTCAGGATACATGGCTTTATAAAGATACAATCATGGAGAACATAAGATACGGAAGACTGGATGCAACAGATGAAGAGGTTATAGCGGCTGCCAAGGCTGCCCATGCAGACCATTTCATATCAACTCTTCCAGGTGGATATAATATGGAGCTTAATGAGGATGCAAGTAATGTATCACAGGGACAGAAACAGCTTCTTACAATTGCGAGAGCAATCCTTGCTGATAATCCGGTTCTTATTCTTGATGAGGCAACTTCATCAATTGATACCAGAACAGAGCAGCTTATACAGAAGGCTATGGATAATCTTATGAAGGGCAGAACGAGCTTTGTCATAGCCCACAGATTATCTACAATCAAGAATGCAGATATGATTCTTGTCATGAAAGACGGAGATATCATTGAGCAGGGTAATCACGATGAGCTGATGGAAAAGGGCGGATTCTACGCAGATCTTTATAATTCACAGTTTGAAGAAGCTTAGGCATTTTTTAGTTATATTTTAATGTGTAAATAAATCTACTTAAAGAGATAGTACTTTAGGTTATGGTTTATTTACACATTTTTTGTTTTGCGGTATAATCAAATATTATGATACCAGGGTCAAAAGGTCAGAAAGCCGATGCAAGCTTGCTTGCAAGAGGTTTTTTGACCTCTTGACCCACCAAAAACATGAGTAAGTAGCCATTTTTCAAAGAAAAATGAGCGGATTACGAATGTTTTTGAGGATTGTGAGAGTGCAAAGCACGTAGCAATCTGGTATCAAAGGGGTCAAAATACCTTTTGACCCCCAACATCATATTATAATATTGATACATCAAGGAGCTGGCTGATGAGAAATAATGGATTTTATCTTAGACAGGTGGCGGGAGATTCATGGCTGTTAATGCGTGGAGATTATCCAGTGAATCAAACGAAAACTAAAGACAGCTATATATATCCGATTAAGCTTAACGCTACAGGAGCGTATATATGGGAGCAGATTGAGCTGGGATATGCAATTGATGATATTGCTAAGAATATACAAATAGAATATGGAATATCCTTTAAGGAGGCGCAGTCAGACGTTGAAGATTATGTCGAAAGTCTGGTTCAGAAAGGATGTCTGTATGTTGAATAGAGCAAGAATTATTCTAGTCGGTAATGGAGGATTAAGATGAAGACGTTAGTAATAGGGGGATATAATAAAGTAACTGCATCTATAATTCAGAAGCTAAGCAAGGAAGGCTGCGATATATATGTTCTGACCAGCAGCAAGGAAGATAAGAGCAGATTTCAGAATGTATATGAACACTATATATTTGCGTATGACAGTGACTGCATCAAGGAAGTGTTTGAGAGTGTCAATCCGGATGTGACAATTTTCACAGGTGCATTCGATTCTAATTACGACTGGAATGGTGGATATACAGAGGTTGTTAATTTTGGTAACGGACTGTTTAACTGTCTTAATGCATTTCTGTTTCTTGGACACGGAAGATTTATCAATCTCTCATCAAGTGAAGTTAAGCAGGTAACAAGAACAGAATATCAGGAGATTACATCTGCCAAGAGAGATTCATATTCTGGTGGATATGAGAAATATGCTGATATCTATAAGGCAGTAGCGTTAAAAAATGGAGAGTCGTCATGTTCTAACATGAGACAGGATTCTAATGCAGATATTATAACACTCAGAGTAGATAATATGTGCTATGAGCCGGAGAACCCACAGGATCATGTGTTAAAGAGTGATATGTGCGCGAGAATGCTTATTGAGGCATATACTGACAAACAGACTACTATAACAGGAAAGTATTATTCGCCTATCTACATCAATGATTTTGTTGAGGCATTATACAATATAATTAATAAGACTGCATTTCGCGAAAGCATATACAGATTAGGATGTGATGTTAAAATCACTCAGGATGAGCTGTCAGAGATGGTAAGTGACCAGATTGACAGTATTGATGATAATGTGCTCATAGCAAAGAACTATGAGATAAAAGAGGATTTCTTATATAATACTAAGGTTCCAGATGTGTCTGATGAGGTTAACGTTGTTATATTTAAGGATGCATCACAGTGCGCTAAGTTGATGATTGACGAATTTAAGAACGATATAGATAAGTTCGTTGACCGCAGTAAAAAGAAGTCGTCAGCAGGCAGGAAATTTTTAGCAAGCTGCAAGAGGCTCTTTAATGTGGCACTTCCATTCATAGAGAATATGATTGTGTTTATTCCGTTCTTTATGATTAATAATAGGGTTACAGGAAGTGCTTATTTTGCAAAGCTTGATCCATATCTTATATATGTAGAGATATTCGCGATTATCTATGGACAGCAGCAGGCAGCATTTTCTTCACTGCTTGCGATTGCAGGTTACATTTTCAGACAGACATATTCAAGGTCGGGATTCGATGTAATGCTTGATTACAACACATATGTATGGATGGCACAGCTTGTAATCTTAGGTCTGTCAGTAGGCTATCTGCGTGACAAGATAAGAACTATCAAGGATGATAAGAAAGATGAATCCATATATCTTGCCAGCAGACTTAAAGATATTGAAGATATCAATATGATTAATGCCAAGTTAAAAGATGAATTACAGACACAGGTAATTAACCAGACAGACAGTCTTGGCAAGATATTCGAGATAACTGCAACACTTGACCAGGATGCGCCAGAAGAAGTATTCTTCCATGCGGCAGAGGTTATATCTGACCTTATGGATTGTAAGGATGTTGCTATATACAATGTGTCTAACAGGAATTTTGCGCGACTGATGTCAGCAACATCACCTAAGGCAAGGTCGCTTGGCAATTCAATTGAATATACCAAGTATACAGATATGTATGAGGCACTTGTTAAGGGTGAGGTATATATTAACAGGAAGCTTACAAAGAATTATCCTCTTATGGCAGTTGCCATTACTGAGAATGAAGAGCTTAATTCTATTATCATGTTATGGAATATAGCGTGGGAAAGAATGAATATGGCTCAGACAAACAGATTGAGAGTTATAAGTTTTATGATTCAGAATGCTGTGCTTCGTTCTGACCGTTATATCGAAATGCTTGAGAATGAACGTTATATAGAGGGAACTAAGATACTTGATGCTGATGCATTCAAGACACTGCTTGATGCCTTTATTAATGCGAGAAATAAGGGCCTTGCATATTGTACTCTTATAAGGATAGTTCTTCCTGATAAAGACCTGGTGAAAGCCAGTGAGAAATTAAGCAAGATGGTAAGAACATCGGATTACATAGGAAGCAACAATGATGGCAATGCATACCTTTTACTTGCTAACACTAATACAACCGATGCATCATATGTTGAAAAGCGTCTTTCAGATGCTGGATTTGATTATCAGATAATTGACAGACTGGAAAGGTAGGAATATATGAGCTTTGATGTAATAGTTATATTGCTTATTGTACTTGCAATTCCTGTGACAATAATTGTGTATTATGCGCTTGCATTTATTCTGCGTAAGCTGTTCTTCAGAAGAAAAGTTGATTTGTCAGACGTAATATTCAGCAAGGACAAAATCAAGCAGGTTGAGAAAAGCGATATGGAGCAGGAGCGTAATATAGTTGCTGTTCAGGAAGCGGTTGCTGTAAGTGATTATCATAATCAGAGAGCTTTGATGATGAATATTATCCGTAAGGATATGAAGAAGTCGCTTGGTTCCATAACATATGCACTTAACAGTGAGGATTCGGAGACATCACATTATGCTGCGGCAGCTTTAAGAGATGAATTAAGTGAATTCCGTAACAACACACATAAGCTGTATCAAATGGTTAAGGAGAGCAAGCCGCTTGATACGGAGGCGTGCCATGAGCTTGTTAATCTTATATATGACACAATAAGCCAGGATGTATTCAGACAGTCTGAGCAGAAGAGCTATGTGTGGATGCTTGAGGAAGTGCTTACCAGAATGTATGAATCTGAGCCAGATGATATTAAGGACTGGTATTATGAGTGGATTGTGGGATTCCTTATGTCTATAGGTTTTCCAGATGATGCGTATAAATGGTGTATAAGAGCCAAAGAGAAGATAGATGGAAGTCTTTCCCCATACAAATGTCTGTTGAGATATTACTATGGTATGGATGATGGAGAGAATTTCATGAAGACAATGAACGAATTGAAAAAATCAGACATTAAGATTGATCAGGAAACATTAGAGATATTGAGATTGTTTAATAGCTGATATTAATAATAACACAGACTGGGAAGGTAAAATGCAATGATGGATACATCCAACATCTTTCAGTCACTTATGATAATGGCATTGTACGCATTGTTAGTATTGTTCGTGCCATCTTTAGTGATGAAGAAAAGGCTGTCCAATCAAAGAATGTATGAGAGATTCATGATATACGTTGTGTTTGGCAACTTCTATATTATTAATATCGTTTTTATCCTGCAGCTTATTCATATATCTAATATGTTTACGCTTCTTGTGTTATATCTTGCACCTGTTCTCTATGTGCTTATCAAGCCAAGGGCTAAGGATATAAAAAGAACATTTCTTGATATGATAGAGACTGTTGACAGACTGCTCAAGGGAAGCCTTGGATTTAAGACATATCTTAAATCACTCGGAAGGGCTGTTGGAAGACAGTGTGCAGAATGGATGCAGAAGCTGTCAATGATTCGTAACAGACAGAATATTGAGGGCATTGCAGTAGCGGGAGTTGTTATTCTTGTATGTGTTATGTATGGTTCTAACAGCATTAAGAATTATGGATATCTTGCATCAGATATCGCTGTACACAACTACTGGATTAATGCCATGACGGAGAATAATATATTCGTTGCTGGTGTGTATCCACATGGATTTCACTGTGTAATATATTTTATGCATGAGATATTCAGAATAGATGTATCTGTACTTTTAAGGCTGTTTGCCATGACTAACGCTGTATTTGTCCATATGGTTTTATGGGCATTCATAAGGTACCTTACAAGGTCAAGATATGCGGCATATGGTGCGTTAGTTATATTTGTGGCTGTTGACTTTATTAACAGCGGCTGTTACAGCAGATATTCATGTGACCTTCCACAGGAATACGGAATGATATTCATATTCCCGACATTATATTTCCTGTTTGAATATATGAAGCATGAAAGAACAAGAGGAAAGAAGGATAAAGCATACAGAATCAGGAAAAGATATGAGCTTGCCGGAGCTGCGTGCAGTTTTTCTCTTACAATTGCTGTACATTTCTACGGAACTATGATTATTGGTTTGTTCTGTGTGGCTATGGTGATAGCTTACTGGATGAGATTTCCAAGACCAAGATTTTTCCTGCGCTTGATGGCGGCATTGTTTGCAGGCATTTTCATAGCGGCACTGCCAATGGGTGTGTCTATAGCGCAGGGTAATCATTTTCAGGGTTCAATCGGATGGGGACTTAATATTATTAAAAGTTCAGGAGAGCAATCAAGCCAGTCAGGTAATGTGACTAAGAGTGCAGGTTATGATGATGATATCAAAGAGGCTGGAATTGATGATAAATCAGGAGCAGACAGTAGCAATGACAGTACATCATCAGACAGCCAGACATCCAATTCATCAGATAACGGAAGTTCTGCTGTTTCAAAGCCTGTAAAACAAAATCCTGTGATTGTGCTTAAAGATAAAGTGCTTAACAAGTGCCGTGCACTGTTTGCAGGATTCCACAAGACTCTTGATACATTTGTAATCAATGAATACAGCGATGTATGGGCATATATAATGGTTATCTCAATCGTAATAGTATTCGTATATGGAGTTGTTCTGGCTATAGCAGACTGGAAGAATTATGATTCAGATTATGGCTGCCAGTATGTGACAGTTGCATTTGGCGTATTATTCACTATTGCAATTCTTATAGCTTCTTATCTGAAGCTTCCGGCAATCATGGATGTTAACCGAGGAAGAATATATTATATGTATTCATTCACGATTATAATAGGAATCATTATCGATATGATACCGGGAATTATAGCCAGATTTATAAAGAAGAGACATTGGATATATAATATCCCATCACTGGTTATATCAGTTGCCATTGTGGCAGGACTTTTATCAGTATATGGATTAAGACCAGTTGCTATCAACAGCAGACGTAATCTTATGCAGACTAATGGTGCAGTGTACTGCATGTATAAGATAATGGATGAGCACAAGCACAATGATAATAACTGGACAATTGTATCGCCGACAGATGAACTTAGAATGCTTGCAGGAAGAGGATATCATTATGAGCTGTCCGATTTCGTAAGAAAGTTAAAGCGGTCATCCAAGTTTACACTTCCTACTAAAGAGGTGTATGTATTCATAGAGAAGAAACCGCTTGATTACACGATTACAAATAAATATTCTGACAAGGAGGTGTCCGAGGAAGGGGCATCACAGACATATGCTGATTATTATTCTGGCAATACAATGTACAAAGGAGAGGCGAGATATATTCTCATGAGTAAGACGTATTACTGGGCTAAGAGGTATCAGGAGATTTATCCAGAAGATTTTACTGTTTATTATGAGGATGATGAGTTTATATGTTATAGGCTGGTTCAGAATACATCATTTTTGAATAATCTGATGGTTGATTATAGCTATAACAGATAATTATATATTCATATTATGTGCTTATAGTGCAGGAATAGAGGGTTGATATGGAATCTAAGATGATTACAAAGCGTATATTTCTTACAATCACTGTTATCATGATGCTTGTATTGTTCTTATTTCAGTTCACAGGAATAGTGCGAAGAAAGTATAACGATTATGAGAATAACAGTTATAAGGCGAGTACTGAGACTAATCTGAAAGCATCAGATGAATACAAAGTGCTCACAAAAGAAAGTGACGTGTTAAGCAGTGCCAACAGATATATTGTCTATATTGGCAATGTGGATGATGATTACGGGAAAACGGTTTACCAGTGGTGCCGTTTTACGAAGAAAAATATGCTTACATATTCAGATATAACAAAATATGAGCTTCGTGGCTGGAATAAGCCAGAGATGGTGATAGTAGATTCTAATTATATGGATTACACGACACAGATGGATGCGCTTGAAGCAATCTCTAATGCAGATGTCAATGTGACAATGTGCACACTTCCAGCTTATGATGTTACACGTAAGAACCAGCGTCTTATGGATTACTGTGGTATAGAGAACTGGGCGAGAAAGGTTACTGCATCTGGAATAAGAGTTTTTGATGATTTCCTTATCGGCGGTGAGATATGGTTCAACAAGGAGAATGATACTGACGGAACATACAGTGACCTTACACCTACAATTCCCTGGTATATAACAACTACAGGAACTAAGACGTATATGGCTGCTGAACTTGAAGCAGAAGATTATAAGGATCTGGAGAATGAGAACCAGCCATCTTTAGTGTGGAGAAAGAGATGGAATGATTCATATGTGTTCTGTATTAATGGTGATTTCATTAAGAATATATCTGGAATTGGAATACTTAGTGCTATAGCGTATGAAGCCAAGGATTATGATATATATCCTGCGATAGATGCGCAGACATATATAGTTGAGAATTTCCCATATCTGTCAAATGAGAATGAAAACCAGATTGAGAAATATTACAGCAGGACAACAGATTCATTCCTTGAGAATGTTATCTGGCCGGATTTATCTAACCTCAGCAGTAAGATAGCGGTTAAGTTTACATTTATGGCTGCACCACAGCTAAATTATTCGGATAAAGTATCGGTTTCAGTCAACGAACTTGATTATTTCTTCCGCCTTATCAAAGAGCAGAATTCAGAGACTGGTCTTACAACTGCAAGAGGTAACAGAGAGCTTCTGGCAGATAAGCTTGATGCTGATAAGAGCACATATAAGAACTACATCGGAAGCTATGAATTCTTAAACATCTTTTTGAAGAAGGATGAGATAGAAGATATAAAGAATAGCAAAAATGAGATATTAGATAATGTCAAGACATATGTAACAGGTTCGGACGAATATAATGAAACCAGTCTGTTATCATATATTGATGATGACAAACTGCTTATAGAGACACCTGTCAGCAGCATGAAGTACTCATTCAGCAAGGATTTCACAATAAGATGTCTTAATACATCACTTGCATACAGCAATATGGATATAGATGTCAGACAGATGTATTATCCGACAGATGAGAACAATCTGTGGAACAGATATATCAAGGATGTGTCAGCGGCAACTGAGAATCTTACTGCTGCAAGCAGAAAGTTCAGCAGATGCACAGTCTCTGAACTTGATAAGCGTGTAAGAGAGATGTTAAGCCTTGATTACAGCTATCGTCAGGATGGCGATACGCTTATAGTTGATGTCAAAGGCAGTCAGGAAGTATCAAGATTTGTTCTTAGAACGCATAAGAAAGACATAAAATCTGTGTCTGGTGGAACATATACAACAATTGAAGATGGGGTGTATATAATAACAACAACGGAAAAGCAGATTCGTATTACATTGTAGAAAGGTGCGGTTCCTTATGAGAATATGTATAGTTGCAGAAGGATGTTATCCTTATGTAATCGGTGGTGTATCAGGCTGGATTAATAACCTTATAACATCATTTCCTGAATATGAATTCATAATGTTAGCGATAATATCTGACAGGTCTGTAAGCGGCAAGTTCAAATACACATTGCCTGATAATCTTACAGAGGTTCATGAAGTATATCTTAATGATAAAGAATATGTGACTAGGCTTAACAAGAAGTATAAGAAAGCAAGATTATCAAGTGATAACTTAAAGGCTCTTGAGTCGCTTCTTATAGGCAGGGATACTGACTGGGAGAGACTTACAAGACTTTTCCAGAGCCATAAGATATCACTTGACCAGTTGCTTATGGGGCCAGATTTCCTTGAGGCATCTATGAGAAATTATGAGTTAAAGCATGGCGAGATTGTCTTCTCAGATTTCTTATGGACAATGCGTTCTATGTATCTGCCATTATTTTTATCAATGCAGTCAGATATTCCTAAGGCGGACATATATCATTGTGTTGCGACTGGATATTCAGGAATACTTGGTGCGATGGCTAAGATATTATACCCGGACAGCAGACTTATTGTGTCAGAGCATGGTATATATACAAGAGAGCGAGAGGAAGAGATTATCAAGGCTGAGTGGATTCAGAGCATATATAAGAATATCTGGATTGACCAGTTTAAGAAGATGTCATTATTCGCATACGATAAGGCAGATGTTGTGACATCACTCTATGCAAGAGCAAGGGAGCTTCAGATTGAGCTTGGCTGTAAAGAGAGCAAGACAATGATAACACCTAACGGAATAGACCCGGCAAGATTTTCTGACATTCCACAGAAAGACCCTAAAGACCCATTTATCAATATAGGTGCGGTACTCAGAGTAACACCAATCAAGGATGTCAAGACAATGATTATGGCATTTGGTTATGCCAAGGCTATCAATCCTAAGTTAAAGTTATGGATAATGGGTCCTACAGATGAGGATGCTGATTATGCCAAGGAGTGTTTCTCACTTGTTGAGGATATGCAGATAAAGGATATCGTATTTACTGGAAGAATCAATACAAACGAATACATAGGCAGGATGGATTTCACAATACTTACAAGTATCAGTGAGGGTCAGCCTCTTACAATTCTGGAAGGTTATGGAGCTAAAAAGCCAGTTATAGCAACAGACGTTGGTAACTGCCGCGGACTTATATATGGCGAGGGAGACAGCTTTGGTCAGGCTGGTATTCTTACACATATCATGAATGTGGAAGAAATCAAAGATGCGATGCTGTTCCTTGCGGATAATCCTGATGTATGCAGACAGTATGGGGAGAACGGATATAAGAGATTCTTAAGCAAATATACAATTCAGGATATGAAAAAGACATACGCGCAGATATATAAAAAATTATCAAAGTAAAGGAGACGCAGGGCAATGGCGGGAATTGGTATCAAGTTAAACAAATTCTTTGGTAAAAGCTCAGTTTCATCATATGTTGCAGGTGCTGGATACAGTGTTATAACTACAGTTGCACCTATGATAGTGGTTATCGGTGATATTATGCTCATGAGGTGGGCACTTAATTATACAGATGCTACCACATATAATAACAGAGAGCTTTTTCAGGTTACCATATTATATATATTTATGTTTACGCTGCTTGCACAGGCTCCTTTTAATGCGGTGTTATCCAAATATGTATCAGATGAGATATTCAAGGAACAATACAGTAATATTATGGCGGCATTCAGGATTGGGCTGTTGCTCGATATAGTGCTTAACTGCATACTTGTAATACCTTTTACGCTGCATGAATATTTTGCAGGCCATGTGGATGTGTTATATATACTTGTATCAGTTGTATGTTTTATCGCCCTGTCACTGACATTTTATACAGTTATGTATCTGTCACTGTGTAAGGATTATGGAAAGATATCATGGTTTTACATAATAGGAATGGTAGTGGCATTCGTGCTGTCGCTTATTCTTGTGTATGGAGCCGGAATGGAAGTTACATTGGCGATGCTTTTATCGCTGGCGGTTGGATTCATAGTGATTGCATCACTGTCATATGCGCTTCTTAGACATTACTTTTCGACTAACAGCAGACAGTATCTTGATGTAATTAAATATATATTGAGATTCTGGAAGCTTGTAGGAGCTAATACATTGTATACATTAGGCTTGTTTATACACAATTTCGTGTTCTGGACTTCTGGTTTAAGAAATGTCGTTGCAGATACATTTGTGTGTGCTGAATCATATGATTTTGCAACATGCCTTGGTATGTTTACTAATATATCAGCCAGTGTAATATTCGTGTCACTCATAGAGATGCATTTTAATGCAAAATATAAGCAGTATTCAGAGGCGATTATCGGTGGAAGACTTATAGATATCAAGAAGACTAAGAGCAGAATGTTCCGTATGCTCTCTGAGCTTCTTATGTCGATGGTAAGAATACAGTTCATCGTATCAACTGCGTTGTTCCTTATATGCGTTATTGCACTTCAAAGACTCGGATTTGCAGGAATTGTATTGCAGTTGTATCCATGTCTTGCCGCTGGATATTTCATGGTGTACATAATGTACGCTGTATTTATGTTCCTGTATTACTTTAACGACCTTGATGGTTCACTTATAACAGCACTTATTTTCTGTGTGGGAACACTTGCAGGAAGCATTGTGAGCATGAGACTTGATGTTATATGGTATGGTCTGGGTCTTGTGTTCGGCGCATTCTGTGCATGGACATATGGATATTTCAGATTAAAATATATGGAAGATACACTTCACATTCATGTCTTCTGCAATGGTAATATTCTTGCACAGGTTAAAGGAAAGAGACCTTCAAGCATGGTATTTAATGGCGTGGTTGTGGAGAACAAGAAAAGGGGAGGTAAGAGAAAATGATGCCGGTAGTTCTAAGAATCACAGTGATAGTGATAGGGTGCTTTTTTCTTGTGCTGAATCTGGTAACCTATGTTAAGAAAAATCTTACAGAGAAATTCACATGGCTGTGGACTTTATTTGCAGTGGTTATGATATTGTCTGGAATTGTTCCGGGATTGTATGACTGGAGTTCTACAATGAATTCATCTGGTTATATCGCAGTTGGAATAATAGCATTTCTTGTAATCCAGTTTATATTCATCATAACGAAAGAGATTGCAGAATTAAAGAGACGTAACAAAGAGCTTGCAATGCATGTGTCATTGCTTAATCAGGAAAATGAAAGAATCCTTGCACGCCTTGAAAAGATGACAGGTGTGAATAAATCGGAAATATAACAGGCGATACACATGAAGAAAGATATTTTGTTAGTAATTAATACTCTTGGCAGGGCTGGTGCCGAGACTGCACTTGTGGCTCTTATTAAAAGGCTTGACCCGGAAAAATACAATATATATCTGTATGTGTGTCTTGGACAGGGCGAGCTTATAAGAGATATCCCTGATTATGTAATGGTTCTCAACCAAGACTATAATGAATCATCAGTGCTCACAGCAGATGGTAAAAAACAGCTTAAATCAAGGGTGTTTAAAATGCTGTTTACAAGGGAAGCGGCATTCAGGAATATACCATATATTATCAGCAATACGGTACATAATCTTATGGAACACAGAAAAGTTAGTGTTGACAAACTTCTGTGGAGCGTGGTCGCTGATGCCGGTGCAGCATATGCAGGAGACAGACACTATGACCTCGCAGTTGCCTATATAGAGGGGGCGGCAGCCTATTTTGTTGACAGATATGTCAATGCTGATAAAAAGGCGGGCTTCATACATGTGGATTATGGAATGGCTGGATACAGCAGAAGGCTTGACAGGGAATGTTATGACAGATTTGATAAGGTATTTACAGTATCAGATGAGGTTAAGGATTCATTCCTTAAAATATATCCGGAGTGTGAAGATAAGACAGAGGTATTCCATAATCTTATAGATATTGATTCGGTTAAGAGCAAGGCAGAGATGTTCGTGCCAGATGACATAGATACTGACAGCCAGAAAATAAGAATTCTTACAGTATGCCGTCTTACCACGCAGAAGGCACTTGAAGTATCAATCGGAGCCATGAAAATTCTTAAAGATAAAGGAATTGATGCGGTGTGGTATGTTGTTGGTGATGGCCCTGAGAGAGACAGATTATCAGACCTTATCAAGCAGTATGATGTTGCAGACAGATTTATATTACTTGGAAGCAGGGATAATCCATATCCATATTACAAGGCATGTGATATATATGTCCATGCGACTAAGTATGAGGGCAAGAGTATAGCTATACAGGAAGCCCAGATTATAGGACTTCCGATAATCGCCTCTGATTGCAGCGGTAACAGGGAACAGATTATAGATGGTGTTGACGGAATATTGTGTGAATTCAGTGAGGCAGGCATCGCACAGGCTGTAACTGATATGATAGCAGACCGCCGGAACTGGGATGGATATTGTGAGAATGCAAGTAAAAAAGTATGCGATAACAGCGGTGAACTTAACAGATTATATGAGTTGTTATAAGTTATAGCAGAAATGAGGGGAATATGCAGAAGGAAGTATTGATAATAATACCTGCTTATAATGAGGAGCAGAATATTGATAAGGTATTAGACAGATTAAGCGTTCCAGAGATATCAGATGTATGTGATATTCTTGTTATGAATGATGCATCATCTGACAATACGAACTGGAAGGCTAAGAAGAGAAGTAATGTTGCAGTTGTAACACATGTGTTTAACCTTGGGTATGGCGGAGCATTGCAACTTGGCTATAAGTATGCAATACGTTACCGTTATAAATATGTTATCCAGATGGATGCTGATGGACAGCATGATGCCTGTAATGTGCTCAACATATATAACACATTAAAGACCAGGATTAACGGTTCTTATCCTGATATTGTACTCGGTTCAAGATACCTGCCAGACAGTGCACCATATCCTGTATCATTTATGAAGAACATAGCATATAAGATTTTCAGGCTGATAATCAAGATGGCGACAGGCAAGACAATCATGGATCCGACTACAGGACTTCAGGGAATAAGCTGGAGAGCAATGGTATATTACTCTAAATTCGGACATTTTGACGACAGATACCCAGATGCCAACATGATAACAGGAATGATACTTAAAGGTTACAATGTTGTTGAGATTCCGGGAGTAATGCATATAAGAACTGCCGGCAAGAGCATGCATTCAGGATTAAAACCTATTGGCTATATGTTCCATATGTTTTTAAGCATACTTGGAATACTTATAAGACAAAGCAAAGAAAAAAACGAACCAAAGGCGGTGGAAAAATCAGATGTGTAGAGTTATCTGTATTAGTGACGATACACCATCAAGAGGATGGTACAGTTTATACCCATTTGTCCTGTCAGAGACAGTTGATTATGGTCAGTTAAAATGGAGTATAAAAAATTATGAATATCTTGTTTTGGCACGTATCAATCTGTATGAATTCAGGGATTCAGACATAGATGATGCGGCACTTGATAATCTGTCCAGAATGTTTGATTTCTTTAGAACATACAAAAAAGAAATAATTCTCAGATTTGTGTATGATATAGATGGTAATGGGCTTATGAATGAGCCGGAATCTATTAAGATAATCAAAAGACATATGCAGCAGGTTGCCCCTTATATTATTAAGAATCACGACATTATATTGACAATGCAGGGCGTGTTCATAGGAAGCTGGGGAGAGATGCATACATCGAGGTATGCAGACAGTGCTGATATAGCAGACCTTGTTATTACATTGTATGAGGCTGTTAAGGGAAGTGTTAATATTGCTTTAAGAAAACCTTCCCAGATAAGGGAACTTGTTCAATTCCTTGATGCAACGCTTTATCCTGACAAGGAAAAGGTTATGAAAAGAATAGGATTGTATGATGATGCCATGTTATCAACTGATACTGATATGGGAACATTTTCATATGATAATTTAGATGATGATATGAAGATGTTAAAGGAACTTTCATCTATCAATGCAATAGGCGGCGAGGCAGTATCAGGAGATATTGACTTAGATGAACCAGAGGTGTCTATTGAGGGACTTAAAAAACGATATGTCACATATCTTAACAGCCAGTACGACCCAGAGGCTGTTGGTAAATGGGAAAAGCAGTATCTATATGATGAGCATATGACTGCATATAAGTATATAACAGAGCATCTTGGCTATCGTCTCGAATACAGAGGAATGATATTTAATCCTTTTGGCTTAAGAACTGTTATATTTTTTAAAAATACAGGATTTGCACCTTTCTATGGAAAAATCAAGCTGCTTATCAATGAAAACAATCAAAGCACTCAAAAGCTGGAAGCCATATCTAATAAGGATATAATAAAGCCGGGTGAAACTGTTAAATTCGTGTTTAAGAAAAAATGGTTCCCATGGCAATTATATTTAACCGGCGTCCGTGTATCTGATGGTAAATCAGTCGGCTTGTACAGAAGAGAGAGGGACAGCAGCGGTGGTATCTAAACTTCCCAGCTCATATCCATACTGTGTCAGTGCAATGTCATTGGCAAGCTTAATTGTTTCGCCAGATGTTTTGTCTGTTATTTTCAGATAAAATGTAATAGTACTGTCAGCAGTATTAGTACCATCTAAAGGTATTGAAAGATTGACATTCGTTGTCTGTCCCGGATACCATGTCCTTACATTAGTCTGTGATGTCACATCACATTGTACCATGTCTGTATTGCCTTCGGCATCTGTGACGGAGGCATATATATACACATTAAAATCACGATATGCTGGTGAGAATCCAACATTGTCTACATTAAGATTGACTGAGGCAGCCTGCTTATATGATTTAAGTGAGATTGCCGAGTCTCTTAATACATAACGATATCCCATATGAGTACCAATATACTGATAGGCAGTAGTTCCGTAGAATGCATCATTGCCTGTATAAATCTGTCGTTTCCACTTGTTAAGCACGCTCATGTCGTGTGCCCTGTTAAGGTATGATACATGCATGGCGGCAAGGTCTGTGGCAGCGTTATCTATATCGTTGTATGGATTGTCAAGCACAGCTTCCCCGCCATTAGGAACCATGAGGCATAATGAATTCTGGTATTGTATCTCCTGTGTTCTGTTGCCTTTAGAGGTATAGCTGGCAGAAGAGAAGCTCATATCAGAAGAGCCATATGTTCCTACATCTATTGAGGAACCAAGACAGCCATCATTGAAAAGTCCTATGCGGAAGTTACTGCTTCCACTTGTTACAGTGCTTTCTACATCTGGAAGAGAGGCTGTTTTAAGAATAGTTCTTAAGTGCTGTGGAGTTCTTACTGACAGATATATTCTTTTATCAATAACACTGTTAAGATAATCTGCAAGTTCAATCATGCTGGCTTCATCCATATAATTAGAGTTGTTCATCTCTGCAAAATTACCGACAAATATTCCTTGCATGATATATACATAGCTGGTATAGCGGTTTACAACTGAGGCAGTCTGAGACATGTGTGTCTTGATAATGCTTATATCAGCCGGCTCAGTCTGCGTTGCCTTACCATTCCAGTCATAGAGAAAGCGGAGAATGATATTGTGTCCGTTGTATCCCCATGTAGATATTATATTGTCTAACTGTGCGAGGGCATTATCACTGAGCTCACCAGTGTTGAAATTTTTAAGGTTAATCTCTAACATGATTAAGCGTGTGTCAGAACTGCTTTGAAGATATCTGGCAGTAGTGCTGTCAAATTCGCCTGAATCACCATTGGTAAGGGAATATCCAAACATGCTGTACCATCCGCAGTAGGGATTGTTAAGCTCAGATGTTGTCTCAGAATATTCAAATGTCCCAGATACACTCTGTGTACCATATTTGTATGCATTAACACCTACAGTAGCTGCAGGAATTAGAATTACAATACTTAAGAGAGCAGCAAGAATCTTTTCCATTCGATAAAAATCCTTTCTTGATATTAACTCGACTATTATAGCATTAAGACATTAAAAATGCTATAATATTACTAATAAGCTTATGAGTGTGGAGGAATAATGGTGGAGGAAAAAAGTCGTACTGAATATTCGGCACATAATACTACAGTTGGCTTGATTTCAAGACTTATCGCAATTCTTTGCGGCTATGTTGTAAGAATCGTATTTACCCATGTGTTATCGGAGACATATGTTGGTATTAATGGTTTGTTCACTAATATATTAAGTATATTGTCACTGTCTGAGATGGGAATTGAATCAGCTATATCATATGCGCTGTATAAGCCTATCGCCGATAACGATGAATCACAGCAGAGAGCAATAATTAATCTGTACCGCAAGCTGTATATGGGCGTTGCAGCATTTGTACTTATCGCAGGGGTAATGGTTATTCCGTTTCTTGGGGTTATTATCAAGGACTCACAGAGCATACCGGATGTGACTTATATATATATATTATATCTTATCAATTCAGCTATATCATATCTTCTTGTATACAAGAAAACGCTTCTTGATGCTCACCAGAAAAAGTACATAGGTGTGTCAGTGAGAGCGGTTTCATGGGTGATACAGGATGTAATACAGATAGTGATTCTTCTGGCTACAAGGAATTTCATATTGTATCTGTATGTATATATCATAACTACAATACTGTCTAACTACTACATATCAAGGCGGGCAGATAAGGAATATCCATTCATTAAAGAAAAGAATACAGAACCGGTAGCTGCGGATACCAAGAAGGATATAGTCAGGAATATTAAGGCAATGTTCATGCATCAGTTTGGCAATATTGTTGTCAATAATACAGATAACCTCCTGATTTCGTTCTTTGCAGGCATCGTGTCTGTCGGCTGTTATTCTAATTATTATCTTGTTATTGGCTCAGTAAGACAGGTGCTTAATGAGGCGGTGGATGGAATATCTGCAAGCGTTGGCAATCTTGGGGTTACGTCTGATATTGAACATATCAAGAAGGTATACAAGGCGGCATTGTTTTTTAATCACTGGGTATTCGGATTATGTGCAATGTGCATATTTGAATTAATCAGTCCTTTTGTGGAATTAAGCTTCGGTAAGCAATATGTATTCCACTATTCAATTGTGTTCATATTGTGTCTTAATTTCTACATTCAGGGAATTGAGAAGGCAAGCAACATATTCCATAATTCGCTTGGATTGTTCTGGTTTGACAGATATAAGTCTATCATAGAGGCTGTGCTTAATCTTGGACTATCAATCGCGTTAGCACCATCACTGGGAGTATTTGGAATATTCTTAGGAACGACTATAAGCACGGTGCTGACGACTATGTGGGTAGAGCCATATGTCATCTACAAATATGAATTCAAGGAGAGTGCGTTGAAGCATTTCCTGCTTATGGGAATATATATATGCCAGACCGCGATTGTATGGTGGCTGTCTAATAGGGCAAGTATATATATGGTAGGAGTATGTGGTGTGACATCACAGATAGGTATTATGGCTGTTAAGCTTATAACAGTTATTGTTGTAGCAGATGTCATATATCTTGTGCTTAATATTAAAAATAAAAATTTCTATTATCTGGTAAATAAATTCTTGAGACTTGTCGGTGAAAGGAAGAAAAAGAATGGCTGATGGAGTAATTGATAATACAGAACGTGTACTGTTAAAGCTCCTTGCGTGTGCGTTGTCAGGGGATACTGGCTGTACAATTGAATTTGGAGCAGATATAGACTGGGGAAAGCTTATATCAACGGCTAAATCACATGCGGTTATATCTCTTATAGCAGACAAAATGCTTTCAGACAGTGCGATTAATAAATGTCTCACATTAGAACAGAAGACCGATATAAAAAGAAGCTGTGAAAGTGCGCTTATCAATGGACACAGGCTGCTTTACCTGACGGACAGATACCTTAAAAAGCTTGAAAATGCAGGAATTACAGGAGTTGTACTTAAAGGATGGGCGGTGTCAGGTTATTATCATGTCCCGGAGCTAAGGAAAACAGGTGATATAGACATAATTGTTGCGCAGCACGATGTACAGAAGGCAATAGAAGTATTGAAAAATGATGGCTTCAGGGAGGTTGACGGACAACATTCCAACCATCATACAGAGCTTATCGGTAAAGATAAGGTTATAGTCGAGATTCATAATACGCTTGTTGAATTATTTGATAATGAGACAGTCAACTCACAGATTAAGGAATACGGACAGAATATGTTAACCCATTATGAGGTATTTGAATATAATGGATATAGAATAAGAAGGGCTGTTCCAGAATATAATGCCATTAGTCTGACTCTGCACATGTTACAGCACTATATGAGAGCCGGGTTTGGACTGAAGCTGTTATGTGACTGGGTAGAGTTTGTGAATGACGGGATAGATGAGAACCAGTATAAAACATTCATTGGTATGGCAGAGACACTTGGAATAACTGGCTTTGTGAGAATGATTAACAGTGTGTGCTGTGAATATTTTGGCATGAGGATTCCTTATGGTGAAAGCATTATACAGAACAAAGATACTATTGAAGCATTCACGAAGGATTTGATTGATGGTGAGGAGTTTGGACGTTCAGATGCCAAGCGTATGGTTGTTGTCAATGGAAGCGGATTATCAGCTTATGCAAAAGAATTTCATCATCAGATGATACTTAATAATCCCCGATTGTCTAAGAAAGTTATTTTATGGCCATATTTATGGATAAAGACATTGGCCATATTCATAAGAAACAACAGGACAATAAGAAAAACAAAGACAATGGACATTATAAAGAATGCAGGACTGCGCGGACGTATGATTAAGGAGATGCGTATATTTAAAAATAATCAATAGAATTGATAGAGGGTGTGGATTTGAGTCAGAGTATTGAAAAAACGCTTGAACACAATATTGTAAAGATAAAACCAGTTGGTTATAGTATGTATCCTGTTATTGTGCCCGGAAGAGACTATGTATATATAGAGAAAGCAGATTATGGCACATTAAAGCGTGGGGATGTTATTCTTTACAAAAGACCAGAACCAGAGTCTATATATGTACTCCACAGAATATATAAGGTAAAACCAGATGGTGTATACACAGTCGGCGATAACCAGAGCGTGTGTGAGGGGCCGCTTGCCAGAGAACAGATATTAGGAAAGATGATTGCGCTTGACCGCAAGGGAAGACATATTAATGTCACTAATGTAATATATAAGCTGCTTACCGGAATATGGCTTGATATGAGGAAAGTGCGCCGTCCTATAAGCCTGTTTGTCCATGATATCAAAAGCAGAAAGTGCAGACATAACAAGGCGGCACTATATAAAATGGCATATTCAGATGACCTTACAGGACTGTTTAACAGAAGATATTGTGAGGAAGTCCTCTGTGCGATAAGCAATGATAACAGAAATTATATAATATACAGCTTTGACCTTAATAATCTGAAAAAAATCAATGACACATTAGGCCATCAGTGCGGAGACCGCCTTATATCAGGCTATGCGGCTATATTAAAATCAACATTTCCAGAAGGCTGCGTTATAGGCCGGATGGGTGGAGATGAGTATATAGTCATCAAGGATGCAGAAAAGATGGGGCAGCAGGATATTGATAATGATATAAAAAGACTTAATGATAATGTTGCAGATTATAATGACAAGGAGCAAAGATTTGAGTATTCAGCCGCATATGGATATGCGTTAAAAACTGATGTGTCAGGCTGTGATATGCATGTTGATGCGCATGATGTGTATTCAATAGCTGACCGCAGAATGTACGATATGAAAAGAAAAATGAAGGAAACATGGAATTAAAGATGAGTAATGCAAAGAAACGTGGTAAGAATGGATTATTTTCGCTTATTGTAGTGTTGCTGGTGTTTGCAGCCGTGATAGGAGCCTTTGGATTTTATCAGAGCGGGGCATATGTAGGAGGTAATCACAGCAATACGGTAAGCGGTGGGCTTGAGATACATTATATAGATATAGGGCAGGGTGACTCGACACTTATAAAATGCGGGGAACATGCAATGCTTATAGATGCCGGTGAGAATGACTGTGGCACACAGGTTCAGAATTATCTGAACAGCCAGAATGTGACGAAGCTGGACTATATTATAGGAACACACCCTCACAGCGACCATATAGGCGGAATGGATGTCATAGTGTATAAGTTTGACTGTGATGTTGTCATGATGCCGGATGTATCTAATAATACCAAGACATACAGAGATGTAATAAATGCTATGAAAAGCAAGAATTATGTCAACACAGTTCCTAAGCCGGGTGATACATATAAGCTTGGAGATGCTGAATTTACAATAATAGCACCATCAAAAACATATGATGATTACAATAACGATTCAATTGGACTTATATTAAAATATGGTGACAGGAAGTTCCTCTTTACAGGCGATGCGGAGGAAGAGGCAGAGGCTGATATAGTAAAGACAGGAATTGATATAGACTGTGACGTATATCAGGTAGGACATCACGGAAGTAAGACTTCATCATCAGAGACACTGCTTAATGCGGCAAATCCTGCCTATGCAGTCATAAGCTGTGCAGAGGGTAACAGTTATGGACATCCTCATGCTCAGACACTCAATGAGTTCAGGTATAGAGGTATTAAGGTGTATAGAACGGATGAACAGGGTACTATAGTATGCACAACAGATGGTACTGAACTCAAGTGGAACTGCTCACCATCTGAAAGCTGGAAATCAGGAGAACCTACGAAATCTTCGAAAAAGTAGTAGGTACTAAGTACTAGTCAAAAAACAACATAAGTACACAGAAAATATTGAATTAATATCGATTTTTTGGTAAAATTGACCTAAAGAAAACAGTTACGTGCCATAGTACTTAGTACTATATATAATCAGACATGATGTAACAGAAAGCAGGGGGAATGAACGTAACAGAGAATGAGAAGCTGATTAGTCAGGCTCAGATGGATGCCATGATAGAAGGACATGCTGACTATCTGTGTTCGTACAGGGTTGATTTATCAGGAGATGAATGTTTATGTGGCACAAGTAAGATTCCAGAAGCATTTATCGCAACTAACGGAATATCTGCAACAGAGCTGTTTGATATAGCCGCAGACAGAGTTCCCGGTGAGAAAGAACGCCAGATATATATGGATTGTATTGACAGATATAATCTTCTTAATGCATTCAACAGCGGACAGAAGTCTGTCTCACTCAACCATAATTATGATATGGGTGGCAGGCAGATGTTCCTTACAACCACTATCAATATGTACAAGAATCCTCTGACTGGTAATATTGAGGGATTGATGTATCTGTTTGATATGTCACATCAGTATGTTGAGAAGAAGATTCAGTCATTGCTTATAGGAAGACAGTTTGAGAGCATAGCACTTATAAAGGTGCACACAGGCAAGTTTTCATTGATGAGCCAGTTTTTATATCTTCCTGAGAACATGTCGCCAGCAACTCTGCGTGAGGTGGATTATGTTCCATATGTAAGGAGTGTCGCATCTAAGTTCATAGCAACAGAAGAGACAGAATTATATATGTATAACAGTTCTTTAGCCCATCTTGTTGAGAAGTTAAAGGATGATGATGCATATTACTTCACAGTGACAAGCGTAGACGATAATGGGGAAAAGAAATACAAAAAGTTCTCTTATTATTATATAGATGATAAGAAGGATACAATAGTATCGACAATGGAAGATATCACCGAAGTTATTGAGAAAGATTCACTGACAGGTCTTTTCAACCGAAGAGGCTTTGTGCGGGAGGCAGAGAAGTATGTCAGGGACAGTGCTAACTCAGGTATCAGTTATGCATTGCTTTTTATCAATATCAAGAATTTCAAGGCTATCAATGAAATGTATAGTATTGATGGCGGCGATATGATTCTTAGGGCAGCAGCTACAAGGCTTAAAGAATCATTTTTAAGACCGATGGTACTGGCACGAAGTGAGGCAGACCATTTCCTGTGCCTTGTCGATTCAAGGAACATTGATTATGACAAGCTTGGCAAGATGCTTCATACAAAGTTCAGTATTGATGGTAAGGTAATCGAGCTTCACGGGCTGTGCGGCATATACATGGTGAAGGACAGCGAGCTTGATATTAACAGAATGTGTGACAGAGCCAAGATGGCAAAAGACCATGTTGAGGATATACATATTAAGCCATATGCGATATATGAGCCATCAATGGTTGAGGCATATATGGAAAAAGCTTTGTCTGTAAGCAGCGTTAATAATGCAATAGATAATAAGGAATTCAAGGTTTATTATCAGCCGGTATTTGACGTCAATACAGAAAAGATTGTTTCAGCAGAGGCACTTGTAAGATGGAAGAATCCAGAGCTTGGATTCATATCACCAGATAAATTTATCCCGGCCCTTGAGGAGACAGGTCTTGTATCAAAGCTTGATATGTATGTGTTTACTGAGACACATGCATTTATAAAGAAAAGAATTGAAGCTGGTAAATTCATAGTCCCAGTGTCAACTAACCTTTCATGGATGGATTTCTATGATACTGACATGATTGAGACGATGATATCAGATCTAAAGCAGACGAGCCATCCACATGGTTACATAAGATTTGAGGTTACAGAGACATCATATGCGGGAATGGCAGAGAAGAATCATTCAGTGCTTGAGAATTTCCGTAATATGGGAGCACATATTCTTATTGATGATTTCGGAAGTGGATATTCATCATTCAGTACGGTAACAGATTATAATTTTGATTTGTTAAAGCTGGATATGGGATTTGTAAGAAAGATTGGCAAGAACAGCAAGATTGGAAGCGTAATCCATTCAATTATTGATATGGCTCACCATATGGATATAAAAGTCATAGCGGAGGGCGCAGAGACAAAGGAACAGGTTGATTTCTTAAGACGTCACGGCTGTGATTATATTCAGGGGTATTATTATTCTAAACCACTTTCAATGGAAGAGTTTGGAGAAATGTTAGACAAGCAGCAGAATTAAATAGTTAATTTCGGTAAAATCCGCCTATCGTAGATGTGCCGCTGGCCAGGCATTAGGTTTTATAATCTAAGTCTGGTCAGCGGCATAAATCTTTTTATCCAAGGATTGGCTGTATTACACATAAGTCTGATTTTTATAATCTATTCTTTTAGGTAGTCTCTTCGTATTGATTCCTCTACATCATGGACTTCTTTCTCAAATTCTCTTGCTGAGACAAGTGTACAGCCCTGACCGATTATGATTATCTGTTCCTGACCGTCAGATGTGGCAACACGCACATAATCATTTCTTCCATGCTCATGTGCAAATTTTTCAATATATCTGTCGGCAGTTTCAGCTTCCTTCGTGTATACAACGTGAATATTGTTGTAATCAGAAATCTCTGTGTCGTGTCCTTTCACTCTGTATGCATCAAATACGACTATGAGATAGTAGTTAGTCATAGCCTGATAATTGCATAGAATGTCAAGAAGACGTCCTCTTGCACCATCCATATTGATAGCGGCAAGCTCATCAAGTTCTTTCCATGCATGTATTATATTGTAGCCATCTACTAAAAGGTAACGCTTTCCTGTGCTTTGAGATGTCTCTCTGCCCTTGTAGGAGCTGTCATTAGGATTGTAGTCGTATCTTCTTGATGAGAATTTTTTGTAGTGGTTTCTTGATGCTTCGCCATTCTTCTTACTGTTAGAGTAGTAAGTGCTTTTAAGGATTGCATCAATCTCATCTGTGCCTATAGGTTCATCAGAAACACTTCTTCCAGAGCGTCTGGCTTTCTTTAGCTGCTCCTCATATGCAGCGTATTCGTCAAGAGGAGGAGAAGTCCTTGCTGCAAGAACACTTTCCATGTGCATATGTGAAAATACTTCATTCCAGGGAACGCTGTAGCCGGCACCACCAGCACAGAATACAGAATCACATGGATTGTGTGTATCACTCAGCGGGTCATACATGCGTGCGGCGATAACTTCATCTGTGTTGTGGCAAGGCTTGTAACCAGCCATGCGGCATGTGATTTTGCCAAGCCCCTTAGTATAAGATGTAAGTTCAAGCTGGTAGTCTTTAAATGTTGAGACAGGAACAGTTCCTGTTATAACAGACATACCAGTTTCGCTTGTAGAATCAGCGAGCGTGAAGCTTCCATACATTCTCTCGAAATCTGTCATGGCACGTCCTACACAGTTAGTAGGAAGTTCAAGGTTAAATTCATAATATGGTTCAAGTAGGACTGACTGTGCCTGCATAAGTCCCTGTCTCACGGCACGGTATGTAGCCTGCCTGAAATCTCCACCGACAGTGTGTTTAATGTGGGCACGTCCTGTAACAAGAGTTATGCGGACATCTGTCAGTGGTGAGCCTGTAAGCACTCCACGGTGAGTTTTTTCGCACAGATGTGTCAAGACAAGCCTCTGCCAGTTCTTGGAAAGCACATCCTCTGGACAGTCAAGCTCATATTCAATGCCGCTTCCCTGTTCAAGAGGCTCTATAATAAGGTGGACTTCTGCATAATGGCGTAATGGCTCAAAATGTCCAACTCCTTCTACAGTATTGGCAATAGTTTCCTTATATACAATTCTTCCTGTTCCAAATGCAACATCAATTCCAAATCGTTCTTTAATCTGTTCTGTAAGAATCTCAATCTGAACCATTCCCATAACCTGAATGTGAATCTCTTTGGTAAGTTCATTCCATACAATGTGAAGTTCAGGGTCTTCCTCCTCAAGCATTCTTAACTTTGGAAGAAGCAGTACCGGGTCTACACCATTCTGTGGAATCAACTGGTATGTAAGTACAGGTTCAAGGACAGGAGCACAATTATCAGCATCGCTTCCTATAGACAAGCCTGCATACGTATTGTCAAGCCCGGTAACAGCACATACACTTCCAGCCGTCACTTCATTAACAGGTGTGAATTTGTCTCCATTATATATACGAATCTGGTTGACCTTGCCTAATCCCTCAAGTTCCATTCTGGCAGTGAGTTTTCCACCTGTAATTTTCATGTGGGTAAGTCTGTTTCCCTGCGCATCTCTTGATATTTTGTAAACTTTTACGCCAAATTCATCTTCATACATTCTGTCACAGATATATTCAGACAAACCAGATATAAGGCTGTCAACGCCAGTCATCTTAAGGGCAGAGCCAAAATATACAGGGAACAGCTTCCTCTGTGCGATAAGCATGGCTATCTCATCCGTTTCAATTGTCTCTCCGGCAAGGTAGCGTTCCAGAAGCTCTTCATCACAAAGCGCAATCTCTTCTTGTTCCGGGAAATTAAAATCAACAATAGAAGAAGAGAGGCGGTTCTTTAACTGCTCAAGGATTCTTGCCCTGTTAGTTCCGCTCTGGTCCATCTTGTTGACAAATATGAATACTGGAACCTGATACCTTTTAAGAAGCTGCCATAATGTATCAGTGTGTGACTGGACACCATCAGCACCGCTTATGACAAGGATTGCGTAGTCAAGAATCTGCAATGTCCTTTCCATCTCAGAAGAGAAGTCTACATGGCCGGGAGTGTCCATCAATGTAACAGGCCTTTCACCTATATTGATGTGAGCCTGCTTGGAAAATATAGTGATTCCTCTTGCGCGTTCCTGGGTGTCTGTATCAAGAAATGTATCACGGTTATCAACACGTCCTAAATGCCTTATGGCACCCGTGCTGTATAAAAGACTTTCTGTTAATGTTGTTTTGCCTGCATCAACATGTGCAAGCATTCCTATACATGTATTTATCATTATTATTGTTCCTGTTTATAATTAAAATGTATTTTGACCCCTTTGATACCGGATTGCTACGTGCTTTCTGACCTTTTGACCCTGGTATCATGTAAATAATATTATATAGAATATCTTCCGTTATTTCAATGATTATAAGTGCCATTGAATGGTGCTGGAAGAGTGGTGGATTGTACAGAAACTGGTACAAAACAGGCACTATTGCACAAAAAAAGAAACATGCGAAAAGAGTATTGAATTATGTCAGATGTTCTGTTAGTATAATCCATGCAAGGGATAGTTAAGAAATTGTCAAATTAATCCAATGCAGATTAAAACATTGTAACACATGAGTTTTTAAGCTTTTGTGCTTTTTTTATTTCATGTTTATTGTATACAATGTGCAACACATTTGTTTTTTATTATTTTAAAGGAGGAACCACACGATGGTAAATTTTGATCAGTGGAATGGCTTCAAAGGCAGACTTTGGAAGCAGGAGATCAATGTAAGAGATTTCATTCAGAACAACTACACACCTTATGACGGAGACGAGAGCTTCTTAGCAGGTCCTACAGATGCAACTAACAAGCTTTGGGGCAAGTTACAGGAACTTCAGAAGCAGGAGAGAACTAATGGTGGTGTCCTTGATATGGAGACTAAGGTTGTAACAGGTCTTACAGCGTATGGTCCAGGATATATAGATGAATCAATGAAGGATCTTGAGCAGGTTGTTGGTATTCAGACAGACAAGCCTCTTAAGAGAGCATTCATGCCTTATGGTGGTATCAAGATGGCTGAGGAGTCATGCGAGAACTATGGTTATACACCAGATCCAGAACTCCACAAGATTTTCACAGAGTACCACAAGACACATAACCAGGGTGTATTCGATGCTTACACACCAGAGATGAGAGCTGCACGTCGTAGCCATATCATCACAGGTCTTCCAGATACTTATGGACGTGGACGTATCGTTGGCGATTACAGAAGAGTTGCTCTTTATGGTCTTGATTTCCTTATCCATGAGAAGGAAAAGGATAAGGCTAACTGCGGATGCAACACAATGACAGATGATGTTATCCGTTTAAGAGAAGAGTTAACAGATCAGATTAACGCATTAAAGGGAATGAAGGCTATGGCTGCTGCTTATGGTTATGATATTTCACAGCCAGCTAAGACAGCTAAGGAAGCTGTTCAGTGGTTATACTTCGGTTACCTTGCTGCTATAAAGACTCAGAATGGTGCTGCTATGTCAGTTGGTAGAGTATCAACATTCCTTGATATCTATATCACAAGAGATCTTAATGCAGGTCTTATCACAGAGGCACAGGCTCAGGAATTAGTCGATCATTTCGTTATGAAGTGCAGAATGGTTAAGTTCGCAAGAATTACATCATACA